>Ga0304728_1000321_pt1 | contig 40726 bp, 63 predicted proteins | sample C_130625_MF_Meta_FD_190476 | JGI IMG/M metagenome (GOLD analysis project Ga0304728, IMG submission 190476) | Freshwater microbial communities from Lake Croche, Canada to study carbon cycling - C_130625_MF_MetaG (v2) (version 2) | ecosystem: Environmental > Aquatic > Freshwater > Lake | place... | reverse complement strand
AAGCACTTAACCCTCCGGAAACTTCATCTTTTTTCTTATACGAATTGTTCGGCGTTCCATTGGAGTTAGTCCACCCCAAATACCGTGTTGTTCGTTGGCGATAGCCCACTCAGCACATTCAGTTTGGTGGATACAAGATCCACACACTCGCTTAGCGACGATAACAACTCGCTGCCTATTGGTGTCTGTTACTTCAGGAAAGAAAGCATCCATCCCGATCTCAGCACATAAGGGTTCCTCAAATTGCAAAGGGACCCGCATAGGTTATCTAACCCAGACGGTGTCACACTTATCTATCGCGCCTTTAGGAGCTGGACACATCCAACCCTTCCAAGGACCCTTTGCACCCTGACCAGTTCGATAAGTCATAGGACCGTGCTTACAAGTTGGTGCATCTCCACCGGTAGGTGCAGCACCCAGTGCTGCCTCAGCGTAGGCAACGTTAGTTGCCGCTACTGAACTTCCATTAAGTGTGGTGTTAACGCTATTAATCAGCGTTGATACATCCTGAATCGTAGCTAGGTGCGCCTCAAGATCGTGAGCATCCTTAGCGTAAATGTTAATTAGTGTGCCAGCATTAGTTTTGAAGTTAATCTGAAACACTGTGTTTTCACTCGCAGCCATTACTTTCCTCCAGTTAATTTGACAGAAATCCGTTGAGATTCCTCTCCTTGTTTGTAGGGTATGACACCCATAGCCTTCTCAACTTCATCGGTGTCAATAGTCTTGCGACCTGCTACTGGAATCCAATCAACGTAAACTCCAGTAGGTGTAACTCCTTTGATACCTGCTAACGCTTCTTTCAAACCGTCGCGCTGGTTCGTTAAGAGTTTTATCTCTTGATCTAATTGCAGATACAACAAGGCGTTCTTATCCACCTCAGCATCTTCAATCACCGGTAACTCTACGCTACCGGTACGACCTTTTTTTAGACCAACGCATCCCATCTCACCAGTAACGTCATAGTATTTGCAATAGTGCTGGCAAAAACTTGCTTCGCGTTCTGGCTCAGGTACCTCGTTGGAATCTTTAATAGCAGCTAACCAGTCTAAGGCTTGCTGTGCCATCACGGGATCATAAGGTTCAGAGTGAACCCTTACATCTCGTTCATCGCCATCCCTGGCTATGGCTACAAGATTGACGTTTCGAGGCTTCCCCTTCCCCGATTTTTCAAGCAAGTAGCCATAGACCTGAACCTGCCAACGCTGTTGCTGACTTGGAAAATAGGAAAGGTTCTTCACCTTTACAGTTTTCCAGTCAACTACGTCACCAGTTTCTGGGATGTAGAGGTCAATGTGGGCTTTCATATCGCCGTATTCAACCTCTGTCTCAACCATATACTTCTCCCCGCTAGGATCGGCTATGGCTAAGGCTTTTTCTATCTCAGCGTGGATCGCTGTTCCCATAATGGCAGCGAGCTTTAACTCATTGTCGTTAGTCTCTGGTTGATCGTTCAACCGATACCAGACCTTACGACGACAGCCGCCTAATTCTGATGGACCCACTTGGGTTTGTGTACTACGAGAACGAGAAGCATCTTTATCTCGAAGGATCTGTATAAGTAATTCTTTCATTTGATTTTAGACTTCTCAAAGTCAAGAACATCTAACAATCTGCGTTCGTAATTGTGGCAGCAATCATTATCGCCACGCTTCATAATGCTTACTTCATCTTCAATTCTTGCAAGTAATTCTTGCATTTGTATTGCTACGGTCTTTTCCATTTCAGTTCCTCTCCTGAGTAACCAGTTGTACAGGCAGTCCAGTATTGGTGTCAAGTATGCTGGCACATTTAATTGAATCGGTGGCGAAAGACTTAGAGGAGTCAATGTCCCACTCGTACTCATAGCTGGAGTCCTTCATAGCCCAGAGATAACCCATAGCAAACTGACCACCGGTACCTAGACCATAGAGACCGTGATCTGCTTGGATAAAGGACATATCGCAGGCAATGTGAAAGAGGTTGCCGTTAAAAGCGATCAGGTAATCAAAACCTGAATCTTTATCACTGGTACCCCACGTGTAGTTGTTCTGATTAAAAGCGGTGATAATACTAGGCACTACTTTCTTTCCCATAAATTGAATAGGATCTTCACCTTTATACACTGGCGGATTCCAGTTGTAGCTCAAGATGTCACCTGGGCGGGTATCTCCCACTATCCCAATAACATACTTGCCACGTGTGACAATCTTGGGAGTGCTACTAGAGATCGTCCGAAGGTTATCTTCTGTGATCTGTGAATCTGCGGCGAGTACAACAAAGCCGTTACCTTGGATACCAGTGAGTGTTGTCATTAGTGAAGTGTAACACGCGACACGCCGTGAGTGCCTTATTCCTTTACTAGTGCTGTTGGTGTCGTTACAATACGAGCCGTAAGGCGAGTTAACGGCACAGCCCTCGACGGGCTGTGGAGAGGTAGCAGACTGTGCGTTTCCGTCTACCAACCCTGTTAAAAAACAAGCTACCTAGTAAGTATGTTTCCGACCTACGCTTTATGGGACCCACCCACGTTTGCGCCTGTGGCTCCACTATGTTCAACGTAATAGTGCAGTTTGAAGAGTATGACATAGCCTGGTGGTTCTTAGATGCCACCTGCGTCAGTTGCGGGAACCTAGTACAAGTTCCCTGTCCTGCTGATAACCCCGAATTTTTGGCATAAAAAATAGAGCCCCCCACTCCAATTAAGGAGCAGGGGGCTACCGCCTCGCAGCGTTTTCAGGTTAACCCTTCTTTGGGAAGGAATCCTTTGGATTGGCCCAACGCAAAAGCACTGGGATAATTGCTGCGATGCCAGCTTTCAAAATGTCACTAGGGCTAGTCTTACCCAAGGTAAAAGCAGTTACAGCACCGGTTACAAATGCTCGACCATAAGTACCAGCAATGCTGGTCATTTGTTCTTTCATCTTGCTATCCATTACTTGCTCCATTTCGGTTTGCCAAATCCCACTACGAATAGCGGAAGTTTGCGAGTGTTGTCTTTCTTGTAGGCTCGTACCTTCATACAGACTTCTCCCCCATTGGACTGTGATCCATTAGGTTTCTTATCTGGTGAGGTGTTGCCCTCAACGGTAACAACGGTGCCGTCAAGATTATCTTTTACTACAATTCCCACGTGATCTACATTTTCTCCACCTGGGAAATCAAAGAACACTATGTCCCCTGGTTGTGGCTTGGCGCTATTAGCAGCAGACCAAGCACCAGTGCCTTGAAACTTTGCTACCCCTGCTGGTGTGTAGACCACATCAGGCATAGCCTTAAAGCCCACCTCGTGGGCGCACCACATAATAAAGCTGCCGCACCAAGGCAGGTGGTTCTTCTTGGTAAAGACTCCGTACTTGGTGTCATTATTCTCGCCCTCAACTGTGCCTATTTCAGCTCTAGCCTTGGCTACAAAATCTTCTCTGATTCCCATTACATTTCCAACTTAGTTTGAATAGCAGCTTGGTTAATCCGTAACTCAATAACATCTTTTTCAATGCGATCTACTGCATCTTTCATAGACTCGCCACCATTGTTATAGAGCTGATACTCAATACGAGTTAATCGAGAGCAAATCTCTTCATTGGCTTGAGCAATAACAGTAACCATTGCGTGATGAAAGGCCCGCCATACTCCGTAAAGGCTTGCTGTACCTACAAAGAAATAGGCATAAACAATGCCTGACCAGTCTGTCGGATTCATTACAATAGGTTCCTAACTCATTGAACGGATAGTGACGAGCAACATTCCACCAAAACCACTAAAGCGTTTATCGGTAGGGGTCTTATTGATGAAGTCAATCTCTTCAATAATTCCGGTATAGGACTCACCAGTACGGAAGTCCTCAATCTTGATAGTGTCACCATTAGATTCAACCGCTTCAAGTGCAGTCAAGCGATCATAAGATGATCCTTCATAGCCTGCCTTGTTACCAAACTTATCGCTCTCACTGTCATAGCAAGAAAGTGGATACTGGATTAGGCGTTGACGAGGAACTGCTGGCAATACCTTGACTTGATAACCAGTAAAAGTTGGACCCTTAGTGGCATCAGTAGTAGAGCGAGTAAAGGTAAATTCAAATCCCATAAACTGCTGAGCTTGGGAAGGGTATGAAATACCCACTTGACCCACTTCAGAGCCTTGTGGGAAACTACCAATAGTGTATTCATTACCCAGTTGATCTACCGAGAGAATGTTCATACCACCATCGGTTGTATCAAAGCGAGGATTAATGTACTTAAACAACTTGTATTCAAGTGTGTTGTATCGAATGTAGCCTGTGTGCAAGATACCAGTAGGGATTAGATTGGTTGCAGATTCAATGTAAATGCTTCCATTAGACACACCATTGTTTGCTGTGCAAAATAATAAGCGATTAGTATTACCAACAAAAGCGCAAGAAGTTGTAGTGAACCCAGTCAGGCTTGGGTCGTAAAGATCCCAAGCGTAGGAAAAGACTAGGTTAGTTCCCACTTGTTGACCTAGGTTTATACGGGTTACGCCAGGGTTGCCATCTACGTTAGTGGCACACCAAAGATACTTGTCGTATCCGGCAACGTCATAGACAGGTTGCTCTGATTCAAATAGTAATGGGCCGTAGGAGATAGATCCATCAGTGACTGACACATCTGCAATGCGTACACCAAGGCTTGTAGCGATAGCCATAAAGCCAAGATAGTAATAAACCTTGTAAACAATTTCACCTACTGGAAGTTCTGCTGCGGTGATAGCACTGGTAAGTACTGGCATAGAACCGTTGCTTGTCAGGGTAAACTTTTGAATAGTAGATTGGATACCATTGTATCCTGCAAGGTAGATGGCTGCTCCACTTGAAGTAATACTAGTATAGATAAAGCTAGTATTTGGATGGCTATAAACAGCAGTAGGCAGGGCAGAGGCAGTAGTTGCAAACTCATAAACTGAGTTATTAACTGCCATAACCAAGCGTTCTTTAGTGAACTCAATTACTGCGTTAGTTGCCACAATGCCTGTAGCGGTAAACATCAAAGTATCAGTGGTAGTTACATCTCCAGTAAGAGGCTTCTTGTACACGTGGATCTTATTAGCACCACCTGCTGTTTTGTTAGTTATCCAGTAGGCGTAAGTTCCATCATCGCAGATGGCATAAACTGGCTCATCTACACCTGCTGTGTAATCAATAAAGTGTGTTAACTTACCGCCTATGTCAATCTTGTCACCATCGTATTGATCCCAGAGAAGAACAGAATCTTGGGTTACTAGGCCAGTTGAAGCAACAGAGGTAACGTTAACGTTGGTCTTGGCATAACTAATAGTTGTACTAGCAACTGCGGTAAGTACATAAGTGCCATTGAAGGTAGCGTCTATGCCATCTATGTTGACTGTTGAACCTACAGTAAGTAGGTGGGTTCCAATAGTAAGAGTTGCCACATTGGAAGTAAGTGCCTTGTTAGTAACAGTCCAGCTAGGGCGGATAGAGCGAGCAATTTGGAATGGTCGCTTGTTAGGTTGAAGATTACCGGTGGTGTAGTGAGTTGTATTAAGGCTCTTAAGTAGGGTTACTTGACCTTTTTCCCACACATTACAACCCTTGGAGTAGGTGTACTGGTAACGAAGTGTCTCATCTTGTGCTGGCTCAAAGAACTTAATACCTTGACCTAAGTGAAAAGTTGACTGAGAACGAAGCCACCAACCAGTAAGAGTCTGCTCACCAGGCTCACGGGTAGTATCTAATTGTTGTTTACGGTACTGAGCAGTGACTCGACGATAGGGAGTGTCATCTGCTGCATCTTGGAAGAAGGGCTTACCGCCAATAGCAATGTCATAAGCTACACCAGTAAGGCTGTAGTTCTGATTACCAACTGGGTTGGAAAGTGTTACCGGAATTGCCTCGGTGATGTCACTGCCATAAGCCATTGATTAACCTCCAGTAGAAATAAAAGTAAGCAGTTTAGCCACATACTCAGGTGGTAAAGCAAGTAAGTAAAAGTTACTTAGTGATAGCGGCAATCTCTTCGCCAGTTAGACCCAGTGCTTGCAACTTAGCCTGCGCTGCTAACTTAGCGTCAGCTTCTGCCTGTTCTTTAGCCTCGCGCTCTGCGCGATCTAGGTCTGCCTGAGCTGCCATCTGATCGCGTTCTGCAATCTCGGCAGGGGTTAGGTCAACGTAGGTGTGTGTACCTTTTTCAACATCTACGATCAACTTCTGTGGTGTATCTGACATTATTATTCTCCTTGGATTATGACGTGACTTGCATCAGGGCAATCCCATAAGCAAGTTTCAGTATTAAGTGTTGCGCTATCGTGGCACTTAGGCGGAATGAAAGCATCTAGTGATGCATCATAAGACATTCCAATTCCTGCATAGTGCTTACGGAAGTTAGCGTTGTAACTGGTTTGAATCCAGTTACCGCCTAAGCCAAGGTCATTGGCTAGGAAGTCTTGACCGCGATGCTCTTGCTCGTTTGCCACGACAAGTACGCGGGTGACTATGTTGTTTGAATCTATCTCTGCGAAATGTGCGATTTTATTTCTCCTTAGACTGTGTATCTAACTATAACAATGCCTGAGCCGCCAGCGCCGCCATAAAATTGAGAACCTGTAGTTTGCCCAACTGCTGTGCCGCCTCCGCCTCCGCCTCCGCCTGTATTCGGCGTTCCTGTTGTTGTTGCTGTTACAGATGCTTTAGCGCCAGCACCTCCGCCGCCATTTCCACCTGCACCAAGAGTGCCTGATGAATAATAAGCAGCGCCGCCGCCGCCTCCCGCATAATAATAAGTGCCGCTTACATTTTGCCCAGTAGAAGTTGCACTACCCCACGATGAATAAGTTGATGAACCTGCGCCACCTGCTCCACCGTTGTTAGATGCCGCATTACCACCAGCCGCAGTTGCACCTCCACCGCCACCTGCACTTAATTGAATCAAAGCCGCGTAACCACCTGCATAACCTTGACCTGATGTTGGAGAACCAGGCGTCCATTGTGTACCGTTACTGCCATCACCTGTACCACCGCCCGATCCACCGCTTGAAGCATTTTGTCGAGATGAACCTCCACCACCACCTTTAACTAAGGTTAAAGCAGCAAATTGTGAATCCACTCCATTTGTTCCGTTAGAACTACTACTGCTTCCCGCACCACCTGCGCCAACAGTTATTGTTTGAGCAGATGCGGCAACAACTTGAGAATTAAATCCTAATAATCCACCCGCTCCACCGCCGCCCGCAGAACCATTGGTATCAAATCCACCTCCGCCGCCACCAGCAACAACAAGAATGTCACAATTTAATGGAGTAGCAGGAGTGAATGATCCTGAGTTAATAAAGGCGTGATACCAGTAAGTACCGTCAGTCTGGATAATGTCACCGCCTGTTGCTTTAGGGGCAACAAGTGGTGTGGTGCTGACATTGGATACGCCGTAGAGGGAGAAGGTTGAGTATTGGGCAAAGGCTGAATAAGCAAGAATCTTAACAGAAGTAATTGTTGCTGTTGCTGACCATAGACCAGCGTTAAGTCGAGAACCTGCTGCTGTTGCGTTAGTTTCCGAAACAGCGTCAATGCTCATAGATTTGTAATTGCTTGAAGTGTAATTGGGTATGTAAATTTCACCATTACCAAATGTGCTGGCAGTATCTAAACCAGTTGAGTTAGAACCATAGATGTTGGAAGCATCTGTACCTGATGATGGCGTTCCACTACCACCAGCAAAAATGTAACGGCCAGTAAGATTTGTAGTTAAACCATTAAATTGCACTTGCCAAGAAATACCAGCCGAAGAAGCATAAGCAGTAGTTGTATCTCTTGCAGATACTTTAATAACTAAATCGTTATACCCAGTCTGGGGAATGTTGGAGAAGGTAACGCTGGCTGCGCCAGCAGCTCCGACTGTTACTTTTTCAAGCAGGACAAGTGTGTTAGCCATAATTAAGCCGCCTTTATCGCATAGAGTGAGAAGGTTGAGCCGATGTCATAATTGTTGCTACCTTGTGTCAAGGTAATAGTACTGATTGCTGCCGTAGAACGCCACAAACTGACTATTGCATCAACACCAGCAGCGGCGTTGTTTGATCGAGCAAGAATTGTTTTATAAGTTGTTGTATTGCTGTAATTCATAATGTGAGCAACAATGCTTGAATTAAAGTTATTTTGAATTTGTCCATAGTTATCAAGATACGCAAAAGTACCGCTTGTAGTTCTTGATGAAAAAGTGCTTGTTCCATTGCCGTCTAAAAATGTTGTAGAATAATTAGTAGCAGTGTCGGAATTAAATTGTATTCTTACATTTGATGTGCCAACAGAGTTTTTTGCTTGCATTACTAAAATTAAATCTGTATAAGCACTTGAAATACTAGAGAATGTAACAGTAGCTACTGCACTACCAAGTGTTTGAGTAGCAAGCGGCGTATAAGTTTGAGCCATCGTTATCCTTTACTTGATTCCATAGAGGGCGAATGATGAGTAGGTAGCAAAAGGACTACCTGATTGGCAAGTCATATCAATTCTATTAATGGCGTTGGTAGACATATAAAGTCCAGAAGCCAGTTTTGCTTGTCCGCTACCATTTGCATCATAACCAGCCAATGAACGAACAGTTTTGTATTTATTAGTATTTGCATAATCAAGAATGTCTATAATAAATGCACCAAATACGCTGGCGGTATCATTACCAGAAGAAATACGGTCAATTCCATAAATTGCTGCTCTTGAACCAGTTGCTCCCGAAGCACCAGTTGCGCTGCCAGTACCGTATAATTGATGGTCGTTGTACAAATTGGTTGTATCATTGTTGAACCAAATTTGGTCTTGTGAACCGTTTGCTGCGGATGTATCTCTTAAAATTGCTCGTAATTGTAAATGAGTGTAGGTGCTAGGAATTGAGCTAAAAGTAATAGTGGATGTGTTTGAACTTAAAGTAGTCGTAGCAATAGACTCATAGGCGCCAGTGGGCGCCCATAGATGTCCGCTAACCTGTGAAGCGTAGATACCAAGAATAGGTGACATTAGGCAATATCTCCTATCACTAGCCAGGCATTAGCCGCAGTTTGAATTGCAGATCCTGCTGAGTACTGAACGCGAGTCTTGGGGGTAGCCGCAGTTACACCAACGGAAGTAAGAGTTACACCAGAGGCACCCGATACTGTCACCTGACCAGCTCCATTCTGTGAGAAGTTTAACACAGTTCCTACTGGGAAGGCTGTAGTGGCATTGGTTGGAATAGTCACTGCGATAGCAGAGGCGTTAGTCAAAGTAACTAAAGTGTTAAAAGAATCAGATGCAGCAAAGGTGTATGAGGTACCAGTCTGAGCATTGACGGTGACTGAGCCAATAGGTGAGGCTGCGCTAGAGATTAGGCTGACTGACATTACTGCTCCTGTCCAAATGCGCTAAAAGCGCAAGTACCATTAGTTGAGTAGATCGTGACAACATCTGTATTGGCAAGGGTTGCACCCACTGTCCAGGTATAGACACCGTTGGAAGGAATAGAGACGTTGTAAGCCTGATAATGCTGGTTAGCCAAAGTCGCACCTGCTGGTCGAACAGCAATGCGGATTGTGTCAGCAGTTGTGCTGGTATTAGATACATTGATTGTGGAGATAACGGTGCCGTTTGCTACAGCGCAGGTGTACAGCGTTGTTGCTGTAGCGGCGCTCGGATAAGACTGCCCTAGTACTTTAGTAGTTGCCATTACGCAATGTCCCCAATCAAGGTAAAGTTGTTACTTGATGTGCAAACCAAAGTTGCCGCGCTGTACTGTGCTCTCAACTTAGTACCAGTACCGGTAATTGTAACTCCAGCACCAGCCGCTACGGTGACTTGACCCGCACCTAGTTGCTGAATGTTTATTTGCTGACCTGCGGTAAATACTGATGGTGGAACTGTCAAGGTAATTGCACTTGCATTTGACAGAGTAACCAACTTGTTGAGGTCACTAGAAATCAGGGTATAGGTAGTACCAGTTTGAGCATTGAAGGAAAGATCAAGAGTAGATACTGCCGCAGCCCAAGAAGTTGCACTTCCATTTGTTGTAAGATACTTACCGCTATTACCAGTCTGTGAAGGTAATTCAGTTGGGGCATCAGCCCATTTAATTCCCTTAGCATCAGTGGAATCTACTGTAAGTATTTGACCGTTAGAGCCAGCACCTAACCTTGTAACAGTTGCAGATGCTGTGGCTACATAGGTGTCACCCTTAGTTGTCAAGGTAGCTGGTTGAACTGCTGTGTTAAAGAAATCAAGATCATTGCTAGTAAGTACGTGACGGACAGTTGCACCAGCCGCGTGAACTACACCAGAGGTACCTGCTCTAGCACGAGTAATTGTAAAGGAGTCAACCGATTGAGCGGTAATAAAGACAATTTCTTCATTAACTGTATCGGGATCAAGGGCTACTGTGAACTGATCTCCAGCAGTAAGTGTGATACCACCCATCAGGGTTGCACCAGTACCAGTTACCACTGTCATAGTTGTAGCACTAGATGAGACACCACCAGCAGCCAGCGTTGTATCAATGCTGGTGGATGAGAATTTACGAGTAGCCATTTATTGTCCTTCTACTAGCGGGTGTAATGAACGCGAATTGGGAAACGATCTTGCAACTTATTAGCCTCTTCTTGTAGACGTTGCTGGTATAGAGCAAAGACATACTTAGAAGAGGAAGCACCAGCATTTGAAGGCAGCTTAGTATCATTAAGGTCTGCTTCAGCACTAGATAGGTTAAAACGACCTGTATCAATGTAGGACAAGAGACGGTATGAAGCACCGTAGATAACTAGATCGCGGCAAGATTCTGGTAGACCAGTAACTGTTGCAAAATCATCATTGGCATTAGTCATAGTGTTTGGAATAATGGAGTAGTAAACTTGAACAGTACGACCAGGTTGAACCTTGTCATAGATGCTGACAGTCTTGGTTGTATTGAAGGCATTGGTATTTGCCATTCTGTCAATACGCCATCTGTTAATAGGTAGCCATTCTTTGCTAGGACCCACAGTTTGCCAAGAGACAAAGAGTACGTCACGAGCATCATCTGGTAATGGGTAAGTTACCTGTGCTGCGTTAAAAGTAAAGGTGGTTGAAGATACACCGAAGAGCTTTGGGTAGAAAGAGTTGATTGTGTCGTTAAGTGCTTTTTGAATATTTACTTTTGGGAAGGTAGGAGTCAGGGTTACTTGAGCATTGACTGCGTGTGGGGAAGGTGTAGTTCCGCCGTATCCTCGACCAAAGCCAGCGATTGCGTTAAGAGTTAAAGAGTTCTTATCAAAAGAGTTAATCCAAATAAGTTCATTATCAATTTCAATTACACCTTTAGCAAGGTTTTCAGCACTGCCAATAGTAATTGCTAGATCACTAGTACCGATACCACCAGCGTTGGTAAGGTTAGTAATGCGATCTTGGCGAAGCGTAAAGCCTGCGAGGTTACTACGAACCTCATCGGTCATTTGCTGAAAGGTTGCCATTTACTTTCTCCCTATAGAAATTAACATTGGTTTGGAGTCTTTCATCTTCTGGAGATAGCTCTAATGCCATCTCTCCGTATCTCAGCGCGGTGTCCCAATCTTCTAGTTGCCACGCTGAAATTGCTGCTAAGTCATAACCCATATGTCCCCAAGCCCAATTCTCGGACATAAAGTTTTTATACTTTTGTGTGATCTTTATACCTTCTTCGGCTGTAAAGAAACATTCTTTCCACTGCTTCATTATGTAATAATGATTAGCAAGTGCAAGGACTGCTTCCTTACAAGGGAATGTCTCCACTCCTTGTAAAAGGTATTCTTCTGCGTTCTTAGGATCACACTTTGCTAGGAAGCGAAGGGCATAACCTTTTTCCGCAGGAAACTCTGTGTACTTTAAGTACTCTTTAAGGACTTCTCTAGCCTCAAGGAACTTTCCTCGGTAGAATAATTCTCTGCCGTAGTAGTACAAAACCCTTGAATCTATTGGGTTTTCGTCGTATGCCGCAGCCAGCATATCTAAATACTGGGCACGAGATTTAGTATTATCAGGGAAGTGGTGAACTTCCAAATCTATGTCAAAGACAGTTTCTTCTAATTGATAAGGACTAACTACCTCGTGGATAGGATACTTCCACCGGTAGTTATTGCGAGTGTGAACTCGATTAGCATTAAATTCTACAGCAGCAGTTCCATCAGGATTAAAGTCCGTAACGATTCTATGCTGTGGTCTAGTAATGCCACCCTTGTCGTAAGCCTTTTGTAGTTCTTGTCTCCACCCAGGCTTGAGCATCTCATCCATATCTAGGATGATGCAGTAATCAATGTCAGCAGGTATTAGTGCCAATGCTGCATTGCGAGCATCATCAAAGCGCCAAGGCTTAATGCTAATGTTAAATACTTTAATGCCAAGTTTCTTGGCTATCTTCACTGTGTTATCAGTAGATCCAGTATCTGCTATCAAGTGGTAATCAGCTTCTTGGCTTGTCTCATACCAACGCTTGACGTGTTTTTCTTCATTCAATGCAATAGCGTAAATTGCTACCTTCAAAAGTCATTCACCTCTTTGAGTCGTAAATCCGAGAACGAGGGGAATTGCGTTACTAGATTAGGTTGAGTTATGTATGCTTTGTAACCTTCAGCCGATACTCTTAATCCGATGTCTATGTACCATTCGTAACCATCTAATTTACTTAAGAAGAATTGCACCCTAGCGGGGAGAATACAATAGGCTTGAGTTCCAGTACTAACTACTTGCTTGTGCCAGTGTTTATTTATTGGAATTAACTTTCCAGTATCTTTGGCAACTAATGCTCCAAGGTATAGAATGTCCCAGTCTTGGGGCAGTGTCTGTATTACCTCAGCAAACTTTTCATTAAAACCATCTACGAAATGAGCATCATCTTCTAGGATCAAAACTTTCTGACCTAGGTACTTCTTTAACACCGCAACGTGAGATTGAGTACCAGCGATAATAGGACTTATCTTTAATTCTTTGCCATCTATTGCAGAAAATCTTTCGTACTCAATACCCAACTCTTTGAGTTGAGCATCTACTTGTTCCATACGGTCACTGCGTCTATCAAGATTGATTACTACAACCTTGTCAAAATACTCATTAACTCGCACTAGATAAGTTTACATTCCGCCTAGCATAAGTGAGGTAGCAATCGCCGTGTCTGTGGTGGCATAGGTGGAAGAATCAAGCGACCCGTCACCTTTAACAAACTGAGTAGAAGTACCACCCGTAGTTACAAATTTGATAGCGGTTACGTTGCCATCTTTATCAACCTTGGCAAGTACGGTTGCCCCTGAGCTTTGCCATTCTGTAAGGTTTGCTGCTTGCGAAGCAACGCCTTTTACTACAAATGGAGTAACTGCTGCTCCTAGTGCGGTTGCTGTATTTCCTGGAGTAAATTGTGCAGTACCAGTTCCTACTGTAATTGTTGCGTTAGTTGTATTGGCAACAGTAAAGGAATAGGAAACGCCAGCCGAAACCGTAGCAACTGAGGCAATTTGATAAGTTCCGTTATAGCCTGATGGAGTAAATCCTGCAAGAATTACTTTTTGACTTACTCCAAGTAATTGAGCAGAAGCAGCGTATGTAAAAGTTGCAGTTGTAGAAGTGAAAGAAGCACTGGTCATAGTAATTGTGTATGAAGCAGTTGCAGAGGCAGTTCCGCCAGTTACTAATTGACCAGCATTTGTAAATACGCTATTAGATGTTCCTGCGTTACCAACAAAACGAGCCATTTCTACTGTTTGTCCAACGGTGTTTTGAATAACTCTAAGTTGAGTAGTACCTCCGTTATTCTGAACACTTAGACCAGAAGTCTGATTGAATACGTTGTTTCCTGTAGTAAAACCTGCGCTACCAGAAGTGAAACCACCAGTAGAGGCACTTACAACACCTGCGCTTGATACAGAAACCAAAGCAGTTCCTGCCGAGTTTTGCCATTCTTGCAAGTTGCCAGGAGTTGTGGCGTTTGCTTGAACTACAAGACCAATCGCAGAAGTAGCACCTTGAATTGTTTGTGGTGAATTTGTAAAAGTATTTGCATTAGCAAGAACTGCCACACCAGTTGTCGGATGAACGTGGTCAAAGGCAGATGCAGATGTGCCAGTACCGGCTGCTGCTGTACCTAGCGCAGATGGGTTAGTAGATGAAAGACTTGGTTGTGGACCAGTAGCTCCTGTGGGACCAGTTACTCCGGTTGCGCCTGTTGATCCAGTAGCCCCTGTGCTACCCGTACTACCTGTAGATCCAGTAGGACCTGTGGATCCAGTTGACCCTGTAGGGCCTGTGCTTCCAGTAACGCCTGTGGCTCCAGTAGAGCCAGTCGCTCCAGTGCTTCCTGTAGACCCTGTACTTCCTGTGTCACCAGTTGCTCCTGTCGCGCCTGTTGTTCCTGTTGGACCAGTCGGTCCAGTAGGTCCTGCAACCGTAGAGGTTGCTCCTGTAGATCCTGTTGCACCAGTGGCACCAGTTGAACCAGTAGGTCCTGTAGGACCCGCCACTGTAGATGTAGCACCTGTTGAACCCGTAGCGCCAGTGGGACCAGTAGAACCTGTTAGTCCAGTTGGACCTGTTGGTCCAGTACTTCCTGTACTTCCTGTGGAACCCGTAGAACCCGTAGAGCCTGTCGCGCCAGTAGATCCAGTACTTCCAGTCACACCTGTAACACCAGTGGCTCCAGTAGGCCCTGTAGCCCCTGTAACACCCGTATTTCCAGTAGGTCCTGTCGGACCTGTTACGCCTGTGGAGCCTGTAGATCCTGTGGCACCGGTTGATCCAGTAGCACCTGTTGAGCCTGTAGAACCAATGGGTCCTGTTGGGCCAATGCTGCCTGTGTTTCCGGTAGGTCCTGTACTTCCTGTAGGACCTGTGCTGCCAGTCGAACCCGTAGCTCCTGTGCTTCCTGTTGCACCTGTTGCTCCCGTCGAACCAGTTGACCCCGTTGGGCCAGTGGAACCTGTTGGCCCAGTTGGGCCAGCAACTGTGGAAGTTGCACCCGTTGAACCTGTTGGACCCGTTGAACCCGTAGGTCCAGTTGGTCCAGTGACACCTTGAGTACCTTGCGGTCCCTGATCTGCTGAAAAGACTACTGATGTTTGTGGCTGTGCTGACTCAATAATAACAAGAGTCTCGGTATTAGTTCCTGGTATTGTGAGAGTTGTTGTTACTGGATCAACGATGATAATAGCATCGCTCATACAGTTATCCCTGCTGTGACAATAAATCTGCCCTCTAACAATCGAGTGATAACTGAACCAGAGTTAAATACAAAATCGTATTCGTAAGTCTCGGCTTTAATGTTGGTATCAGTGGAAGTAAATGTAACAGTTGCTGTGGCTGTAGATGTATTAAGAACTACTTTTCCATTTGCTGTAGTAGCAAGCAAGCTAGTTGTACTAGAACCAGCAAAAGGGCGAACTGTCATAGTTGCTGTGTAGCCAGTCAAATTCCAAGGCACACCATTGGTTTCTACTTTGAATTGAAAATTAAATGTTGTCGCTTGAGGACATACTAGATTATAAGTCGCCGTCACGATGCCACCAATCCCAGAGCCGCAGAAGCCTCCAGACCATAAGTGCCTGCAATGTAATTACAGACACCAGCAAGGGCAAGCATATCTTTAGGATTCGTAATACCCGCAATGTAATTCAGCACTCCCACTAGATCGGTAATATTTCCAAGAGCAATAGACCTTGTGGCAGCCCAAGCCTGGGCTGCTCCTGCCTGATCTTTGTAAGCAGTAATAGCAGGATAAGTGCCACCATTAGCAAGACGGTTCAATTCGTCATTAAGCGTTGATCCAAATGTACCTAGTGGCACTTTATCCCCCTATTTTTTCTTAGTCTTATTGCGAGCAGATATTGCTGCTGCTTTCTTTTTAGCATCTGTTTTGCTAGATGCACCCCACGCTTGCAAAGATAAAAGCAAACGAGTTGGCTCTCCATTAGGTTTGCGCTCAGGTCCAGGATTACCGGCTGCACGAGCAAGGTAACTTGCTCTGCGTGGGTTATCACCAGATTTTACTGGCGGCTTTAAGTTACTGCCTTCTGCCTTAGCACTAGCTCGACCCTTAGCGTTTAGACCACCCTTGGGGTTCTGGCCTTCTTTACGTTGCCACGCTGGAGTCTTTGCCATTACATACCCTTCTTAACGCCTGTTACTTTCTTCAAACGTGGGTTAGCAGCAACTGCTTTCTTGGAGGCTTTCCTCGCACCCGCAGCAACTATTGCACCCGCACGTTCCATTGAGACACCTTGCTTGGCAGCAACTTTCTTGGCTACTGCTTTGAATCCTGGGTGCGCCTTCTTCATTCTTTCTCACCGAGTGTTTCTTCTCCCACTGCTGAGCCAGGAGCACCCGTCTGAACGTCATCGTATGTTGCATAGCCGCAACCACAGTTAGCACACATTATTTGCCTACCGATTTCTTGCCATTAGAGAACTTGGCAGTGTTTCCTTTAGTAGTTACTGGAGCTACTGTCATTGTTGATGGAGTAATTCCTGTTGTAGAACCCTTGCGATAGTTAGTGGTCTTAGTAGACTCAGCCCCGCCATCGCCTTTCATTGCTTTTGCGAACTTCATTTATTGCTCCTGTTTCTACTTAAGGACCACTAGCCCTTAAATCCCATTGTGTTGCCATCAAAGGCTCTGCCTACTTCATTGCTTACTGCCATAGCATTGTCAATGTCTTTCTTCCTAGTGGAGACTGGCTCGACACCTTGACGCAATGCGTCATAGTAGGAAGTTAGTTCTTTCTCGTCTTTCTTGATTCCGTTCATAGAAGCGTTAGTTCTAGTAGGCGTAGCACCGCCATCAATCATTGGCATATTCTGGCGTAAGCATTGAGCATAAGAATCGTGATCTTTGGTTTTGCAAGATGCTGTGCAGGACATTATTCTACAATCGGTTTTAGGCAGTATCCGTAACCTGCGTTAATTAAAATTTGCGCTTGTGCGTCTGTCAGTGTGTACTCGTGACCGCCAAGATAGTAAGCATCAGCGTCAGCAAGAGTATTTTGGTAAGGGTACATATTCGCTTCAACACTAGTACCGTTAACAATTAAAGTTAGTGGGCGACGAACATCTGTCATATACGGAGGAATGTCTCCAGTACTGGTTCCACCGGTAATTGGGCGACCAGCTAAGCGAGAGTACTTATCAGGCCAAGCCTTGCCTGCGCCCCAGGTTTGCCACTCCCAAGGTGATGTAAATGAATAAGCCATAAATTCCTCTCAAGAGATAGGGCGGGAGCCGAAGCCCCCGCCCCTCCCATTAGCAAGTTAAGAAGCTGTTGCCGCAGACTCAATGCGGTAAAGTGCTGCTTCACGGAGGCGATTAAAGCCACCAAAGTAGTACCAACCGATTGTGTGGAAGCGACGCAAAGCGTCAATCTGTGGTCCAATGACAGTTGAGATGTCTTGGCCTTGTGCTTCAGCAAGTGCTTCACGACCAGCAACAATCGCCTTGTAGACGTTTACGGCTGGTGAGTTTGTGTTAATTGCATAAGGAACGCGAGGTGTTTCAACAACGAACGCACCTTCGATAACACCAACAGCGCCTGCAACGAACGGAGTGCGATCTACGTACTTTGAAAGTTCCTGGAATCCACCAGTACCAGTCTCAGCACGAAGGTCAGCGGTCTGACGTGGGTGCAAGAAAGCAGCATAGAGTTCGCCAATACGAGGCAAAGCCTTGTTTGTACGAAGCTCAGTGACGGCCTCGCGGATGTCCGCGACGCGCATCTTATCTGCTGCTGTGATTGTGTTTGTTGAAGTTGCAGTTGTTCCTGCGTAGACAACGTTTGAGCCAGAAGTAAGAACTGAGGCTACAACAGAGTCAATAGAATCTGCAGCGTTATAGGCGATGATGTCAGCAAGTGCTGCATCAACGTCGTTGAAAGAAGTTAGGTTTAACTTCTTAGTTGTTGTTACGGCTGAACCGTACTCGTTAAGTGTTACGGTAATCTGATTTGGATTACCTAAAGCAATGCTGTTAACATCAGATGCTTCTGTCAATGTTGAAGTAGCCGCAGCTAGATCAGAATAGATTGAGAATACAACTGACGAACCTGGCATTGCTTGCTGTACTGGCTTGACATCTGCAATCGAACGCATTACTGGAATGGAACGAAGTGCCATACGAACGTATTGGTCATACGCTGTTTGGACTAGATTGCTGATGGCTGATGTACCCGTAGGGGTACCTCCTGGAACTGCCATTTGGCTTCTGCCTTTCGTTTAGAAGTTAGAGTCCAGACTGCCGAATAATGTCGTCTAGTTCTTCTTTACTGTTAGCTGATAAGAGTTTATTCAGAACGTCATCACTAGAATCAGGGGTTAAACCTTGATTCATTGCGCCGTTCATCTTCTTATAAGCCGCAGCTTGAACTGGATCTACAGCAGACTGGTTGGATTCAGTGGACTCAAATCCGAAAACATCACTGTTTTCATCGAGCCACTTAGACAAAGACTCCTCAGTTGGGTCTAAGTCCGATGGAATGAACTTAGCAATTTTGCTATTCACTCCGCGAGATTCGAGGACGTCTTTAACTGCTCGTTCTCTTTGGGCTTTGGAAAGTTCACCTAACTTGGAGTTAAACTCCGTTAGTTCTTTTTCCTTTTGCTTCAACTGCTTACGCAGTTGTTTGACGAGATCATTGTTATTGCTTGACTCTACTTGCGTAAAGTCATCATCGTCGTCCTCGTACTCTAAGTTGGACATAGTCCATCTCCCATTCGTTTAGTTGTTTCGCGGACCACATACAGATTTGGGGACTTCCTGTATGGCTTCCACTCCTGGTAATTAATGTCGCTCTAACGGGCCAGTCGTTCCGTTAGCAGGCTTTACTTAGTAGGCACCAGCTCCTGGTTGACCTAGCATATAGTTTGATATCGCTCTATCGCGGTTCAAAGCACCAACACCGGAGGAGCCACTAAATTGTGCTTGCTCTAGTGCGGTAAGTTTCTTACGTCTTGCAGTTGCATCGGCTGCTCCTGCTGTACCAAAGACTTCAGCTTCTGCTGTGCCTTGTGTATAAGGTTTTTGGTTATAGATGTCAGCAAGTTGTGAACCACGAGGGGTCATCTCTGCTACGTTGGCATAACCTTGTTGGGCTTGAGCCTTGGTAATTCCATACTGAGCCAATGCTTCTGCACTTCCTGCGGAAGTCATTAAGTTCTGGTTAAGCGCAGCGCCACCAATTTCAGCAGCAGTTACTTTGCGCTTGATACTATCAAGACCATTAGTTGGATCAAGGGTATAAGCCAAAAGGTCTGAAGTATTAATGTCAGGGTAGAATTGCTTTAATGCGTTCATCACATTAGGATCTGAATTAAGAACTCGTTGTTGCGCTGTAGTAATGCGGCTTTCTAATTCAGAAGCAGATACGTCATTAGCAATCAACTTAGTCATACCAGCTTGGGTACCCATAGAGTCTTTGCTGTAATAAGAAGCAGGCAGTCCATAGTTACGCATAAGGCTCTGGTATTGATCCTCAAGGCCAATGTACTCTGCTGGAGTCAGGGCGGCTAGTCCCTTATTAATACGATCTTGGTTGGCAGAAAAGCGTTGTTTGTAAGCATCGGTGTTTTGTAAACGAAGAGAGAACTCAGAAGGTGAGATGTTTCCATCTGTAACTAAACCTTTTAATGGTTCTACCAAAGAACCTAAGCCATACTTAGTAAATTCTGAATAAAGAAGATCGTATGCAGATTGACGACCAGTATTATTTTGGACAACTGGTGTTGCTGCTGGAACAGTTGCTCCTGTAGCACCGGTACTTCCAGTAGCGCCAGTAGGCTTAGTAGCACCAGTACCCGAAGTAGTCAGAGTAGGACCTGTAGGGCCACTAGGTTGATTAATAGGGATAATGGTTCCGCCAACATTTCTATAAGTTGGATCGGTTGCTGTGGTTGCGCTTGCTGTTGGAGCAGGACCTACGCCACCAAAGTATCTACCTAAAGCTGCTGGATCAACAGTTGCCATCATTACCCCTTGAATCCGAAGTCTTGGAGGACTTTCATAGCAGCGTCAGAAACTGTTTGGTGAGCATTGTCTGTGTATTGCCAACGGTCATCCTTACGGAGCGCCCTATTGAAATCATAGGTTGTCATTTCCTTATCGGGTCCAATAGCCATACGCAAAGTTGGGTCACTAAGTTGAATGTCATTAGGATTAAGTTCTAAGGTTGAAGCCATTAAAGTTTTGTATGGAGAATAAATTGTTGCTAAGTCTGTGCCTTCATTCATCATTTGCTTGACGCTATCTGGCATACCCATAGCTGCTATTTTTCTAATACCATTTTTAATAACAGTAATGTCTTTTCCATTTTGCACATCATTAGCCCAAGTATCTAATTGAGCCTGATCTATTGGAAGTCCATTAGCCCGAACTGTTGCCAAAAGATCTTGTGCTGTAGTAGATCGAGTATCTGATTTCTTAGTTGCAAACTCAGATGCAAATTGAGGTAAAGTACGAACTGCATCAGTAAGAAATTGAGCAACATTAAGACCACCAGTGTATTGATTTACACCACCAGCACCTGCAACTACACGATTAGCATTTTTAGGATCTTTTTGTGCTTTGTTAAGCGTCTTAGTAAGAGTTGAAATTTCTTTAGCAGTTGCATCTCTATTAAGTTCTGATTTGAATACTTGATTGATGTATGCTGCTGCTTCAGTTGGGCTAGATACAGTAGTGGTTGGAGTAGTACCACCAGTACCTGTTCCAGCGCCTGCACCAAGTGCTGCAGCTTCATTTGCTTTGGCTTTAAGAAAATCGTCAAATCCTTGTTCTGCCATTTTTGCGGTAGCAAGTACTTTGTTGCGACTTTGATTTTGTGTAATAGCAGATTGATAAGCAGTAACTAATTGTTCATTATAAGTACCAGTAAGTGGCACAATAAAGCCAGCAGCTTTAAGACCCTTTGCTATTCTGAGACGATCTGCGTCACCCATACTAATAAGGGTTGGCGCAGCAGTGCTTATTTCAGTTGCATAATTACGAACTACTGCATCTGGTGTAAGACCACCGCTTCCAGAAATAACACCACCAGGAGCAGGACTTGGTTGAAAATCCGGTTGCTTCTGAACTTTTGTAATTGTATTTTGAACCGCTTGTTGTTGCTCTGGAGAAAGATACTGGCTGATTCGTTGAGCCTCAGCAATGCCTGCTGCTTTTCCTTTTTTCTTTGCCGCTACATCAGCCGATACGATTGACTCTTTATTGGCATTAAAGTATTCAGTTGCGGTAGATTTGGCATTGTTAAAAGCATCTTCTGCTTTAGTAGCCAAAGCAACAGCAGCAGCATAACGCTTCTTGGTATCCTCGTTTGTATTTGCAATTGTCTTTAGTTCGGAAACCTTGCCTTGTAAATTAGATAGTTTTTTACGAGCAGCGACTACTTTTGGTTCGCTCTTAAGGTATTCATTAAGATTTGCAGCCATTAGTTTCTCTCCTCTCGTATCTTATTGGCGAAGCATTGGTGCAAACAAAGAATTGTATGCAGCTAATGCGTTCGGGTTATTCGCGGCTATTGCCTGTAATTCAGAAGCAGTATTGGTCTTTAAGGAATCTTTATACTGTTGAGATACTCCGCTACCTGGTTGGCTAGCAAAATCTCTGTTTGAGGTATAGGCATCATAAGAATCAAGCATTTGCTTTAAGACATTACGGGTGCCAGATTCTGCGGTTACGTTAGAATCATTAAGCATTAGACGAAGATCATCAAGTGCTCTAGTGCGCTCGATTGCTTTTGCAGCACCTGAACCAAGTTGTTCTTGAAGCAAGGGCCTTGCGCCCTTGAACTGATCTGACCAAGTCTGCCATTGATCTCTAATTTGACGCTTGACATCTGTTGACATTGCAAAACTAAGTTGTTGGTCAAACTCATCTTTTTTGGCATAGTAAGTCTGTGCATCTTTAGCCACAGATACTTGACGGAGAAAGTCTGTAACTGTCTTGTTAGATTTAAGACCTTGGGTTGCCAGTAACTTGTAAGCATTAAAATCAAACTTGCCCACTTGTGGAATTAAGAAAGCTGCTGCTTCTGGGTATTGAGCCAGTAGTTTTTGGTTTTCTTGAACCCAACCATTTGCACTGCTAACAGCGCGAACATTAGCTACAACATTGCTTTCGGACTCAGATACGGTGTAAGGCATTTGATCTGGGAAGAGTTTAATCCAGTCTTGAGTAGCCTTATCAATATCACCGTTGTACTGGGTGATGAGGTTATTGAATACTTGCTTATAACTAGTACGTCCGTTATCGCGCACCCACTTAGCCATATCTGACTTGAGAGTAACTTGAGGGGAAGCAGGAGCAAAGAATCCAAAGCCAAAGCGTAATCCCAAAATAGTAAGGGTAGATGCTTGTAATTTATCTTGGTACTTTGCAATCTCACCAGCAGTTGGTGGGATTTCTTCACCAGTTACTGGATCTACTTTTACATCAAGTCCGTGACCTGAAGCCTCAAGGTAAGTTGCAGCTTTACGGGCAGCAGATGCGTACTGTGAATTACGTTCATCCGCACTAAGAGTTTGAAGTAAACGATTTACGTGAGCAGGTAGAATGGCAGAGATCATAGGTTGATCTTGACCATAGTTACCAGTCAGGTATTGCTCTAAATCTTTAACTTGTGGAATAACATTGCCAATCATTTTGATTGGAACGCTGGCTAAAGGACCCGCAAAAGTTGGAAACAGTGAGTCTGGGTTCATAGATGGTGTAATCATCTTGAGTTTGCCACCAAACTCCACTGGAATTGGAACTTGGAAAGCATCTTTAACACCAAAAATGTGCATTACCTTGTTCATTACCTTGTACACAGGGGTTAGTCCTGGGTAAAAGAAGTACTGATCCCCATTATCATCGGTTTGCACAAAGCCAGAGTGAGCAATTCCTTCATAAATAAGGCTTGCTCTAGTTAATGCTTCTGGATTGTACTTAACTGTGCGATAAACGCGGCGATAAAAGTCCTCGGTAGCTCGATAGAAGCGAGCAAAGTTACGAGCAGACATAGCAAGTTGGCTACGAACAGCAGGATTATCCACATACTGTAGTACTCGGCTCTTTGCCATTTCTTCTGCAATAGAAACTAAGTGACGCTTTGCTGTTTCTTGAGCCATAACGAGGTTATCACCAGTAAGTCCAGCAGTCATCTGATCTAGGTAATGCTTATCAAAACCTGAAGAGACCATATCCTTACGAATACGAATCATAGCGTCAATAACAATAGGCTCACGAGAAAAACGAGCATTAGATTCGCCCATATAGTCCCAAGCCTTGTCTACCAAACTTGAAGCAAAGTTACCGGTATCTGATACTGGTACTAGCGTCGGGCCGTGAATAAAGGTAGGTGCAAGGTTAGCTGTTGATGGTAGATCTTCCAAATGAAGGTCAGCAGTAGAGACTCTGCTGATTCCTTTTTCATCTACTCTTACTACTTTCTTTAATAGATCTTGGTTAATTGTTCCATCTGCTTTTGAATAAAGATTTTTTACTGCGTCGTATGCTCTCTTGGAATGATCTTGAGTAGTCAATCCGCGTGAGTAAAGTTGAAAACGACCTCGTTCAACATCTGTCAAACCATTAAGGTATTTAGTCATTTCAGCAATAGCAGTTTTTTCATCATTAAGGTTTGCAACTGCAATTTTTGCTAATGAGTCATTACTAGTAATACCAAGTTGAATTAACCAAGAAATTCGGCTCTGCTTGTTAGCTACTGGGTTCATCTGAGTAAAGCTCTTATCGCCAACTGATTGCTTGTACTTTACGCCGTTAATTTCCAAAGCGCCCATTTTGCCAAATTTAGAGACATCATTAGTAGTGCTTAAAAATTGATCTCCACCACGAAGGGCATTTTTGCCACCTTCTGATACGGCAGATAAAACTTCATCAAGGCGACCATAACGAGCGATCTCTGCAAGAATCGCAGAACCTTCTTCATCTAGTTTTGCTGGTAGGCCGTGTTCCAAAAGAGCATTAACCATTATTGTACGAGTGGCATTAACATCGCCGTTGGCGATTGCTTCAGCAATTTGCTTTTGGTATTTATCAGTTTGCTTACGCATAACAAGTTTATTAATAAAACCAAGGTTGCCTTGTGCTTCTGCTTGACGCAGTTTGGTAGAAAGGAAACGACCTTTAACCATTCCCCAAGTAGAATCTCCTGCGGCAACGTGCATCATAAGATCTTCTGCTGCGTTACGTACTGGGAATCGAGGACCAGCCAAAGTTCCAATAGACCACATTGAGGTCATCTTCTCAGCCCACTTTTGATGAGACACTCCCATAATCTTTCCGATAAGACCGGAACGAGCAGATAAGCGATCTAAGTCTGCAATAGAAGGAACAGCCATAGCGGTTGACAACTGGTGTGGAAAGAGAGCCATCTGTTCGCCATCAATGTTTGATGGGCTGACGTGTTCAGTAACAATGTTACCTAGGCTATCTACCTTATTAGCAATAATGTCTGCTGAGTAACGCTTCTCTAAACCTTTACCAGCAAACTCAGACATATAACTTTGTCCAGATTCGGTACGAGATACTCCGCGAATTTCAGCAAGGGTATTCCATACACCAGTAAAGATTTGTTTCTTTTGGCCTTCATCGCCAGCAGCAAATGCTTCAGCAATAATGCGTGAATGGTAACGAGTGTTTGCTAGTCGAGCAAGGCGGTAAACTTGTGTCTGAGCATCACGAGATGCCACATCAAAGAATCCATCTTTGAAATACGGGATAGCAGTAAACTTTGCTGCAAAGCGGTCAATCTTTCCACCGATTTGATTAAAAGATAAACGCATAGCACCATCTTGTTTGAACTTACCTACTTGGCGCTCTGCTGCGCCAATGGCTTCTGCGTTCTGTGTAAGACCAGTAAGGATCTCTTGAGTTTGAATGTCCCGATCACCGTACAAAGCGTTAACAAGTTTTTGTCCTACTTTGTCAATGTTAAAGACTTTATCAGTTGCAGTAAGAGCCATTACGCGAGCGCGACGAGAAGCATCTAAGCGAGGGATCAAAGGTGTCTTACGAGCTGATTGACCTTGTAGAATCGCTGATACGTCAACGTGGTTTTGTAAATAGTTACGAGCAGTAGTTGCGTCTTTAACGCCTACTTTAATAAATTCATCTACTGCTGTAGGACCAAACTCAGGAGCTAGGCGACGCAGTTGAGTGGAGTGGATCTCCATTGCCTTGACATCTCCTGCTTTACGAGCAGTAGCAAGTTTATCAAGTTGCTCGCCATAGGTATTAAAGAAATTTACAACTGTTGGCTTTGCAAATACTTCGTCTAATTTCTCAGCGTTACCGACAATCTTAAAGAGTGCATAGTTAGCAGCATCGTAGGCTTTCTTGGCTTTGCCAAGTGCAAGAGTAGGATCTGCAAATACTCGGTATCCTGCATCTGCGAAACCTGAGATACCTTTGTATAAAGCACCTGAGCCTTCCATACCTTCTGGAAGAAGTAAGTTTGCTAACTGGCGACCAGGAGAATACTTAGCTGCTTGAACTGCATCAAGTGTATCTTGAAAGAGTGGGTCTTTCTTCTGTGCTGCAATAGAGGCAATTTGCTTTTCGGCATCTGTACCAGTTGCAAGAATTGAATCTAGTGATTGACCAGAGGCAACCTTAGTTGCCACAGAAACCATATCCTTGCCGTACTTTTGTTCAGCAGCAGCAATACGGTTTGGACTAAATACTTTATCGCCTTTGTCATTAGCAATCTGAAAGGCTTTACTAAGGTCTACACCTTGATCTACAGCAATGGCACCAGTACGATAGATACGAGTCATAAAGTCAGAGACTTCGTTAAGCGCTTTGAATGGTGCAGCTATTGCAGTTTTGGCTGCGCTAGTTACATAATGAGCAGCGTCACCTAACCAGCCAACAGGACTATTGTTACCACCAAATAAGGCAACGTGTGCATTTTGTTGATCTTGTGGTTTCTGAGCAAAAGCAACTTGTGCTTGTTTTTCAGGCATAGCAAGAAGGGCGCGGTGGGAGTCTAGTAGTTTAGATAGACCATCAACTTGTGACTTCTGTTGTCCATTAAGTCCCGCTTGGATTGCGGCTGAATCTAAATTTGGATTAGCCACTACATACCTCTAGCGACTGCTCGCTGATACAAAATACCTATCTCACCAGATGTGTCAAAGGGAAGCATTTGTGCAAGAGTGTCAGAAAGTTTTGCTTGAGCAAATTGGGATTTCATTGTTAATGCTTCAGAACCTGCACCGGCACCAACATCTATACCGTGAGTAACGGGTTCTTGTGGTCGCTCAGTTGGAGCATAAAGAGAAGTAGGCGCTTGTCCAGCAGATTGCGCTGCTTGGCGTACTTGTGTATTAGTAGCACCGCGTACATCTGGAGTGCTGGCTAATGGAGCACCAGACTTGAGTGCATCCATAGCGACTCCGTCGCCATAAGAATCTGGCTTAAATTGTAAGTCTGTTCGCTTTGCGAATTTACCAGGACCTGATACACCCTTAAGTGGGTTGGTGCTGTCAGCTAGCGCCATCTGTATCCTCCTCGATAGTTTCTAAATCTGATGTCATCTCTTGCCAAGCACGATTAATCTTGGTCTTTCGGTTAGCGTGGTAAATAGAAAGCTCCATTACTTCGCTTGTAAAGACTTCCACACTCTGTGCAATGTTGTGCATAAAGCCTGCGAGTATTACAAGAAAATCTGCGAAACGTACTGGACGCGGAAGGTTGTCGTTATCCACGCCCAGTACCCCTCACATAAAGAATTTTATTAACCCTTTTTTACTTTGTTGCCTGGCTTAGCAGCTCCTGCGAATGGAGCCATAACTTTACCGCCAGATACCTTGTCTCCTGCCTTCTTGCCTTCAACTGGCTTAGACATTGATGCTGGTGCGTGTGTTCCTTTTTTCATATTCACCTCCCCTAGTACTATGCCGCGCCGCCGATTGATGCGAGCAATGATGCAATGTCTGGTCTGCCTTGAGGAGCGCCGCCAGCAGCAGGGGCCGCACCGCCAGGTTGTACTGGAGTAGGCTGCGAGGCAGGGACGGGGGCCGCTCCTGCTACCGGTGGTTGCATCCCCATTGCTGGAGTTGCAGGTTGTGGTTCCGGCGCAAACGCCTTCTCCACAATGTTTTCAATTTGCATACCCTTTTGGCGACCCTTAATCATTTCAGCAAGTGAGGTAATGATCTTTGAAGGATCTTGACCTTGTGCTACTAATTGAGGAATTGCTTGAGCAGTTTGTGATACAGCAAGACGAAGCGCATCGCGCATCTCTTCAATGTCCACTTTCTGTTCTTCTTGGGTAACGTTAATTTCCACTGGGATCTCGCGTCGTACATAATCACGTGATACTAACTTGTCGGAACGCATCTGTAGCAATGCAACGATTGCATTGTTTGGATTCATACCAGACATAATGCCGTAACGAACATCTACGGTGTAATCTTTTGCGATTGCCTTAGCAGGTGAATACTTTAATGTAAACGGTGTGCCATCATCAATGCCACGAATTTCTTTGATTCTGTTACCAAACATCTTTTCATCAACGCGGAAACACATTGAGATAAGATCGGTAAAGAGTCGAGCAAACTGTGCTTGTGCTGCTTTGATTTGTGAGTCAAAGCCTGCTTGTAGAGCTTGTACACCACGACCTGTTACAACGGAAGCGTCTAGGTTTCCAGAACGAGACTCTGGGTAACGAGCGCCGATACGAAGTTCGCGCTCCAATACACCGGACTCTTGGAACACTCCTGCTGGAAGTTCCAAAGGAACGCGACGGATCTGCTGTGGGTTAGCAGAGCGCATAATAGAATCAGGGCCGAGCGCCAGTTCTTGTACATCTTGAGGTATGGCAATAGGTGCCTGAATGGATTTCTCGGCGGCCTGAATCTGAAGTACTGCGAAGCGAGCGCGGGCTAATTGCACTGCAAGGATGTCGTCAAACTGACCACGTGCTTCACCATCAATGGAGGAGCGCATAGCTACTTTAACTAAACACTCACCTACTGGGTTAGGTACGCGAGATAGAACTAAGTCTTGACGATCTGGTACATAAATTAAATCTTGATCTTTGTCGTGGTAGCGAACTAATGAAAGATAAGGAGAACCTGGGGTAAAGGTATTGTTCTTCATTAGTTGATTTCTAAACTCTGGATACATAGCAGCCAAAGTTTCAGCGTCCATACCAACGATCTGTGTTAAGGACAAGCAACGACCAAAGCGATCTACTTCAGGATAAGCACCAAATGGGTTAATCAACTGAATGATTGGATCGTTTGTTTCGTAATCTGTATCAATGCGCCCAATGAGCATACCGTAGGTGTTATACCAATCGGCACCGGTATACATCTGAATCTGTAACTCACTACGATCTACATAGTAGTTAGCAATTCTTGCCCGTAGGTCTGCTGCTTTGCGAGCAGTATCAGAAACCATATTGGTTGCAGAACAGTTGAATGAGGGCAGTGGTGCCATAGCTTCTGCTAAGTCACGTGCTGCCACGTCAATCATATTTGCAACTAAAGGCTTTGGGTACTCCTCAGAGAACATCGAAGGGTAGACCTTAGAAATGTCTCCCTGTCGCGCTGAAAGCACGTCGCGCATACGACCATCACGCGAAGCGTATTTGGTTTGTAAGCGACTTACCTTAGCGGTGATCTCTTTGACTGATAACAATTATTTGTCCTTAGAATCCTTGGTCGGTGCGACCAGCAACTTTAGTAGGCCATTCAATTTTGTCATTTGCTGTAGCTTCTGCCTCGGCTGCGCTGTATCTGGCTTCAACCATTGGATTAACTTGTGGGGTCATTACTGCACCCTTGTCAATGTATTCTTCTTCAACAGATTCTGTTTTGTAGCTTGGAGTAATCGCCATTATTTCTTTCCCTTTTTCTTCATCATTGCCATACCAACTTTAGTTTCACGAGCCTTCTCAGACTTTGACTCGCCCTTTTTCATTTCCATCTTCTTAGTTGCTTTTGGTTCTGTCTTTTCGTAAGCAGCGTAGGCTGCCTTTTTTGTAATCTTCTTTGCTGCTGCCATTGTTATCTCCTTAGACGAAGTACTTATTTTGATCTGCTAGTAGTTCGTCTATGTTGACGACTACACGTTTTTTCATTTCAGCATTTGACAAGAACGGGTTACGCATATGATGCTTTGCGTACTGTCCGTAGTTGAGCATCTCTCTGGCTCTGATCTCACAGAACCACAGCGCCATCACCATATCGGTTTTGCCTTTAGTAGTAGGCGACCACGTAATCAACTGCTCTACTAGAGCCTTGACGTTTTCTGTCTGATCGCTAGGCAGGTGGATAAGATTATCTCGGTGGTGCTTTCCATCTGCTTGTTTACTACCAAAGAGGGTGGACAAAGATGCCACACCGAATCCTGCGTCCCACTTGTTATTGCCAGTGGTGTGTTCTCGAAGATGCACACCTCTAGTATTCAAATGCTGACGGATACCTTCGTCTTGAGTAAGGAAGGCTTGAAAGGCGTTCTTCTCAATGATCCACTCGCTAGGGTGGTAGATAGAAGTCCAGTTAAAGATTAACTCTCTAATAGCCGCAGGGCTTGGACGGGTAATCTTAATTACATCTAGTATGTATCGTTTATGGGTATTGCGATCAATAGCGTAAGCTACTGCTGCTGTATCTCCCACAATAGCGGGGTCAAGTCCTGCAACGATAACAAAGTTATTAAGATCTTTGGGATGACCTGGAGCATCTGGGTTTAATGGACCAGACTTTCTCATTCCATCTATAGAACCACGAACAGATACTGGATCAAAGATGGCATCATCGGAGATGTCTTGTTGTTGATAGACTAGCGCCCAAGTTGGGGTGTCCATCGCTTGGCGTTCGTTGTAAAGGTTGCGACCATTCCAACGAGGATAGAGTTGATCCTCTGTCTTATCTTCATCCTTTTGACCATCAAAGGGTTGGTCACTGAAAGGCCATAGCGTTACCCACTCATCAGGGTTCTCATTGGTTTCAAGTAGTGCCGGCATAGCCAGATAAGTCCAAGGGATAACTCCGCCTGGGTATCTATCGGGATTGCGTAACTCTCGGTATAAGTCTACTGAGGCTACACGGGTTCCAATAACGATTAACTTACCCGTAGGGTTAAGACGGGATCGAACGTCTTGGGTTAACCACTTGATCTGTCGTTCAAAGTCATTAGCGTTAGATAGAGTCACCGCGTCGTCCACGATAATCATATCGGCGCGTTTACCGTAGATCTGACCGCCGATACCGACTGCCTCAATGTTGGGGTCTTTCTCACCAGACTCTCGCAGCTCATCACCAAAGGTGATACGAGTTGCTTGCCACGAGGCGCTCTTTGAATTAAACCCGACACCTGCTGCATAGGCCGATTGGAGATCGGCATACATTGGGTGGGTAAGGCGCTGCTTGATGGCGTACAAGAAGTCTGCCGCAAGGCGCTGAGTTTGAGAAACTATCAGGATGCGGTAGTTAGGATTCTGGGCGATCTTCCAAGTCACATAGTCAACCGTGATCGTAATTGACTTTGCGTGGTTAGGCGGAATGTTTAAGAGGATGCGGTTTTCCCCGACACCTTTTTCGTATTTCATACTGGGGTGTAGCCAAGCAGGGTCACGACCCTCAATTACATCTACTAGGTTCTGCTGGTGTGGAAAAGTCTTTTGGTGTAGGAAGCGCCCACGAAACTCAGCAAAGGTAATGTCGTGTAAGTCACCGGTTGCAAACTTCTTATCTTTAAGTCCTAGGCGAGTTCGATCTACCTTGTCTGCAAATACCTTATCGGTGCGACGGTAGTACTCATAAGTCTTGAGAGACTTTCCTGCCTGACCACACGCGGACTCTATAGTGTTACCTTGTGCGACTGCGGCGAGGATAAGTCGCTTGGCTATGTCTGCTGAGTTCTCGCTAATGGGGTGACTTCCTTTAAGTGGCGCGGCGTGAGTGCCTTCATCTTATTACTAGGGGAAGTATTTAATTTCATACTAGAGATAGACTGCACCCAACTAAAAAAGGTGCACCGCACCTTACGGTGCATTAGCACCCGAACGAGCTACAGCGAAGTGAGGGGTAAGATAGTCCTCGTCCCTAGGGGGACTCGTAAGAGTCACCGCACAGGTAAAACTCACCACTCGCGGTTTTACAGCCCCTATATAGTATAAGGCAGGAAAAATAGGTGATTTCCCGCTTTCTAGTAAAAATACTTCTACTTTGTGATGCAACTCACTACTATAGTATACCAATACGGACATTTCTTTCACTTTAGGAAATATATCTATCTACGGTACATAACACACAAAGACAGAGAATTAAACAATGGGGGGTCGCGTTTTCCCCCTGCCAGAGCCTTGCCTGCCCCTGCTTATGGAGGCAAGCGGTGGCAGATCGTAGCCGAATGAGAGCAGGAGGGGCTTAGTAGGAGGGGCAGGGCGGGCTAACAACACGGCACAATCTCCCCCCGAAACAGAGAACCCAAACCCTACCCAATGCGTCTAAGTAGTAATGGGAACGAACCCAAGCCAAGGAAAGGAACACCCAATGAATACCAAATGGATCGAAGAACTACTTTCAAACCTGCCGAAAGCAGAGCCAATGAACGAGGCAGACCGCCTCCGCTTTCAACAGTTCATTGAAGAACTTACTAACGATTCCACGAGCTAAATGGACAATTACCGGTATTTTGTCTAACTCTCATCCTGGTATTGATAGATCAAAAGCTGAGCAAACGCCTTCCCTGCCTAGGGTAGCCTCACCCATCTTTCTGTTATGCTTGGAGAGTGGAAAACCCCCACATCGAAGAGGAGATTAAATAATGGCAACAACCTTTCACTTAGGCGATTGTATGCAAGCCTGCAATAAATGTATGGATAACTATCACGAGCAATTTATAGGAGGCGTATGTCCTACCTGTTACACCGAAGTAACTAGCAAGGGCGAGATTAACGCCGATACTTATGCACTACTAACCGCAGACCTACCAAGAGGAGAATAAGACTAATGAGCAACGCCTACCGCTTGACGATTGATTTCACAACAGATCGCAAGATCGCTACCGAAGAGATAGAAAACCTGCTCAATCAAGTAATCGCACAAGTAGAGGAGCCTGTGGACGAAGAAAGCGCAGACGCAGACTATTCCACCCAAATCCAAGAAGCCGAATTAGTGGAGATAATCTAATGAAACCGAAAGAAATTGCGCTTTCTTGCCTAGCCGTTGCAAGTCTTTTGCTCTTGGCTTTTGTTGCTTATTTTGATTTCACACATCACGCCGTGTATTCGAAGAAATGCACGATCACACCTGACGGTGTGAAATGCCAATTAGATCACTACGAAAGGAACAAATAATGGAAAACCAGGAAATAAAAAACAAACTAACTAACCTCATCAACACAACAGAAAGTTACCTCAAAACAGAATCTTCAAAAACTTACGACGATTCAAACTATGTAAACCACCTAAAAGGCGAGGTTTCGGGCTACAAAATCGCGCTTGAATTACTAGAAAGGAATTAAGGCGAAACACCCCTTTCGGGGTGTCGTGAGGTAAACGCCTCACCTGATGAGCCTAGGTGAATCTGTAAATGGAAAAGGAAGAACAAATGGAAATAACTAATCAAATGCTAGAAAAGCGTGTGGAGATGATAAGCGAATACCTCACCGAACTTGGATTACTAGAGGGGGAGGAATTAGAAAGTGAATTTTCCTCTATGTGTACGCCACACCTAATTCTTCAATACGGTAGCCCCACCTATGGCAACGCTTGGCGAATCTTCGCAACAGGTGGCACTAAATACCGATCTGCTCACTACGATCCGCTACACCTCACACTTGGTTACATCGGATGGACAAGAAAAGAGGCTTGGCAAACCCTGACAGGAATTTACACCACCCTGTCGGCTCTTGATTGGCAGAAAAAGCAAAAAGCTTTCAAATTGGAGGAATCAAATGTCGGTTTCTAATTCCCAAAAAATCGTTTGGAAATCTGAAGTCACTAAAGAAATGGTGGCAAGCCTGAACAATAAAGAAATTGAAACCCTAATTGATTTACTAGATCAAGCCGTGCAAGAAATCTGCGAAAATTGGGGGACAAAATGACGATTGAAAAAATCGCCCATAGTGGGGCTTACAAGATCACAGGCGCACTTGAAACCCAAGACGACACTATCTTCCTCACCCGTGTCTATTACGGCTACACCAAGCGCGAGGCTGTTCGATTATTCCGCGAACACATCAAGGAGGAATCCGCTAAATGAGAGCCGAACTAGGGGCGGAGATCGCCTGCTACAAATGCCGACAAAAGACCACCGTTACCACCGCCAAACAAGGCAGGTATTGGGCTTGTCTGCCTTGCTTGCGTGAAATCCTGATTCGATAATGGCGACGAGCTGAGCGCGATGCGCCCCGATTCTCGCAAAACCTGGAAAACCGGTATCGAGGAAGAGGGCGACGGCGAGAGTAGCAACTTTAGGCTGTGGTAGGCTACCTGCTACCTCCCTGGGTCCAACCGAGGGAGATGGCGGGAGGTAAATCACCTCCAATAGTTACGGGAAAGGTAACAGCTATGAACAATTTACCGCCGGTATTTACCGGTATTTTGCACTCTTATTTACGGATAAGTGAGCAGCAGAATCCAGAAAAGACGGTTAGTGACATTAAGAAAGAGCTAGTAGAGGGAGAAGGCGATGAGTAATTACACCTGTTTTGTATGTGCAAATGATTTTGATGAAGATGACATTGTGTGGGCTGATCGTGAGGGCAACATTGAAAAACCTCATCAAGCCTACTGTGTACCGTGTTTACCAGCGCAGAAAGAGGGCAACTAATGGGAGAGGTTATTTCATTTCACCCTACCAAGAGCGGGCTAACGAGCTTCTATGAAGTAGTCGGACCCGATGGCGTTGATGTGTGGGGCGGCGAAAATTCACCGGAGGCTATTCGATACTTTCGCCTATCTCCTACCGGATCTCGCCTGCTTGTATCAGGGTGGGAACTAGACGATGAGGACGCCCACATAGTGGGACGGCCTTTAGACATTACCGAGCTGGTAAAAGCGGTAATTGTGGACACTATGGAAAGGGCATAGCGTGGAGAACTTAGTATTCATAGTAGGATTAAGCATTACTTTACTTATCACTTACGGACTAATTGTATTGGAAGAGAAACTTAATGGTTAATGAGAAGAGGCTTAAAGTTGCAATCACACGAGAGGTGTGGCAAAGGAACTACAGACGAGCGCGAGATCGTGCGCTTGTGAAACTTGCAAAGAAATACCCCGAAGAGTATCGGGTATTTTTGGAAGAGGAGAAACAAGCAGATGAATCGCAGGGTAAAAAGTGGATTGACCTTGATGGTAATACTGATTTTATTGTGGGTATTCATACCAGTATCGAACATAGCAACGCCCAGGGTGGAGATTCTTCCCTTGTTTATGGAGAGGAAGGCGACAACAAGTGAAAAGAACTATAACCGCAAGCTCGCAGTCAGTTACGCTTCGATTGGTTACGGGTGGAGAGGCAGTCAATCCCAATGCCTTCTCACCCTTTGGACCTCTGAAAGTAGGTTTGATACCTACGCCAGACCAAGAAACAGTAAGGGCAAACCAAGAAGCACAGCTTACGGCATTGCTCAGATCCTTGGAGAAAGCAGCAGCGACCCTGCTATTCAAATCCTACGCGGTCTTAGATACATCTCTGTCCGCCACCACACACCTTGCAGAGCCTTGCACTTCCACAAGCGACACAACTGGTACTAAATGATTACAGGAGTTTCCCTATTTGCAGGTGTGGGCGGTTTTGATCTGGCTATGGAGCGCAACGGCGTAAAGGTCGTTGCCTCCGTAGAAATAGATAAGCATTGCCAGAGTGTATTGGCAAAGCATTTTCCCGATAGTAAATTATTTGATGATGTAACTACAGTAAAAGGGAGTGATTTAATTGGAGCAGGATTTAATCCAAGCACAGGAATTATTGCAGGAGGATTTCCCTGCCAAGACCTCAGCGTTGCTGGCAAAAGGGCTGGTCTTGCTGGCGAAAGAAGCGGGTTATTCTGGGAAATTGCAAGACTTGTGGAAGAAACGAAAAGCGAATACTTCCTCATCGAAAACGTCCCTGGTCTGCTATCCAGTAACGAAGGAAAAGATTTTGGAGTCGTCATCGGGACGATGGCCGACATCGGGTATTCTGTTGGGTGGCGTGTGCTTGATGCTCAATACTTCGGAGTACCCCAACGGAGGCGGCGTATCTTCATCGTTGGCAGACGTTCTATTTCCGACAGCGTTGCCGAAATACTTTTTAAGTCCCAAGGCTTGCGAGGGAATCCTGCGTCGAGCCAACAAGAGGGGCAAGACGCTACCGCCGGCGCTCCAAGAAGCTTTGGTCAATCAAGTTTCGCAGGGTACACAGAAGGACCTGCAACCATAACCTCCACCTCATACAAAAGACCAGAAGATAATGTGGTAGTTACTCCCTCCTCTTTTGGTGGGTACAAAGAGGGAGTGGGAACACTACGATCCGCAGGTGGTGATCTTGGTGGAGGAAGCGAAAACCTTGTGGTTCACAAAGAGTAGGCGAGCGCAGAACGAGGATGACTACGAAACTTGGGTGGAGGGAGGCGTTATGCCAACGCTAAATGCTTTTGATAATGGTGATGTGCGAACAACTGTTATCATCTTTTATGGTAATCGAGTAGATGATGTGCGAATCCAAGGTGGAGTTATCAACACATTACAAGCTCGTATGGGTACGGGAGGAAACAATATGCCTATGGTTTACTACCCAATACAAGATGGAAGAGAAATGAATAAAGAACAAAATGGCTTGGGTGTAGGTAATGAAAATGATCCCTCTTATACGCTAGATAGAACTGGCGCACAGTCTGTGGCTTACGCCATACAAGGTACAGTAATTGGTAGAAGCGATACCGCAGGTCCTCAAGGCAAGGGCTTTGGTGAAGCAGGTGAACCTATGTTTACAATAGATACAGTTGGAGGTCACGGAGTGGCAACAATCTTTAGTCACACACAAGGACTTGATGCTCAACCAAGTGAAGAGGTATCACCAACGCTTCGACGAAATGGGGGAGGTATGGCAGCAGAGATTCAGACTCAGGTAAGAAGGCTCACACCTTTAGAGTGCGAGCGGTTGCAGGGTTTTCCTGATGACTGGACAGCAGGACAATCAGACTCAGCCAGGTACAAGCAGATGGGTAATGCGGTGGCTGTGCCTGTAGTTGAGTGGTTGATTGGTAACATCTGTGATACTTTGACCCAGTAATTTTTCTATCGGGTAGTGGGGTGCGATACACCTTTCCGTCACACCCTGCGTAGTAGGCCCCCTGTAACCTTTGCAGGGGGCTTTACTATTGGCGCTTATCGTTAGAGTAAAAGCCCTTACCTTTGAAGGTGATAGTGGGCGGTGAAAAGATCCGGTGCATAGGTTGAGCGCAGAGATCACACATAGGAGTATCTACTTTGGAGTGGATAGATCGCTCAAGATCACTCAAGTTTCCACACTCACACTTAAAACTATAGATCAAAACGCAACTCCATCTTCTACCTTAAAGAATCCCACGAGCTTATTGCGCGAGGACTTATTAGAAAACTCTGTTGTATTAGGCAGCCACTTATCAGCCCAAGTTGGGGCGGGTAAAGTGGCAAGGTTGAAGCCCCAGATACCCTCTGGAGTGGCGTTAATGTACCAAGGAGTCAGCGAGCGCATACCTGCTGCCATCACTAGAGCCTGGTATTTCATCTCTTCAATCAGCAGTTCAGCGTAGTGAGTCTTGCGAGATTTCAATTCTATAAACATCTTATGCTCAAGGGATACACAATCCCAAGTGTCAAACTCATCGGATTTCTCTAGGTCTGAGTAATGAAACTCTTTCAAGTAATCAAATAACTCTGGCTCTTTTAATTCCAAGGAGTGTTACCGCCTAAGTTTTCTTGTAGTTTACGCATAGCACTGGCGCACCTGCGATCTGCGGTGGAGATAGCGCACTCGAAGTACTGAGCAATTCGTTCAAGAGTCCAGCTATCAAGGTAGCGCTTCTCAAGTATGTCTTTCTCTTCTACCTCTAACTTAAGATACCCACGCTTGATGTCAATGAGCATAGCCAGCAGGTTGCCACTCTCAGCAGGAACGCTAGGCTTTTTAGGAGTACCATCGTTAATCATCTCTTGGGCTTGTTGCAAGGCAACACCAGAGACAACGGAGGAGATAACAAAGGGCAGTAGTTGAGCGATAGTGGTAGTTTCATAGAAAGATTCATCGCTAGTTTGATAGCCAGACTTATTGGCTTTCTCTTTGCGAGAGTAGCGTTCTGCTACTCGCTTCATCTGCCAGGCTATACGCTTCTCGTTCTGCACCCGCTTCTCAGGATCAGGCTCATCTAGTAGCTCGCAGAAGGTTCTGTTCTTTAACGTCGCCCACAACCAGCACTCTTGAATAACATCTTCTCGCTCAACCCAATGGCGAAACCGCTTGGATACTACACTCGCTACGCTTGGAACAATGTCGTAGAGAGTGGGATGGAGTTTATCAGTCACAATAAAGATCGCTCTGTTCTATAGTTGATACTAGGTTGAGCAACTTAATAGCAAGGAAATCAATGTAGTTGCCGGCATCTGCTAACTCTTCAATCAATTCTTTAATAGTTTCTTCGGCGGAGAAAGTCTCAAACTTCTGCCCTTTTGCAAGGGAATACTGTTGATGACCAATCTTCTTGACTCGACTAGCGCGAAGGGAAGCGAAGGATTCAATAAAAGAAACTAAACTATCTGTAGATACACCCTCTTGCCGATAGGAAAGAACGGCAGGGTGGTCACTTAATGGCGTACTGGTTTTATTCTTACTAAGATGGTCTGCTCTGAACCATTCAAAGCCAGGATCTCCAGCCCCAAGTTCTGTAGTACGAGGACTAATTCCATCATTTCCGGTGGAACTTGATTCATACATTAGCGCCCTCTCCCATCAGTAATCTTCTCGCCGCGTCCTCGCCATAGTTAAGGAAGTAATCGTTGAGATCACTACCTGCGGGTAAGTTTACTATTGTTGCGTTCATCACCTCGCTTGCGACACGCCTAGAGAACTCAGCTCCTGGATTAGAGCCATCATCTTTAATGTCGTTATCTCCTACTACAAATACATTCTCATAGCCACCTAATAACTTAGCAAAGTGTGGCTTCCACGCTGCTACTCCTGGTACACCTACTGCTGGCATACCTAATACGCCGGAGGCTACGACTGCATCTAACTCACCCTCGCATACCACTATGTTTGGTGAGTCCTTGGTGATGTCAGTGACGTTATAGAGGTGGGACTTTTGCCCTAGTGGTGAGCCATACTTGGGTTTGCCATCATCTAAGCGGCGAAACTTAAAGCCTACGCATAGGCCATTAGCGGTAAAGTAAGGGATAGATAACCACCCTTTATGGGACTCGTGACCATTGGCAGGATCGGTAATGGTGCCTAGTGAATAGAGTCCAGCTACCTGCTCAGAGATTCCACGACCTGCGAGATACGCTAGTGCGTCGGGACTTATGTGATCCGCGTAGTGATGGGCTGCTACTGCCAGCGATTTCAACTGCTCTAACGAGGGCATCCTTGAACTCCAAGTTCTCTATGATCTGAATAATGTTTACAGCGTTGCCCCCTTTGCCGCAGGTGTGGCAAAAGTACAAGTTATCTATGGTGTTAATAACAGCAGACCTTCGAGAGTCGTTGTGGAGACAGCAGCGCACTGATACTGCCCTGCCATCTCTCACTTCCCCTCCGAAGTGGGTAACGATTACTCCTATGGGGATTGTATTTGCATCAACGGAGCCTTTGAATCTTTGCTTACGAACCACCCGTGACCAGTCTTGTGTTGACATTCGCATCCCTTGCACTTCTCGTGGTGGTTAGCACTACGCTTGAAATGTCCGGCGCTATTCTCCTCGCCAGCTCTAGTACATTCGTAACAGATCATTATGCTTCCGACTTCCCAATAGCCCAGTACCATTCACGATTTAAGAAAACTATTGTTAGTGCTTTGCGACTTTCATCATTGTCAAAATAACTGATACTAAAAATCGCTCTAAAGATTGACCCTATTGAATCTATCCTGCGTGATTGCTTGTATTTAACCTTCATTCTTATTCTCCTCTTCCGCCTTCTTTGCTGCATCTACTTCCTCTTGAGTCTGTGGTTGATCTCCACTCCATACCTTAGAGGTACTGATTATTCCGTCTGGTGTTGGTGTCATTTCTTTCCTCCTATAGATGTTGCTTCTTTAATTACTCTTTCTAATTCACTATCACCTGGCATAAGTCTATTAAGAAATACATAAGCAGTGTGATAAATACCTGATTCAAGATGGAGTTTTACTAAACTAACAAGATTCTTTTCATTAAGTCCAGTAATTCTCATACCGCAATTACAAGTAATTTGGTATTGAGGTAAACCGCCTATCATTTCTTCTCCTCTAGCCATTGCTCTAGTTCTTGGATTACCCAAGTCTTATTGATTCCCTTGCGCTTGCGCTTCCATAACACATAGTGCAAAGGAGGATCTATCTTTCGTTGCTTGGCATAGTTCTTAGCCTCTACCTCTATCTGCCGCCAGAACTCATCAAGTTGCAGCGACTGAGTGTTCTTACACTCAAAGAGGTAGGTCTTACCAGCAACGACCACTACTACATCACCTTCATCTTCAGCTCCTGCCAAGCGTAAGCGCTCAGCGTCAAAGCCCAGGGATCTAAACCACTTCATAATGTCTATCTCAAAGGCAGCACCCTTGACCTTGTTGTACTTGACACTCACTGGTACATACTCCCTTGGTCAAACCTATTAGATTGAAAGTGCATCTCGCTGATCTGACACGTTGCATAATCTACAGCTAATGGAGTATTTACTGTGCCATCGGCAGCGTGTGGACCGTAGCGATTCTTCACTACTGCCACCTTCAACTCCTTGCGTAATGGATCAAAGCCAAGAGTAAGGATAAGGCTAGGTAGTTGGGCTACCTTGCCGTGTATAGCCCTGCGAGGTGGGGCATTAAAGGTATTGCCGTACTCACTCTGCTCGCTAACGTGGTGGAGAACTAGCACACAGGCTTCAGTCTTTCGAGCCATATCGTGCAACTCCATCATAATAGCGCGAAGCCCTGCCCATTCATTATCTGTTTCGGCAGCCACATTCATCAGGTTGTCTATCACAATCAACTCAGGAGCAATCCCATACAACTCTATGTATGCCTTGATCTCTAACTCAATGTCATCTAATGATGGCGAAGAGTCAAAGACCCAGGATATGTGCTTCATCTTCTCGTTGTATTTATTGTAATAGCCAGTATTAACATTGAGGTTTGTCTCAACAGTAATTTGAGAGTGACCTGATAAATGTGAAGCTGCTCGAATCATTACAGTTGCTGTATCGGTATCGGCGGAAAAGAATAACGTTGGTACTTCTGCTTTCAACGCATAAACCAGAGAAAACATAGACTTACCTACGTTTGGCGCTGCTGCAACCATACAGACTTGACCCCTACGGAATCTAATCTGTGCAGTTTTAAGTACAGGCCACACATCGGGCAGGGGAGTAGCCTTGGTTGTTACACCACTCCAAGCCCTAGTAAGACTAAGCACTTAACCCTCCGGAAACTTCATCTTTTTTCTTATACGAATTGTTCGGCGTTCCATTGGAGTTAGTCCACCCCAAATACCGTGTTGTTCGTTGGCGATAGCCCACTCAGCACATTCAGTTTGATGGATACAAGATCCACACACTCGCTTAGCGACGATAACAACTCGCTGCCTATTGGTGTCTGTTACTTCAGGAAAG
>Ga0304728_1000316_pt1 | contig 40860 bp, 60 predicted proteins | sample C_130625_MF_Meta_FD_190476 | JGI IMG/M metagenome (GOLD analysis project Ga0304728, IMG submission 190476) | Freshwater microbial communities from Lake Croche, Canada to study carbon cycling - C_130625_MF_MetaG (v2) (version 2) | ecosystem: Environmental > Aquatic > Freshwater > Lake | place... | reverse complement strand
AATTGATCATTATTGTATGTTCCTATAAAAGCATAATCGCCTTCTGGGGCTTCTACAGCTTGTCTAAAGCTCATCCATTCATAAAAATTTGTCAACATAATGTACCTTCTCTTATAATAAAAAAACAATTGCTTACTTAGTTATTGCGAGGGATATATTTAAATGAATAAAATTATGAAAATTTCCGATTCCAGATGGGAAAAAACACCAGAAAAGAAGAAGAAAATTAGCCAAGATAGAAAGTATATTTGGCTAGATACTGAAAATAATTGGGAAGAAGTAGAGATTCGCAAATTTGAAACATCTCCATCTTATGGTGAATTAACTATAAAATCTCCATGGGAAGGATCATGTGATAAAAAGCCTTGGGAATATAAAGCAACAGCGGTCATACCTTGCTTGAATACATCAGAAACATTGAGGACTTGCATTGAGTTGTTGCGATTGCAAACAGAAAGACCATACATCATGATCATTGATACTGGAAGTAGAAGCGATCATTTGGATAATGTATTGGATCTTCGAGATGAGGATGTAGAGGTTCATACAATTGCCTTGAACGGAGTTATGCATCCAAGTGATTATCCAGCTATGGCTATGGATTTGGCTATGACATTATGTAGAACTCCATATTTGTTTGCCACACATGCCGATGTATTTTTAAAGCGTAATGATTTTATAGATTATTTATTGAATATATGTAATGAGAAAACTCCAGTCGTAGGCTATGAAATAACTCCAAGAAAGCATGATGATTGGAGAGGTATGATTTCACACACTGCAAGCATGTATCACATGAAGACCATGGATAAAATTGGTTTTGCTTGGAGTTTGCGTAGGCTTTGTAATGAATATAATATTGTTGATTACAAGCCAGATCCAATGAGACCAAACTGGCCAGACACCGAAATACTTGGTAATTACATATTAAGAAAAAATAATATTGAAACAATTATAATTGGACATGAAGAAAATGAAAAAAGAACTAATGATTCTAATATAGATCACTTTAGAAGTTACACATCTGGAAAAATGTATAGTCCTCCTCATTTCAAGAAAACTAAAGAGTGGTTTGAAGATGCTATGAAATTGGCAAAAATTAGAATTAAAGAATGGTCTAATTGTGGTTTAAGATTATAGATATAACATGATACAAAATAGAAAAGTTTTGGTTTTAAATAAGTCGTGGCGACCAATTACAATTCTAACTCTTGAAAAAGCTTTAATAAAATTATTCAGTGAGCATAAAGATGGTGAACCAAAAGCTATAATTGTAGATTGTGCTAATGGATTTCAAACTCTTACTTGGGAAGATTGGTCTAAAGTAAGGCCACAAGAAGATGAAGAAAAGCTTAGAAGTGTTAACGCATCATTTAGAATACCATCGGTTATTCAGCTTACAAGATACGATAAAGTTCCAACAAAAAAAGTTCATTATTGTAGAAAAACAATTTATAAAAGAGATGAATATAAGTGTCAATATTGTGGCCAGAAACCTAGTACAGAAGAATTGTCTATAGATCATGTTACTCCTAGAAGTCACGGAGGTTTAACTACTTGGGAAAATTGCGTTTTGGCTTGTGTAAAGTGCAATACTAAAAAAGCTAATAGAAATCCATTACAAGCTAATATGAAGCTTTTGAAAATACCCAAGAAGCCTAAAATGAATGCTTTGAGATGTGACTATAAAATAAAAGATTGGGAAAGTTTTTTAGGTGTGGCGTATTGGATAATAGAATTAGATAATGACAATGAAGAGAAGTAGATTTAAGCCTTTAATTCAAAGTCAATAAATTCTACTTCTAATTTTTCCAACAAGTCTTTATCTATTTTGGTGAATTTTTTAATTCTTTCTAAAATAATTTGGTTTTTAAGAAATGACACTTCTATTGATTTGGTGTAAATCTTATGGTTTAAAACTTTTAAATTTGACTCTTCAAAAAATCTTTTATACGAATCCATACCATCGGTTATTTTTCTTGTGAATTTATTAGATACACCCAAAGTTCCCAATTCGTCATCTGATAGCATTAAATGTAAGAAGGCTTTATTCATTTGTTCTGATAGGTGTGTTCCATTTCTTGATAGCCATGGATGACAACGAACAAACATTCTCCCTGTTTCTTTTGAAAGCATTTTTGCTAATTGTTTAATCCAGAAAACTGGCTTTTCCAAATGATCAATGACATCATTTAGAATGATAATGTCGAATGGAGCTATTTGTTGAGCAACACGGAAGTTATCTGTAAAAATTACATTTGGATCTGAAAGATTTGCATCTGTAGATTGAAAATCTTCTAATTTGAAAGCTACAACAGTTTTGGCTCCAAATTTACTTTTTAACAATGATGATAATTCACAATTACAACATCCAAATTCTAATATATTTTTATTTTTTACTGGGGTGGAGATTAATTCTCCAAATAATTTCATACTTTTTTGAGATTGTGTAAGTTTTGGACTTTCGGCTTCTGGCCAAGTATCTTTTTTGATTTCGTACCTTAAATCAGTCAATTCTTTCAGTTTATCTTCTTTTGATAAAGATCTAATTCCAAGTGTATCAGTATCAAGAAATTTGGTAAAAAACTTAATCATGTGTTCACAAGCTTTAATATATTGCTTTATTTGTTCTCTATTTTCCATTTTTTGTTCCTTTGTTTCTCTACTATTAAATAGTATAATGGAGAACAAAAATGATTGATGGATTTGAAAAACAGATATATATTGGAATTGTTTTTGATATACATGATTTCACATATAATAAAGATTCTGGACTCAAATTTATAAAAAAAACATTTATGGATTTTTTTTCAAATATTGGAAGTAGCTCAAAGCTTTATGTTTCTGGAAATTCTAAATTACCAACTACTCGTGGAGAAGGTATAGCACAGTTAAATTCATATCAGATAAAAGACAATGAGTTATTTGAAAAATTATTTAGAGATACTTTATTTGGTGTTGGATCTCAAGATGATTGCGAAAAAATTATTTTTGTTTGTACTAATAAATTCAAATCTAATAACGCTTATGCTTACAAAAATATTTTAAGAATTAATGAAGATAAAAACTTCAATTGTTCGGTTCATGTTCTTGAATTTTCCCAAAACTCGAAAGAACTTCAAGAAGCTGTAGAAGATAAAAAATCAAATTATTATTGCATTTTAGAAATGAATTATTTTAATTCTATTTTAAAAGATATTACAAAGGAAATTAAAAATGGATGATTTAGATACAGAAGAAAAAGAGAGGGTTACGAAATATGATATTACAATGGATGGTTTTTCTAGTATAGATCCAAGAAATATGAAATCTGTAGAAATTATTATTCCTTTCTACAACACTTATTCTTCTGTTGCTAAATTGTTGGAAGCAATTTTTTCGACTATAAGAACAAATAGGTATCAAGTGACATTAGTTGATGATGGTTCAAAAAACAAATCATTCATAAAAGATTTATCTAAGAAGAAAATTGCTGGACTTAATTGCTTGCAAAAAGAAGATAATCAAGGGTTTGGTGCTGCTGTAAATTATGCATTAAAAAATTCAAATAATCCATGGATTCCATATGTATGTATTTTGCACTCTGATGTCATCCCAGATGATACAAATTGGCTGACAAACATTGGATCATGTTTGCAAAAATTAAAATCTCAAAATGTAAAAATGGTATCTGCCAGAAGCAATTGTTTCAACGATGATCTTAGACATCTTGAGACAAAAAAAGAACAAAAGTCAGATGATTATATTTTAAACATTAATGAATATCTTCCAATGTTTTGTTCGATTTGTCATAGGGATTTATTTAAGTTTTCCGGTTATTTTCAAGAGTACAAGTATGCTGGATATGAGTCACAAGAGTATGCGTTGAGGATGAATAGAAATGGTTTTAAACAAGCTATAGCTGGAAATAGCTGGATTCATCATGATGGCAAAGGAACTATAAACACATTATCATCGGAATCGAAAGAAATTTTGCGAAAAGACCATGATGTTTTAAAAGATTCTTTAAATAAATATTTATCAACTCTAAATATTGTTGTCTGAATTTCGTTTCTCATTTTATAAAATGGAGGAATCATGTTTCGTTGCAAAAAGAGTGATTCGACATATACTAATGTTACTTGGAGATTTTTTTACCCCCAGTGTAGCAGAGCAAACATTGCTTCTGGAACCTGCAATGGTCGTGCTGGTGCTTATGTAGCTGCAATTACAGTTTGTGGCCAATCTTTGTTCGTCTAATCAAAATATATATTTTGATAAGGCAGCAGGTAATCCTGCTGCCTTTTTTTGTTTTGATTAAGACTTGTTTTTACTTGAAATTTAAATTATATTAATTAAAGATCAATTTATTTTTTCAAGGAAGATATGAAATGCTAATATTGTCAAGAAAAATCAACGAGAGTCTTGTAATAAACAATAATATTGTTATTACTGTTGTGGAAGTTGGTAGGGGTAAAGTCAGACTGGGCATAGAAGCTCCAAGCGAAATACCTGTCCATAGGCAAGAAGTTTACGATGCTATCAAACTAGGTGAAACAGATGCCAAAAGCAAGAAGCTGTCCACATTGTAAAAAGTTTTTGAAAGATCATGATTATTTGATTGACGATAATTACAATGTTATTTGCAATTATTGTAATGGTTTTGTTTTTACGGCAAAAGAATCAAAAGAATTCAATCCAATCAATGATTTTTCTGAAAAATTTAACGCCAATAAAATATAAAATTAATCGTCAATTTTACTTTCGTTAACAACGAGGTAAGTTGACGCTATGAAGTTAATTATTCCAACTAAGTTTAAATTAATCATAATTATATTTTATTTTTAAAATATGATGTTTGGTTAATTTGGATAATTTGGTTCAACAGGCTTACAAAAAAATTATTTAAATTGTTTTCGTAAACCTGTTGACAGGTATTTTAATTTCTGATATTTTTTGCCTTGGAATGGAAGTCATCATCTCATTAAGGAGTTTGTCTATGTCTTTTGATTTGCCCGAAAGTGTTAAGAATCTTCATGGAACTTTGTTTTTAGTGCCTTTCAATCTGATTGAGGTTCCCGAAGCCGATCAATCAGCAGGTAATTATCAATTTTATAATCCTAGATTGATAACCGAATCAGGCCAGAATGATCTTATTGATGCTGATCTTTCTAAGATTTTGAAAGAGGACATTAAAAATAAAACCATGATGGTTCCTTTGATTTGTCGCTATGTCCATGAAACCAAATCAATTCAATTGGTTGGCGGAGATAGAAGATATCGTGCGTTGTCGCAATTAATGCAAAAACATGAAATGGTTAGAGATCCATCTTGTGTTATTGAGGGGGATAACGGAAAAGAAGAATATGCTTGGAAGGTTGCTGGCGAAGTTTATAAAGATGTAATATGTCAGATTTACAATGCTGACAATGATCTTGACGCTTTGGCATATTCATATTCGGAAAATGCTTGCCGTAAGAATTTAAATGATGGTCATGATGTTGCCTTGCTGATGGAACTGCGTAAATTCAAGGCTACAGATGATCAAATTTTGAGCATTCTTCAAAAAAACAAGCTTTGGCTTCGTGATACTGATCACCTCGTAAAAAAGCTTGATTCTTCTACCTTAAATGATTTGCTCGAAGGTAGAATAAATAGGCTTGCTGCGATAAAGTTAGCGGAAATTGATGATGTTGAAGAAAGAAATGAAATTCGTGAAACTGCGAATCAAATTGCAGAAAGTCGAAATGAACAGAAAACCATGCGTGATTCTAGAAGATTAAATAGAGCTACTAAGGAAAAGCAAATTGCCGAAGTAGAAATTCAATTGACAGATCAAAACGATGAAGTTGAGATCGAAATTGCACAGGCTAATTTGGATGTGGCTAATTTAAAGGTTTCAGATGCTGTTTCTCGTCAGCGTGAAAATAAAAACTCAACCAAAGGAAAGGATATTGATGCTGCTTCAAAAGTGGTAAATGGTGAGGATGTTGAAGAATCCAAACCAAAGGCTTTAAAGCAGCAAATAATAGAAGAAAATTATATTCGATATCTTACTAAGGTTTATAAAAATGATGCAAATTGCCTTGAAGAAGAGCCTTTGTATAGCATACCTAAGCAGGTTCCAAAGAAAGATGTTGTAATGGTGGCCATTAGAATAGCCAAAGCTATACATGATGGCGAAGAAAATTGTTACAAAGTGTTGAAAAAGTGTTTTTCTAAGCAAGATAAGAAGTAAAAATTCTTTATTTTGAAAAAACCCCATCTTTATGATGGGGTTTTTCCTTTTCCAGCATAAATATTATTGAGATGATTTATGTCTGTCCTAATTGCGGTCAAAGTCTATCCCATCCACTAGTGGATGGAATTTGCATTTGCACTTCTTGTTCTAATTTATTTGATTCTAGTAATCAATCAAGACTGCTATCGGCAGCTTGGATTGCCAGAAAAAAGAACTACACTATCGAAAAATTAAAAAGCAAACTATCTTTATCTGAATCTGAAGCTGATTTGATTTCTGATAAAGTTATCGTAGAATCGTATTCACATGAAGAATTTTTAAAGTATTTGCAAAAAATCAAAATTTCTAATCGTTGCTATCTGTAATTGATCGATCTAACTCAGATCGTAGAACAGTTATGTCTTTATCGGCTTCGATTCTAATGCGTACTCTATTTTTATTGTCAATCTTAACAATTGTTATCTTTATGTCGGGCATATCTGGACATTTTAATATAATTTTTTCATCTTTTTTTCTACTAAGTACAAGCATGTTTAATTCCTTTTAGTACGAATGTTAATTGCGATTTACAGCTTATTGATAAAAGAGCTTGTATGACTATTTTTTAATCATACAAATATTTTTATTAAATATCTTTACGATGATAAAACATTTCAGTAAGTTAAATTGTACACAAATGATCGTAAAGATTTAGTCATTGCTTTAAGATCAATTACAAAAAAATGACTTTGTTCATGGAGTTCATGATGTCAGTTAATACACTGGAGAGAATCGCTGCTCTCAAACAACAGCGAGAATTTATTGATGGTCTTATTTCTAAGCTTGAAGAAGTCACAGTTTTTGAAAGTAGATTAGCATCTCTTTCAAATGGCTCTTCAACAACGGCAGTTTTATCGATTTCAACACCGCAAGTTTTGGAATCCTGCAATCAAGAAGATAATTTGTCTGCTCCTAAGCACAATAAGGCTAAAAAAGAAATTGTCACAAAAAATGATAAGCCCATGTCTTTGGGTTCTTTGGTATGTAAAATCATACATGAATCAAAAGAACCAATATCTTTGAAAGAAGTAGCTAGTGTAGCTCAAAAGCTTGGATATAAGAGCGATGCTAAAAACTTTGCCAATAATGTTTATCAAGCAGTAAACAAATTGGTTAAGGCAAAAGACCTTAAGCAAAAAAGAGATAATGGCGAAATTTTGTATTTTGCAGTATAGGTGTAACATGCAAAAAAGTACTGTTGGAAATAAAAGTAAAATCGTTAGGCAAATTTTGCAAGAAATAGGAGCAGTATCAGAAAATCCACCAAAAGATTGGAAGGATACAATGATACAAAGGCTTAAGGATTTGAATATTGACATAAAAAAAGTTAATATTTATGCCATACGCTCCAAAGAAATTGGAAAATTAAATCAGGAAGAAAATAATTCAATTGATTTGCAAAATTATGGTTCGATTTTGATTGAGCTTCGAAGTTTTGCTCAAAAAGTTGGCGGAATTGATAAATTGCTTGAATTTATCAACTTGTTAAAAGAATTGAAAAATTAATTCACATATTAATTTTAAAAAAGCGTAGATTTTTCTACGCTTTTTTTTTATAATTGGTGTATGAATGATGTCATATTTAGAATCGAAAGATACAGTCAAAAGATTCTAGCAGAATTGGATTGCATGTCAAATTACCAAGATGTTTGCAAAGACATTTTGATCATTGTCCATAATCAACTTTTTTACCTTAAAAAATGTGTTGAGTCAATTAGAAGAAATACAAAAAATTATCAAATTTATATTTGGAATAATAATTCAGATCAAGAAACAAAAAGTTGGATAGAAAGTCAAAAAGATATAATTTGTTCTCATCATGATCAAAATATTGGTTTCATCAAGCCAAACAATGAATTGATGAAAATTTCTAAAAATCCATATGCAATTTTATTGAATTCTGACACCGAAGTGTTGCCAAATTGGGATAAGGCAATGATTGGTCAAATTCAACAATATGGCTATGCACAAGTTGGATACCTTGGCGGAAAAATAAACGAATCTGGAAAAGGAACAATTTTTAATTTTGGCAAAGATGTTGATTATATCTGTGGTTGGTGTTTTTGTATTCCTAGATTTATTTATGAGAAATATGGTTTGTTTGACGAAGAATATTTACAGTTTGCCTATTGTGAAGACAGTGATTTTTCTTTAAGACTGACAGAATCCAAGGAAGTAATTTACTCTTTACATCTTGGATTGGTAACACATCATGAAAATAAAACGATTAAAGAAGTCATGAAAACCACTGATTGTGAGGCCAGTTTTATTCATAATCATGAAGTTATAAAAAAAAGATGGTCTCATAGATTTTTGAAGTCTTAAATATTGATTGATGTTAAGCTTTATGGTATAATGTTTTTTTATTTCACGGAGGATTGTTGAATGTCTAAAGTTTTTTATTGTGAGTTTTGTGAAAAAAATGATGCTGTTATTGTTGAGGGTGCATCATTAACAAAGCCGAGAAATGGAAGAAAAAAAGGTGATAAGGCTTACATTTGTTCGAATTGTATAAATCTAATGCATGTATCTTTGTCCACTGCAAATCCCGATGATTTTAAAAAGTCATCAAAATTAAAAAAAGAAATTCAATTTTCTGAAAAGATTAGTCCTAAAAAGGTTGTCGAATTTTTAGATCAACATGTTATAGGTCAAGACCGAGCAAAAAAACTATTAGCAATTGCTGTTTGTAATCATTACAAACGCATAAACGATAAAGCCAATCAATCGAAAATTCCAAAAAAACTTCAAGAGGTGACGATAGAAAAGTCTAATATATTATTTTTAGGGCCGACAGGTTGTGGAAAAACACTACTCGCAAAAACTTTGGCTAAATTTCTTGGAGTTCCATTTGCTATTGGAGATGCCACTGTTCTTACCCAGGCTGGATATGTTGGAGAAGATGTTGAAAATCTTATAGTTAAGCTTCTCCGTGAAACAAATTATGATGTTGAAAAAGCACAAATGGGAATTATTTACATCGATGAGATAGACAAAATAGCCAAAACATCAAAGAATATGTCAATAACGAGAGATGTGAGTGGAGAAGGAGTTCAACAATCACTTCTTAAAATAATAGAGGGAACAGTTTGTAATGTTCCGCCCCAAGGTGGAAGAAAGCACCCAGAGCAACATTTTATACAAGTCGATACATCAAACATACTTTTTATCTGTGGCGGAACTTTTGTTGGGATTGAAGATACAATCAGAAGACGAATTGGCAAAAGTAAAATTGGATTTGTAAATTCAACGGGTATTGAAGATTCAGATCATGAAATTCTTAAAAGCGTAACCGATGAAGATTTTATACAATATGGTATGATTCCTGAATTTGTAGGAAGATTGCCAATACAAGTTGCTTTAGATCATATGACTGAAGACCATTTAATTTCAATTTTGACCGAACCTAAAAATTCAATTTTAAAACAATATCAAAAATTATTTTTTTATGATGATATTGATTTGAAATTTACCGATGGAGCAATAAAAGAAATTGCAAATGTTGCTTTTAAAAAAGGAACAGGAGCAAGAGCCTTGAGGTCGGTTGTGGAAAATTTCATGAGCGACATAATGTTTAATGCTTCCGACAATGATGCTAATTCGATTACAATTGATGAGATGTTGATTAAAAAGGTTTAAAAAAACAATAATACAAGTGGCACAAAAACATGAAAATATATAGTATTTATAACAAAAATAAGTCTTATGATTGGATGAATCAATATAAGGATGAAGGCCATGAGGTTGCCGTTATTGGTGTTTTTGATCCTCTAATTTTAGAAATAGAAGGTATACCAACAATAGTAGATGATGCTTACAAGGTATTAAGTTTTACAAAAGATCCTGTGATATTAACAGATTCGTATAAAGATATAAAAAATATTGATTTTAAAAACAGGTTTATTGTTAATCAAGTTTTTCAAGAAGATAAAAAGTTATTGGTTTTTTCGATAATAAATATCCCAAAACAAGTTTATTTTTATGAATATTTTCAAGAAAGGCTTGTTTATGATGTTGGTTTTATATTTGCATCTCAAGAATTCTGGGAACAGGTTCGTAGAATATACAATAAATGGATTGTTCATAATTTTATAGAAAACAAAAATTATAATCATGAACTAATTTGTAATTTTTGTTTGTCTTTTTATGAACATAAGGTAAGTCTTATTGAAAGGTAGTCAATTATGGAAGATCATCATTTGATTTTTGTTTATGGAACCTTAAAAAATGGCCATTCAAGGCATTCTATTTTGGAAGAACAAAGATACATAGGAATTGCTAGAACAATTGGGCAATATTTTATGTTTAAAACACATTCATATCCATGTTTGGTAGAGGCTAAAGATAAATTTGCTGGTAAAAAAATATATGGCGAATTGTACGAAGTGGATACAGAATGTTTGGGTGTTTTGGATGACATTGAAGGGGTAGAATACAATGTTTTTCAAAGAAGTGAAATTCTATTAGATGAAATTACAATTGTAAATTTACCACTTTTTAATGAAACCCTTACTAAATTATACAGGAAGACTGCCGAAGCTTATTTTTATCAAAAAGATATAAGCGAGTATAAAGAAGCTGGATTGTTTTGGCCTATAAGGTGATTGATGGAAATTTTACTAATAGTTCTTATAGCGTTATTCATATTTGGTTTATCTATTGGATATTTGTTACTATCAGTTTTGATAACAGAAAATAAAAAACTTAAATCATATCAGCAAAAAACATTACAAGAATATTTAGAATTAGCGACTATGGATCAGTTTTTTGAAGAAATTAAAAATCGTGAAACACCTTTAATTATAATAAAAACATCTACTAATGGAGTATTAGTAGATTGCTTTAATATACCACCAGCCTTATCTATAAGTATACTAGAATCATCTGCCGATCTTGTACGAAATAAAATAAAAAAGGAAATGGAAGATTTACAATAGATTTATCTTGCAATATTAAAATTTATAAATTAAAATAATCTTATGTTTATTTTTATAATTTAGAGGTTTAAAAATGCAAGCGATTGAAGAAAGGAAAGAATCTATATTAAAGACAAATTTAAAGTATTTTCATCATGCTGATTTTGATAAAAAGATTACAAGCAAAAAAATATTAGGCGATATACCAGACAAACGCAAATTTGAATTAGAATCAAAGAAAGTTTTAAATCTTAGAAATACAAATAAACAACCAGAAATGAGACCTTGTTACGAAGAGCCACTTCTTACAAGGGAGCAAGAATATCATCTTTTTAAACAACTTAACTTTCTTAAATTCAAAGCTAAAAATTTAATTGAAAAATTGAATTGCAAAAAATCAATCAAAACAAAAATAGAAAAAATAGAAAATCTACAAGTTAAAATATATGATTTGCGTAACAAGATAGCGAGTTCTAATTTTCGTTTGGCGACACACATTTTGAAAAACGATTTTAAAAGCTATAGAGAAAAACGCAATCTGCACAACTATTTGTCAGATGCCTACATGGATGTAATAAAATCTGTTGATTATTTTAATTATACTCTTGGAAATAAATTTAGCACATATTGTGTATGGGTTCTTCGCAAAAACTTTTTCAGAACCATTAATCTTAAAAAAAACAAAAAAAATGAGTTTTACAGTATTGACGACAATCAACAAGAGAGTCAAACTTCAGCAGAAACATTCCTTACATCTGAAGTACATCAAAAAGAAAATGCAATTTTTATTAATCGTGTTATTGAAACTGCAAAAAAAAGACTTAATACAAGAGATATCAATAGGCAGATTTTAATCATTGAACATTATTTTGGCATCAATGGAAAAGAAAGAAAAAATCTTGAAGAAATAAGCGGTTTGTTGGAAATAACAAAGGAAAGAGTAAGGCAGTTAAAAGAAAAGTTTTTAATTTCCATGCGTGAAACTGTAAGGAATACGGATTGTAAAAATGTACTCTAAAAAAACAGAAATCGAATATTCAAGCTCCAAAGATTGGGGTGAAGATGCGATTGTTAAAATAAAAGAATCTGAAATAAATTATTTGAAATATAAAAATCTTTATTCAAAAAAAGATAATAAGGACAAATATTTATTTGCCGCCAATGTACAAATACCAGAAAGTATAAATTTGCCAAATATATTTATATTTGAAAAATGGCAAAGACCAAGGATATGGATTACAGGCAGAGGTAAAAAAATTGAAATTGCCGAAGATGATGCATATGATAATTTTCGGAAAATAAAATCTTGTAATCATGATTTTTACAATGAAAGTCAAAATGATTTAGTTGGTGATGGAATTTGTAGAAAGTGCAAGGTTTTTGTTCAAGAGTATTTTATAAACCAAGATATTAGAAAGTCGAAGTATGAATCTTTAGAATTACATAAGGATGATATATTTTTTGGAAAAATTCCATTAAAAAATCATTTGTATTCCATGACACAAGAAGCTGCATACGATATAAATTTAAAGCCAAATGAAAAAGTAGATTTAATGTGTGCTGGATGGCTGCACCATTCAAATGGGCAGTTACACTCAAATGATTGTGTTGAAAATATTTTGAAATATTTTTATTTAGAACCTAAAAAAATGTATGAATCTTTAATTCTTCAGTATTATGATTTGGTAGATAACATTAAAATTCTTGTTCAGTTGAATAACGACCATGAAAATTTAAATAAAATAAACGAAAATGCAAAAGTTTTACTTCGAGAAATGGAACAAAAAGGTTTACCAAATGCTTATTTTTTGCAGTCTTGGATACTAATGGCAGATCAAACACTTCTTATTTCTGCAAATAATTTTTGAAAAATATATTTTTCATCTTACTTTTAAATTTATTTCCATATAGTGACCTTAGCGATGGCAATGGGCCATAGCAACAAATGGTTATAATATGAGGTAATGTATCATGGCTAAAAAAGCCACAAAGTCTGTGTCTGTATCCAAATCTTCCACTACAGAATCTGTAGCAAGTGTTTTAGAATCCTTGGTTGCATCTCTACCTGCAATTACCCCAATAGTAAAGGGTAAAGCTCCCAAGTGGAAAATACATCTAGACGAAGAAGCACAAGAAGTGTTCACTCGTTGGATTTCTGCAAAAATTGTAGCTGAACCAGTTATGCAGCGATTAGAAAATTCAAAAGATATTTTGAATGAAATATGTCTACAAGAATTTTGTATAAAATATTTTGAATCTAGATCAAGACCTTCTAATCCCCAACTACAAACGGAAAAGAACAACACTGTTGATCACACCGCAAGTTGGTTGTTTACCGATAAATTTAAGGCAAAACTACCAGAAGTTACTGAAGGAATTGATGCAAAAAGTGTTTATATTTCGGCATTTACTGATTCTGGCCTACATCCACATGATGCCGAATCTTTGGTGAATAATGAATTGATTTTAAACCCAGTAATTGGTGTCCGTCCTATTACCGATCTATTGACTGGTCATTATGGAAGCGGTAGGGAATTTGTACCAGCGACTGAGATTGAAAAATCTGCTGGTAAAAAGCTTGCTATGTTTTTGACAGCATCTGGAAAGACAACGATTGAAGGTCTTACCGATGATGAAAAGATCGCTCTTATTCATCGTGATTCTGGTGTTACTCTTCGTGATGGATTTTTAGAACGGGTCTGTGCATATGCAAAGAGTGTGGATCAATTGATCGCAATCTTTAATTTAATCAGACCAGTGTCTTATCCTGCATACCCAAAATTTGCGGTTGGCGACAATCCAGTTGAACAGAGTAATCGAAAAATTGCTGCTGCTGCTGATATTCTTGGCACAAACGCAGATTAATTTTTGAACGAATAAGAATCACAAGTCATCTTGATTTGTGATTCTTATCAAAAATATATTTATGTAATTTTACATTGAGGGGAATCGTATGAAAATTCTTGAAAATACTTTGTCTGTAGAATTAGATATTTGGGAAGACCCTGGTGATTACCCATCGAATGCAGGACAATTTCCTTTACCTAGTAGTTACCAGCTAGAGGATATTACAGGACATCTAATCATTCAAATTGAGCCATCTGATCGGGAAATGGATGATTGGCATGAACAGGGAATAGCACTCAATTTGTGCATGATGATGGAAGATCATAAAATTACTGTTCAAGGCGTTAGAATTACTAGCTGGCAGTTGCATCCAGAAATGGATTTAAAAGAAGATTATACCATCCTAGACATATGGAAGATAATTCCTTACGAGTGGGATGATTCTGATTTTTCTCTATAATGTTCTTTTCTATGACAATTCGCACATAGCAATATACATTTTGATATTTCATTCATTATATATTCAAAACTATATCTGGAGTTTGATAACTTGCTGATTTCAAATTTTTTATTATACAAGTGATGAAAATCTAGTGCTACTGGATTTGATTCTTTGCATATCTTGCATTTATTGATTGATTTAAAATTGTTTATTTTTTCACGATTTTTTATGGTTTTATTTTCTTTTTTGCCGTGGTGTTCTTTTCTGTGGCAATTTGCACACAACACTATACATTTAGACATCTCATCTACTATTTTTTTAAGGTTATAGCCAGAAGAGATGCCAGCACGAATTCCAAATTTTTTATCAGCCAGATGATGAAAATCTAGTGCTACTGGATTTGATTCTTTACATATATTGCATTTATTGTTTGATTTGAAATTGGCCACTTCTTCGTAGATTTCAACTTTTCTTTTTTTTATTTGTTTTTTTCTATTTTCTTTATTTATATCATACCAATATTTATGATATTTTTTTTGATACTTTTTACAATCTTTTTTATCTTTGTATGGCATTATATCCTACCAAAAAGTTATTTGCTTAATTTTAAGACTCTATAAAAATAAAAACAAATATTTTTATTGTTATTATTTTCTCTTATAATTATTCTGTAGGAGAATTTTCATGACTAAGATAAATTTGGCTTCTGGAGAAGGATACAAAGTATACAAGCAATGCTTTGATGCTGATAATATTTATTTGCAACTTGAAGAAGTTGAGGTTTTGAAAAATGACAATAATCATGTAGTCATTATTCCTGTATGGCTGTGGGAAAACATCAGAAAGATTTCTTTGCCTATTGATGTTGATCTTGTTGTTATGACTGAAGAAGAAATTCAAAAAAAAGCAAGTGAAGAGGTGGATATTAGAATTAGAGAACTTAGTTTGTTTGGCGGGGAAGATAATATGGCCAAGCTTATAAAAATGGAGAATTATGCAATTTTTGGAGATGTAAGAGAATCTAAGGAAAATCAAATAAAAAAAGGAATAAGCTACTATCTCAAACAAAGAGATAAGCAAAAAAACATTTTAAAAAAAATAAATTTTAATTCACAGCCATGATGAAATTAAAACTAAATGATGGAAAACTATATTTGCGGTTTATGCATCTTGGCGATATAATTACAAGTTTTAATATTTTGTATAATTTAGCCATGCAAGAAGGCATAAAGATAGGAATTTTGGGAGAAAATCCTGAAATTTATTCTCAGCTTTTTAAAATATTTAATTACAATGGTCACATTTATTTAAGTGATTATTTTCATCCTTGGAAACCTGAGTTTAATACTGTTTCTTTTGAAAATTATCTTCCTTATTCTTATTTGAATATATGTTTTGGTCTTAGTACACTTAAAAAAGTGAAATTGAAAAAATTTATCTTACCTAACACATTTCATGGCGTTAAAGAAAAAAAAGACTTTTTATGTTTTCATTTTTTGTGTAGATCAGTAGAAGCTAGAAAAAGTTTTACGAATGATGATATAAGAAATGCTTTTAGGGCATTTGAGAAGAAGAAATCCATATGCATAGGTGGAACAGAAACAAAAACTTATATTAAAGACCGTGATTATTTTTTTTCTGATTTGATCAATCTATCAAAAAAACTAATGGAATCTTCTGGTTTTTTTGGAATAGATAGTGGAATGTCTCATTTGGCCGGAACTCTTAAAGTAGATGGCGATATTATAATTCAGGCTAAATATGATGATTTTTTCAATAATGTTAAAAATTCTTTTAGCTACATGTATCCAACATTTAAAATGCATTCGAAAAAAAGCCTAGAACAAAAATTACAATCAATTTAAGGTTGAAATTTTTTTAAATTTTGTTTTATAATTCCTATTATAGAATAGGCTTTTATAAAGGATCGATTTCATGAGCTTAGATAAAATTATTCAGAATTTTGAAGATACTCTGATACAACTTAAAAAACTCGCTTCAATTTCTAATGATCAAAAAATAGAAACTAAATCGGAAACAGAAAAAAAATCTGATTTCGATGTTTTAAAATCACTTCTAATGTCGGAAGAATGGCCTCAAGCTGCCCCTGATTTTTTAATCTGCGAAGAGAACGAACAAGATAAAATTGATAGGGCAGAAGGTATTATTTCTTATTTAAGTCAGGATCTAAGAGATAAAAGCTTTTTGGATTTTGGATGTGGAGAAGGACATGTTGCACTTAACGCTTCTACATCTGGAGCAACTAAGTCTTATGGCTATGATATTTTGAAAAGTGGCAATTTAAATTGGGAAGAAAAAAAAGAAAGCTTTTTATTGACAAACGACTTTGAAAAAATTAAAGAAAATGGCCCTTATGATTTTGTTTTGCTTTATGATGTTCTAGATCATGCTGAAGATACAATCGATGTTTTAAATAAAGTTCGTCAGATTGTTGATGAAAATTCAAAAATATTTGTTCGTTGTCATCCTTTTTCATCAAGGCATGGAACTCACTTGTACAGAAAGTTAAATAAAGCTTATGTTCAATTAGTTTTTACAGATGAAGAGTTGACGGAGCTTGGTCTTATTGGTGATATAAAACAGAAGACTTATTTTCCAATTGCCGAAAACAATAAATGGTTTGATAGTGCTAGGTTTAAGGTTGTTAGTCAAGATGGTGTTAAAACTCTAGTTGAAGATTTCTTTAAAGACAACAAATTGGTGTCATCAAGAATAACTAGGGATAACTACAACAAGGCGTTCCCAGAACATCAGATGTCACAAGTGTTTAATGATTATGTACTTCAGATATTGCCTTAAGGAAGATAATGGAAAAGTATTTGCCTGTGGTTAAAAAGGAAACGACATTTTCATTAATTGGAAATTTGCAAAACGCTGATGATGTTTTGTATATTGAAAAAAAACTTAAAGAAATAGAAGAAGTTAATCCAATTATAAGCACATGGATTAGGTCTTTTTCTAAAATAAATAAAAACAAATTAATTACAGCTTATTGTGGTCTTATGGTCTATGAACTTTTATATAGTCAAGCCGAAGCAGATCATATGAATGAAGAGTTTCAATGAAATATGAAATTAAGGCAAGTATAAAATGGACAATAAAAAGCGGTGAATCTAAAGAATTTGTTCAACAAAAAGCATTCGATGAATTAACCAATGCAATTCGTGATTTGCATTTTCCAAATATTGATTTAGAAATCAAAGTCGAAGAATTAAAAAGTAATATAGAAATCCAAAGGATCAAGGAATATTCTTGGTCTTTTATATTAGACAAATTAAAAAAAACAAACAATAATTTCAAAGTTTCATTTCAAGGTAAAGAGTACATTGTAAAGATGAACTCGCAGAGATACTTTCTATTTAGGGAAAACAATAAATGTGTTTGTTGTGGCATTGAAGGCACAAAGGTCATATTAGAAAAAAACTTGAATGATGTTACTCCTCATTTTAATCTTTATGCTAAAAGTCAAGATGGCCTTGTACTCTTGACTAAAGATCACATTACACCTAAATGTGTAGGAGGAACAGATAGACATTCTAATTATCAAACTATGTGTTCGATATGCAATGGATTAAAAGGACATTCAAACATCTCAATTGAAAATTTGCACAACATAAGAAAAATTTATGAAAAAAATAAATACGGAGATAAAAAGGTATTACATAATCTCATAGACTCAGAAAAAATGAAATTTTCTACCAAAATCAACACACAAGAATACCAATCTCAGAATTACATAAAAAATTTATCTAAAGATGCCATCAAAACAAGATGTGATTTATCGGTTTATAAAGATAAAGAAAAATATATTGGAATTTCAATGTATGATAGTCCAAAAAAAAATTTACATTATGTTGGGAATATAAGAAGAGGAATCTATTTAGAACCTCTTTTTTCTTATAAGAAAAAATATGAGTGTCAAATTTATAACAATATGGTCATATCTATACATAAAAGCTTATTGAGACATAAATAATTTGGGGGATATATGGAATCATGGGAAAAAGAACTTGAAAATGAAATATTAAATAAATCAAAAAAAATTATCGTAAAACGAAAAAGCAATTTGTTTTTATACTTTGTAATTATTACACTTTCTTTTATGTTGATTGGACTACTATTTAAAAAGAATGATAAATTTAGATATTGGATTATTGAACATTTTAAAATTCAAAATTCCCATAAGCCAGTTGAAGATGAATCTGTCACTGGTAAAATTACAAATAAAGATGAATCTATCACTGGCAGAATGATAAATATTGAAGCAGAATTGAAAAAAAATTCTCAAAGAATAAACAACTTGGGAATAGGCTTTAATGAAAATTTTTCCATAATAGAAAAAAGCAATCAAGATAAAAAATTCATTTTTTTAAATTATGATTGGTCTTTGAATAGGAAGCCAGAAAACATAACTGTAAATCCAGAAGATCAGTCTTTTATTGATCGAAATGTTAAAAATCAATAATTTATACATTTTAATTAAATTTTAAAAAATCATATATAAATTATATGAAATTTTCAGAATTTAATATTACAGACAAAAATACAGCACATGCTTATGGTTCGTTCTATGATGAACTTTTTCAGCCATTTTTAAATAGTGAAATAAATCTATTGGAATTAGGTGTACAGCATGGTGGTAGTATTTTGACATTTGCCAATGTTTTGCCTAAAGCGAAAATTTTTGGAATAGATATAGATCTGTCTCAAAATAGATTTTTTTCACAACATCAAGATATAAAAAAAATAAAGTTGTTTGAAATGAATTTATATAAAGATGAAATTCCAAGCGATTTAATCAAAACCAAGTTTGACATTATCATAGACGATGCAGATCATCGTGCCGAAACGCAAATCGAAGCTTTTAATAAATTTTATCCACTTCTTAAAGAAAATGGCATTTATATTATTGAAGACTTGGTTGGCACAGATTTAGTTGTGAGAGAAATAAAAAAAATAGCAAAAGGTGACAAGATAGAAGTTTTTGATCTTAGAGAATTTAAAAACAAATTATTTGATGATATTATTATAAAAATTACTAAAAAAATAATGATTACTTTGTTTTAAAAATTTTAATCAATAACTTTTATATTTTTTTTCTTTTGTGAAATGATTCACACCTATAAGATCATTGATGCATGTGGCCAAGTAATCACTAAATAACATGCACATTTCTTTATCTGATCTTAATTCATGTGCTATTTCTAATTGTAATGCCTGTATGCTATTGTCTAAATTCCATTTACGAAATAATTGATTCATATTGTTTCTTGACCACCCACTAAAAGGACCTCCAGATTTGCCTTCGTATGCGTTAATTCCAAAACTTAAAAGTCTATGCATAAAAAAATCTTTTCTCCAAATATCCATAGTGTGGCTCGATGGTTTGCCTTCTCCATAGCCAATGACCATATCAATCTTATCATTTATCTTACTTCTATGCTTATTGCTCATTCCATGAATGTTATAAAGAAAAACTGTATCACCAAAGTTTTTTGCTTTTTTTGTAAATTTAATTATAGGCTCTAATATTTCTTCATCAACAACTTCTGCGTGGCAATGATCAACATTATTACAATCAGCTTTGTCGTTGATGCAATCTACTGCATCTGCTCTTTCCCATCCTTTGTTTATGATTGCAAATGCAGATATTTGCTTTGCAATATTTTCTGCGAGAATTGCAGTGTTTTCATCATTTCCTTGGAATCCATGAGGAGCAAAAATTACTACTGGTATTTGGCCTTCGATTAAACTTACTCTTTCCATTAAATTTCCTTATATTTCACTTTTATAGTTTGTATGCCATGATCTTTGGCACTTTCTAATTCTTCGTCTTTATCGTCATAATGCAATTTTACATTTAATTTTTTTAAAATTGGGCCTTTAGGCTCATGATTGGTAAAAAATATTTTTTCAATTGGTATTTGATGTTTTTTCAAGAATTTAATTATAGTGGTACGATTTGGTTGATTTTCTTGCCACCATTCCTCCGATTCATGCTCATGGTTTCTTGCGGTCACTATTATGCATGTACAGCCTTCACGATGGTATTTTTTTAGAATTTTAACAATTTCTTCGTTTGGAACGCCATATTTCAAGCATAAAGTATCATCAAAGTCAAAGCTTATGATGTCTGGTTGTTCCCACTCAAAAAAATGAATAATGTTCATGGCTTTATTTATAAGTTTTTAAAATCAATTTGTCAAAAATTTTCATCATTAGGATAACTTTATTGAAATAAATTGGCAGCAACAACGAAAACTATATGTAAGGAGAAAAGATATGGTTGAGTTTCGGACAAATCTTTTTACCTTATGTTTGTAGTCGATAAACAATCACAACAAGAAAGGTTGGTTGAAGAAGCAATGAGTTACAAGTATAATAGTCTTTCTGAGGAAAATAAGTCTTTTATAAAAGAAAAGATAAAGAAAAGCTCAGAATTAATCAAAAAATGGGCATCTTTTTATCCCCGTAAGGAAAAAGTAGCTTTTAGATGGTCAGTATTAAGCGATAAACCAAACACTGATAAAATTCCAGCAAATTTAATTGCAGAATTTGAAAATGATCGCAAAACAATCTTAATTCCTAAAAAGGTAATATTCTCGGAATTAGGAAATAAGACTATCGAAGTTGCAGTTATTGAAGGACATATTCCTTTGCTGTACAAATGGTCATATGGTGATGCAGATATCATGCAAGAATTGTTTCTAAAGTCGATTTTTGCTCTTTATTACTTTACAGATGAAACTAAAGAAATAACTTCATTTTTGCGTAGGGTTGCTTCAAGATATAGATCGCATCATATCAACAAGAATCGTCTTATAGTTTCTCCCTCTAGGCATTATGTGCTTAAGAATATAGTTGAACAAAACATGCTTCAAAATCCAAATAAAACAAGAGAAGATGTTTTTGAGGATTTAAAACTGAATTCCAAACAAAGAAGAAATGTAAATAGCCATATTACAAAGTGTGTGGTAGAGAGCTTATATGACTCTGATGGTCTAAGGTTTGATCCAGTTGCAAGACAAAATGAATCGGAAGTTACATTTAATGTTTCTGAGATTGATAATTTGCCACTATCAGATTTAGAGCGTAAATGTATCATTGCCTCACTTAATGGCAAGCATGGATGGAAGTCAGAACTTGCAAGATCATTGGTTAATCCATCTACAAAAAGACCTTACTCAAAAATGACCATTACACATGCGTTTAAAACGGCTATAAGTGTAATAAAAAAGCATTGGAGTTTAAATGAGTAATAGTTTGGCTGTGGTTCCAATCATTAAAAAGAATGATAGTTGGATATTTCCTGAGTGGAATATCCAACTTGATTCTGAAATTTTTAAAATATTTATTGAACATTCAAAGGAAGTGTGCAATGATGGTATCTCATTAGTGATATCATCGGGAAAAATTCCTAATTACGATATGTTCATTAAGCTTATTTCTAAAAATGATAATTTCATATTGTATGCTACGGAATCTAATGTTATAAAACTTCCTGTAAATTTGCAGGATAAACTTCCTAATATTGATTTTTTATATATAACAGTAAAAGGTTTGAACCATGAATGATTTTAACCCTAGATCCAAAAAAAATAATGATTTTGAAGACAATAGAAATAAGCCTAAAGAACCATCATTTTCTATTAAGCATCGTGTTGATGTTAATCTAGATCTCAATCTTGCTTTAGACATTGGGGATTTTATTGTGGCTTGCAAATCTACTAATCCAGCTATTATGGCTTTTGGATTACAGTTACAGAACTTAGTACCAGCGAGTTGATTATGTTTGATTTTATTTTCACGGAAGAAAAGAATATCTTTAAGTTTGCTAAGAAATTTAAAGAATATTGGTCATTGCACTCTAAATCGATTTCAACACCTTCTTTTTTAATATTTGGAAAGAAAGATTCTCCGTCTTGTATTGTTTTTTCTAAAAATGATTATGAGATTGCATCAATTGTCAAACTGTTCAAGGTTGGTGCCTCAATAGATCAAGTGTGCATTTGTATCGATGGAAATATTAATACAGAAAAAAGAGATTCGTCATTTTCGATTTTGTTTTATAACGACAATTCATTTGATGGTAAGTGCTTTAATTATAAATGCGATAGTGATTACAAAATAACTTGGAATGATGAATCTTTAATCAATCTGGAAAATAAGAATTCATGGTTGTTAATACAAAGTATAATAAAATCAAAGCCAGAAGATCAAGATGATTTTGCTTTTCTAAAGGAAATTGGATTTAGCGAAGAGAGACAGTATTTGCATAATATTAGAAGTGTTTATTCTTTTATTTCTTCTAAGTATGATTTGTTTATTATTGACTTGATTTCAGCAAAACACCCTGATTGGTGTGACGCTTCAACAAAAATGAAAAAATTATGCAAACATCTCTTAATTAAAAAATCAATTTCCGAGGAATGCTTTTTGCAACTTTTGGAAACAATCCCACTTCTTGGAACTATAAAGTTCATTGATAATGTGACGACTATTGTTAATGAAAATATTAAAAATTGCGATATCAATGTCATCATAAATCCAGAACACTTTGCTGAAAATTTGCAAAGAAAAATATTTGATTTTAATTATGATTTGTATAAATCTGATTTTTCTTCTTGGTGATTTTTAGTTTTCTTTACTGTTCGTCAAATGTTGGTATGGTACAATTATGGAGTTTGTGTTGTGAAAAAAAATAATCTTGAAATCAAAAAGAAGATTATGAATTTTTTAAATTCTATTATAAAATCAGCATCATCAAATGAAGAAGATGAAGTTAATGTAGCTATTGATTTGTTGGCATTAACTTTTGATTTTTTACCAGATGAAAGAAAACAAAAAATACTTGATTTTATAGGAGAAGAATACAAAGTTGTTCCTCCAAAGTTTTTTACAATTGACGAATTACCCTTTTAGAGAAATGAAATGAAAAAAATAATTTTTGATACCTCAGATGGTGTTCATGTCGAAGCAGAGAGGTTGTCACCCAATTATCCTTGGGATGTTGCCCATGATTTTGGAGATTTTAGATTCTACGGAACTAAATCAGAGATGCTTAGTGAAGTAAAAAAAGTATTGAATGTGATTATCGAAATAGACAAAAAGGCAGGTTACAATTAATGAAAATTAAACCAATATATAAAAAAATATTTGAAAGCGTATACATCAATTGGTGCTATATCGGAGAGGCAAAAAGAAAAGAATCTGATATGGAAACTAATATTCACACCAAAGTAAGCTTTGATGAAGATACGAAAAGGATAGAATTGCTTGCTTGTCCATCGAGAAATGAAATTGTTGGAGGAGCGAGAGATGGCAAAACATTCTATTATAATTTTGCTTTCGATGTTGCTGGTTGTATCGAGAATCTAATATCAAAAAAGATTGAAATCCATAATATTTTATACGCATCTAAAAGTAAATCTTTAGAGTGCGATATGATTATATTTGTACTCAATTATAGAAAAGAAGAAGTGGTTTTGAAAGTTTTTTCTAGACCAGCCAAAGATGTTGAAAAAATAAAAATAACACAAAACAAATTTAAGGATTGCTAATGAGTGTGCTAAACGAGTTTGATAATAGTGATTACGAAAAAATTGGAGTAAGAACATTCTTTGTTTTGAAAAGAGACAATAGATGGATGTTTGAAAAAAATGGAGAATTTTATGATTTTGCACCAGCACAAATTACAGATATGGCTTTATCTCCAGTGGTTGTTGGAACAGACAGATTGATAAATATAGGATGCAAGCTAAAAAAACTATCAGATTACGAAAATGGTTTTATTCTTCTGGTATCAGATAATTATTTTCCATCATGTGATGTTAAAATGATTTACAAAGAGCCATTGTATGATGGTTGGCTTTATGATGTCTATGAAGAAAATCTTAAAGGTATGATGTCCGATCAAGGAGCTTGGATCTGTCCTTATATAAAGTTTTATTATAAAGAACCACCTAAGAATTTATATTTGAAAATGGAATCAGTCGCCAAAAACAGTACACCAATATAGACTTCCATCTTTTGCTGGTGCGACACCAAATCCAACCTTGGAAAAACTTCTATTCAAGATGTTTGTACGATGGCCAGAAGAATTCATCCACGAATTTGTTACTTCCTCTTCATCTTCTTGATTCCAAGCTATGTTTTCACCAGCAGTATGATACTTGCCCATTAAAACTGATATATCAGAATGGGTAAGGTTATTTTTTTTAGCCATCCATTCAGCATGCTTTTGTGCGTAATTTATAAGAGTTTTATCTAAATCTAATCCAACCCTACCTTTGTATTCTCTTTGTTTATTATGAAGCTTTAAGAGCTTTAGATTTGATTCGGAATATTCATTTTTATAATCTATATTTTGACTAGGCTTTTCTTCTATGGGATTTTGCTTTATATCATTCGAATTATCATTAGTTGCTTTTGGACAACCACATAACAATAATACAAAAAAAAAAAGAAATTTTAAAAAAATTATTGATCATGTAAATCCTATTTTAAATATTCTCAAGATCTTTAAGTTCATGCTGTTGTGCTATGTAGCTATTTCCGTGACCTAAATTACCCATTCTTTCTTCTTTTAAAAGCTCTTCACTTTTCATAAATCCTTTAAATGTATATGTTGGGAAAGTTCCTATCATCAAAGCGAACAAATCGACATTTTGTTTTTTCCATCTTACAGCAAGGAGTCTCCCTGTGAAATATCTTGTGCTTTTCACATCGACAGTCCTTCCATCACGCAACACAGCATCGCCTTGATCTGTTCCATTTATTGATGATTTTACTTGTGCGGTTAGATCGGGATATACATTGAACATCTTACAAAACGCTAATTCAGATGAAACGCCTTCAAGATCAGTCTGCTCATTAGATTGATCTCCAATTTTAGAGTTTTTAACATTCATACTTCTTGAATTTTGATATCTTTTTTTGGCGATAGCTTTGCAGATTAATTGTTCGGTTGGATCAAGAGTTAGCGTGATCCCTAATGCCACCGGATTCTCAAGTTCATTCATAATTTTCTCCTTTGAAGGAATAAATTTTAAATCATTTTTAATATTAAAGCAAGATCGATTGACAAATTAAACAAATCAAATTATCTTTATGGAAACAATCTTAAGGAGCATTATTATGTGTTCGATATTTTCAGTTATATTTCTATTGTTGTCGCAAAATAAAATTGAAACCTCTACTACCATTGAAGTTTCAACTAAAAATTATTGGATTAAATTCAACGATTTGATCCATGAATTCAATAAAAAGACAAATTCAAAACCATCAATTGCAACCAATGAAATTAAATACACTATTGCTGAAATTAGAAAGATACCAACCAAAAGTGTTGATATGAGAGTTCTTAAATACTCTGAAAAAAGAATAGGTTTTGCCGTAGATTATAGTTCTTTTTTGGATTCCATCGATATTGCAGATGATATCCAATACTATAAAACTGAATTTCCAATTAAAAGAAAAAGAGAAACATTCCAAGAAATGCAGAAAAAATATGAAATACTTTTCGACAAAAATAAGACTTTAGATCAAGAGCAAAAAGAATTGCTTGCTTATTTGCAAGAAAAATACAAAATCTTAGATAAATAATGTATGTTCAAATTGGATTTTAAAAATTACCTTATTGAAGCTTTGTTACAAGAAGTTTCATTTAATTGGACTGATCCCATAACTGGAAAAACATATCCAGCAATGCAAGCACCACTTAATTCTGTTAAGTTATCTAATTTTGGTACTGGTTTTGGATATCAATTTAAATCAAAAGAATATGATATTGAGCATTCTGACAATTATGAAGTTCAATTTGAAAATTTCGGCAGAAGATTATCGTCTGAAATTGCTAAGATGTTCCTCGCAAAACTTTCAATCGAGAAGGATTCTGATTTAGGTAAAAAAATTAATGATATATTTTTAAGTAATTTAAAAGCAATTTTTAAATTAGATTTATATAGTGAAAAAAGTAATTTTACTCCAAAATTTGGTAAATTTGAAGAAAGCGATCCATTATTTGTATATGCCAATGTGATTGTGGCAACCAGAAAGGTCATCGAGGAAAAGAATCCTGATGCATTCTGGATAACTCCCAATGACCAAGACCCAAGTCTAATATCGATATATGATAGATTTTACAAATATTATCTTCATACCCAATACGCTTTTGTCGGATCTGACTTTTATATAAATAAAGATAAGATTGATAGCATAATAAGAGATTCAAGAAAAATAGACCAAACTTTACCAGACAAATTTATCAAAATAATACAAGATGTAGATTTAGAAAAAAAATCTTATGTTTCTAAAATAAGAAAATTTAAAATGTTTCATAAAAACAAAACATCTTAAATGTCGTAGTTTATTTTAGAAATGGTTTGAAAAGTTAAACCAATAATTTCATTAAATTGACTAATAGTTTTAATTATAATCACTTGAGAATGCCTTGGTGAAATATATATACATTCATGAAATCGTTTTATCAATATATAAATGAATTGCGTTCTGTTTTATCAGATTTCAAGCCAGTAGCATTACAGGGAAGTAAGTGGCAATATGATTATCATTTCTATGCTTCCGAAAACGAAAAATATAAAATGAATTTTATAAGGCATCCAAGAGGAGTTAAAGATTTTCTATTTCAAAAAATGCCAGACTTATTCAAATATGAAAATAAATTTAAAGACGAATTAACAAGACCAACCTATGTTGTTTTTATGACATTAGAAGGTGCTAAAGATGAACTTTCTCCTAGTGGAAAAAGCATGAATCCGTATAAAGTATATTCAGAAGCTTTAAAATCAATAAAGACTGTAATAGACAAGGAAAACCCTGTTGCTTTAGAATTTAGCACTGAATTTGCATCTTTAAAAATTATGTATCATGATTTTTATAAAAGATTTTCCAGTGAGTTTGGACTTGTAAAATTAGGAACTTTTTACATTGATTATAAATTGATTGATAAGATTTTAATGTCAATACCAGAAGACTTAAAAGAAAAATTTATGGATTTGATTAAAGAAGATTATAAGCAAAGTTCTTCGGACATTAAAAACTTAAAAAAAATAAAAAGAAGTAGATTATAAAAGTAATCTGCAATTTTCTCTTTCTTTTTTTGCCACCACATTTTTAATTGTTCTATACCAATTTGTTGCCGACTTTTCTATATTTCCAAACTCTTCGTATATACGATAATTATTATCTGTATATTTTTTTAAATTTTCTCTTCCCAATGAATGCATGATTTTTATAACTTCTATTAAATCTTTAACATCTCTTACAAAGAAAGAATTATAACTATTGCATAATTCTTTTGTAAATCCGCAATCTGTATATATCAATGGAACTTTCATATAAGATGATTCGAATAAGGTTGTTGGCCCTCCTTCACTTTTTGACAATATACAAAAAGCATCCATAGCTAGATACCAATTTGCAACATCATCTTGATGACCGACAAACAAACAATTTCTTACATTCATATTTTTAAGTTTTGTTAAATCTTGTCCACCACCAACAAATACTGCTCTTATCTTTTTTGAATTTATTTTTTGAATTGCTTCCATAAGCCAAAATTGTCTTTTGTTTTCACCAATTCTTGAGATCATGCCAACTAAGAAATCATCATCATCCAAATCCATTTTTTTTCTTTGCGAATCTCTTGTTTCTGTTGGCGTTAATCTTTTTTCATCAAAACCTGGGTGAATTACCGTATATGGCACATTGCCACATGAATTAAGTGCTGTTCTATTTGATGTCGCAATGCAATGGTCAATATAGTTTAAATTGTTATAAACTATATTAGGTTCTTCGCTGCACACGAACAATATGCAAATTTTTGGTTTTTGAATGCCCAAATTGTTTAATTGAATGTCTCCCCAAAATAAGATTATGTCTTCATTTTTAATTGCTTTGTTTATTTCATTTTTTCCACCAAGATATACAGGATGGGGAAATGTTTCACAAAATTCTTTATCATAAAATTTTTCATCGATGCATAAACTTTGTCTGAATTGTAAATCGCCTTGAAACATTTCATGTGCTGAAATGCTTCTTAAAAGAATTTCAGCACCACCATTTCTTAAAAATTTGCGACCTATATGTGTTATGTATTTCATCGCAGCCCATTATCTGTTTGACAGTGAACCATTTATTTGTGTATGATATGCATGATTATTTTATTTTATCAAGAGGAGATTTTAAAATTGGAAATTAGATTATTCAAAAAATCAGATTTAGAAAAAGGATTAATGGATTGTCTTAGTGAATTAGGAGAAATACATTCTGAGGCCGATGATATTTCTCAAATATTAAAACATAGGAGCAAATGTGGAGTTAAAACTTTTGTTGTCGAGGATGATAATAGAATTGTAGCAACAGCTAGTTTATTGCTACAATCTAAATTTCGTTACAAAGAAAAGTGTGGTTATATTGAAGATGTTTGTGTGGCCAAGGACTTTCAAGGAAAAGGAATTGGGAAGCTGTTGATAGATTATGTTATTCTCCAAGCCAAGCGAGAGCCTTGCTACAAATTAGTTCTTTTTACTACTGAAGCAAATATTGGATTTTATAAAAAAATAGGTTTCTCCCAACAAGAAGCGATTTTTTTTCGCTTAGATTTGAGTAAACAAATATGAATTGGATGACACCGATATTGGCCTTGAGTGGAATCGCTGTTGGAGCATGGGCGATCATTAGATATTTGATTTTGGTAGAAATACGAATCGACAATAACACATTTAGAACTCTTTATGATATATGCAAAGATGAAAATAAATTTATAATTGACGAAGAGTTTTTTACTGAGATAAGACATCCGGTAGTTTACAGGGCTTTTTGTTTCAATAAAAATTTCCCATGGTTTTACATTAGTCATTACGAGAGATTGCTTCAAGCTGGATTTCAAGGCAAGGACTTAGTTACTTCTATAATGTGTACTCGCTGGAATTACAAAAATATAAAAACTTTTTTAGAAGTTAGTCTCAAAGAATTGCAAATTAATTTGTTCGGTGTGCCAGTTAGAATAGCAACTCCATGGAATACAGATAAAATTGGAGCCATTAAATACGCTAATAATCCTATTTTCCCAGAAAGTTTATGGAAAGACTTTGATGATGAGATAGGAGAAATATTGTTAAACAACTCTAAAACAGGAGCTATTTTGTATGGCGAACCCGGCAATGGAAAAACTTCTTATGTAAAATACCTTGCGGTTAAACATAATTTGCCAATAACAATTATCACATTCGTTCCTGAATTTACAAATATAGACATCATGTTCATGTTTTCTCAGATATCATCAGGTACAATTGTTCTTTTAGAGGACTTTGATAATTACTTTGATGGTAGAAAGTGCATCATAGGAGAGGGAAATAACGGAAGTAACAATATGGGAATCAAGTTTACATTTGATGTAATACTTAATTGTTTGGATGGTGTTTATAATTCTTATGAAAGAGTTGTTTTTATATTGACTGCGAATAACATTGAAAAAATAGATGAAGCATTAAGAAGTAGGCCGAGTAGGTTTAAATATGTTAAATGCTTCTCTAATCCAAATTTGGAATTAAAAACTGAATTAATTGAAGAGTGGGCCGAAGCTGCTGGTAATTTAAATTTAGATCAAATTCTTAGATTAAAAGAATTTAAACAACTTGGATTTAGCTTAGAAGAATCAAAAAAGAAAATGGATATTAACACATGATTCAAAACATATATAAGTCATGTGGCATTACATTGTTGCTAGTATTTTTTACACGCTGGTAATGTTTTTGACTTTTTCCGAATCAACCAGAAAAAGTCATTGGTTCTTCATTGTTTCAATTCTTTTAAATACTTGCGGAACTGTAATTTGGTTTATGCTTGTTAAATCTTTAGATGACAAAGAAAAAATTCTCATTAATAGCATATATTGGGATTTTATGATTTTGATAATTGGATATTGCATCCCATTAATGATTTTTAAATTCTCATTTAACTATTTTCAAATGGTCGGATTGATTTTTATTATATTGGGATTTATTCTGTTAAAAGGTTTTCACAGCCATTAAAAGAAGAGTAGCCAACAAAATAAAAATATCTGAAATGCCAAAATACTAATTCCAATCGTAAATCCATATTTTTGATTGCTTATCAATATCTTTTTCCAAATCATTAAACTTAAACATGTTCCAAACATTTTTACCGCTGAAAATAAAGCAACCGACCCAGAGTCTAGTCTTATTAGCCAAATGCCTACTATATTCTTTTCTTCATGTATAAGCACATTTTGAAATCTTATTATAAGATACAAATCTAATGCACTTATTGATAATATCATTGTAAATAAAAACCAAAATGCAATGTTTTTTCTTTTTGTCATACTTATTAGTTATCAAAAAACATATATAAAGCATATGTTTTTTTGATGTAGATTAAGGAATAATATGATTGATTATAGGTTTTACAAGCTTTATAAAGAATATGTTTATTTGGAATCATCTGGTTTGATGTACCACCCAGATCTAAAACAAGTGTCGGATGAAAATGAAGATGGTATCATTGATCAGAGTGATTTGGTGTCAAGTGAAGATACCAAAAAAGAACTATCTGATTTAAGTCGTAAGGTACAAGATGCAGTAGATTCATTCGATAGTATGAGTAGTTCTTCTAATACAGATAAAAAGAAATTTATGGATAAGTTGTATAAAATTGCAATGAATGTTTTTAACTTATTGAAGAAAAAAAGAAAAAACATGCAAGAAGAATTCATTTTTAAAGATTTATTCAATAAGATTTATGATATTTCACAAATTAATGTCGATAAAGAAGAAGATGTGGTCGAAGTCAGAAAAAACATTACATTGTTGCTCAAAGATATTGACTACCATCTAAATAAATTTCATAGAAGCTTTTTTACTGGCACTTATTCTTACAATTAACTTTACTTTGCCCTTTTTTTAAGTATATTTCATTACCACGATTTTTAAAAGTCGTGGTTTTTTGTTTTATTTTTGTTTTTTTGGATAATTTTGTGAAATATTAATATGGATGTGACGAAAGACATATAGGTTTACAATCATAATGTTTTTCGAAAGGGCAAAGAATGTCTAATAAGATTGATGGATTTAATTGGAAGTCTTCGAATCACTCTACAATCATCGAAAATAACGATGAATATGTCAAAGAAAGAAATTGGCAGGTAGATTGCCGAAAACAGCTTCAAAACGAACAATTGGCTGTTATAAATGCTCCCACTGGGTCTGGTAAGAGTATTGTCATCGCCAGCCTCGCTTGGAAAAAGGCTGCAAACAGTAACAAGAAAGTGATTATTTGTGTTCCAGAAACTCTTATCGCATCGAGCTTTGGCAAAAATATTAAAGTCCAATTGACTGATGGAACTAAAATAGATTGGAATCCAAAAACTAATCTATGCAACAAAAAAGGCATTAGAACTATTGGAGAGCTTCTGTCGTTTTTGAGTTCCAAAGAAATTAATGGCATTAACGAAAGAGTAATCATCTGTTGTCGTCAGACATTGGTTTTATGTTGGGAAAAATTCAGAAATGAAAAGATTTGGAATAATTTAGTTCTTGTGGTAGATGAAGCTCACCATGTGCAGCACAGTTCTAATAGAATTGGAGAAGTTGTCGAAAAACTCAGTCATAAAAATGACATTGTTTTAGTTACCGCCACTTTTTTCCGTGGAGATAAGCAACAGATTATATCTGCTGAACTGGCATCTAAATTTTCAAAATATAGTCTCCCACTCGATGTGTGGATAAATCAAATGAAACATTTTAAAAACTTTTCTTATGATTTTGTTTTTGGATCTAATACAGCCAAAACAACAAGCTATCTGTCTTCAGTAAGAAATTGTATTGATTCTCTTTTTTCTTCTGATCATAAAAAAATCATAATTTACATTCCCAACAGAATGAACAAAATGAAAACTGATTGCAAGAAAAACGAAGTACGAAGTATTGTGAAAATGCTTGCTAAGAAATTTGGTGCAAAAAAAATAAAAACTAATGATTATGGGATCATAGAATTGATAAATGAAAAAGGAGAAAAATACAAAATATTAGATCTTGTAAGCGAAGAAAATAGACACTTAAGAAAAGATTATTTTTCTGGTGTTATTGGTGGTGTTAATATAAACAACGATAAAAACGCCCTCGACTGTATTATTTCATTGAACATGTTCAAGGAAGGTTGTGATTGGGAATTTGCAAATGGCATGATAATAACAGGCATTAAAGAATCTGTTACTGATTTGATTCAAATGGTTGGTCGTGTAATCAGAGACAAGCAAGGCAAGCCGACTGCAAAGATTATGCACATCATGCCTCTTATGTTAGATGACGAAATGGAAAATAAACTTAATACTTATTTTAAGTTAATTGCAGTCAACATGTTAATGGAAAATGCGATGAATCCAGTTTCGGAAATTAAAGATTCACCATTAAGTGTTGATCGAAAAGAAAGAAATGACAAAGTTGAATCTGCCTTAAGCAAGTTAGATGAAAATAGAAAAATATCTCTTTTGAACAATGTTTTTAAATACATTTTTTCAAAATATGATGCTAAAGACGATTCTGTAAATGTCATTGGAAAAATTAAAAAGTGTGTTGTTGAATTTTTTGGTGCAAACAAAATTACAAAAGGTGAAATCGAAGAAATTTCGTGTGAGATATTTTCGATTCTCTCAAGGAGGTCGTTGAAGATGAAGAATGAAAATGTTTCAAATATTGATTGGGATATGATTGAAAAATGTAAAAACCCATCTGGTTTTGTACAGCACTACATTAGCTCTTTAGTGGACAAAGATTCTTTAAAGTTGCTACGAGAAAGAATGAATAGCGGGGAGACAGAAGAAAATAAAATGGCCGAAGAAATTTGCGATTATTATAAAAAACATGGAATCATTCCATCTGTTGGTTCTAAAATTGGCAGGTGTATTTCATACATAAGAAAAAAAATTAGACAAGGTGAATCGCCATACGAATCTACAGTAAAAATGTTTAATAAATCTGGGATTTGGGAAGATGTCAGTTCTTTGAACATTCTTGAGATTAGGGAGAATGAAATGGCTCAACAAGTTTGTGCGTATTATAAAAAACATGGACACCTCCCATTATTTAGATTAAAATTGGGAAAATGGATCGGTGGATTAAGATTTAAAATAAAAAAAGGTGGATCACCATACGAATCAACAGTTGAAATTCTAAAGCATGATGGGATTTTGGAAGAGGTCATTTGTATTAATATGCATGAAATTAAAGAAAATGAAATGGCCGAAAAGATTTGTGCTTATCATAAAAAACATGGACACATACCATTAACTAGCTCTAATTTGGGACAAGGGATTAATGGATTGAGAAAAAAAATCAGAGATGGTAGGTCGCCATGCGAATCCACAATAAAAATGTTTAAGAAATCGGGGATATGGGAAGAAGTAAGTTGCCTTAACATTCATGAATTTAAACAAAATGAAATGGCTCAACAAGTTTGTATTTATCATAAAAAACATGGACGAATACCATTTACTAACTCTAAATTGGGAAAATGGATCGGTGGATTAAGATCAAAAATTAAAAAAGGTGGATCGCCAGAAAAATCCACAGTTAAAATTCTAAAGAAAGCGGGGATATGGGAAGCAGTAAGTTGTATTAACACTAACGAAATAAGAGAGAACAAAACGGCTGAAAAAATTTGTGTGTATCATAAAAAAAATGGACGCATACCATCAACCAGTTCTCCATTGGGAGTATGTGTTAGCGGACTAAGACACAAAATCAAAGAGGGTAGGTCGCCATACGAGTCCACAATAAAAATGTTTAAGAAAGCGGGGATTTGGAATTTGGTTATCAGAAAAGATTAAATCTGATATTGCATTTAATTTTGAAAAAGATTAAATGTAACATCATGAGAAAAATGATTGACAACTACTGTGAAGAAAATGGCATTGAAGGGGCTTTATTGCTCGATGGACACGACAATGCCATTATGGGCATCTCAACATGCTTTAACAGCATAAAGATCGTTTATAGCTATTCTAAAATAATAGCTAATTTGGAAAAAGATATGAACCGTGAGGAAGCCGAAGAATTTTTTGAATTCAACATAAGGGGAGCATATCTTGGTGATGGCACTCCAATAATTATGCAAGACGATATATATTGGGATGATTATGTTTGATAAAATTTTCGTTATGGCATGTACAATTCAAGCAAGAGTTTGTCTTACTTGCTTTTTAATCTCATTATTTTCCATTTCTTGCATTTTGATTCAAGAAAGAAAAATGTCAGACCTTAAATCTGAAATAGATTTCTTAAATCAAGAAAAGAAAATGCTTGAACAAGAAATCGATATCATTACACATGGAATTGATAAATAGAAGCAATACAACCGAAAGTAAACTGTTAGAAGACAAATCATTGAATAATTTGAATTGCATATTTTCTTAAATAAAATAGCTTAGATTAATAGTCGTCAATACCAATCTGATCAGTATTTAATAACGATTTAACTTTGTTTATTGACTGTCCAAAATTTGAAAGGGATTCTACATCTGGAGTTCCACCAGCACCTTTAATGATTTTCATTGTTAATTCGGCAGCATTTCCTGTAGCACCATTGCCAGCCAAGCTATTGATATGCATATCTAAACTACCGTCAAAAACTCTTTTTCCAATAGGATCTAATAATGGGAAAAATTTATTATGTGAATCTTTAATTGCTTTTTGTAAAGTTTCATAATCTGTAATATTTCCATCTCTAATGCTTTGAACGATATCTGCTTTGGCTTGTGCGACTGCATTGCCATAACTAATTTTTTCACCAATAGCATTGCCGAAATCACCACCACTACCAGAATATCCAGTATCTTTATGAATATCATTTATATCAGTGCGAGAAACACCAGAGTCTTTAGCAGCTTTTGTAATTTCTCCTATTTGGTCAGATGAAGGCTTATAAATGAAATTATTGATTGCTTGTGTTCCATAATGACCAATCATACTTCCAGCAGCAATAGCCAATACCAATTTAGATGTTTTAACTGGATTGTTAGCCATAAACTTACCAACATTTGCAATACTCTTTTTAAGTACACTCCAAATGTTTACAAAAGTTCCAGCACCTTTTCCCAAAACTCTTCCAGCCCTTTCTCCAGTTGCAGTTCCAAATCCTCTTTCTCCGACATCTTTTGCATAATCCTTTGCTCCTTGTGCAACATTACCAGCAAATTCACCAGCTTTCTTTGCACCTTTACCAACAAGTTGTTTTAACCAACTTGTTAATTCCATGTACATTTCTGGATCTCTAGACATGATGTATTGTTCAAATGTAAGATTTCCAGAATTTTGAAAATGATCTTTAATTGATGCGGAACTTACCGAAGGATTCATTACATTAAATGTTCCAGCAGGGTTTGCCATTTTTGGAGCAGAAGCAGGGTTTGCCATTTTTGGAGCAGAAGCAGGGCTTGCCATTTTTGGAGAAGCAGAGCTTCCTTGCCATGCAGCATCAGCTTGATCTACAGTCATGCCAGTTAATTTTTCCCAAACTTTCTCAAATCCTTTATCTGCTAACCATGATCCACTTCTTCTTAATCCTATTGCTATTGCTATCATTGAAATTGCACCAAGACCACCAGTAGCACCAGCAGAAATAAGAACCGCTGCTGTTACTGGATCGACTTTATATTTTTGTGAAAAAGATTTTGCTAATTCTGATACTTCTTTTGCAATACTTTCTATTTTCTTTATTCCAGCTTCGCCTTCTGTGGCCTTATAACCTTGTTTGTATCCAGTAACCACACCTTTTGCCAAATTCCCAGTTCCTGTGGCAATATCCTGTAAACTCATATCTTTATTATTGGCCCAATTCCATGCCTTTCCAGCATATTCCTTGGCCTTATTCCACCAATCGCCCCATGCTTCTAATATGATTGGATCATTTCCAAATTTACAAATCATGTTATAAAAAAGTTCTTTAGAGTCTTCAAATTGTTGATGATTACTTTCTAGAAAAAATGTCACATCATTTTTTTGTCGATCTGTAAAGAATTCAGAAAATGTATTCATTATTTTTCCAATATATAAAAGTTACTAAATATATATATTATTGAATTAAAATATTGAAAGATAAAAATGAGATTTAAAAATTGGATGATTATAAATGAATTAGAAAACCCATTTAAGGCTGATATATCTGCCATTGAATTTGATACTTATATGTCTAGAAGTGGAGAAAGTGGCTATAAATCAGATTTTGTTTCTGATGATGGCAAACATACTATCTTTTTTACTGAAAAGAGTAGAACTGGCTTTCCAAATATGAAGTGTTATGATGTCAATCTTACAGATCCTTATGGCGGTTATAATCTTACTAATAAAAGTAGAAACCCATCTGCCGTTTATTCAAGCTTGGTTAAAATAGTATTGGCTTTTGTAAAGCAATTTAATCCAGAACTTATTTCTTTCTTGTCTTCTGATCCAAATATGGAAGTTATGTATAAAAGATTTTACGATAGATATATGAAAGACATGTATCCAATAGTTCAATATGGTTTATTTCTTAGAAAAGATCTTTTTGACAAAATGAAAAATAAAGAAAAATCAGAAAAAGCTTTAGAAGATTGGGATACAATAGCTGGAGAAGCAAAGGAAACAAAAAGGGTTATTCAAAGATTCTTAAAAAGTCTGCCTTTATTACAAAACAATTTTGTAAAAAAATACATAACTTTAGATCCATCTAAAATTGCACATACTGGAATGGTAGACAAAGATTTTCCAAAAAAACCATTTGTTATAGTTCCAACTGGTGTGAAAATGGAAGATGAATTTGTGGTGGTTAAGTTTTATTTCATTTCAAAAAATAAAAAATTAGATTTTGCAAAAGCTTATTTTGTTGTTCCTAATTTCTTTTCGGCATTTAAGAATACTATAGAAAAAAGGAAGTCTTCATTTTTAAAATTGTCACTGTTAGACAAACATAGAATTTCGTCAACAGTAACAACACCAGATAAAATACCTTTGGCAGATTTCACAAATGTAATAAAAGGATTATCTTGAACAATAAATTTAAATTTTGGATTTTAGAATCAAAACTAAATAAGCCAAAATCAATTGGAAAATATAAAATAATTTATATAGATTCTAAAAAATTTAGAAATGGTTCTTTAGAAAAAGAAGAATTTTGTAGTGTGGCTATTCATGAAGATTTTCCAAAATATATCAAAAAAAATGAGATATTTATAGATGACAAATTATCTGAACCTGAAGTTAAAGAATTTTTAATTGGTTTAAAAAATAGATTGGAATGTTTAGAAAATGGTTCTAAACATTGTTATGAATATGCCATAAAAAAAGAAAAAAATGATAGATTGAAACATAAGTCTAAAATGAAAAAAGAAAAATGTTGCATCTTAAATGATTATAAAAATAAAATTGATGTGTTTTATGTAAATGGAAAAGCCGTTAGAGATATTTATAAAACTGATTTTTCTCAAGGTGGACATGGTTATGTTTATTCTTGGATTCCTAAAAATCAAATATGGATTGAAAATGAGGAGAAAGAAGAAACAGCTTTTATTCTAGCTCATGAATATAGTGAAATGGTTATGATGAGAGATTTAAAAATGAAATATGAAGATGCACATTCTGTAGCATCTAAAATTGAGAAAAAGTTAAGAGAAACTAATTTCTCCATGAAACAAATAAACAAATTTACTGGTAAAATAAAGATTTTAATTGGAAAATGAAAAAACCCCCAATTTTAATTGAGGGTTTTTAAATTCATTATCAATATTACCTTGCCACTCTACCTTGTTGTGGCATTTGTTCTGCTCCTGTTGACACACCTTTAGAGAATGAAATGTTGGATGGAGCAGGTGCAGAGCCACGAGCAGCAGGTGCGGCAGCAGGTCTGCCTTTTGCTGCATTAGTGAAGTAATCATCTGCACTATTTTGAATTGCCTTATTCATGCCAGGCTTACTTGCACCAGCAGACTTAGCTTGTGCAGTCTGTTGTTGTTTGTCTAAATGATCTTTAGCTGCCTTATAATGCTTATCGTAATTTTTAACAATTGAACCCATAAACAACTTAAATGCTGGATCTGTAGATTTATTGATGATATCATTTACTCTGTTTAGATCAATTTTGCTATAAGCATCTGCTGTACCTTTGGCAAAGTCTTTAGCACCTTGAATTACAGGTTGTGCGGTTGCAGAAATGGCCTTATCACCAAGATTTAGTGCTGCTTTTCCTACACTTCCAGCACCCCTTAATGCTGCTTTTCCAGCACCCAAAAGGCCAGATCCTAATCCTTGGGCAGCAGCACCAGCAGCACCAACAAGGCCACCAAACATACTTTCATCTACATTATAATCATCACGCATTTCGACATATTCATGGAAAGACTTCATTCTCATTTTATACCTCAAGTTTCACTTATGTTAATTTAAAATTACAATAAATAAAGGAGACCAATATTTCTCCTGTATTAAAAATACCTAATAGTAGTTATTATAAATTATGTGTTTTTTAACAAAAATTAAAAATATTTAATACTACTTTAAATTATCTGATTTTTTCAAAAAAAAAGGTGATTATTATGATTTCAGCAGTAAAAAACTTTTTTCAAAATAAAATTAAAAAATCTAGTTCTTTAAAAAATGAAAACGAACAGTTGAAAAGTGATAGCTTATCTCTACACAATGAAATCGAAAGATTGAATCTTCAAATAAATGATTTATATGAAAAAATAGAAATTCTTAAAAAAGATAAATTAAATTTACAAGTTGAAATTGAAAATCAATCTCTGGATTTGAAATCGGAAAATATAGATCTTATTTCCGAAGTTGAGTCTTTGAGATCAAAAATTAGTGAAATAAATAGAATCATTATTACAAAATAATTTTAAATTTTAGCCATATCGACAGTGTATTTGTTTTCTTTCATAAAGAATACAAATTCATCTCTTGTTTTTCCTTTTGGTATATCAAAAATGGTTAGCTCTTTTTCACGATTTTTCCAAGAATTTATTTTATTGTTTTTTATTATTTTTGCATTTGATCTAAGGAAAATTGCAAGTGAATCATATGGATAATCTTCAATTCTTATTTTTATTTTTTCAATTTTACTTTTTTCGATCATCCTGTTCCAATCTATGATATACCTACAAGTTTTTTCAATTATGGTTTTTTCCATTTCAATATGTGGCATATGCTTGTAAACGAAAGAATTCCAAGGCTTTTGACCTTCAGATTTAGGATCAAAAAATTTAGCATCTAGAAAAAAAGAACTTAAAACTTTTAAAGGATTGCGAACAACATGAATTAATTTAGCACCAGAAAAACATGAATGATTCAGAAAAGGAGCAGCCAAGTAACTTGATTCTGCCATTATGTTATTTTCAGAAAACCAATTTTCTATGGGCTTAGATCTCAGTAGGTCAAATCTAGAACAATGACTTGTCTCAATTGAAGCATTGCCATTAATTCTTTTAAGTGCCATGTCTAGGCCATGGTTATCAAAAATGGCTTCATGACCGCAATTAATCCCAATGTTTGTGAAAAATCTAGCCATATAAACTGTTCCGCAACGACCAGTTCCACTTATGATGTATTTTAAATTTATTTTCATGATATTATTATATCAATTTTCATCGATTTGTTAAATTAATTTTATATTTTTATACTAATGAGTAGTTTATTTTTCTTAAAACTAAGTACCAAGAATAATTTCCTGCAAATGGTTGAACAAATACAGTTTTCCACATACCTGTTTTTTTTACAATATCAGTAAAAGTTTTTAATGAAAAATCATCTTCTTTATGATTGGTATTTAGTTCTTGTCCTGTTTTTTTACAATGCAATAGAAACCTTTGCTGATCTGGGCAATTGATTATAAATAATCCTTCATTTTTTAAAATTCTTCTCCATTCTTTGATAATATTTTTTAGTTCTTTATAAGTAAAATCTTCTAATAAATGAGATGAATAAATGTAATCAAATACTTCATCGCAAATAAAATTAACATTTCTACAATCTCCTCTTAAAATTTGCTTGCCCAAATAATTTTTGTATGGATTAGGAAGATCGAATGTTATTACATCATTAGTAATAGCGTCTCCGCCAAAACCCATGTCTATGCCAAAACCATTACAAAAAGGCAACAGTGTATTTCTTGCTATAAAAGTTTCAGACATTTTTTATTAAACTTACGAATTCCTCGTGTTTATAGTTTGGAAAAGAATAAACATATTTGATAGTTATATTTATTGGCGACTGTAACCATTCTAAAATTAAATCCTTTAATTCTTTTTCTTTTTCTCCAAGTGGCTCACATATGATTTGCAATTCCAATTGATCAATCGATGTTTG
>Ga0304728_1000315_pt1 | contig 40893 bp, 47 predicted proteins | sample C_130625_MF_Meta_FD_190476 | JGI IMG/M metagenome (GOLD analysis project Ga0304728, IMG submission 190476) | Freshwater microbial communities from Lake Croche, Canada to study carbon cycling - C_130625_MF_MetaG (v2) (version 2) | ecosystem: Environmental > Aquatic > Freshwater > Lake | place... | reverse complement strand
CTGCTCGTCTGCTGGGTCCACCAGCATGGTGAGCGGCTCGAAGCGCGAGACGGCAAGCGCCACGGCTGCCCATGCAGCGCGCGCTCGATCGCTCTCCTCGGGGTCACCTTCGATGTAGTTGCTGGGCGGCCACGACATCCACGTGCCGGCGTGCGGTTCCCACTCGGCGGGCATGCGATTCATGTCTGGTGTCCGTCCCGTTTCGTCAGGCAATGTCAAAGGGGTAGGTGACTCCGGTGAGCTGCTCGCTCAGATCCCACAGCCGTGTGGCATCCGTCGCATTGCGGGACGCTGCGTTACGTCCCACGATGCGCGGGAAGCCGCGCATCTCCAGAAAACCGTCGGGCCCCACGTAGGTGTCGCCCGGCAGCCCGGGAGCAGTGGCGGCGAACAGGGTTGGGAGTGCTCCCATCTCTGCCGATTGTGCGACGAGTTTGTTTCCCGTCGACATGAACTTGGCCTGCATGGTCTTGCCAGCCATGGCAGGTGCCACGGACTGCAGGTTGGTGTTGGCGTATCCGGGATGAGCGGCAAGCGCGAGCATCGGCACACCCGCGGCATCGAGTCGGCGCTGCAGCTCGGCCGTGAACAGCAGGTTGGCCAGCTTGCTCTGGCTGTAGGAGGTCCATGGCTTATGGCGGTGGCCATCCATGAGGTAGTCGAGGTCGAGACGTCCGCTCATGCGGTGGGCCATCGACGAGACGCTCACGACGCGCGACCGCGGCCGGGCCACGAGAGCGGGCAGGAGCAGGCCGGTGAGGGCGAAGTGCCCGAGGTGGTTGGTGCCGAACTGCAGTTCGAAGCCGTCAGCGGTCGTGCGATGGGGGGTGGCCATCACGCCCGCATTATTAATAAGGAGGTCCAGCCCGCCCGTGTGCGAGGCCGACCAGATGGAGGAGAACTCACGAACACTGGCGAGGTCGGCGAGGTCGAGCCGCCCCAGCGACACGGCAGCCCCGGTCTGCTCCGCAATGAGCCCCTGAGCCCACGTTCCCTTGGCGTGGTCACGGACGGCAAGCGTCACATCTGCCCCGTGTCGGGCCAGTTCGAGGGCTGTAGCCAGCCCCAGGCCCGAGTTGGCCCCGGTCACGACCGCCGTGCGGCCGGTGAGATCGGGCATGTCGTCGGCGGTCCAGCGAAGAGCATCGGTCATGGTCGTAGTCAACTGGGTGACTGCCGAATGGGCCAATGGGCCTCGATTTCCCGGGCTCGCAGGCTCGCGTGTACCCTTGCGAGGCTTTCGGCCCCTTTAGCTCAGACGGCAGAGCGTCTCCATGGTAAGGAGAAGGTCTACGGTTCGATTCCGTAAAGGGGCTCGATGAGGATGGGCGAGCCTGACCTCATTGCAGTACGGCGGGGTAGCTCAGTTGGTAGAGCAAGCGGCTCATAATCGCTGTGTCGCCGGTTCAAGTCCGGCCTCCGCTACTTCGCACGACCCGCACGACCCGCACGACCGGCACGACCCACCTACGAACCGAGGACACCATGGCCAAGGCAACAGACATCCGTCCCAAGATCACCATGGCGTGCGAGGACTGCAAGCATCGCAACTACATCACCAAGAAGAACCGTCGCAACGACCCCGATCGCCTCGAGGCCAAGAAGTTCTGCCCGAACTGCAACAAGCACACGGTTCACAAAGAGACCCGCTAGTCGCGTACGGGCCTGGGTTGCGCAGTCACCGCCGCCGCGCATCGTTAGCCTCCTGTCTATGCCGCTGAATCCTGACTTCGTCGGACGCACCTACCCCGCCGGGGAGCCCTACCTGGTCAGCCGCGAGCGCATTCGAGCTTTCGCCGAAGCGATCGGCGACACCAATCCCGCGTACCGCGATGTGTCAGCTGCACAGGCTCTCGGCTACGCCGACATCGTTGCGCCGCCCACGTTCGCCATCGTGCTGGCCTTGCGCGCCAGCACTCAGGTCGCACACGACCCCGAGCTCGGTTTGGACTACACCCGCGTGGTGCATGGAGAGCAGCGATTCGCCCATGAGCGGCCGATTGTCGCCGGTGACGAACTCGTGGTCATCACCACGGTCGAAAGCATTCGCGAGGCTGCGGGCAACGACATGATCACCACGCGCGGCGACATCAGCACGACAGCGGGCGAAGCAGTGTGCACCGCGCATTCCTTGCTTGTGTCACGAGGAGCGGACGCATGACGATCACCTGGGACAGCGTCGACGTCGGCACGGAGTTGCCTCCACAGTCGTTTACCCTGCAGCGCGTTGACCTCATCAAATACGCGGGTGCATCCGGTGACTTCAACATCATTCATTGGAACGAGCGGTTCGCCACCGAGGTTGGACTCCCCGGCGTCATCGCGCACGGCATGCTCACCATGGCCGAAGCTGTTCGCGTGGTCACAGATTGGACGGGCGATCCCGGCAGCGTCGTTGAGTACGGAGTTCGATTCACTCGGCCCGTGCCGGTCCCCGACACCGATGCAGGTGCCACTCTTGAGGTCTCCGGCAAAGTCACGGCCAAGAACGACGACAAGACTGTCACCGTCACTCTCACCACTGCTTTCGAGGGACAAACAGTCCTGGCCAAGGCCGTCGCTCGCGTACGACTGCCGTGAACGACATACCTGTCGACGTTGTAGCGCTGGCCGATGCCCGCGTCGCGGCGCGAGCCGCCAAGGACTGGGGGCAGTCCGACTCACTTCGCGATGAGATCGCGGCTCTGGGTTACATCGTCGCTGATGGCCCGGACGGATACCGGCTCACACCCAAGCCACCCTTCTACGTCGCCCCGACGATTCGTGACTTTCCGACTGGCATCGGTGCCAGTGCTGAGTGCGTACTCACTGTTCTCATCGACGGATGGCCGCAGGATGTGCTCACGTGCATCAACGCACTTGTGATGCACCTGCCCTCGGGCGTTCGCATACTCGGTGTGGATCTGGGCGATGTCGATGGTGCCGGGCGCGCACTGCACGAGTTGGCCACCGCCCATCCGGATCACGTCGTGGAGGTGCACGTCGCCCAGACTCTTCAGCAGGCAGGTTGGGGACCGACGGTGACGGCGGTGTTCGAGTCGTGTGTCTCGCCACTCGTAGGCGTGATGGACATGTCGACAGTGCTCGACGGCGATGCACTGACCCCGATACTCGCGGAGTTTGAGGATGCCACCGTCGTAACGTCCGGCTGGCGCGGAGTGGACGTGGACCTTGCCGACAACTGGCGCGGCTTTGTCGACGCGACTCCCGGCGAAGTCGACGCGATGCTGGGCTATCTCATGGTCGTGCGGCGCGAGGCGGGGCTTGCCAGTCCGCCGAACCCCAAAGCAAAGTTCTATCGCAACGCCGACATGGAGTGGTCGCTGGCGATGAGAGCCGCCGGCGGCCGCATCACCATGCCCAGCTCGGCTCTCCCGCTCCATCAGGACCGACACCACGGCTACCACGACTCCGATCCCGAGCACCGCGACCGGGAATCCCGCAAGACCTATGACCGGCTGCTTCAGCGGTTCCGCGGCACGCCGACCATCCTTCGTCCGCGCGCGTAGCTTTTGGGCAGGATGAGCACGTGCCCCGTCACCCCATTTTCGAGATCGTGATCGACTGCGACGACCCACAACGCCTGGCGCAGTTCTACTCCGCGCTTACCGACACGCCCATTCGCACCTCGCATGACGGATGGGTGTCCCTTGAGCCCAATCCCACAATTCTGGCTTTCCAGCAGGTGCCGGAAGGCAAGGACGTCAAGAACCGGGTGCACGTGGATTTCGATACCGATGACCTTGTGGCGTCCGCGTCACTCGCAGTCTCGCTAGGAGGTCGACAACTCACCGATGTGCTCAACGAGGGCGGCGGAGCCTTCATCGTCATGGCCGATCCCGAGGACAACGAGTTCTGCTTTGTCAGCGGTTATCCGATCGACATCGAACCGCCCGGTCCGCGCGCAGCATGACGACATTCGCCGAGCACACAACGTTGCGTGTGGGTGGGCCGATTGACGAATGGGTCGACGCCACGATTACTTCTGACCTGATCGATGCAGTTCAGGACGCGGACCGCAGTGCCACGCCGCTTCTTCTTTTAGGTGGTGGCAGCAATGTGGTGGCACCGGATACTGGATTGCGCGGACGCGTCGTACACATTGCGACCAAAGGCATCGATGCCGTTGAGCCCGGTGTGCTGCGCATAGCAGCGGGTGAAGTGTGGGACGACGTCGTCAATGAATGTGTAGAGCGCGGGTGGGCAGGTATCGAGGCGCTTGCGGGAATTCCGGGCCTGTCGGGTGCGACACCTATCCAGAATGTCGGCGCCTATGGTCAGGACGTCTCGCAGGTGCTCACATCTCTCCGTGTGCTCGAACGTGCATCAGGTCAGATCATTGTCATGACGGCCGACCAGTGCAGTTTTGGCTATCGCTCGAGTGCGCTCAAGACCGATCTGCACGCGCGAGTGGTCCTTGAGGTGACCTTGCGCCTGCGGCCAAGCACGACCAACGTGGTGACGTATGCCGAACTCGCTCGGGTTCTTGGCATTCAGGTGGGGGAAAGCGCACCCTTGGTCGCTATACGCGATGCGGTTCTGGATCTGCGTCGCAGCAAGGGCATGGTCCTCGACAAGCACGACCACGACACGTGGAGCGCAGGATCGTTCTTCACCAACCCCATCGTGGATGCCGCCACGGCCGCGCGCTTTCCTTCCGAATGTCCGCGCTATCCGGCGATCGACGGCGTCAAGCTCAGCGCTGCATGGTTGATCGAGGCAGCAGGAATCAGTCGGGGTTTCCGCATCTCACGGGACGCTCGGGCAGCCGTATCGAACAAACACAGCCTCGCGCTAGTGAACCTGGGCGGTGCAACATCAGACGAGGTGATGGACCTTGCCCGGACTGTCCAGAACAACGTACGCACGATGCATGGTGTTGGTCTCGACATCGAACCAGTAGTGCTGACGGCGTGATCGCCACCTCGTGCGAGCGTGACTACTGGGCTTCGGCCAGCAGTTGTGCCATGCGCCCCACGCCTTCGGTGATGTCGGCATCCGAGGTGGCATAGGACAAGCGCAAGTAACCCGGTGTGCCAAACGCCTCGCCGGGAACCACGGCTACCTCGGCCTCGTCCAGAATCATGCCGGCCAATTGTGCTGACGACTCGATCTGCACTCCGCGAAGTGTGCGCCCGATGAGTCCCTTGACCGACGGGTAGACGTAGAACGCACCCTCGGGAAGCGGACAGGTCACACCATCAATTGCGTCGAGCATGGAGGTGATGAGCTTGCGGCGCCTGTCGAACGCGACCTTCATCTCTGCCACCGCGTCGAGCGGTCCGCTGACGGCCGCGAGTGCGGCAACCTGCGAGACGTTCGCCACGTTGGAGGTTGAGTGCGACTGCAGGTTGGTGGCGGCCTTGATGACGTCGAGTGGACCTGCCATCCAGCCCACCCGCCAGCCGGTCATGGCGTAGGTCTTGGCCACACCGTTGACTACGACGCAGCGATCGACGAGGTCGGGGACCAGAACCGGCATGGACGAGAACTGCGCGTCGCCGTAAACGAGGTGCTCGTAGATTTCATCGGTCACGACCCACAGGCCCTTGGCGGCAGCCCATTCTCCGATGGCCTTGACCTCGGCGGGGGAGTAGACAGCGCCGGTGGGATTGGACGGCGAGACGAAGACAAGGACCTTGGTCTTGGATGTGCACGCGGCCTCAAGTTGCGCAACGTTGGCGCGATAGCCGGACGTCTCATCTGTCATGACAACCACGGGTGTGCCGCCTGCCAACAGGATGGCTTCGGGGTAGGTGGTCCAGTACGGCGCTTGGATTATGACCTCATCGCCCGGATCCAGCAGCGTGGCGAAGGTGTTGTAAAGGGCCTGCTTGCCTCCGTTGGTGACCAGCACCTGGGCGGCCGTCAGCGCGAGTCCCGAGTCGCGAAGAGTCTTGGCAGCGATGGCCTCGCGAAGTTCGGGCAAGCCGGCCGCCGGGGTGTAGCGGTGCCATTTGGGGTCCTTGCAGGCTGCGATGGCCGCATCGACCACGTACGAGGGGGTCGGAAAGTCGGGCTCACCGGCACCAAACCCGATCACCGGGCGCCCGGCGGCCTTGAGGGCCTTGGCCTTGGCGTCAACGGCCAAGGTGGCTGACTCGGAAATAGCGGCGATCCGGCGGGAGATGCGTGAGGTCATGCCCTCATCCTTGCAGTCTGGCCTAGGGGCCGCCTCACATGGATTGGACCTAGCCGAACGGGCCGCCGTACACTCGCCCCTCGATCGAGGTCGGCGTAAGCCTGCCCTGAGGCGGCCATCCGGTGCCTCGGGCTGGCCCTCCAACCCCATCGAAGGGTCGTAGCTCAACTGGTAGAGCACCGGTCTCCAAAACCGGCGGTTGGGGGTTCAAGTCCCTCCGGCCCTGCGGAAGGACACAGACCCCGGTCGTCGAAGGCGGCCGGGCATGGATGCAAGGAAGGAGGAAGGCATGACCGACACCAACGCACTTGTCGACGACGGTTCCGACAAGGATGACAAGAACGGCAAGGGCGCCAAGAAGCGATCACCGAATCGCTCGCGCGGCAATGTCTTCAGCCGCCTCGCCCTCTTCGTTCGCCAGGTCGTCGCCGAATTGCGCAAGGTCATCTGGCCTACGCGCAAGGAGCTGGTGGCCTACACCACCGTCGTGGTCGTGTTCGTCGTCATCATGGCGTCGATCGTGGCGGGCCTCGACTTCATCTTCACCCGCGCCGTCCTGTTCGTCTTCGGCTAGAGCCATAACCAAGGAGTCCCGTGTCCGAGTTCAACGACCCGTTCTCAACCGGTCCGTCAGCAGATGAAGCTGCTGTGGTCGCCGAGGCCGAGGCGATCGTCGATGAGGCCAGCGCGATCGACGAGGCTGCCGAGGCCGTGGCCGTGATCGAGGCCGAAGCCATCGTCGAAGCCGAAGCGATTGTTGAGGCTGAGCAAGACGCTGCGGTCATCGTGATCGTCGACGAGGAAGATGTCGATCCGGTCGCTGCATTCCGCGAGCAGATGCGCGTCTCGCCCGGCGAGTGGTACGTCGTTCATGCGTATGCGGGCTACGAGAACAAGGTCAAGGGCAACATCGAGACTCGTACCGTCACCATGAACATGGAGGACTACATCTACCAGGTCGAAGTGCCGATGGAAGAGGTCACCGAGATCAAGGGCGGCGTTCGCAAGAACGTTCGCCGCAACAAGTTCCCCGGCTATGTGCTGGTGCGCATGGATCTCACCGACGAGTCATGGGGCGCCATTCGCCACACACCCGGAGTTACGGGATTCGTCGGCCACGGACACAGCCCGTCGCCACTGTCCCTCGATGAAGTAGTGACGATCCTCGCTCCGACCCCGGAGAAGAAGGCGTCTGCACCTGGCTCTCCCGCATCGTCCGGCGGTTCATCGTCCGCCCCCGCAGTCGAAATCGACTTCACCGTTGGCGACTCCGTCACCGTGGTCGATGGACCGTTCGCCACGTTGCACGCCACAATCTCGGAGATCAACATCGAGGCCCAGAAGGTCACGGGCCTCGTCGAAATCTTCGGGCGAGAGACCCCGGTCGAACTTGCCTTCGGGCAGATCGTCCGCAACTAAGCACGACCCGGTCGGCGTCAGCCGACCGGCCCACCAACGAAGGACCCGACATGGCACCGAAGAAGAAGAAGGTTGCCGGCCTGATCAAGTTGCAGATTCAGGCTGGTGCCGCGAACCCCGCGCCGCCCGTAGGCCCCGCCCTCGGTCAGCACGGTGTGAACATCATGGAGTTCTGCAAGGCCTACAACGCGGCCACGGAGAACCAGAAGGGCAACGTGATCCCGGTAGAGATCACGGTCTACGAGGACCGCACATTCGACTTCACCCTCAAGACACCGCCCGCGTCTCGCCTCATCCTCAAGGCTGCTGGCCTGGAGAAGGGCTCGGGCGAGCCGCACAAGGTCAAGGCCGGCAGCATCTCCAAGTCACAGGTTCGCGAGATCGCTGAGACCAAGATGCCCGACCTCAACGCCAATGATGTCGACGCCGCGATGAAGATCATCGAGGGCACCGCACGTCAGATGGGCATCACCGTCACCGCCTAGGTGACACCGCAACACAGCACTATCAACCTCAGCACCACTCACAACAGTGGGAGGGCCCGCGCGGCCCACACACCACGACCTGCGAAGGAGCAGACAGATGAAGCGCAGCAAGGCGTACAACGCCGCAGCAGAGAAGATCAACCCCGACGAGCTGTACTCGCCCCTCGCGGCAGTCAAGATCGTCAAGGACACCACCAAGCTCAAGTTCGATCCGACTGTCGAGGTCTCGATGCGACTTGGTGTCGATCCCCGAAAGGCCGATCAGATGGTGCGTGGCACCGTCAACCTTCCGCACGGCACCGGCAAGACCGCCCGGGTCCTGGTCTTCGCCAACGGCGAGAAGGCTGACGAAGCACGCGCCGCCGGAGCCGACTTTGTCGGTGGCGACGACATGATCGAGAAGGTCAAGGGCGGATGGACGGACTTCGACTCCGCCGTTGCCACCCCAGACCTCATGGGCAAGGTCGGCACGCTCGGCAAGGTGCTTGGTCCGCGCGGCCTCATGCCCAACCCCAAGACCGGCACCGTCACGATGGACGTCGCCAAGGCGGTCAATGACATCAAGGGCGGCAAGATCGAGTTCCGTGTCGACAAGCACTCCAACCTGCACTTCCCGATCGGCAAGGCCTCCTTCACCACCGAGGCGTTGGTCGAGAACTACGCTGCCGTGCTAGACGAAGTCCTGCGAGTAAAGCCGTCGTCTGCCAAGGGACGCTACGTGCGCAAGGCGACGCTCTCGTCGACCATGGGGCCTGGCATCCAGCTGGACACCAACCGCACCAAGAACCTGCTTGTCGACGACGAGTCGTAGTCTCACGAGTTTCGCAAGTGCCAGCACAGAGGGCGCGGGAAACCGCGCCCTCTGTGCATGCCGGGACATTTGCCTGATTCGGTTGCATGACCAACACCCGCCCCCCAGACTGTTGGGACTCTTGGTCAGGAACTGGTGGTCAGGAACTCTTGATGAGGGCCTCGCGAGAAGGGCAGGCTGATGGACCGCGGCATTCTCACCGTGACTGATCTGCGGGTCCGGTTCGGTGGTCTCACGGTTCTCGACGGAGTCAGCATCACTGTTCCGCAGGGCCTGGTCGTGGGCCTCATCGGCCCCAATGGTGCCGGAAAGACAACGGTCTTCAATTCCATCTGCGGACTTGTCCCCGTCACGTCAGGGCAGATCGACTTCGAGGGGCGCAGTCTGCGCGGTGTACGTCCTCACCGTCTGTCTGCCATGGGAATTGCGCGGACCCTGCAGGGTGTGGGGCTGTTCGCGTCGATGACGGTCCGCGAGAACGTCATGGCTGCCTGGGTCGAGCATCCGGTCGGCGGCATTGTGGCCGACGCGGTAGCCATGCCATGGATGGATGCGTCCGACCAACGTGCGCGCGAGCGAGCTGATGCGCTGCTCGCGGATTTCTCCATCTCGGATATCGCGGACAAGCGTCCCGGTGAGTTGCCGTATCCGGTGCAAAAGCGCGTGGCGCTCGCGCGCGCTGTGATGTCCGATCCCTCGTTGATCTTGCTCGACGAACCCGCCGGTGGCATCGGCGCCGATGACATGGCAGACCTTTCGCGCATCATCCGCAGCTGGGTCCCGCAGCGCACAGTGCTGCTGGTCGAGCATCACATGGAACTCGTGATGTCGGTGTGCGATCTGATCTGGGTCCTGGATGCCGGAGTCGTCATTGCCTCCGGTACGCCCGACGAGATTCGCACGAACCCTGCGGTGCTGGCGGCATACCTCGGCGACGAGGGAGCTGCATGATGCTCGAAGTCAAGGGTCTCTCGGTGTCGTACGGCGCTGTTCAGGCACTCAACGACGTCAGTCTCACCGCACCCGCGGGGCAGGTCACCGCAGTCATCGGCGCCAACGGTGCCGGCAAGTCAACACTCATGCGCACGGTTGCCGGACTTGTGCGCCCCGCCTCCGGAGAGGTGCGCCTCAACGATGCTCTGTTGACCGGTCGTCGCCCAGAGGACATCGTGCGATCGGGTGTTGTGCTGGTGCCCGAGGGTCGCTCGACAATTCCCGAACTCACCGTTGTGGAGAACCTGGATTTGGGTGGCCTATGGAGAGATGCGGCCGCGCGCAAGGCGAGTAAGTCAGAAGCGTTCGATCTGTTCCCGATTCTGGCCGAGCGCAGTCGCAATCGAGCAGACACGCTCAGTGGCGGTGAACGTCAGCAGTTGGCTATCGCACGTGCCCTCATGTGTGCCCCCACCTGCCTGCTTCTTGACGAGCCATCACTGGGACTGGCGCCGCTCATCGTCACGCAAATCCTCGACCTCGTTCACCGGCTCGCGACGCAGACCAATCTCGCAGTGCTGTTGGTCGAGCAAAACGCCGTCACCGCGCTTCGCGTCGCAACGCACGGCATCGTGCTCAATCTCGGTCGGGTAGTCATGGCGGGGCCAGCTGCCGAGATCGCGTCACACCAAGACCTTCGACATGCCTACCTGGGGTATTGAGCAATGACTGCTTTCTTTGATTACCTCCTCGGTGGCATTGGCTCGGGCGCTGTGATCGCACTGCTCGCCATCGCGTTGGTGCTCACGTGGCGTTCCACACGCATCGTCAACTTCGCGCAGGTGGGGCAAGCGATGACCACGACCTTTGTGGCGCTCGCCGTGCGCGACGCAAGTGGCTCGTGGGTGCTGGGACTGGCCGCAGCGCTTGTGGCCGGCGCAATCTTGGGACTTATCGTGCAGGCGCTCATCCTCAAGCCCGTGCGCCGGATGGATACCTCTGGCGCGATCATCGCGACCTTCGGTGTGCTGATTTCCTTGCAAGCCGCCGCCGCGATGATCTGGGGCGGTAGCCCGCAGCCCTTCGGACCGCCAATCACCAATGCAGGGCTCGAGGTCTTTGGCCACGTGTGGCCGATCTCCTGGTACGACATTCTCATCATCGCCGTCACGGCCCTCCTCGTCATCGGCCTCGGATTGCTGCTCACCCGAACATCTGTGGGTCTGGCGATGCGTGCATCGGCGTTCAATCCCGAAGTCGCGCGGCTCTCGGGCGTGCGCGTGGGACGCATGCTGGGACTCGGGTGGGCAATTGCCGGTGTTGTCGGTGCTGTGGCTGGCGTTCTGATCGCGCCGTCAGCCACGCTCGCGCCCAACAGTTTCGACATCTTCCTCGTGTTCGCGTTCACTGCCGCTGTGCTGGGTGGCCTCGACAGCCTGGTTGGTGCGGTGTTCTTCGGCGTCGGCACGGGCGTGGTGCTGTCGTTGGTCACCGGCTACTCGGATTCCTCAAGTGCACCTGTTGTCGTGCTCGTCCTCCTCGCCGTGAGTTTGATCCTCAAGCCCGAAGGCCTCTTCGGGCGAGGTAAGGCACGGGCGGTATAGCCATGACTGGGATGTGGTTACGCGTGCGCTCATCACGCCTCCTTCTGCATGTACCTGCCTTCTTTGTGCTGTGGCTTCTGCTTTCGCGCATCAACACAGTGATTGACCCGTATTACAGCCATGTCATGGCCATGGTGGCGATGTATGCGATCGCCATGCTCGGCATGGCCATCCTGGTCGGCCTGTCCGGACAGGTGTCCCTTGGCAACGGTGCTCTGATGGCGGTGGGCGGATACACGTTCGCGCTCACGAGCATGCACTGGACCACGGTTCCGCTGCTGGGTCTGCCGTGGAACGCCGTGTGGTCAGTCATTGTTGCGGGCCTCATCGGTGTGGGCGTGGGCTTCATCATCGGCCTCATTGCCGCGCGCTTGCGCGGACCATATTTGGCTGGATTCACCCTGGGGCTTGCCGTGGGAATCCCAGCTATTGCGAACCGATTCGCATTCCTGGGTGGCAGCAACGGCTTCATGCTCACTGTTCCGTACCCCGATGGTGGCTACGCGGATTCTGCTTCCAACGACCTAGCCACGACGGACGACTCGGTGCTCGATCAGTTCCTGAGTCCGTCCGACACTGCGTCAGCCGTATTGCCCACCGATGCGCCCACTGGTGACCTCGCATCCAGCGACATGCTGACGATGGACGATGTCACCGGCTCTGGACCGGCGTTAATGCCAACCCCAGAACCCGCGACATCGGGCTTGGAATCCCCAACCCCGTCTGCATCTGCAATGGACCTCATCCCCACCACACCTTCAGGCACAGTGACCGACCCAGGTTTCATCATTGAGCAGTGGCAGGCCTCTATGGCCATCGCGGTTGCCTGCATCGCTGGCTTCGTCGCACTCAACCTCGTACGCGGACGACAGGGGCGGCGTTGGCGTGCTGTGCGCGACGACCCGATTGCGGCTGCTATGGCGGGCATCTCGCCCGCCATGTCGAAGGTGTCCGCCTTCACGGTGAGCAGCCTGTTTGCCGCACTTGCGGGTGCGGTGTTCGCGCAGCTGCTCACCTACGTCGGGCCGAGCGCATACGGGGTCGGTCTGTCGCTTGCATTGCTAGTCGGTGTGATTCTCGGTGGCCGCGCGTCACTACTCGGCGGTGTTATCGGCGCCGTGATCATCGTGGGGCTGCCCTCTCTTGTGGGCAATGTGGCCGAGGGGCGGGGGTGGCCGGCGCAGGTATCCGACAACGCGCCCAACCTCCTCTATGGCCTGCTTCTTGTTCTGGTTGTTCTCGTGGCACCCGGCGGCATCGTGGGGACCGCCCGGGATCTTTGGACGAGGGTGCGCCACTAAGCCTGTGACCCGGCTCACAACATTTCGGCAAATCAGCGGGCGGAATGGTGAACTCGTCAGTAACCTCCGATGAACGGGTCGCGTCCAGATGGCGCACCCGCGTCACTCGTCACAAGGGAGCATCCGTGAAGACCAAGACCGTCCTCCGCGCCACCGCCGCGGCCGCCAGCCTTGCGCTGATTGCCGTGGGTGTCGCGACACCAGCACAGGCCGCCGACCCTGGCGTCACTGCCACCGAGATCGTGCTCGGCGAGACCACGCCCCTCACTGGCGCGGCATCGGCCGGGTACTCGGTCATTCCGCAGGCTCAGCAGGCCTACTTCGACTACCTCAACAAGAACGGCGGCATCAACGGCCGCAAGGTGCGGCTGTCCGTCAAGGACGATGCCTACAACCCGGCACTCACGCCCGGCCTCACCACCGACCTGCTCCTCAACGACAAGATCTTCGCGATGTTCGGTGCACTGGGCACGGCCACTCACGAGACTGTCGTCGCCGATCTCAACAAGCGCGGCGTCCCCGACATCTTCCCGAACACGGGCTACTCGGCGTTCGGCAACGTCAAGAAGTACCCGACGACGATCCCGTTCCTGCCGTCGTATGCGGTCGAGGCCAAGGCGATGGCGTACTACATCTCCAACACACCAGCACTGTCTGGCCTCAAGCGGTGCTTCATGTACCAGGAGGGTGACTTCGGTATCGATGCATCCAACGGCTTCAACGCTGCGGGAATGTCGTTCGACACCACGACGTCATACTCGGTACTCACTGTTACGACCCCATTCGCTGCGCAGGTCGTGAAGATGAAGACGGCCGGCTGCCAACTCGTGGTGTTCTTCGGCGTCACGGGGGCCACAGCCAACCTTCTGGGCACCTCGGCCAAGGTGGGCTTCTCGCCCACGTGGATGGTGACCTCGGTCGGTTCCGAGCCCCAGATTCTCAAGGGCATCCTTGGCGCATCCGCGACCGCGCTGATGAACAAGATGTACACGCCGAGCTTCCTCGCTCCGCTGACGGACGTGGGCAACCCCTACGTCAAGCAGATGAAGACCCTCGTCGAAGCATCCGGTCTGCCGTGGAACTTCTACACGTACTTCGGCGTGAACACCGCCTACGTCATGGCGCAGGCGCTGAAGGCTGCGGGGCCGAACCTGACCCGTCAGGGCCTGATCAATGCGATCCAGACGAAGTCGAGCACCTTCCGCTCCGCAGCATCGGTTCCGTTCTTGGCCAATGCTGCGACGCATCAGGGACTCACCGGCTACTGGATGGGTCAGTACGACTCAGCCGGAAACCTGGGTCGCCTAACGGACTACGTCATGTTGGCCACGAGCGCGTCGACCGGCGGAGCCAAGCAGGCCGCGTACAAGCCGGCCGGACCGACAGCGAAGCTGCTGCCGTAGCTCGGTAGTTCGACAGGCCACAGAAGTACTGGGGTGGCCCGGAGGAGGGATTTGCCCTCCTTTCGGGTCACCCCGTACTGTGTGTCTCACCGAAGACCGCAGGTCATCGAGTCCGGGCAACCGGAGTCGATCAAAGGTCCCGCTTATGTGGGCGGCCCGCGCAGGTGAACGAGTAAGGACCGGCCCAGCCGGACCCCGCCCCGTGCGCCTGCGCCGGGGCGTTCTGCATGAGAGGGACTCCACGAGAGGAGCCCCATGGCCCGGCCCGACAAGGCGAATACCGTCGCCGAGCTGACCGACCACTTCCGCACGTCCAACGCGGCTGTCCTCACCGAGTACCGCGGCCTCACCGTCGCGCAGATCAAGACCCTGCGTCGTTCGCTGGGCTCGACTGTCACCTACTCGGTAGTCAAGAACACGCTGTCCAAGATCGCTGCCAAGCAGGCTGGTGTCACCGGTCTCGACGACCTACTCGCCGGACCGAGCGCCATTGCGTTCGTCAAGGGCGATGCGGTGGTGGCAGCCAAGTCCCTGCGTGACTTCGCCAAGGAGTTCCCGGCGCTGGTCATCAAGGGCGGCATCCTGGATGGCAAGCAGCTCAGTGCCAAGGACGTTGCCGCTATCGCCGACCTTGAGTCGCGCGAGGTACTGCTGTCCAAGCTTGCTGGCGCCATGAAGGCCAAGCAGTCTCAGGCCGCGGCGCTGTTCGCAGCCCCGCTGTCAAAGACCGCGCGTGCTCTTGGTGCTCTTCAGGCCAAGCTCGAGGCCGATCCGTCGGCCGCTGCTGCAGCACCAGCACCTGCGGCGGCTCCGGCCGACGTGGTTGCCGACGAAGCACCCGCTGCTGAGGCTTCGGCTGAAGCAGTTGTCGAAGAAGTACCCGCCGAGGCAGCCGCCGAGGCGTCCGAGACCACGACGGCCGATGCGGCCGTTGAGGAAACCACCGAGGGCTAAGGCCCACCCGGCCCTCGGCCGGATTTACCCGAAAGGACGCCACCATGGCGAAGATGAGCACCGATGACCTTCTTGACGCGTTCAAGGAAATGACCCTGCTTGAGCTCTCCGAGTTCGTGAAGCTCTTCGAAGAGACGTTCGACGTCACCGCAGCCGCCCCGGTCGCGATGGCCATGGCCGCAGCCCCGGCTGGCGGCGCTGGCGGCGACGCAGCTGCTGAGCAGGACGAGTTCGACGTCGTCCTGGAGTCGGCTGGCGAGAACAAGATTCCGGTCATCAAGGAGGTGCGCACGCTCACCAACCTGGGCCTCAAGGAGGCCAAGGATCTGGTCGAAGGCGCGCCCAAGCCGGTTCTGGAGAAGGTCAACAAGGAGACCGCACAGAAGGCCAAGGAGGTCCTTGAGGCCGCTGGCGCCAAGGTGTCCCTCAAGTAGTTCGCGCCTGATTCATAGGGGTCGGCCTTCGGGCCGGCCCCTAGGTCATTTGTGGGGTCGGCCAACATGGGTCGGTCACGGCTTGGTCACGGATTTCCCCAAAAACCTTGTCTGTGCTTGACGTTTGGCTGACGGGAGGTCACCATCCTCCTGCACCTCTTCGCAGGCCTGCCGACGAGGAACCGCCCCGACGACACCGGTCGGCACGGTTCGATGACGGCAGGGTGACCGCAAGGTTCCCGCGAGGTAGACAGCGGTGTGCCCGGGGGGTATGCTGCTGCTTTGCGCTGCCCACACAATCTTTAACCCCGAGCGGGGTCTGCCGTGCTCACGCACCGGACTTGACAGCTTGGGGCTCACGTTTATGTGGCAGACGCAGGCCGCGCACCGTGGAAGGAACTTCTCTTGGCTCGCTCCGACGTCACCGCCCTCTCGCCGGGTTTGACCCGCGTCTCCTTCGCCAAGATTCGCGAGCCGCTGTCGGTTCCCGATCTTCTGGCTCTTCAGACCGCCAGCTTTGACTGGTTGCTCGGTGGCCCTGAGTGGCGCGCGCGCGTTGCCGCGGAGATCGCAGCCGGCAACTCCGAGATCCCCCAAGCTTCAGGTCTGACGGAGATCTTCGAAGAGATCAGCCCCATCGAGGACTTCGCCGGTTCGATGTCGCTGTCGTTCCGCGACCACCGGTTCGAGCCCCCCAAGTACACGATCGATCAGTGCCGCGAGAAGGACTTCACCTACTCGGCACCGTTGTTCGTCACTGCGGAGTTCATGAACAACGAGACTGGCGAGATCAAGTCCCAGACAGTGTTCATGGGCGAGTTCCCGCTGATGACCAACAAGGGCACATTCATCATCAACGGCACCGAGCGCGTCGTGGTGTCCCAGCTCGTGCGTTCGCCCGGCGTCTATTTTGAGCGCAGCATCGACAAGGCCACCGATAAGGACGTCTACGTCGCAAAGATCATTCCCAGCCGCGGTGCATGGCTGGAGTTCGAGATCGACAAGAAGGATCTTGTTGCCGTGCGCGTCGACCGCAAGCGCAAGCAGCCGGTCACGGTTCTTCTCAAGGCTCTTGGCTGGACCACCGAGCAGATCCGCGAGCGCTTTGGCCAGTACGAAACCTTCATGGCCACGCTCGAGAAGGACAACATCGGATCTCAAGAAGACGCGCTGCTGGACATCTATCGCAAGTTGCGCCCTGGCGAACCGCCGACGGTAGAGAACGCGCGCAACCTGCTCGACAACTTCTACTTCAATCCCAAGCGCTACGACCTTGCCAAGGTCGGTCGCTACAAGGTGAACAAGAAGCTTGGTCTTGACCTGCCGCTGGAGCAGAGCACTCTTACGGTCGACGACATTGCCCAGACGATCGAGTACCTGGTTCGTCTGCATGCAGGTTTGCAGACGGCTGACGGTCCGCGTGGTGAGGTCATTTGCGAGACCGATGACATCGACCACTTTGGCAACCGTCGTCTGCGCACCGTGGGTGAACTCATCCAGAACCAGATCCGTACGGGCCTGTCCCGCATGGAGCGCGTCGTTCGTGAGCGCATGACCACGCAGGACGTCGAGGCCATCACGCCACAGACCCTGATCAACATCCGCCCAGTGGTGGCGTCGATCAAGGAATTCTTTGGCACCTCACAGCTATCGCAGTTCATGGACCAGACCAATCCGCTGTCCGGACTGACGCACAAGCGTCGTCTCTCGGCGCTTGGTCCCGGCGGTCTGTCGCGCGAGCGCGCAGGCTTCGAGGTTCGCGACGTTCACCCGTCGCATTACGGCCGCATGTGTCCCATCGAGACTCCGGAAGGACCGAACATCGGTCTCATCGGCTCGCTGGCTACCTACGGTCGCATCAATGCCTTTGGCTTCGTCGAGACGCCGTACCGCAAGGCCGTCAAAGGCAAGGTCACCGACCAGGTGGACTACCTGACCGCTGACGAGGAAGACCTCCACGTCATCGCGCAGGCCAACACCCCGCTGGCTGCCGACGGTCGCATGACCGAGGAGAAGGTCCTGTGCCGTCGCAAGGGTGGCGAGGTCGATTACGTGCTGCCCGACGACGTCGATTACATGGACGTTTCGCCGCGCCAGTTGTGGTCGGTCGCCACCGCGATGATCCCGTTCCTGGAGCACGACGACGCCAACCGCGCGCTCATGGGTTCCAACATGCAGCGCCAGGCAGTTCCGTTGCTTCGTGCCGAGGCGCCGCTTGTTGGCACCGGCATGGAGTTCCACGCCGCCTACGACGCCGCCGACGTGGTCAAGGCGCTCAAGCCCGGTGCGGTGAGTGAGGTCTCCGCAGATCTCGTCACCATCGCTGAGGATGACGGCAACTACCGCACCTACCGCCTGGAGAAGTTCCACCGCTCCAATCAGGGCACGTGCTTCAACCAGAAGCCGATCGTCAGCCAGGGTGACCGCGTCATCGAGGGTCAGGTCATCGCCGACGGTCCGTCGACCGAGCTCGGCGAAATGGCCTTGGGTCGCAACCTGCTTGTCGCCTTCATGTCATGGGAAGGCCACAACTACGAGGATGCGATCATCCTCAACCAGCGCCTTGTGCAGGACGACGTGCTGTCCTCGATCCACATCGAGGAGCATGAAGTCGACGCGCGCGACACCAAGTTGGGTCCGGAAGAGATCACCCGCGATATCCCCAACGTGTCCGAAGAGGTGCTCGCCGACCTCGACGAGCGCGGCATCATCCGCATCGGTGCGGATGTCGTCCCGGGTGACGTTCTGGTCGGCAAGGTCACACCCAAGGGCGAGACCGAACTGACGCCGGAAGAGCGCTTGCTGCGCGCAATCTTTGGCGAGAAGGCGCGCGAAGTGCGCGACACCTCGCTCAAGGTGCCCCACGGTGAGTCCGGCAAGGTCATCGGCGTTCGCGTGTTCGACATCGACGAGGGCGACGAGCTCCCGCCGGGTGTCAACCGTCTGGTGCGCGTCTACATCGCGCAGAAGCGAAAGATCACCGAGGGAGACAAGCTCGCAGGTCGCCACGGCAACAAGGGTGTTATCGCCAAGATCCTGCCGCCCGAAGACATGCCTTTCCTCGAGGATGGCACTCCGGTCGACGTGGTTCTTAACCCCCTCGGCGTTCCCGGCCGGATGAACGTGGGCCAGATTCTTGAGACTCACCTGGGCTGGGCTGCTGCCGCGGGCTGGGAAGTCGATGAGAAGGATCCGCGTGCGGCGAGACTGCCCAAGGAACTCGTGTCGGTTCCGCGCGGTTCCAAGGTCGCTACTCCGGTGTTCGACGGTGCGCGCGAAGAAGAACTCGCACTCGTCCTGGACTCCACGCGTCCGACAGCCGACGGTTACCACCTCGTTGGTCCGGACGGTAAGGCGAAGTTGTTCGACGGTCGCAGTGGTGAGCCCATTCCGGGTCGCATCTCTGTGGGCTACATCTACATCCTGAAGTTGCTCCACTTGGTCGACGACAAGATTCACGCCCGCTCGACCGGCCCGTACTCGATGATCACCCAGCAGCCACTGGGCGGCAAGGCGCAGTTCGGTGGACAGCGTTTCGGCGAGATGGAGGTGTGGGCCCTCGAGGCGTACGGCGCTGCCTACGCACTGCAGGAGTTGCTCACCATCAAGTCCGACGACGTGCTTGGTCGCGTCAAGGTGTACGAAGCCATCGTCAAGGGCGAGAACATCCCCGAGCCGGGTATCCCCGAATCGTTCAAGGTTCTCGTCAAGGAAATGCAGTCGCTGTGCCTCAACGTTGAGGTGCTCTCCGGCGACGGCGTCGCGATCGAAATGCGCGATTCCGACGACGACGTCTTCCGTGCCGCCGAGGAGCTCGGCATCGATCTGTCTAGGCGTGAGCCGAGCAGTGTCGAAGAGCTGTAGCTCTACCAGAACTGACCTGAAGCCCGTTACGAAGCGAAGGACATCACAGTGCTAGACGTTAACTTCTTCGACGAACTGCGCATCGGCTTGGCCACTGCGGATGACATCCGCACGTGGTCCTATGGCGAGGTAAAGAAGCCGGAAACGATCAACTACCGCACGCTCAAGCCGGAGAAGGATGGCTTGTTCTGCGAGAAGATCTTCGGCCCTACCCGCGACTGGGAGTGCTATTGCGGAAAGTACAAGCGCGTGCGCTTCAAGGGCATCATTTGCGAGCGTTGCGGCGTCGAGGTCACTCGCGCCAAGGTTCGTCGTGAGCGCATGGGCCACATCGAGCTCGCCGCTCCGGTCACCCACATCTGGTACTTCAAGGGTGTCCCGAGCCGTCTGGGCTACCTGCTCGACCTGGCGCCCAAGGACCTCGAGAAGGTCATCTACTTCGCCGCCTACATGATCACGTGGGTAGACGTCGACGGACGCCACGAGGCTCTGCCCACTCTCGAAGCACAGCTGGGTGTCGAGAAGAAGCAGATCGCGCAGCGTCGTGACAACGACATCGAGTCGCGCCAGAAGAAGCTCGAAGCTGATCTGGCTGAGCTCGAGGCTGATGGTGCGAAGAGCGATGTGCGCCGCAAGGTCCGCGAGTCAGGCGAGCGCGAGATGGCCAGCATCCGCCGCAAGGCCGATGGTGACATCGAGCGCCTTGACCGCATCTTCGATCGCTTCCGCACGCTCAAGGTCCAAGACCTTGAAGGTGACGAGATGCTGTTCCGTGAGATGCGTGACCGCTACGGCCGCTGGTTCGACGGTGGCATGGGTGCTGCTGCGATTCAAAAGCGCCTGGAGTCTTTCGACCTCGAAGCCGAGTCGGAGATCCTGCGCGACATCGTGCAGAACGGCAAGGGACAAAAGAAGACTCGTGCGCTCAAGCGACTCAAGGTCGTACATGCCTTCCTCACCACCACTAACTCACCTCGTGGCATGGTGCTTGACGCTGTCCCGGTCATTCCGCCGGATCTGCGTCCCATGGTTCAGCTCGACGGTGGCCGCTTCGCCACCTCGGACCTCAACGACCTGTACCGCCGCGTGATCAACCGCAACAACCGTCTCAAGCGCCTGCTCGATCTCGGTGCACCCGAGATCATTGTCAACAACGAGAAGCGCATGCTTCAAGAGGCCGTCGACGCGTTGTTCGACAACGGTCGTCGTGGCCGTCCGGTCACCGGTCCGGGCAACCGCGCGCTCAAGTCGCTGTCCGACATGCTCAAGGGCAAGCAGGGCCGCTTCCGCCAGAACCTGCTGGGCAAGCGCGTCGACTACTCCGGCCGCTCGGTCATCGTTGTCGGCCCACAGCTCAAGCTGCACCAGTGTGGTCTGCCCAAGCAGATGGCTCTCGAGCTCTTCAAGCCCTTCGTCATGAAGCGCCTTGTCGATCTCAACCACGCTCAGAACATCAAGAGCGCCAAGCGCATGGTTGAGCGTTCGCGTGCGGTCGTGTGGGACGTTCTCGAAGAGGTCATTGCAGAGCATCCGGTGCTGCTCAACCGCGCACCAACCCTCCACCGTCTGGGCATCCAGGCCTTCGAGCCACAGCTCATTGAAGGCAAGGCCATCCAGATTCACCCGCTCGTGTGCACCGCCTTCAACGCGGACTTCGACGGTGATCAGATGGCAGTCCACCTGCCGCTGTCGGCAGAGGCGCAGGCTGAGGCCCGCATCCTCATGCTGTCGAGCAACAACATTCTGTCGCCGGCCAACGGTCGTCCCGTGGCCACGCCGACGCAGGACATGGTGCTGGGCATTTACTTCCTGACATCAGAAGCTCCCGGTGCCATGGGCGAAGGTCGCGCATTCAGCTCGGTCGCCGAGGGAATCCTCGCGCTCGACAACGGCACCCTGAATCTGCAGGCTCCGATCAAGATCCGCATCACGTCGGGCCTGCCGCCGGAGGGTTGGGCAGCTCCCGACGGTTGGCTGCCGGGCGAGCCGTTCCTGCTCGACACCACGTTGGGTCGCGCTTTGTTCAACGAGGCGCTGCCGGACGATTACCCCTTCGTGAATCAGCATGTCGACAAGAAGGTCGTCGGCGCCACGGTCAATCGCTTGGCCGAGCGCTACGCCAAGGTTGATGTCGCCAACACGCTCGATCAGTTGAAGGCACTGGGCTTCCACTGGGCGACCCGCTCGGGAGTCACCATCTCGATCTCTGACGTCGTCACCCCGCCGCAGAAGGCCGCACTCCTGGCCATCGCGGAGGAGAAGGCAGCCAAGGTTGAGAAGCAGTACGAGCGTGGCCTGATCACCGACTCCGAGCGTCGTCAGGAGCTCATCGAGATCTGGACACTCACAACCGATGAGGTTGCCAAGGCCATGCGCGATCACTTCCCGCGCACGAACCCTGTGCACATGATGGTCGACTCCGGTGCTCGCGGTAACTTCATGCAGGTGCGTCAGATCGCCGGTATGCGCGGTCTGGTGGCCAACCCAAAGGGCGAGATCATCCCTCGCCCGATCAAGTCCAACTTCCGCGAAGGCCTGTCGGTTCTGGAGTACTTCATCTCCACCCACGGTGCTCGCAAGGGTTTGGCCGATACCGCGCTTCGCACGGCGGACTCCGGTTATCTGACCCGTCGACTGGTCGACGTCTCTCAGGACGTGATCATTCGCGAAGTGGATTGTGGAACTGACAAGGGCAACGTTGCTGTCATCGGTGTCAAGACCGCTGACGGGATGCGCGTCGTCGATCACGCGGAGAGCGCGGTCGTCACACGCACCTTGGCTCGTGACGTGGAGGTGGACGGCAAGGTCGTCGGCCATGCGGGCGAGGAGCTGTCGACTGTTCGCGTTGACGAGCTTGTCGCTGCAGGCGCAGAGACCATCCGTGTGCGCTCGGTTCTCACCTGCGAGAGCAGCGTGGGCACGTGTGCCATGTGCTACGGCCGCTCTATGGCCACCGGCAAGCTTGTCGATGTGGGCGAGGCCATTGGCATCGTCGCTGCACAGTCGATCGGCGAGCCCGGCACCCAGCTCACGATGCGTACCTTCCACACCGGCGGTGTCGCGGGCGAGGACATCACCCACGGTCTCCCGCGCGTCGTCGAACTCTTCGAGGCTCGCACCCCCAAGGGTGTCGCCCCGATCTGCGAGGTCAGCGGACGAGTTCGCATCGACGATACGGACAAGACCCGCAAGATCATCGTGGTGCCGGACGATGGCTCCGAGGAGATCTCGCACCCGGTCAGCAAGCGCATTCGACTGCTGGTCGAAGACGGACAGCATGTGAACGTCGGACAGCAGCTCATCGTCGGCGCTGTTGATCCCAAGGTGGTTCTTCGCGTACTTGGTCAGCGTCAGGTTCAACTGCACCTGGTGGACCAGGTCCAAGAGGTTTACCGCTCACAGGGCGTGTCCATCCATGACAAGCACATCGAGGTGATCGTGCGCCAGATGCTCAAGCGCATCACGATCATCGAGGCGGGCGATTCGGAGTTCCTCACCGGTGAACTCGTGGAGCGCGGGATGTTCGAGTCCGAGAACCGTCGCGTGGTTGCCGAAGGTGGCACACCGGCGTCTGGTCGCCCCGAGCTGATGGGTATCACCAAGGCGTCGCTCGCAACCGAGTCGTGGCTCTCGGCAGCCTCTTTCCAGGAGACGACCCGTGTCCTCACCGACGCGGCGATCCAGGCCAAGAGCGATCCGCTCCTGGGTCTGAAGGAGAACGTCATTCTCGGCAAGCTCATCCCGGCGGGTACGGGCATGCCGATCTACCGCAACGTCCGGGTGGATCCGACCGAGGAAGCCAAGGCAGCGATGTACGCGACCTTCAGCGGTTACGACGATCTCGACTACAGCGTGTTCGGAAGTGGCTCAGGCGCCTCCGTTCCGCTGGAGGAGTTCGACTACCGCGGTTACTGAGTTCTGTTTCTGACGAAGGGGGCGTGGCCTGGTGCCGCGCCCCCTTCGACACGTCTACGCGGGATAGCGCAAGGTCATAGATGCGCGGGATAGCGCAAGGTCATAGATGCGCGGGATAGCGCAAGGTCATACTGAATACCGTTGAATCCCCGAGGCGGGTCACACTCCAGCGACCGCCAAACTGCTCCACCATCTCATCGCACAGTCGAGATCCCAACCCTGGAACTGTGTCCGCTGAGAAGCCCACTCCGTTATCGGTGCTGGTGACAGTTGCTTCCTCGTCACCAATGTGTGCACTGCTCTCCACGTGAGTTGCCTGTCCGTGACGCGCGGCGTTTGCAGCATTCTCGGCAAGAGCGCGCCGGAGGGCCAGCGTAACGGGGGAGGATCGGCGACCAAGGGCAGCCCAGTCGATGGTGTCCACGATGCGCAGTCCGGCGATCTCCTGAACAGCCGGCAGGGGGAATTGGCGGTAGTCGACCGAGGCCAGGTTGGTGTTGTCCAAGCGCGCAATGAGTTCTGGAATGGTGGTCTCAAGCAACGTGGACACCTCAGCTCTGGCCTCAGTAGAGCGGTTCAAGCGCAGCATTAGTGCTGCGGCACTGAGTCGACCTTGGATCGATCGATGGAGTGTCTCTGCCACAAACCGATCAGTGCCGTCGGCGATAGCGAGAATCTCGCGGTGAGAATGGCGCAATTCATCGAGTTGTTGAGCGAGATTTTCGTTGTCGCGCTGCGCACGTTTGGTCAGGGCATGAGCCGTCATCCACAAAATACCGGGGATGAGGTAGCGCGAGATTCCACGCACTAAGAACCAGCCTACGAGGGGGGTATCCACTGTGGTGGTACCCAATTGCGTAAGCGTGAGCAACTGGATAACTGCCGAGATCACTCCCAGTGAGGTCCACAGGCCTAGAGCGGTGAGCGCACCGCGGGTGCTGTTGGACCGGATCGGCACGCCCGACAGAGTCGACGCGAGGATGGTCGGGATAGCGATGGCGACGATGAGTCCAAGGAAAGTTGTGGAATTGGCCTGAAATCCGTCGAGGAATGCCTGTCCTGGTGCAGTGACCACGGCCACAACGGCGACCACCCCGGGCTTCATCACGGGTGATGTGGTGAGTAGCTCTCGCCATCCCACATGCGCGCGTTCTGGAAGCGACTTCGCGTCCGGGGCAAGCTGCGGCTCGAAGATGGCCTCGACGCCTTGCAGCGGCGCAAGGAGTGTGGACGGTTCCATGAGTCGCAGGCCGGCAATCTGCTGGATGGGGTCAAGGTCGCGCGACGACGTCACGTTTGTGGCCCGAAGGCGCAGGTGATCGCCGACCACATCAAGCGTGATGCGGACAGCAGAGTCGGTGCTCGCAAGATTTCGTGACCATCGATACACCTGAAGTCGGACGTTCGGGTCGAGCAACGTGCCAGCCGCATCTCTCTCGAGGAGGTCTGGCTCGGCAATCAGTTCGAATTGACCGCCGAGCGCACGCATCGCCGAGATGAGGCCCACCCGCACGCTCACGGGATGTAGAAGATGAGACAGGGGGCGCATGGTGCCCGAAACAAGGGCGTCCAGCTCGTCGGCCAGCACGCCATCAGGTAGAGCTGCGGAGCGCTGGACGATCTCCGTCAGAGGCTGCATGACTTTGTCGTGGATCTGCTCGCTGTAGATATGAAATCGCGTGAGTTCGGCATGTGTCAGCAGCTGATTGAAGTTCTCCGTGGCCGAGACGAGTTGCTGGAGTTGACTTCGGGTCTTCTGGGTGGCCCGCCACCTCAGGACGGTCTCATCGACAACCCAGCCCAAACCACATGCGGTGAGGACCATGGCGAGAGAAAGGCCCGCGTAGGTTGATGCGGAGGCGTAGTGCACTGAACCGAGAATGAGCGTGGTCACGAATACAAACGCGGCTGGCACCATGACCGCGGCGTAGAGCGTCACCCACGTGAAGACATGAGTGGCCCGCACATGTGCCCAGCTCATGGTTGCGTGGATTGCTATGACCGTGCCGGCGCCGAGGAGTCCCGCGAGCAGGATGACGATCTTCTGGTGCGACGCGTCAGTGTCCGTTGCTCCCACGATGGAGATCCGCAGGACCGGAACCCACGCGAGGATGAACAGGCAGGCCAGGAGCGAGGGTCGAGGTGAGACTGGAGTCAGGCGCGGCAGTGTGAAATAGGCAGCCATGGGTCAGATGGTTTGGCGCAGGCCTTCGAAATCTGATTGCTGCACGTAGGCCAGGACCGCTGCGACGCGTGGGTTGACCGAGTAGTCCGCGGCTTCGATGCCTAGGGCGGCGATGATCCCGGAAATGTTGGACTCCACGCTGCGCACGCTCAGCACAAGGTCTTCGGCGATGCGCCGGTTGGACCAGCCCAGAGCAACTCGCGAGAGAACTTCGCGTTGTCGGGGGCTCAAGCGGCTGATGGGGGAGTTGCGACTGGGCGACAGATCTCGCACCAATGATTGATCGATCATCATGCGACCTTCGGCTGCCGCGCGGATCGCATCGTTGAGCTGGCTCAGGTCAGACACGCTTGTCTTGAGCAGGTAGGCCCAGCCGCCCTGTGCAGACCTAGGCAGGGTCGTCAACACTGCCGGGAGGGCGAGGTTGGAGAGCAGGACAACGCCGGTGGCGCGCCCCTGGCTACGCAGGTGCACTCCCAGGTCCACGCCGGTCATGCCTGGGCCTAGGTCCACGTCGGTCAGCAGCACATCGATGCCGGACTCGGCAGCCAACGGGATTGCTTCCTCGGCGCTGCCGCAGCTGGCGACGATGGTGACATCTGGAAGGCGAAGTTCGAATGCGCTGACCAGAAGTTCGCGATATAGGGGCTCGTCTTCGACGATGAGGACTCGGACTGGCGTCACTGAATTACTCCGCGTCCGCGAGTGCGTCGAGATCCGGGATCGAGTGAGCCGGGGCCTTTGACATCCGTGCGATCAATTCCTGGACCGTGGACCGAATCTGCTTTTCCGGGCTGAAGCCGAAGGCCTTCCACAGAGGGCTGTAGGGCTTGCGCCCAGCAATCCACATGCCTGCGCCCTGCGACGCAAAACCCACGGTGCTCATCCAGTAGGCGAACTCTGAGTTGGTCTTGATGAGGAGCGCCACCCGCTGGGCGGAGACCATGCGCACGGGGCGGCCTTTGATCGTGGCCAGGATTGCTGACCCCAAAGCGGCCACGTTGGCGCGGCTGAGGGTGGACAGTTCTTTGACGTAATCATCGACCTCCGAAATCCCCGCAAGAGTTTGTTGCGGGAAGTTGATGACCGAGGCGGTGCCGGGGTTGTCCCGCATCCAATTGATGGTGCCGTTGACCCATGCCTCGAGGGCGGCGGCGCCGGTGGATGCCTTGGCGACCTGAGTTTCCTGATCATGAACGTGTTGCCCGTACGCGCGAATGGCGGCCAGCCACAGGAGCTGTTCGGGATTCTCGAAGTGGTAGTTCACCAGGCTGGGGGAGATACCCAACTCCACGCAGATGGCGCGAAGTTCGACGGCTCGCGGACCGCGAGTGGCCAGATGCTGCCCCGCTGCGACGATGAGGCGCTCACGGGTCGTGTTCGTGAGCGCAGCCACGTTCGCCTTGGCCATCATGGGCGAACCTCCCTGAGAACGCGTGGGTAACTTTGTTCAACACCATAGCGGCCAACTCCTCGAAGGGTCTCTCGGGCTACAGTCGCGTCTATGACTGAGCCAGTGATCCCCGACACTCCCGCGTCGTCTTCTCCCGCGTCGTCTACTCCCGCGTCATCTTCTCCCGCGGATGCCGAAGCCACCCCGCAGATGTGGCCGACTGCGACGGGGTCGGCTGTCTCTTCATCGGGAACCCCGTCAGCCGTGGGCTCAACAGTCGTGTCGGCTGTACCGACGTCCAGCAATGCCATCGTCGCCTTGATTCTGGCGGTCGTTAGCTGGGCGGTATGTCCGGTTATCGCCGCAATTGTCGCGCTCGTCTTCGCCTCGATGGCCGCCAAGGAGATCCAGGCGAGCGAAGGCCGCATGGGCGGCCGCGGCCTGGTCACGGCGGCCCGCATCGTGTCCTGGATCAATATCGGGGTCATGGCCGCGACGCTCGTGATCGGCCTGCTCGTGGTCGTCATCATCGCTATCGCCAGCTATTCGACTAACTGAATCCAGTCCCGAAGGGGGGCGTTTTGACTCTCTCCCCGGGCTCGGGCTAACCTCTCCCTTCGTGCCCACGGGCACGTCCCTGCATGTCCGGCTTCCCCGAGCCGCCGGCCCCGTGTCCGGTTCCCGGTGTGGTTGAGCACGCACGCGGGTCAAGCGCTGTAAGCGTCTGACTGCGCAGGGGAATCCACTCGATTTGGTGGGCGCAGCAGCCGGTGGCTGTGGCGACACACCCGACCGCGTGGGCCGCACATCACGACCGTACGACGACCTACCAGTAACGATGAAAGAAGGCGTAGCACTGTGCCCACCATCCAGCAGCTAGTCCGCAAGGGCCGGCAGGACAAGGTGTCCAAGAACAAGGCGCCGGCGCTCAAGGGCGGCCCGCAGCGTCGTGGCGTCTGCACGCGCGTCTACACAACCACGCCCAAGAAGCCGAACTCAGCGCTGCGCAAGGTCGCCCGTGTGCGCCTGACCTCCGGCATTGAGATCACGGCTTACATCCCTGGCGTCGGTCACAACCTTCAGGAGCATTCCATCGTTCTGGTGCGCGGCGGTCGTGTGCGCGACCTGCCGGGCGTTCGTTACAAGGTCATCCGCGGTGCACTCGACACGCAGGGCGTGAAGAACCGCAAGCAGGCTCGCTCCAAGTACGGCGCGAAGAAGGAGAAGAGCTAATGCCTCGCAAGGGCCCCGCGGCTAAGCGGCCAATCGTCATCGACCCGGTGTTTGCCTCCCCGGTCGTTACTCAGCTCATCAACAAGGTTCTGCTCGACGGCAAGCGGTCGACCGCTGAGCGCATCGTCTACGGCGCTCTCGAGGGCTGCCGCGACAAGACCGGTTCCGATCCGGTGCAGACGCTCAAGCGCGCGCTCGACAACGTCAAGCCGACCCTCGAGGTTCGCTCACGTCGCGTCGGCGGAGCGACCTACCAGGTTCCGGTTGAGGTCAAGGCCGGCCGCAGCACCACGCTCGCACTTCGCTGGCTCATCGGCTATTCCCGGCAGCGCCGCGAGAAGACGATGACCGAGCGTCTGATGAACGAAATCCTCGATGCTTCCAACGGCCTAGGTGCGGCCGTGAAGAAGCGCGAAGACACGCACAAAATGGCGGAGTCCAACAAGGCCTTCGCGCACTACCGCTGGTAACCCACAACTCACAAGGCAACGGAGAACCTGTGTCCACCGAGACCAAGCTCGATCTCGCCAAGGTCCGCAACATCGGGATCATGGCGCACATCGACGCGGGCAAAACCACCACGACCGAGCGGATCTTGTTCTACACCGGTATCAACTACAAGATCGGTGAGGTCCACGAGGGCGCTGCCACCATGGACTGGATGGAGCAGGAGCAGGAGCGCGGCATCACGATCACGTCCGCTGCGACCACGTGCCACTGGAAAGACACCACCATCAACATCATCGACACCCCCGGTCACGTGGACTTCACGGTCGAGGTGGAGCGTTCGCTGCGCGTCCTCGATGGCGCCGTCGCCGTGTTCGACGGTGTTGCCGGCGTTGAGCCCCAGTCAGAGACAGTGTGGCGTCAGGCCGACCGCTACAACGTGCCCCGTATCTGCTTCGTCAACAAGCTCGACCGCACGGGCGCCAACTTCTACATGTGCGTGGACATGATCAAGGCCCGCCTGGGTGCCACCGCACTTGTGCTGCAGATCCCGATCGGCTCTGAGGGCGACTTCCTCGGCGTGGTCGACCTCGTGCAGATGAAGGCCCTCACGTGGCGTGGTGAGACTCAAAAGGGCGAGGACTACGTCATCGAGGATATCCCGGCTGATCTTGCTGAGCAGGCAGCCGAGTACCGCGAGATGTTGCTCGAGACCCTCTCCGAGGCTGACGACGCCATCATGGTGAAGTTCCTCGATGGTGAGGATCTCTCGGCCGAGGAGATTCAGGCGGCCATCCGTCGCGCAACCCTCGCCGACAAGCTCACCCCCGTACTCACCGGCTCGGCATTCAAGAACAAGGGCGTTCAGCCCATGCTCGACGCCGTCGTCGCCTACCTCCCCTCGCCACTGGATGTCGAAGCCATCGAAGGCCACAAGCCCGGCAAGGAAGACGAGATCATCTCGCGCCAGCCCAGCGATGACGAGCCGTTTGCGGCTCTCGCCTTCAAGATCATGTCCGACCCGCACCTGGGCAAGTTGACCTACGTGCGCGTGTACTCGGGCCGGCTTGACTCCGGCACTCAGGTCACCAACAGCACCAAGGACCGCAAAGAGCGCATCGGCAAGATCTATCGCATGCACGCCAACAAGCGTGAAGAGATCGACTCAGTAGGCGCCGGCGACATCGTTGCCGTGATGGGCCTGAAGGACACCACCACGGGCGACACCCTGTGTGATCCGTCCAAGACGGTCGTGCTGGAGTCCATGAACTTCCCGGCGCCGGTCATCTCGGTCGCCATCGAGCCCAAGACCAAGGGCGACCAGGAGAAGCTCGGCACTGCTATCCAGCGCCTGGCCGAGGAGGACCCGACCTTCCAGGTTCGCTCCGACGAGGAGACCGGCCAGACGATCATCTCCGGCATGGGCGAGCTTCACCTTGAGGTGCTCGTCGACCGCATGCGCCGCGAGTTCAAGGTCGAGGCCAACGTGGGCAAGCCGCAGGTCGCCTACCGCGAGACCATCACGAAGAAGATCGAAAAGGTCGACTACACCCACAAGAAGCAGACGGGTGGATCCGGCCAGTTCGCCAAGGTCCAGATCGACATCGAGCCGACGACGATCGAGGGTGGCGGCTACGTCTTCCAGAACAAGGTCACCGGCGGTCGCATCCCGCGCGAGTACATCCCCTCGGTGGATGCAGGCGCGCAGGAAGCCATGGAGAACGGTGTCCTCGCCGGCTACCCGATGGTCGACATCACCGTGACTCTTCAGGACGGTGCGTACCACGACGTCGACTCGTCCGAACTTGCCTTCAAGATCGCCGGATCCATGGCGTTCAAGGAAGGTGCCCGCAAGGCTGGCCCCGTCCTGCTTGAGCCGGTCATGGCAGTCGAAGTCACCACGCCCGAAGACTTCATGGGCGATGTCATCGGCGACCTCAACTCACGCCGTGGACAGATCCAGGCGATGGAGGAGCGCTCCGGCGCCCGCGTCGTCAAGGCTGTAGTGCCGCTGTCGGAGATGTTCGGCTACGTGGGTGACCTGCGCAGCCGCACTCAGGGACGCGCCAGTTACAGCATGCAATTTGACTCCTACGCACAGGTTCCGAGCAACGTGGCGTTGGAGATCATCGCGAAGGCTCGCGGCGAATAGTCGCGGATCACAAGTAACACCCAACCGAATACAGAACTACACCGATCCGCGAACGCCGGACGGCTCGAGAAAGGGAGAACTCAGGTGGCTAAGGCCAAGTTTGAGCGCACCAAGCCGCACGTCAACATCGGCACCATTGGTCACATCGACCATGGCAAGACGACGCTGACCGCTGCGATCACCAAGGTGCTGCACGACAAGTACCCGGACGTGAACCCCTTCACGCCGTTCGATCAGATCGACAAGGCTCCCGAGGAGCGCCAGCGCGGTATCACCATCTCGATCGCGCACGTCGAGTACCAGACCGAGGCGCGTCACTACGCCCACGTCGACTGCCCCGGCCACGCCGACTACATCAAGAACATGATCACCGGCGCAGCCCAGATGGACGGTGCGATCCTGGTCGTCGCCGCCACCGACGGTCCGATGCCGCAGACCAAGGAGCACGTGCTCCTGGCCCGCCAGGTCGGCGTCCCCGCGATCGTTGTCGCCCTCAACAAGTGCGACATGGTCGACGACGAGGAGCTCATCGAGCTCGTCGAGATGGAGGTCCGCGAACTGCTGTCCTCCTACGAGTACCCGGGCGACGACATCCCCGTGGTTCGCGTTGCGGCCTTCCCGGCTCTCAACGGCGACGCCAAGTGGGGCGATTCGATCCTCCAGCTCATGGACGCGATCGACTCCTACATCAAGACCCCTGAGCGTGAGATTGACAAGCCGTTCCTCATGCCCGTCGAGGACGTGTTCACGATCACTGGTCGTGGCACCGTCGTCACCGGTCGTATCGAGCGCGGCATCGTCAAGGTCAACGAGGAAATCGAGGTCGTCGGCATCCGCCCCGGTCTCGCGACCAAGACCACCGTCACCGGTGTCGAGATGTTCCGCAAGCTGCTCGACGAGGGCCAGGCAGGCGAGAACGTCGGCCTGCTCCTGCGCGGTATCAAGCGTGAAGACGTCGAGCGCGGCCAGGTGTGCTGCAAGCCGGGTTCCATCACCCCGCACACCGACTTCGACGCACAGGTCTACATCCTGTCCAAGGACGAGGGCGGCCGTCACACGCCGTTCTTCAACAACTACCGTCCGCAGTTCTACTTCCGCACCACGGACGTCACGGGCGTCGTGACCCTGCCTTCGGGCAAGGACATGGTTATGCCCGGCGACAACACCGACATGACGGTCGCGCTGATCCAGCCGATCGCCATGGAGGACGGTCTTCGGTTCGCCATCCGCGAGGGTGGCCGCACCGTGGGCGCCGGTCGCGTCACCAAAATCCTGAAGTAGTCATTCAGGAACCACGGACTTCGTGGTGGGCGGCGTGATCCGCCGCCCACCACGACAGACCACCAGCACGACCACCAGCAAGGCATCAGCGGCACTACTCGAGTAAGGACACCAGCCACCATGGCGGGACAAAAGATCCGCATCCGGCTTAAGGCCTACGACCATGAGGTCATCGACTCTTCGGCGCGCAAGATCGTCGAGACGGTGACGCGCACGGGCGCTCAGGTCGCAGGCCCGGTGCCGCTGCCTACTGAGAAGAACGTGTATTGCGTCATCCGCTCGCCCCACAAGTACAAGGACTCCCGCGAGCACTTCGAGATGCGCACGCACAAGCGGCTCATCGACATCCTCGATCCCACGCCGAAGACGGTTGACTCGCTCATGCGACTCGACCTGCCGGCTGGCGTTGACATCGAGATCAAGCTCTAAGGGACGGCGAAGGACTAATGGGTACCAACGTAAAGGGCGTTCTGGGCGAGAAGCTCGGCATGACCCAGGTATGGGACGAGCAGAACCGTGTCGTTCCCGTAACCGTCGTCAAGGCTGGGCCGTGCGTCGTCACACAGGTTCGCACCCCTGAGAACGACGGATACTCCGCCGTGCAGATCGCGTTCGGCGCGATCGATGCTCGCAAGGTCACCAAGCCGCAGGCCGGGCACTTTGCCAAGGCTGGTGTGACCCCGCGTCGCCATGTTGCTGAGATCCGCACCGAGGACGCGACCGAGTACACACTGGGCCAGGAGCTCGGCCCCGACACCTTCGAAGTTGGCCAGATGGTTGACGTTGTCGGTACGTCGAAGGGCAAAGGTTTCGCCGGTGTCATGAAGCGTCACGGCTTCCATGGCCTTCGCGCCTCGCACGGTGTGCAGCGCAAGCATCGTTCGCCCGGATCCATCGGCGGTTGCGCGACCCCTGGTCGCGTGTTTCGCGGAATGAAGATGGCTGGACGTATGGGTGGAGATCGCCAGACCATTCAGAACCTCGTCATTCAGGGTGTCGACGCCGAGCGCGGACTGCTGCTCATCAAGGGCGCCATCCCCGGCCCCACGGGTGGCCTGGTCTTCGTTCGCACTGCCGTGAAGGAGTTCCAGGCATGAGCGCCGTTGACATCGTCACCCCCGCCGGCAAGAAGTCCGGCACGGTTGAACTCCCCTCGGAGATCTTCGACGTGCAGGTCAATGTTCCGTTGATCCACCAGGTCGTCGTGGCCCAGCTCGCAGCAGCACGCCAGGGCACGGCTTCGACCAAGGATCGCGGTGAGGTTCGCGGTAGTGGTCGCAAGCCGTTCAAGCAGAAGGGAACCGGCCGCGCCCGTCAGGGTTCGATTCGCGCTCCCCAGTACCGTGGTGGCGGCGTCGTTCACGGTCCCGAGCCACGCAGCTACGACCAGCGCACCCCCAAGAAGATGAAGGCTGCTGCCCTGCGCAGCGCTCTCTCCGACCGCGCGCGTGAGGGTCGTATCCACGTTCTCTCCGAGCTCGTGTCGGGTGACAAGCCTTCGACCAAGGGTGCGATCAAGGCACTGGCCGGCATCGGTGTGCAGGGCAAGGTCCTCGTGATCATTGACCGCACCGACGACAACTCGGCGTTGAGCATGCGCAACGTGCCGTCGATCCACCTTCTGTACGTAGACCAGATCAACACCTACGACGTCATCGTGAGCGACCAGGTGGTTTTCACCGCTGCCGCACTCGATGTCTTCCTGGCCGGTCCTGCCAAGGGCAAGTCGGTCAAGGCCGTCGCAACCGAGAGCGAGGCAGCCGAATGAGGATCATCGATCCCCGCGACATCCTGATCTCTCCGGTGGTGTCAGAGAAGAGCTACGCGCTTCTGGACGAGAACAAGTACACGTTCATCGTGTCGCCCGATGCCAACAAGACCCAGATCAAGATCGCGGTCGAGCAGGTATTCGGCGTCAAGGTGACCGCGGTCAACACCGCAAATCGCGAAGGCAAGCGTCTGCGCACGCGTACCGGCTTCGGTCGCCGCGCCGCAACGAAGCGTGCCATCGTCACGGTGGCAGCCGGCGACCGCATTGACATCTTCGGAGGTCCGGTCTCCTGACCGGGCGGAAGGACAGCTATGGGAATCCGTAAGTACAAGCCGACCACACCGGGCCGTCGTGGCTCGAGTGTTGCCGACTTCGTCGAGATCACCCGGACCACTCCGGAGAAGTCGCTCGTTGAGCCACTGCCGAAGAATGGTGGCCGCAACTCGTCGGGTCGCATCACTGCACGCCACCAGGGCGGTGGACACAAGCGCGCCTACCGCATCATCGACTTCCGTCGTGCGGACAAGGACGGTGTGCCCGCGCGCGTGGCGCACATCGAATACGACCCCAACCGCACGGCGCGCATCGCGCTCCTTCACTACGCGGATGGCGAGAAGCGCTACATCATCGCGCCGAACAAGCTCAAGCAGGGCGACCGCATTGAGACTGGCCCCAGCGCCGACATCAAACCCGGCAACAACCTTCCGCTGCGCAACATCCCGGTCGGCTCCGTCATCCACGCCGTGGAGATCAAGCCCGGCGGTGGCGCGAAGATTGCGCGTTCCGCAGGTTCGTCCGTGCAGTTGGTTGCCAAGGACGGTCCGTATGCCCAGCTGCGCATGCCGTCCGGCGAAATCCGCAACGTTGATCTGCGCTCGCGCGCGACGATCGGCGAGGTTGGCAACGCCGAACAGTCCAACATCAACTGGGGTAAGGCAGGCCGCTTGCGCTGGAAGGGCGTCCGCCCGACCGTCCGCGGTGTCGCCATGAACCCGGTCGATCACCCGCACGGTGGTGGCGAAGGCAAGACGTCCGGTGGCCGTCACCCGGTCAACCCGAACGGTAAGGCCGAGGGCCGCACGCGCAAGCGCAACAAGGCCAGCGATCAGTTCATTGTCCGTCGCCGCAAGTCCGGCAAGAAGCGTTAGGGATCGCCATGCCACGTAGCCTCAAGAAGGGTCCGTTTGTCGACGGGCACCTGCTCAAGAAGGTGGACAACCAGAACGAGAGCGGCTCCAAGGCCGTTATCAAGACCTGGTCACGCCGCTCCATGATCATTCCCGCCATGCTCGGCCACACCATCGCCGTGCACGACGGTCGCAAGCACATCCCGGTGTTCGTGTCCGAGAACATGGTTGGACACAAGCTGGGCGAGTTCGCCCCGACCCGCACGTTCAAGGGTCACGTCAAGGACGACCGTAAGGCGAAGCGCCGCTAGGCGCCTTCGTCCATCGTAGGAATTTAGGAGCAAGGGGATAGCCATGGAAGCCAGGGCCCAAGCGCGGTATGTCCGCGTCACGCCCATGAAGGCGCGTCGTGTCATCAACCTCATCCGCGGGATGAAGGCGGCCGACGCCCAGGCGGTGTTGACGTTCGCGCCACAGGCAGCGAGCGAGCCGGTAGGCAAGGTGTTGGCAAGTGCCATTGCCAATGCCACCAACAACCACGCCATGGACGCCCGCGCGCTCGTCGTGTGTGAGGCATTCGTCGACGAAGGCCCGACCATGAAGCGCATCCGGCCTCGTGCCCAGGGTCGCGCTTACCGGATTCGCAAGCGCAGCAGCCACATCACCGTGGTCGTCTCTGACGGCACCGAGATGGTTGTCGTGAAGTCTGCACCGGCGAAGAAGTCAGCACCGGCCAAGGCCGCACCTGCACAGACCGAGGAGGCCGCCGCACCGAAGGCAGCCGCCAAGAAGGCTGCGGCTGACAAGCCCGCGGCCAAGAAGGCTCCGGCCAAGAAGGCTACTGAGGCTTCTGCCGCCAAGAAGACGACCGCCAAGAAGACCACCGCCAAGAAGGCACCCGCAGCCAAAAAGGCTGCGTCCGCAGAGAAGGAAGGGTGACCCAGTGGGCCAGAAGGTAAACCCGCACGGCTTCCGGCTGGGCATCACCACGGATTTCAACACCCGTTGGTTCGCCGACAGCTCCAAGCCCGGTCAGCGCTACCGCGACTACGTCGCGGAAGATGTCAAGATCCGCAAGCTCCTCACCGCTGGTATGGAGCGCGCAGGCATCGCGCGTGTGGAGATCGAGCGCACGCGTGATCGCGTTCGTGTCGACATCCACACCGCTCGCCCCGGCATCGTCATCGGGCGCCGTGGCGCCGAGGCCGATCGCATTCGTGGCGATCTCGAGAAGCTGACCGGCAAGCAGGTGCAGCTCAACATCCTCGAGGTGAAGAACCCCGAGATCGAATCGCAGCTGGTTGCTCAGGGCATCGCCGAGCAGCTCTCAAGCCGCGTGTCGTTCCGTCGTGCCATGCGCAAGGGCATGCAGAGCGCCCTCAAGAGTGGAGCCAAGGGCATTCGCGTGCAGGTCTCCGGTCGCCTCGGTGGCGCTGAGATGTCGCGCACGGAGTTCTACCGCGAGGGTCGCGTTCCGTTGCACACCCTGCGTGCGGACATCGACTACGGCTTCTACGAGGCGCGCACGACATTCGGCCGCATCGGCGTCAAGGTCTGGATCTACAAGGGTGACGCGCTGAGCTCACGCTCTGAGCGTGAGGCTGCCGCTGCGCAGGCTCGCCTGGGTGCACCCCGTGGACCCAAGCCGGGTCGCGACCGTGAGATGGGCGCAGAGACGGTGTCCGTCGAGGCTGGTTCAGTCGAAGCGGCTCCCGTCGAGGTTGCTGTGGCAGCAGAGGGACAGGAGGGCTGATCATGTTGGTTCCCCGTCGCGTGAAGCACCGCAAGCAGCATCACCCCAAGCGCACCGGCATGGCCAAGGGCGGCACCGAGGTGACGTTTGGCACCTACGGACTGCAGGCGCTCGAGCCCGCGTATGTCACCAACCGCCAGATCGAATCCGCTCGTATTGCCATCACTCGACACATTCGTCGCGGCGGCAAGGTGTGGATCAACATCTACCCGGATCGTCCGTTGACCAAGAAGCCTGCGGAAACTCGCATGGGTTCGGGCAAGGGTTCGCCGGAGTGGTGGGTCGCCAACGTCAAGCCCGGGCGCGTGATGTTTGAACTGTCCTTCCCGGACGAGAAGGTCGCGCACGATGCGTTGACCCGTGCAATGCACAAGCTCCCCATGAAGTGCCGGATTGTCCGGCGCGATGAGGCAGGTGAGAACTGATGTCCGTAGGAACCAAGGTCGGAGAGCTGCGCAACCTCAACGAGGTGGAGTTGGCATCCAAGCTCCGTGAGGCGAAGGAAGAGTTGTTCAACCTTCGTTTCCAGGGTGCGACGGGCCAGTTGGAGAACCACGGCCGGCTGCGTGCGATTCGCACAGATATCGCCCGTATCTACACGATTCTTCGTGAGCGCGAACTCGGCATCACACCCACGAACGGCACGGAGGGTGCTGCATGAACGAGACAATCGATCGCGGTGACCGCAAGACCCGTGAGGGCCTCGTGGTGAGCGACAAGATGGACAAGACGGTCGTCGTAGCAGTTGAGGACCGTTTCAAGCACCCGCTGTACGGCAAGGTCGTACGGCGAACGAGCAAGCTCAAGGCGCACGACGAAGCCAACGCTGCTGGCATCGGCGACCGCGTTCTGCTCATGGAGACCCGCCCGACTTCCGCGACAAAGCGGTGGCGCGTGGTGGAGATCCTCGAGAAGGCCAAGTAGTCCGCGTAACGATCGGGAGAATGAAGTGATTCAGCAAGAGTCGCGACTTCGCGTCGCCGACAACACCGGTGCCAAGGAAATCTTGTGCATCCGAGTTCTCGGTGGCTCGACTCGCCGTTACGCCGGCATCGGCGACATCATCGTCGCCACGGTCAAGGACGCCATCCCTGGTGGTGGTGTGAAGAAGGGTGAGGTCGTCAAGGCTGTCATCGTTCGGACCAAGAAGGAGCGCCGTCGTGCAGACGGTTCCTACATCCGCTTCGACGAGAACGCTGCTGTCATCCTCAAGGGTGACGGTGAGCCCCGTGGCACGCGCATCTTCGGCCCCGTGGGCCGCGAACTGCGTGAGAAGAAGTTCATGAAGATCATCTCGCTGGCACCGGAGGTGCTCTAGTCATGGCACTGAACATCCGTAAGGGCGATCTGGTCCAGGTCATCTCGGGCAAGGACCGGGGAGTCAAGGGCAAGGTCATTGAGGTCTACCCCGATGCCGATCGCGTGATCGTCGAGGGTGTCAACCGCATCAAGAAGCACACCAAGGTCGGCCAGAACAATCGTGGCGCCAAGACCGGTGGCATCGTCACAATGGAAGCTCCTATCCATGCGTCCAACGTGATGATCGTGGACCCCGAAGACGGTCGTCCGACCCGCATCGGGTTCCGCAAGGAGAAGGTAGAGAAGCGCCGCACTGACGGCTCCACCTACGACGCCGAGCGCAGTGTGCGCGTGTCGCGTCGCACCGGCAAGGACATCTGACATGAGCACCGCTACCACTGACAAGACGATGCCGCGCCTCAAGGTGCGTTACCGCGCAGAGATCGTGCCGGCTCTGAACGAGCAGTTCGCGTTCAGCAACATCATGCAGGTCCCGACCGTCACCAAGGTTGTCGTCAACATGGGTGTCGGCGACGCCGCTCGCGACTCCAAGCTGATCGAAGGCGCCATTCGCGATCTCATTGAGATCACCGGCCAGAAGCCGCAGGTGACCAAGGCCCGCAAGTCCATTGCCCAGTTCAAGCTGCGTGAGGGCCAGCCCATCGGAGCTCACGTCACACTTCGCGGTGATCGCATGTGGGAATTCCTTGATCGCCTGATGTCTGTGGCGCTGCCGCGTATCCGCGACTTCCGCGGACTCAGTGGCAAGCAGTTCGATGGTCGCGGCAACTACACGTTCGGTCTCAACGAGCAGTCGATGTTCCCCGAGATTGATCAGGACAAGATTGACCGCCCCCGTGGCATGGACATCACCGTCGTGACCACGGCGGCGAACGACGCAGAAGGTCGCGCACTGCTGACCCTTCTCGGATTCCCCTTCAAGGAGGCCTGAGCACCATGGCGAAGACGGCACTCATTCAAAAGCAGCAGAAGACCCCGAAGTTCAAGGTGCGCGCCTACACGCGCTGCAACAAGTGCGGTCGTCCGCACTCGGTGTATCGCAAGTTCGGCCTGTGCCGAGTGTGCTTGCGTGAAATGGCACATGCCGGCGAATTGCCGGGTGTGACAAAGAGCAGCTGGTAAACCCACGATGCTGAAGGTCCGGCCCGCCGGAAACCGCAGCAAGGAAGGCCGGATGGCCAATGTCTATGACTGACCCGATTGCGGACATGCTTGCGCGCCTGCGCAATGCAAACTCCGCGTATCACGACCAGGTGGTTATGCCCCACTCGAAGATCAAGGCGAACATCGCCGAGATCCTCAAGCGCGAGGGCTACATCGCAAGCTGGCGTCAAGAAGAAGCTGAAGTCGGCACGAGCCTGGTGCTGGAGCTCAAGTACGGCCCGTCGCGCGAGCGCTCGATCGCCGGGCTTCGTCGTGTCTCCAAGCCCGGCCTGCGCGTCTACGCCAAGAGCACGGCACTGCCGCGCGTACTCGGCGGACTCGGCATCGCCATCCTGTCCACGTCGTCCGGTCTGCTGACCGACCGACAGGCCGCGCAGAAGGGCGTAGGCGGAGAAGTCCTCGCCTACGTCTGGTAGAGGAGGACTGCGCCATGTCACGTATTGGTCGTCAGCCGATTCCGGTTCCTGCCGGAGTCACCGCCACTATCAACGATGCGTCCATCACGGTCGCGGGCCCCAAGGGCACGCTTTCCATGGACATCGCATCGCCGATCGTCGTTACGCAGGAAGACGGTGCCCTTATCGTCACGCGGCCCAATGACGAGCGCGATTCACGTGCACGCCATGGCCTCACCCGCACCCTCATCGCCAACATGGTCACCGGTGTGACACAGGGTTACGAGAAGGGACTGGAGATCGTCGGCACCGGCTACAGAGTTGCCGCCAAGGGTACGGATCTGGAGTTCTCGCTCGGCTTCAGCCATCCGGTGCTGGTCAAGGCACCTGCCGGCATCTCCTTCCAGGTCGAGAGCCCGATCAAGTTCAAGGTCGTCGGCATCGACAAGCAGCAGGTCGGTGAGGTCGCAGCCAATATCCGCAAGATCCGTAAGCCGGAGCCTTACAAGGGCAAGGGCGTGCGCTACGAAGGCGAAGTTGTGCGCCGCAAGGCTGGAAAGGCGGGTAAGAAGTGAGTTCCTTCGCTCCCAAGCTCGGTACACGCACGAAGTCGACTGTGGGTCGTGCCCGCCGTCACCTGCGTGTGCGCAAGAAGGTCAGCGGTACGTCAATGCGTCCGCGTCTTGTTGTCACCCGTTCGGCTCGCCACATGGTGGCTCAGGTCGTCGACGACACCCAGGGCGTCACGTTGGCGTCTGCATCAACGATGGAGGCCGACATGCGTGTCACCTCCGACGACAAGACGGCCAAGGCCCGCAAGGTCGGCCAGCTCGTCGCCGAGCGCGCCAAGAAGGCCGGTATTGAAGCTGTCGTGTTCGATCGCGGCGGCAACAAGTACCACGGCCGTGTGGCCGCGCTTGCCGACGGAGCCCGCGAGGGTGGGTTGGACTTCTAATGCCCAACGAAAGAGGTAATTCGATGTCAGACACGTCGCGCCGTGGCGCTGGCGGCGAACGCCGTGAGCGCAAGGAGCGGACTCCCCGCGAGGAGAAGTCAGCGTTCCTGGAGCGCGTGGTTGCAATTAACCGCGTGTCCAAGGTCGTCAAGGGTGGACGTCGCTTCAGCTTCACTGCACTCGTTGTCGTCGGTGACGGCAATGGCATGGTGGGCGTGGGCTACGGCAAGGCCAAGGAAGTTCCCGCGGCAATTGCCAAGGGAGTCGAAGAGGCCAAGAAGTCGTTCTTCCGCGTTCCCCGCATCCAGGGCACCATTCCTCACCCCATCACGGGTGAGGCGGCCGCGGGCGTTGTCATGCTGCGTCCCGCCGCTCCCGGTACCGGCGTTATCGCCGGTGGTCCGGTGCGCGCGGTCCTGGAGTGTGCAGGAGTCCACGACATCCTGAGCAAG
>Ga0304728_1000314_pt1 | contig 40900 bp, 66 predicted proteins | sample C_130625_MF_Meta_FD_190476 | JGI IMG/M metagenome (GOLD analysis project Ga0304728, IMG submission 190476) | Freshwater microbial communities from Lake Croche, Canada to study carbon cycling - C_130625_MF_MetaG (v2) (version 2) | ecosystem: Environmental > Aquatic > Freshwater > Lake | place... | reverse complement strand
CCAATTAATTATTGTATTTTCTCCAGATTCATATGCTGATTGAATTGTAAGTAGTCCAGTATTTGTATACGTACCATAATTTGTTCCAACTGGCACATAATTGTTATAATCATTAAACAAAGGATCATTTACAACATTAAGTGCAAGTCTATAAGTTTGATTGTCATTTACATTTAATAATTTCGCTTCACCAGCTCCAATAGTAGAAGTAGTATTTATAGCCCAATTAGCTCCGTCGAATAACCAAATATTCACTTTACTTGTATTTGAAAAATTGCTACTTGTCCATTGAATTGTATTTTTTTTCGTACCTGCGTAAGTGATTGATCCGACTGCGCCAGAAGATATCAATGGTGTAGTAGTTTTGGAATCATTATATTTACCAGGGACAACTAAAGCAACTCCATAATAAGTAGCATTTTTGATAGAAAAATATTGTGCGGAACATGTAGTTGTTTTAAGTAATGTAAATTCTTCTGGTGATAATCCATTAGTAAAAAGTATATTTCCATCTGGAACAGGTACACCAATAGTAGTTGTACCAGTTGGTATATTAACATTTATAATAAAACTTGTTGAATTTGTTCCTGATAATGTAGTAAATGTACCATTAAGTAAGTCAATGTATTGTCCACCTACAAGTGTCTCAATAAGTACATCTGGAAAATTTGTAAGAACTACTTGCATTCCACTCGTTAGTCCATTCGTAAATGGAATATTAAATGTAAAAGGAAGAGGTGTTGGATAAAATTGACTAGTTTGTCGAGGTATAGTAATAGAACTTGCTTTACTTGCATTTTTACCCCATACTTGTAAAGTGTCATTTGGGGAAAGATTTTGATAAATCCAGTTTAGTGAAAAAGCTTGATCAACAACCTTTAAATTTTGTATAGTTACAATAGGTGTACTGTCTGAAGGTACTGTTACAACTGAATAAATTGTATGTTTGTCATTGTAGTCTCCATTCACAGGGTCTCCAACTACATTGAGAGACACATACAAAGGGGTGCTCATCTTATATTAGGCTAGGATTATCGTAAAATTAAAATTACATAAAATGTTAAATCCATCAGTTATACTAATAACGGCTGCTGATGTACCTGTTGGAACACCAGTAACTGCGCTATTTATAGTTTGAGATCCACCACTAAAATTTCCAGATCCATATGCTATTACAAATTGTCCCACTGATGAAATAGTATATTGTAAAGTACGTGTATCATCAGTGGTCAAGGTCCAATTTATATTAGAACTAGATGTAGAATTTACAGCTACAGTATATGAATTTGTCGGATATAAATTAAGTATTGAATTCAAAGCACCAACTGTGGTTACTGCTCCCTGTGACCAAGAAACCCCATCGGTACTGGTCCAAATTTTAAGAGTACTACTCGGTGAAAAGCCAGAAGTTGACCAAGAAATGTTTACATTTGAGTGAGAAGGGATGATGTTTGTGACGTTTAGGACCCCGTTAAAATCTACAGTGGTACTCATACTATATATAATAAAGCAATATCATTTAGGGTCCCTGATGCAATTACCTGCCAAAGATAAGGAGTTGTATACGTTGTACTAAATTGTAAAATGTTATTTGTTAAAGTCCCTGAAGCAATTGGGTACAAGCTAATAAAATCTGCACTTACTATATTCACAGTTACAGTTCCTGAAACTGCACCCCCTATGAAAACCCCATTCACTGGTATACCCGATGGTGCTTTAATAAGGATGTAGTCACTTGACCCCCCAGTCCAATTTGGTGCACAATTGAATCCTTTGATTAAATTGTTCGTCTGTGATGGAACTGTTGAAGAAATTGTATAAGTCCCTGAACCATATTGATATCCTGTAAAGGTTACTACATTTGATGACATTGATGCTGGAGGATACCTTATTGGGTTTAAAGGACCAGAAAATACGGAAGGATCAAAGTACATTGGTCTCGGATTGTAATTTTCAAGATTTATTAAATTGATACCGTCATTTGCGTAATTAAATATAAGTCCATTTGAATCAATTGACAATACAAATGTAGTATTATCAGGAACTGTATATGTGGCATAATTTGTGACAGCAGGATCACCTGGTGTTATTGTTGCAGAGGATCCACTATTGTTGTACCCATATACAAAATACGTGTGATTTTGTGGATTTTCTAAAATTCCTGTAACTGTTAAATTTCCTGTTCCATATTGACCCAAAGTGGTTAAATAACGTGTACCTATCAAAAATCTAGAATTTGATCCCAGAGTATAATTAGAAAGTATATTTCCAGCCTCGATAACAATGAAATTACTGCACGAGTCGAGTGTAAATATATAATTAAGAGGTGGGGTCCCATAAAATCTTATTGTTGGATTTGATGAACAGACGAGGTGTCCATTAGAATCAATATAAAATGAAAGTGTTCCATCGTTGTAGTAATATTTTATGAACGCGACACCTGTTGAAAATTGAAACACATACGTCACAGTTGAACTTAAAAATTGTACGTAGTCACTCGAATTGCAAAATTTATTTGGAGTCAAATTCCCAAAGGAACCAAAATTATTGGAAAATGTGTAACCAGTTGTTAGATTTAAAAGTACACAATTTGGACTTGAGTAATAAGATGCCCATACATTTGAATTATCAAAATAGAGAGCCGCGGGTGCCCCCACAGTAACACTTGACTTTATTGTGTATGTGCCTCTTTGAAGAGTCACAATTTGAGTAGAAGTTGATACAACCGGATTTCCATAAAGGTCGAGTACCATATCAAAAGAAGTACCTGTTAAAGAAGGACTGAATGTTCCATTTCTTTGATCAATAATAGAACCGTTTGATAATAAAATTATAACTGTGTTGAGTTGAGGATCATTCAAAACTTTTAAGGGTATCGCAGAATTAAAAGGAAATTGTAGTAAAAATGGATTGCATGAAGATTGATACATGTTACAAGTGACATTTGAGTATCCAGGACTTGAGAGGACCATGTTTTTCACCTGATTATCAATGGTACCAAGAGTTTGGGTGAGTGCCAAAGTATTTGATAAAGGAACCGGGGTTCCAAAACTCGTATTCACCTTTGCATATGTATTTATAACTTCATTATTCAGTTTTAGGGGAAGACTCGGAATTGTTGTTGTCAATTGAGAATTACTGAAGGTGTACTCTGCTGAATTGAATATAGTTACACAATTTGAATTGTAAAAGTATACAAAATTGTGAGCCTGGGTCCAAATAGTAACTTTCACCGGGTCAACAATGGGCACCAAGGTTATTTCAAATCTTTGTTTTTCAAGTCTAGAAAAATTCAGTTGCCCAGACGCCTCATGAATATTTGATGGGTCCAACGCAAAACTATAAAGATACACTGGGACTCCGGGAATCCCTTTGTATCTTTTTAGGGGCTCTGTGTACAATAAATAAGTACCGCTCAAGTTGAACCTCTCAAAGTTGGCTCCGCAATAAAATGCAACATTTGCAATATTTGGTACCAATGTTGACGTATTTAAATTTTCAACTGTGAAATAAATTTGATAGACAGGTCCAACAAATGCAGTGTCCACCTTTATGCTTTTACAACTAGGATTTCCAACTACAGAAATATCCTGAACTTGCCGGATTCTTTGTAAAAACGTTGACGCTGGTGGACTTTCAATATGTGTATAATCGACAAGGAGAAACCCAGTTGTAATTTTGAATGTTGGATCTCCATTGAAAGAGACCCGAATATCAGGTTCAGAAACCATGAAAAATCCTTTTTTAACAAGGTAAAATGGAATATCAATCATGGAGAAGCTTCCATTTACGAGTGCATTTGAAGTTTCCACCTTTTCGAGAGTAAGATTCATCGCAGTGTCCACTTTTATAAAATCGCCTTTGAGTGATTCGAGGACATTTGAGTTTACAATGAAATCAATTTGATTGATGATTGATTCTCCGATGGTGTTATTATTGAAATTACCAGCCAATCGAATTCGTGTAACCATGTCTCCCAATTTTGGAATTTTAATAGTGTAGTCCCCTGTACCGAGGTATGTATCCTTGGGAAAGTTAATTTGTATCGTCTGTGTAGTCTTTCGTTTGAGACCAAATGTTTCCCCTGACACCACACCTGACTTAAAGGCACCTGGTGAAGGAACTGTAGTTGAACCTGGTGAATCATAATATTGTACATTTGGGTACTGATTCACCCAGTACCCTGTGTTTCCAGCTTGTGGAGGTGGGATCGGACTCACATGAGGTACAGTGCTCACTGGGAAGAGACTCATTACATATTACTAGGAAAATAAGAGTCCGGCGAGGCCGCTCTTTATTTGTAAAACGTTGAGGTTTTCATAATAAATGTTTGAGGTTGGAGAACTTGTCACTTGGATATCCCGAATTCTACTAAAATTGATAGGACCATCGAATACATAACAATTTCCCAAAAGAGGAACGTTCAAAAGGGAATCAAATGGGGCTACATTTGAAGAGTTTGAATCAGCCATGTGTTCCCCGTTGAAAGTAAGATTTTGAAAGGTTCCAGATGAAAATATTTTTGTACATGGACCCTTTGGATCTCGGGTTGTTACACTTGGTACAACCATTGAGTAAACAGTATTTGGAGATGCATCTTTCAATTTTACATATGTTACCAGAGTCGAAAGAGCCATTCCTGGAATCGGGATACCAATGTCCACCCGAAGTTGAACGTCTTGATTTCCTAATGCGTGTATTGGTATCATTTTTAGCAAACCAGTGTCTATAAAAAATGTGCGTGCAATTGGAACAACGATTGTTCCATCACCTTCTATGAGCTTTAAAATCGGTCTATTTTTGTATGTATTTGAAATTTCCTTTTTGAATTCTAAAAATTCTTGAGGAAAATATTGGATAAGTTGATTGCCAATGTAAAGACTCATAGAGTTTATTATATTTTGCCAAGAGGGATACTTGTATGTGTTTGTATTTGGAACTGCAACATCGTATCCTTGGATAAAACCAGATTGTCTAAGAGTCAAAGTACTTGTGAGGGTACTGGAACCCACAAAGTAATAAAAATTACTTGGTAAAATATTCAAATCTTTGTAATCATAACCAAAATAATTCGCCACATCGATTGAATCAAATACAGTAGTTATTGCACCTGTGTTAAATGGAAATGTAAATGTTATATAATTTTTAATAACAGCTGGGATACCAATTATGTTATTATAAGTATTGAACCCACCGAGACCCGTCCCAAGTGCACCATTCGTCAGATCACCCATGATGGAGTTACCAAATAAAGTCACAGTACCAAAACTAAAAATTGGATATGAAGCAACATAAGTATAGTGGGTTGGTGGATAAGCGTAAAGGTTATATGTATCATACTCCACAACTAAACCACCTGAAATAAAGTTTACAGTTGTTAAATTATTGTAGACACTTGAAAATCCCACAGAATTTTCTCCATAAATAGTTGCATTAAAAAACTTGTGAGAACTATTTACATAATTAGAGAAATTGTTCAAACCAATATTTCCAGTGACCCATGCAGATAACATATTTGTATCAGTTATTACAGAGTATCCGTTTCCAGTCATAAGCTTAACGGGCCACGTGGGACTTGATGTTTCGTAAGAAACTGCACTGAATCCAAAAATGGAACTCGAAAAACTTCCTCTGCCAAGTTGGCCACTTGAATTGTTCCCGGATGAATAAACTGATGAAGAACTTGCAAGTAAAGTAAAATCAGGACCACATGATATACTTGTTATACCAGGTGGAAATCCAGAATCGGTCAAGTAAACAAATGATGAGTAAACTGTTGTGTCACTTCCAAGTTCCCCGTAAACATTGGTTCCAGTCTTGGCAACTTGACCACCGCTCACCAAAATAAGTGTTGCATAATTTGTACACTGTATATCTAAAAAGGATCCGGTTGCCACTGGTACGAATGAGGTTACAGGTGAAGTTTGTCCCACGATTCCATTCCCTAATTGGCCCTTTGAGTTGTCGCCGCAGGTCCAAATAGTTCCAGATGAATCAAGTACGGCGGTGTGCGACTTTCCACATGCAATTTTTGCCACTGGGATGTTAAATGGAGGAAAATAACTAATCATGGCGGTGACATTTGATGTGTTTCCGGTCCCAAGCTGTCCCTTTGAATTATTTCCGGCTACAAATATGTAGTTGGAATCACTCACCGTAAATAGTGAAAAATCAGGACCTGCAGCCACATTGGATATGTAAGGCAACACTTGGTTCTGAAAAAGATTCACTTGATTCACATCAAAATTTGAAGGTGTTATTTTTAAAATTTTAGAAAAGATATTATTCTGAGGGGTATAACCATAAAAACTGACGTATCCAGGAGGAGGCGTTCCACTAAATGTCCAAAAGTTATCATTTGTATTTACAAGGCCAGGTAAAGACATTTTGATAGTGATGTCCGTGATGTAATCTCCCTTGTATGGAATTGTACAACGCCTAAAGTCTCCAGTGTCAAATGGTAAGAGGTATGTTTCTACGTGGTTCGGTTGATCAAGTGTCACAGTTGGGTAAAAAAGAGAAACTTCTGGATTTTCTGTAAGATATGCATCTTGAAGTCCTGTAGTAGATCCGTAGACACTCGTCATGTTCCTGATAGTATGTGAGTTTTTATTCCATTATTAAAAACTCGAATAACAATAGTATGAATTTACAATTGAGACGTTTCGATCCGACAAAGATTGGTTCAGATAAGGTTTGTGTTGTTATTGGGAAGAGAGGAACTGGGAAATCCACTTTGGTTACCGATTTATTGTACCACAAACGAAACATACCAGTTGGCGTCGTCATGTCAGCAACCGAAGAGGGAAATCATTACTACAAACAGTTTGTACCAGATCTTTTTATATACGGAGACTACAGCAAAGAAACAATTGAAAAGGTTATCGCGAGACAAAAAAAGCTAGTTGCAATCAACAAGACGGAACCAGCATTTATACTTTTGGATGATTGTATGTACAATAAGACATTCATGAAGGATACTTGCATTCGACAATGTTTCATGAACGGTCGTCACTGGAAGATTTTCTTTTTGTTAACAATGCAATACTGTATGGATCTGAGTCCAGATCTGCGAGCAAATGTGGATTATGTATTTGTGCTCCGTGAAAATGTTATTCAGAATAGAGAAAGACTCTACAAGTCTTTCTTTGGGGTCTTTCCCTCTTTTGATTTGTTCAACAAGGTTATGAGTGCATGCACAGAAAATTACGAGTGTCTCGTTCTTGACAATACGAGTAAATCAAATAAACTAGAGGATTGTGTATTTTATTACAAGGCTCCAATAAGAAAAGGTTTCCGCATTGGATCAGATGCCATCTGGAAATATCATCAGAATCATTATAGACCAAATGCTATGGTGAATCCAAATCTGACCAAAAAGACAAACGTAGTAAATGTTATAAAGAAATGAAAAGTCTTTTTATAAATGGAAAAAATTACCATTGTGACTCCGTGTTCACGAATTGAAAATTTAGCCACAGTTAAAGAGTCTATCAATTTTGACAAAATTAATGCGTGGTACATTGTATACGATTGTAGAAAAGTTCTTTTTAAAAAACATTTTGAAGGGGACCCAAAAATAATAGAACTGGAATGTACTGATGAGGGATGCGCGGGTCACCCAAACCGAAATGTGGCACTCGATGTAATAAAGGAGGGTCTGGTTTATTTTTTGGATGATGATAATCTCATTCATCCAGATTTTTGGAACACCGAATTTAAATTGGGAAAAGTTTATACATTTAATCAACTTCGAAATAAGAGAAATGGTGAAATATTATCTGGGTCAACCCCACAACCTGGATCTATAGATATGGCCCAATGTGTTTTTGATGTGAGCTTACTCAAGGGTCAAAAATTCAAAGCTGATGCATATGACGCGGATGGAATTCTCATAAAAGAATTGTGTGCGGAAAAGTCCAATTGGGAATTTATCGATAAAGTTCTCTGTTATTACAATTTCCTAGTAAAGTTGAAGGTTGAAATTCACGTGGCTTTCCACGTAAAGTCGACAGAACGTTTCTGGATACTCAAAGAAGCTCTGTCTTATTTTGATGAATGGAAAGATGACTTTGACGTTAAAATTATAATTCATTCAAATGAAAGGTGTCCAGGACACGTTTCGGAGGAATGGATTTATTATGAAAAGTTGAGTCATCCTTACGAACTTACTTGGAAATGTATGGAGTATATAGACAAGGGACCTCGGCCTCCACGGGCCGATTATTACATTTATATGGAGGATGATACTGGTATCCCAAAAAATACCTTTGAATATTGGCTCCGGTACCCACATCCCTCATTGGGAATAATTCGAAAAACAAAATCGGGACACTGTAATGATATTTTAGACCCCGATTCATTTGTATATGATGGGTTAGGCAATTTTATTTATAAAATGGGTCCAATTTACAAGGCGTGTTGGTTCAACACAAAGGTGCAAATGGAGGAGTACCTCAAAGAATTTAAAAATACAGTTATCCATGAAATTCATTCCAATATAAATTGGTCCAGGGAGAGAGCCGCCTTTGGAAATACGTTCAGATATCATTCAGTTATTCCCAAAAATGAAGTTGAAAACTGTACCGTAATTCATTTGGATGAAACTAAAATCATGGGTCCACTTGTTACTGATTTCTTTCGTGTGAAGTGAACATCTTCAACAGTCTCCAAGAGTTTTGAAAAAATGGATTGCATCTGGAAAACGTTACCAAATGAACTTTCTGAAAAAATTTGTAATACATTGATCAAGGTGAGGAAAATTGACGGGGCTCTAAAGAGAGAGATTGAACAAGAACAATGGAAACTTAATAAATTTTACTGGGACTGGACCAGACATCTTGCATTCATCCCGGGTTGGATGCCTTCTCAAGGGTGGGTTCACGTTTACATCGCACTTGTAAACTGGCTTAAAGGAACCTCCGCAAAATTACACGTGTGTTCTCAGTTTAAAGATGAATTGATTTGTAGAGAAATTTGGGCACTCTTGTCACCTGAAAATAGGGATGATTTTTTGAGAGATGTGTACAAGGACAATTCATAGAATTGAACAATTCATAGAATTGAACAATTCATAGAATTGAACAATTAAGAATTGGACAACTTTCAAACAAAGATGAAGGGAACTCACCAAAGTCATCTTTGTTTGAAGGTTTGTAACAAGTGCAAGAAGAATATTCGTTGGTATTATGGTTTATTGATTGATGAAAACATTTTTCAAATTGAACTTGATGTTGGGGATGATTTTCATTTTATGAGGGTACACGATCGAGAAGTCAGATGGGCTAAAAATCAAGCAATGCTTCATTATGCTGCTGTGAAAATCCAAAGACGATGGAGAAATGCAACTGCAAATCCCAAATTTTTACTCTGCCGCCGGCGTCTCATCACCCTCTGCGATGGTTAGAGTCTCCTTGGTGCGACGATCAATCTCATCTTGGACCTTCTTGTCTGCCATCTTGACAAGATCTGCAATCGACATGTCTGGAAACTCCTTACGAAGCTCCTCGACAACGTCTGCTGGATGAGGGATTGGTGGAACATCTGGCTTGTTATAATACTTGGAATTCTCATCACCGGGTTCAATGTAAGGTGTGTCGGACCCCTCAAGTGGCTTTGCGAGCATGTCACGCTTGCGCTTCTCAAACATTGCCGCAGCCATCTGCTGATTCTCGCGATACTTGGTCATAATCTCATCAAGCTTCTCCTCTGCATAATGAACATTCTCAATATTTTCACGGTCGGGTGGAACCAGCAACCACTTGTACATGTCAACTACATAAATATCAAATGTTGCATCATCACGCTGAAGACGTTTTGCGTGAATTTCCGCCTCATCGCGAGTGGGGAAAGTTCCGCGAATCTTGATTCCAAACTTGTCAGTCTTCTGGGGGCAATCTGGACCAACGATAGAAAGGCATGCGAAGAGCTGACCCGGCACAGTAATGTAATCAGTTGTGAGTGCGTTACTCATTTAATTTAGTAACTATCAAAATCTTTAACTAAATGTTATTCCATTCATTGTTATTGATGGTGGATTTGCAGTGTATTTAGCACCAGTTCCGGAATTTCCGATTACAGTATTGGTCAATATATAGTTGACATTTGTGCTTGATGGTGCGACTGGGCTTGTAGAAGAATTTCCATTTAATATTGGAGTAAGGGCAGCTGATCTTCCGGCGTTTATTGAATATGAAAATGAATTGTTTCCCGTGTCCACAAATGCGTACACATTTATTATATTATTTTGATTGGATATTGCAATTCCAGTTGTACCTGGATCAAAGTAAAGTTTGTACACATTATCATTTCCAACACTGCTCAAATAATTTGTTGAAAAATTTGTTAGATTAAATAGAATATTTCCAAGCCCAAAAGATGTTGGGAAGGGACTCGGTGATGGACTGGGACTGGGACTGGGACTGGGACTGGGACTGGGACTGGGACTGGGACTGGGACTGGGACTGGGACTGGGACTGGGACTGGGACTGGGAGTGGGAGTGGGACTGGGACTGGGTGTGGGACCAGGTGAAAATTTTGGAAGTACGGATGTATAATTAAAAGATTTTATAGGTACATTGGTTGTAAAAGGTGTTGGAATTTGTACTCCATTTGAATTTACAAAATAACCATATAAATTATAATATGTTTGATTATTTACATAGAAAATATTATTTCCAAGTTCTGGAGCAGTTATGTAATTTCCATTTAAGTTTGGTATACCCCAAGTACTTAATGGGTAACCATTTGTTATACTTGAAGCTCCTATGTCTAAATTCAGTCCAGGTTGACTAACAGTTGTCGTCGGTGGACTGGGACTTGGGGAGGGACTGGGACTAAACAACGGACTGGGGCTCGTTCTTGGACTTACTGGTGGACTTGGACTAAATAGAGTACTAGGGCTTGGTGAAGGACTTGGACTGAACAATGGACTGGGACTTGGTGAGGGACTTGGTTTTGGTGAGGGACTTGGTGAGGGACTTGGTGAGGGACTTGGTGAGGGACTTGGTGAGGGACTTGGTGAGGGACTTGGTGAGGGACTGGGAATATTAACAACTGAAACTGGTGTAATTTGTACAAACCCGCTTGCGTCTGGATTATTTAATCCACCTGATATGTTATTTACAGTTGCAGTATAATTAATTGCTATATTATTAGGAGTTAATGAATCATAAGATGTTCCACCTGATCCTCCTACACCAGCTCCTCCATTACCGCCATTATACCCCCCTCCTCCTCCACCACCACACGGATTTGTACTACCTCCGTTTCCACCTGCTCCACCGCCTCCTCCAAATCCACCATAATTACCTCCCTGACCAACACCTCCATTACCTCCATTTTTAAATGAAATACCTCCATTTCCAGCAGTTCCAGCTCCATTTCCAGTTCCATTTGTAGTATAGCCACCACCACCAGCGCCATCATTTGGTGCTTGTGAACCTCCGGATCCACCATTTAAAGTTGGTACTAATGTTCCATTACCACCTGGATAACTGTATCCACTACCGGCTCCTCCGCCAGCTACTAATAATAATGTATTTTTAGTAGAATTATAAATAAATGTACCACCACCTGCACCAGCTCCCCAAACACCTCCTACGTAATTTCCATATTGACCTACTAATATTTGTATTACATCATTTTGACTTAAATTATAAGTATTTGCAACTATAATACCACATGTGTTACCCCATCCACTTCTACCACCACCAGCCCCAGCTGCTATAATTTGATATGTTCCCGTTGAAGGAACTGTCCACTGTTGTATACCACTTCCAATAACTGTAACTTTTCCTGCTAAATTTGTTCCTGTATAAGCAGAAGTTATTTGAGATGTGGACGGCCCTGTTGTTCCAGTTGCACCACATGAAGTAAATAAAAGTGACATTCTTATTGTTGTAAATTAAAAAATAAACAAGACATTTTAACAATGAGGAAAGTAAACAATGACATCAAAAGGGAGTTTTTGAACACCTGGGTCCCACGAGGTGCTTCTGTTCTTGATGTTGGTTGTGGACAAGGGGGTGATCTCCATAAATGGAGGGCCATTGGAGTCACCAATTTGACTGGAATTGATCCAAATCCTTTTGCTATAGAAGAGGCAAAGAGGAGATCAAGGGGCTACGGAACCTTCAAGGTTGGAACAATTTTGGACATTCCATTCGGATCAAAGTTTGATGTCATCTGTTACAATTTTTCTATACAATATGAGGATCCAAAGAATTATAGGTATCTGGCAACTCTTTTGAATCCAGGAGGAAAACTTATTGGAATCACACCGGATAAGTCACGGTTTGAGTTTGCTGCTGAAGATGGAATAGTCTTGGGGAAAATTTCAAATGGAGAGGTGTCAGTCTGGATTCCCGATACTCCATATTATGCAAATGGTGCCATCGTCGAACCGGTTCTTGATTGTGAAACATTCATTAAAAATATGAATGATTCAAACTTGAACCTGGTACTTTTTGGTGAATCATTTTCCATTTATTCAAAGTTTGTTTTTCTTCTTGGTAAAGATTAAGATGAAGTACCTTTTTGGGTTACTATTAATTACAGTAATAGTAATTATAATTTTGAATAGACCGGATAAGATGCTCACCGAATTGAAAAAGAGATATAACATCTTTTTAAATGCAGTTCAGTTTCATGAAAAGTATAGTCACTTGTACCGAAACCGTTCAATAATAACGGGACTCAAGCGAAAGGAGGACACCATAGCTTACAATATAAACAAGGGGTACGAGATTTATATTGCAATAGACCCTGATAGTGATATACACTCCGCTATGTATGTGTTGCTCCATGAGATTGCACATTCAACAGTAGAAGAGTATGATCACTCTCCTGGTTTTTGGGCAAACTTTAAAGAACTCAGGGAGATTGCAGTTTCTGCAAATATATATGAACCTGTACCTGGTAAGATGTATTGTGGTCAAAATATAGTTGATTCTTTGACGGCGGCGCCGACTACGTCTACTTCTTCATAATGTATTTCTTTGCAAAGTAAAATGCAATTGCAATGACAATTGCTGAAGCCACTGTACCATTTATTCCATTAAAGTTTGGTACTACACCTGCAAGTTTCGTCTGCACTGATGTTGAGAATACAATCGCACCAACAATTGCTGCAATAACAGCCTGATACTGATCATCCGTCAGGTTGAATGGATTTGTGGATTTTTTTGGTTCGGATGTCGGAGTTGGAAGTGCAATACCAGTAATGCGCCCACTTGTTGGGTTTGAATATTGATCCATCTGTGTAGGTCCTGCTGATGCTGGTGGCATAAGATCATCAATAGATGAAGAAAACTCCATCATATTCATTTGATGTAAGTCCTCTTTTTTTTCCTCGGGTACCGAAGGTTCCATGTCAGCCTTTCTTTCTTGAATCAAAAGACCTACGTCTGATGATCCAAAATCTAAATTCTCCATTTGCTTCTACAATGTTTAAAGACTTTAAATATTGTATAATATTAATGGATCCAAATGTTTGGGGACCCCCAGCCTGGGAGTTTATTTTTTCAGTAATCGATACAATGCCTGATGGTGATCCACCTGATGGATACTTGGCATTTTTTCATTCATTTATAGATGTTTTACCATGTGCTGTATGTAGAAAACATTACAGAAAGCACATAATGGCAAACCCAATTCCTATAAAATCAAGACGGTTGACCCGAAAGTACTTTGAGGATCTGCGTCTTGAAATTGCAATGAGAAAAGGAAAATGGCCTCGTAAAAAGTTTCTAGGGATTTTTTAGAGTATTAATAAGAACTATAGTAGCAGCTGCGGATGATACATATTTAACAGTCGACTTCAGAATGTCCAGCCAAGTAGGTCGAGGAAACCTGAATGTCATTTCAGAAGTGTACCCTTCGTTTGTTTTATGAAATTTCAGTTCACCGACAAGTTCTTTGGTGGTTTCATCAAACAAAACCATGCGACCCTTCATTTATATCACAGAAACTCATTGTTTTAAACCTTCTAAGATGAGACCGCCCCTGAGCCTCAGTACCAGGTGAATTGTAGATTCCTTCTGAATGTTGTAATCCGCCATGGTTCGATCATCCTCAAGCTGTTTTCCAGCAAAAATGAGACGTTGCTGATCGGGTGGAATACCCTCCTTATCTTGAATTTTAGCCTTTACGTTTGCAATGGTATCAGAGGATTCCACCTCCAGAGTCACAGTCTTTCCAGTAAGTGTTTTGACAAATATCTGCATTTATTTATAAGAGACATTCTTTTTTAAATGTTTGTCCAAACATTTATGTTTGTCCCTTATAAATGAATAAGCTCATTGTACCTGCACTTTTGGTTCTGGTCATTCTCTTATTTTTGTCTCGTAAAAGCAATATGATTGTCGAGGATGAATCTAGATGCCTTTACAAAGGGAGAGATGCGCGTTCTGATTGTTAGATTGAAACATTTGATGCGTCCAAAAGTGCCTTCAGACACCCTTCAATTGCACCCAGTACAATCGTATCCTGAACCCCATGAACTAATTGGTTCAGAGACATTTCAACATGTTTGAGAGCAACATCATTAATCTCAGTAGGAAAGAATGAAAAAACAGTCGTCTTTGCAGCCGCCTTGTACAAAACAATTGGATTTCTTATGGTCTTGCGAATCTTTATGCGGACAATAGTCGATCCACACTGTTTCTTCATTTTCATTTAATATTAAAAAATTTATTAATTACAAGACGGATGAAGACACATCTCATGTTTTTATTTTTAGTAATCTTACTTATTTATTTGATTCCATTTGGAAAGTCACAATATTATGATGGTGACGAAGGACGGATCCCAAAAATCATTCATCAGACTGCCATGTCTGATAAATCAAAATGGCATCCAGTTTGGGAAAAATGTCAAAAAACCTGGATCGAAAACTTTCCAGATTATGAGTACATGATGTGGACCGATGAAGATTCTGAAGAGTTTATTAGGGATGAGTATCCATGGTTCTACAAAACATATATGGGTTACGATAGAAATATAAAGAGAATTGATGCGATCAGATATTTTATACTCTATCATTATGGGGGCATCTATGCAGATATGGATTTTGAGTGTCTAAAAAATTTCGAGCACCTCTTACCGGTTGGAAAAGTGTGTGCGGCACCTGGTCCAAGTCCAGAGTTTATTGAAAAATATCAAAATGCAATGATTGCAAGTCCAAAACATCATGATTTTTGGCCTCGTGCATGGGAATACCTTGAAGAAAATAAAGATGAAAAAAATGTAATAAAAGCTACTGGACCTCTTCTTATAAATACATTAGCTGAAAAATATCCCGAATTATTTCACCCACTTGATAAAAATTTTACAGAACAACATACTATTTTTCACAATCCTTTTATAAAATTGGAGGACCGAGGGAAGATTACTGAAGATACTTATGTAAAACATTACGAATCTGGGACATGGGGTCGTGGATTTTCAGAGGAAGGCGCTATAATGTCAATTGGTTTTCTTCAATAAGTTTTATATTGGTTATAATTTCGAGATCTTCCTTTGTGATTTTTCTTAAATCACAACCAAGTATCAGAGGGGATCTGAGACGACACCACATTTCAAAATGATATCGGGCCAAATCACCAGATACTCCAGGATTTCCAATCTCAAGCATGTCCAGATCATTCCAGGCGTTTGGTCTATTGTGACTTTTGAGTTTTTCACCGGCTCTAACTATGCTCCGTATACTATTTTCATTTGGTTTGATATCAAAAGTTATTCTCCAAGTATGTGCAATCTGGGGACCCCATTTCCAGGGTTCACCAAATCCCCAATTGCAGAGACTTATAACCATTGGTCGTTTCGTATCCTGAATAGCTTTTGATAAGTTGTAATAGATCTTCTTATAATTCCAAAATGGCCACCACACGTGTTTGAAAGTGCACCAATCAATCTTTACATAGTCAACCCCCCACTCTGCAAATTTTTCCATATCCTGTTTTTCGTGACCATAACTACCGGGGGAACCCTCACACGTCTGTCTACCAACCGATGTATACAAGCCAAATTTTAGTCCTTTTGAATGAATATAATCCCCAAGTGCCTTCATTCCAGATGGAAATGTTTCTTGATTTGCCATCAAGTTCCCATTAGAATCTCTTTTGGAGGCGGCCCAACCATCATCGACGATTATGTATTTGTATCCGTACCCATCAAGACCAAGTGCCACGAGAGCATCGACGGTGTCATGAATGTCATTTTCTGTAATGTCCTCTTTGAAACAATTCCAAGAATTCCAACCCATGGGTGGACTCTCTGCCAATTTTGGAATTTCAATCTTTGGGACTATATAATTTCTACGAATCGTCACTACTAACAAAATAATTGTGATGAGGACCAACACAATCATCTATTATTAAAGATTTAGATTATAATTATATTAATAGATGGCTGTTGATATCAAGTTTCCAATTTTCCCAGTTGCTGTTGTTGCAAGCAGTGTTTGGATCCTTCGTAATCTAACCAAGAAGCCGGTACCAGAGCCTGAACCGGAACCACCTCGCTTCAAGTTTCCATTTTTCTATAAGGATGAGTGACCGCGTATTTGTATTTTGGAGGCACAAGTGTCATCGGTGTCAAGTTCCTCTGAACTTGGATATTTTTGGACCTGTGGAAAAAGTTGATTATGTAGAAGATTGGGTTGAAAGAACAACACGTAATCCATTTCTTCTAAATCAGGTGTTTTTAAAAAAAATCGATGGAAAAATGAGGAGGGTTTGCATCGATTGTTTTGAGTATTTGTTCCACGTAAAAAAATTAAGTTTCTTAATTGTTCGAGATAGAGAACTTGGGGTACGCAAAACTGAACCCCCCGAAAAAAGAACCGCATTCACTGATTATTCTTTTGATTTTTGGATGAAATCAATGATACATTGTTATAAAGTTGGATTGTGAAGTGAACAGGTTCAATGTTAAAAAAAACAGTTGGTAAAAATGGACATTCCTAAGGATGAGGAGGAGTACTTTATCCAGCCCGAGGACGAGGACGAGGACGACTTTTACGAGGACCCCGAGGACGAGTAGACTTTTTAGACTTTGTTTTGATTAGAAACTTTTTAAGAATTGGATCAAATGTTGTCGCACGAATACTTTGGCACCCGCACCCCATTTTATTGTTGCCCAATAATAAAAAAATGGAGCCTCTCATTAAAAAATACGAGTTGTCAAAATTAAACGAAACTATAATACGTAAAAAAGGTTACAGATTCTCTGTAAATTTGAAAGATGCACGAAAAGCGGTTCGAAGGGCGGCGCAGGATATAGCAGATTTTTCATCAGTGGTTCTCAATCGAAAAAATTCTAAAATTGCAAGTAAAATAGATCCTATAATCTCAAAGTATAGAATACAGACTTTTTTACTTTCATTACATGTAACTCGTTTTCGAGAAGGGAATTCAACACGCTCTTTAAGCGCGGATGAAACGAATAATATTTTAAAGTTCTTTAAGTAAGATGAACCGTATCATAAACAATATTTACGTTGGGGATCACACAAGTCCCAGTCTTGACCCAGTTGCATGCAACTGTTCCTTTGACCTCATAGTAAATTGCACCAAAGACCTTCCGACAAATTTGAGAGGCATCAGGGAGATTCGGGTTCCGGTGGATGATGCTGAATTTGAAAATGACGCAATGTTTGGGTACCTTCCGGGTGTCACATATGAGATTCAAAAGGTTTGGTCGAATGGGGGCACCATTCTCATCCACTGTTTTGCTGGTGTGTCCCGAAGCGCATCAGTGTGCGCTGCGTACCTTATGAGATACCAAGGGTTCATGTCCGTTCAAGAAACTGTGAGGTTTATGAAGACAAAGAGACCAGTTGTTTTTGGGAATGCAAATTTTAGATTTGCTCTCGAAAAATTTAATAGCATCTATCATTAAATTAAAAACAGTAAATGCGTATTAAATAAATGGGGTCCGGATTATCATGTGAGTACCCCTTTGGTACCATAGTATCCTTTAATCCTCTTTATGATGATTTTTGTCATCCTGAAAAAGTTGAAATAGAAAAAGAAGATGAGGTTGTGGTTCTAAGAACTCTGGAGAGTCCCTACAAAACTTTGCAACTCAACACTCACAGTGGACAGATGTTTTTTGGAAATGAGCACGTAGGATATCAACTTGATAGATATGATATGGAATTTAGTTTAAAAAAATCAAGCATTATTTAGTAAATGGAGTCTGAGAGGACGACTGTGCACAGTCGGACCATGTTCAATGCTGTCATCATCACTCTTCAAAAGGTTACTGATATGAACCTTTCCGATGATGACAGGATTATTTTCAATCGAGAACTTTCAAAGTGTCTCAACAAGTCTCGCAAGAAGCAGAATGAAAAGATTGGAAATGTAAATTATGGAAAACGGTACACTCCGGAGGAGGATCTCAAGATTATACATTGTTTGAATAACCATCAAAGTCTGAGGGACTTGCGTATGAATCTTGGACGCAGTGAGACTGGATTCAAGGAGCATGTTCAGAAGATTATCTTTGAGAATTTTGATTTGGATACAGATTTGCCAATCAATTTTGAGTATATTTTGCCTCGACACATCAGATAAAAAAGTTTATTAATTTATAAATGAGTAATTTGAACACAATACGGAGAAGAGTAACTGCACAGGGTAGGTTTAGTACATGCGCTTTACATTCAGTTTTGAATGCATTTTTGATTACACCAGCTGGTAGGAAATTATTTGAATATGCTTTACGTGATTATAAGAGCAAATTAAGTCCAGCAAATCGAAATATTTTCAATAATCCAAATGCAGTTACCACGCAAAGAGAATTTTATTTCTGGAAAATAGTTTCTTTATTACTATCTGGTGCACAAATCAGCACAAGTTTGTGTTCACTTAATTTAGCTCGAACTTTTGTTCCAAATTTAAGAAATAATGAAACAATGACATTAATACAAACACTTAATAAACTTGTTATTATGTCACCTGTGTTAAAAAATATAACAGAAATACAACATGAGGGTAGAATTATTAATAGAGTTCCTCAGATGAGAAAATGTATGACAATAAAAATATATGAGTTGGGAAGGAATCCTATTACTTCGGTTGTAAAAGGTATAGAGGGGGATAGATTATCTTTAGATCATGCAATAATTGCTATACATGGTCAAGGTCAAATTTCTCATGCTTTGACAGGTGTTATATATAATAGAGTACAGTATGTAGCAGATTCGCATACACAAAGTGTAACACAGTGTGATTGGGCAGATGATATAAATAATGTTTTAAGAATTCCATTTATTGTAAATCATGGAGGCTATTCACGAGCAGAATATGCAGCGTTAGTTTACATCAGAAAAGAATTGAATTATTTAAATTTTAGACATGCAATCAATTATATAACAAGACCGGGGAGAGCTCGTTCCAATGCAACTTCTAATGTAAGGTCAGCTTCAAGACGAACGTCACCTAGTTCAACAAGAAGAAATTTATCAAATAATGCAACATCAAGAAATCTAACAAGACGCGTTGCGACTCTTGGTCTAAGAAGAAATACAAGAGTTAGAACTCCTTCACCAAGAAAACCAGCTAAGAAAAGAAAAGTTTCAGAGCGCGCTTAAAAAAATATAAAGTAATAATAAAATGGCATATGAACTTGGGAATATTGGATCATATATGGCAAAACGCAAAGCCAATATGGAAGCTTACAAAAAAACACACGCTGGTCAGAGATTAGAAAAACGCAAATCTCAGTCTAAAGGCCGTACGGGAAAGAACATGTCAGAGGCGCGTCGTTCAGCTGCAATGACTGCAAGCAAAAATAGACGTAAAGCTGCTATGAATGCTGCCAGAAGAGTTCCACCACAGGTTCGTACTATGGTTAGAAACATAGTAGCAAGAGCAGTAGAAAGAGAGAATGCAAGATTGGCAGCTCCAACCATTGCTGAATTATCAAGAAATAATTATGCACTTGCACATACAATTTTCGCAAATAATCCATTGACACGCGCGCAGTTAAGAGAGCTTGCTTGGCAACGTAGATTAGCTGGTAACGCGAGATATGGTGGTAGAAAAATACCAAATACACGTTTATAAATTAAAGAAACGTGAACAGGTTCGAGAAACTCTTTAAATATGAAGTAGAATACTCAACTACGAAGTAGTTGTTTAAAATGGCGAGAACAAAGCCCACAATTCCCAAACTAAAACTCACTCTGCAACACACAAAATTCTTTGCGAATTATACACCAGGAATTTATCTCATTTCGAGGCGTGTAAAAGGCCAGATGCAAGTAAAAATAGGTCAAACCGGCAATCTCAAGCAAAGAATAAGAACTTATGGATCGGATGAAGTTTTTAGAATTTGGTCTTTCAAAACGCCTATTCATCTTATACTTGAAGGGAAAATCAAGTATAAGTTGAGTGAAATTTACAGGCGTATTGAGGGGACTACTGAATCTTTTGATGCGGATTTTGATGACGCTTTAGAGATTGTGAGGTATGTTATCTCTCAATCTCCAGATCCCGTGGTTCCCGTGGTTCCCGTGGTTCCCGTGGTTCCCGTGGTTCCCGTGGTTCCCGTGGTTCCCGTGGTTCCCGTGGTTCCAGCCATACAATTTGAGAAGGAGTTGAAGATGGATATGGAGATGCAAATGGAAAGAATAAAATTAGCTGTGGAGAGGCAGATGGGGAGGATGAAGATGGAGATGGATTTGGCTATTGAGAGGCAGTTGGAGGCAGCAAAGAAGCCAACCATCTTTGATAGTGTAATGTCATTCTTGGGAGTTCGTAAGCATAGAGATGGTATAGATGAACCGCCTTCAAAGAGGCTTAAATATTCGATTCGTTGATATTTTAAAAATGTGTTCCTCCAACTCAAATGAGTTGTCGTTCCATCTCGACTTTTTTGAGAATTGTACCGCTGATGTTTATTACAATGAAAAATACATGGGAAATATTTATGAAAGAATTGAAAACAAGGATTATATAAAACCCTTGTTTTCAAAGGATGGATCCCTAAAAAATGTTTTGGTAAAGGGAGCTGGAAATCATTATGAAAGTCCAATTCGTGATTTTCCACCTCATTTTGGAATTCAGAATCAGATTAGCCGGCAAGATTCTGTGGATGTTGCCATGCAATTAAATAATATGTTTTATTAACGACGAGCACTGAACATCTTCATGAGTGAACGATGTGCGGTGAGAGCCTTTATAAGTTGTTCTCTCGTTGGTTGAGGGTGTCTATGTGGTGAACGGTTATGTACATATTTTTGTTTATTTTGTGAAAATTTCACCTTATATCTGGGATTCCCTGGAATTTTAGACGCGGTGTAAATTCCATACCCACCACGGTTTGGTTTATTACCTAAAAGCACATGTAATGAATGGGATGGCTTTCTTGCTCTTTTCACCGATGCTTCCTTGCGTCCTTTATACCCTCTATAAGCCTTTTGAATCTTGGTTGCAAGTTTATTCTTTCTTCTTGCGATTTCAGAGTTGAGGAACGCGGAAAGGTTATTCATTTATTATATAAAAATATAAAAATATGTAAAACAAAGAATATGAATTGGTTTGAGCCCCCTGAGTCCAACTCTGGAACGACTACAGATAGTCAGTTGTCCAAAGACGCGTCCTTACCACGTCGTCGTGAAACAACTGGTATTCAAGAAGAAAATTGGACACCTCTTTCAATTGCAAATCTTGATAAACTTTTCAGGATAAGTGAACGGGCCTCATTCGAACTTCTTGAAGTAAACTTCAACGAAGATGGTAAATACGTTTGTAACTTCCCCCGATCTGATCAAAAACGCAAAAGCGCTTGATTATCGCAGACTTGGTAAACAACGTGTAGAAGCTTATCAAATATGGAGAACTCTCAAGGGATATTCTCACGGCTGGAAAAATCACCCAGCTGTGAAAATGTGGAGGGGTTACGATTGTTTCTTGGCAATGTACTGTAATGCTTGTATAGACGAATGGATCCTTCGTGGATACAAGAATACTATGCAGAAACTGCCACATTGTAGCAATCCAAAGAAGCCAGATTGGTGGGGGCGCGAGGATGTATTCAAGTCCCATCAAGCTTCTTTGAATAGAAAGAAACCAGACTTTTATCATTTTGATGTGTCTCAAGAAGAGTACCCGGAATATATTTGGCCAGTGTCAACTACTCTGTAGTTGTTCAAAATTCTTCTTTCCAATATTTGTGCGTCTCCTTTTTTGGAAATTTGAGTACAAGAAGAGTGCTGAAAACACCAAGTAAAAAGTCTTTAAGCATTTTTAATATCTTTAAATATTAAAAATGTTAATTCAGACACAAGGGACTTGTTATTTTTACAGTGTACTGAATACAATGGCAGATACGAGAGGAGGAAGAAGACTTTTATTGGTAAAAATGAAGGAGTTTTTATCAAAATTATCTGCAGCACAAAGAGAAGTATTTTTTAATCATAATGTGTGTATAAAGTATTCTAATCTACCTTCAGTGAAACGTTTTATTTTCTTTAAATTCATTTATAATTATTGGACAGGATATACTGAGCTTAAGGGATCAGTAAAACTTCTTCAAAATCTTAATATGCAGAAATTCAAACTTGAAGGGGGTGATTATATGGCACCAGCTAGGAAAAGTATTTTTGGCGCAGTTAGTATTCGTAAAGAATTATGGGCACCGGGAAGAAAATACAAACCAACAACGGAGTGTGTTGTACAGATGTCATTTGAAAACGAACAAAAAAATTATTTTATAAAAAAACCTTCTGATATAAGCGTTTTCTTGCCAGGTGATCCAGATTTTGTACTTGACAGTGCAACTATAATTATGAACAATGGACCTGGTAAACCTGCACATGCAATTGCATGTGTGAGATTTCCAAACAATTCATTTGAACTTGTGGATTCAGCTGGACATGGAAAAAGATACAAGTGTGACTGGACACATCCTGAAAAAGTTGAAAAAGTTTGGAAAAGACATTATAGTGGGAGATATACCGTGGGTTGGGACTATACATCGATAGTGTATATCAAAACAAAGAATCTCCCAGAATTTAGTCTGAAAGGACTCACTCCTAAACATTCATCAAGAATTCCAAGTCCAATATATGCATCAACGTCCCCTGCGCCGCATGGTAGAAACTCATTGGGGCGAAAGATTATGAAGGGTCCCAGGGGTGGTCTTTATGTGATGGTGGGTGCATCTAAAAAGTATGGGGCAAAGCCAGTTTTGAAGAAGCCTTCTCCACGGAAAAGTCCAAGTCCCCCAAAGAAAAGTCCAAGTCCACATGGTAGAAATTCAAAAGGACGAAAGATTTTAAAGGGACCAAGAGGCGGTCTTTATGTGATGGTTGGTGCAGTCAAAAAGTATGGGGCAAAACCGACTACAAAGTAGTCGTCTATAAAGTAGTCGTCTGTGGTGCGTGCTCAGCCGCAATCTCATTCAGTCTGGCTTCCATGGCGGAAACAATCTTTGGAATGATGACAGATTCAATCTCAGCAACAATTTTTGGTATGACAACAGTCTCCATTTCGGAAACAATGAGAGGTTCAGCGGCTGAGAAACAAGCACCCATTTTATTATATTACAATATTATAAATGAAAATTGCCTTTTACACTGGACTTTCCATTGTAGTTCTTGCTCATGTGTTCATCTTGATTGGATTCAAGAATGCATTTCTTTCAGCAAATCATAGTTATATAATGTTGTTTGCTGCGCTCCTCATTTATTGGGGCCGTTGCCGTTGTTCTTCTTAGAAGCTCATTTAAAATAAAGAAATATTAATATGTACGGGACAACTGAAACGCGTTTCCAGAATGTTTTGGTCTACTTAAAAATATAATCTATATTCAGTAGCATGAGTCATAAGAGACTTGAGTTGCTTAAAAAGATTCTTGAGATTGTTGATGATGCAAAGGAGACTATTACTGATCAGGAGTACATTGAAATTTCAAATTACTTGATGGAGCTCCACAAGAGTGAAAAGAGAATTGATGAAATTATAAGAGAACAGACTCAATTGAATTTGGGTGCAATGCTTTGGTACATTACAACATTTGATAATGCTGCGTGAACAGGTCTGGGGACCAATTCGAAGAATTATGACAACTGTAAACAGTTGGACAAAATGTCAAATTACCCACAGTTGATTCTTCCTACCCGTGAGGATATGATTGTCAAAATTAAGAAGCACGAAAAGATTCCAACACTTGGAGAAATTTTGGAGATGCGTGTACAGGCTCGTGAACAGTTGTGCATTCCATTTGAAAAACAAATTCCTTACGAACGCTAATATGGCGATTTCACCCCAGCTAAAGGAGGAGATTGAGACTCGTATAGGCCATTTGAAGCTATACGCCAACTCTTGGAAGTCATGGGAAGACTACAGGGATCGATGGGAAATCACCAGAGAAGCGATTGAAAGATGGTCACAGGATGATCAGACAAGATTCTTTTTCGAAGGGATTCATTACTTTTCAACTGAAGAGTTGTGTGTAATGTTTTGGCAATCTTTGACCAATGAGGAGAAGGATGACTTTATTAGTAAGATGAATAGTGACTCGGAGTTTGGGGATGATATTGAGAGGGAGTATGCTCACTGGGAAGAGAGGAATGAGATGTATCTAGCTAGGAGGGAGGATGCGGCCTACTAGACAATTTCTAGAAGTTGGACAACTTCTAAACAACTTCTAGAAGTTGGATTTATTCCCGCGTATTATTGTAAATGTTACCCCCTAAAAAAAATTACACTCGTCGAATATCTATGAAACAACGCATGAAAAATCTTTACCCGTGGTTTGTTTTAAATCCTCATCTTGCAAAAAGTTACATTCATAGTTTAAAAGAAGGTAAAATTAGAACACTTAAATCTTTAAGGGGTAGAAATATACCACAGGGTGGTAAAATTCCAGTTAATCCTAGGAAACCTTTAAAAAGAGGTGGACAAAGTGTAAAATTCAGTAGACCACTCGCGACAATCATGGGACCAAAGGGTAAACCGGGACTCACTGCAATGAATAGAGCAACCATTGCGAGACATGAGAAACTAAAACATAGTAATGTTGTAGATTATGTTATACAAGGTGGATTTCGAAGAGGAAATTTTAATCCAATGTCTATAAGACGTAGATTTCAGTCTTTGGTACCAAGTGAAAAAGATAGATTCAAAAGAAATATTCAAACGAATTTAAGATCAAGAAAAATTCAAATGACAAATTTTTTTGGAGCCGGTCCCATGAACAAGAATAATGAATCTCATTTAAGTCATTTTAATAAGATGGTAAGGATTGTAAAAAATCTTGGTCTCTCTAATATCAATACATATGATGACTGGAGAAAATCAAATTTATTACCAGGTTAAGTGAACAGGTCCAACTTCTAGAAGTTGTCCAATCATATGGCCGTCTTTGTGATTGCTTTTTTGTTCACTTCAGCACTTATTCAACTTGCACAGCTGATATGGAACATGCTTCGATTGTTGAGATGAAATCGACTATCGGGAGTATTAAAGGTGCGATTGCGTGGTACCGAACTCCGAGAACTCATCTTGTGTATAGACAAGGTGGTCTAGTGGAGCAGCGTATTATTGAAATGAGCATGGAGGAGAGATCCCAACAGCTCAATGCAGAACTGGATCTCGTCTATTTTGAATGGCGGCTGGATATAATGGCAGCAACCACCATTCAAAAGAGGTGGAGGGGGGTAAGGGATAGGATGCGGTTAGTTGATCCGGGTGATGAGATTTGTAAGAGGCGCATAGCTTTAGAGTTTAATAATCTCCGTCTTGACGTACTTTGAACCATCCTTGTTGACTTTGAGAATCGTCTCTTTTCCCTTGATGTACACCGACTCACCAAGTATTCGAGTTGGACCCGGAACCTTCTTCATAAAAAATTCATAAAATTTATTCAAGATTTCGCAACGTTTAAACATTTACTTTTACACAAACAAATTCTTTAGTAGTCGTCATCATCAAAAATATTGTAATAGTTTTTCCGCTCCCTGAGAAATTCATCGTCAAACAGAATCTCTGGGATGACAATTTTTGGGAACTGGTCCTGGTCCTTCTTCACCACATGAGTTTCGCGTAGTCGCTGAAGCCCGTCCCGTTTCCGGTTCTTTAGGTTCCTCTGAATCTTCTTGAGGATGAGACACGGATTTGGGATGGAGCACAACTGTGGAACAGTTGGCATTTTTAAGATTAATGGTTGTCTGCTTTAAATTAACCAAAGTTTTAGGAGGTTTCTCAATAAACTTTCTATTTTTGAAATATTCATAGCATTCTGTCCACTCTTTGTTCATAATATAAAGATATCTTGCTTATTTTTTTAAATGACGACTGAGGGATGGACTCCAAGTTATTTTGGAACTTTATGTAAAGAAATTTTTCCAAAGAGGGAAGATGAGCCACTTGTGATTATTGAAGTCGGTACATGGATGGGAAAATCTGCAATTGAAATGGCAAAGGTTTGTGACAAGAATTGCAAGATTTATTGTGTTGATACATGGATCGGGTCAGTAGAACATTATGATAGTGTGGAGAGGGATGAGGAGGGGTTTCCAATCATTTATAAAAAGTTTAAGGAGAATATCAAGAGGGAAGGGGTGGATGATGTAATTATTCCAGTTATTTCAACAAGCACAGATGCCATTCAATATTTTAAAAGGAATGGAATCAAGGCTGATGTAATTTATATTGATGCTGCCCATGATTATGAGAATGTAATGAAGGATCTTGAAAATTATTGGCAAATTTTTGACAAAACAAAACCAGATAATTGTTTCTTTGGTGATGATTATGGTGATGCATGGGGTGGACTTATAAATGCTGTAAATACATTTTCAAATAAAAATTTTAAAAAGCTGTCTCTTCACGGTGTAACTTGGTTTACACATGCTATTCATGCAAAGACTTGATTTTTCTTCTGTTGCTCTTTGAAAAGATGTTGGATTTCTTAACTTTTTGATATACTTTACCTCCATATCGAACCAATTCCATTTTTCTTGTATTGAATTCGTAAGGTTCAAAGTAAATGATGCTATCAATTTTCGTAATCTCTGGTTTTTTCATTTTTTTTATTCTGGTTAAATTTCTATATTCATTGAGAGCGCGGGTCTGATTTCTTGGTATACTAACAAATTGTCCAGCTGGTAATCTGAAATGAGCCACCTCTTTCCAATTCATACCCTCTTGCCTTCCACCATAATGACCAAAGTATTTGCTTGCAATTTTTCCTGTTTTCAAAGAACCGGTTCTTAAACGAGTGAGTGCACTTTTAGCTTGTTCCTGTTTTCTCTTTAAAGCTTTAATTTTATTTGTTAAATTTTTTCTAGAATTGATTACAGTCTTCAATGCTTTACTGGTGGCTCGAAGTTTAACCAGATTCGCTGCATTTACTTTATTGAGGAGCGCGTTTGAATTCATTTATTAGTGACGCAGACTATTATTTGGATCAAACTTTGTCTTGTACCAAGCAGGTGGAGCCTTTCTCTTGGTGACCAAAACATATTTGTACATTCGAGCAGTTCCCCATTGGATTGCAGTGGCACCTGGACGACTCCCACCAGTCTTCCATGCTTTAAGCCCTCTATCATATACAGTATTTAAAGTTGACTTTGGGATTCCTGTCCTTCTTGCAATTAAAGAGCGGTTGGAGGAGAGTCCCGGGTACGTTTTGTGAAACAGAAGGGTCCATTTTGATTTTGATTTTTTTGCAACTGCGTCAGAGGCTCCAAGTTTCAATTTGGAATATGGAGTTTTCCTTCTTTTGAGGAGTTCCTTTTCACGTTTGACTTTCATGGAGGGACTTAAACCTGAAAAGTATCTCTGGGGCCAACTCAGATGAGTTGTGGACGGTTGAATGTGTCTAGGATGTCTCTTCATTTATTAATATTTAAATATATTAAATGCGGGAGTTAAATTATAATATGATTTCTCGAACAAGTCAATTTGCTCATGATTATTTTTATAAACTTACAAGAAGACAACAAAAAAAGATAAGTTATATGACTTATATACACTATAGGGAGGCATGTTTTCAGAAAAAACAAAATCCATGTCATGGATTTTGGGAAAATAACACACCAAATTATGTTACATATTTGAAAAAAGAGGCTTTGATGAATGCTAGTAAAAAAAACAATATCAATAAAAAGAAGCGTTTGGAAATATTAAAGGCTAATATGTTACCTGTAAAATTACCAAAGAATGCTATGAATCATTTTAATTTGACAAATTTTAAAGTTGGGAATGTGGCATACCGCGTGGGTCACAAAATAAATAATAAAAATTTTTACATGTATTTTAAACCAACAAGTTTCAAGAATTGGTGGGGCGATCCATTTAATAAAAACCTAAATAACAATGATCCAATATCAAACAAACCACATGTTTTAACTGGAAAACCAATACTGCGTAAGAATGTTGTCAAGGTTAAGTTTTTCTAATATCTCTTTCTCGCAAGTCTTTTGGTGTACACATTCTGATTTCGTTTTGCCGCCTAGTTTGAGTTTGAGTTTGAACTCATTTATTATACTTTTTGACAACTTTATTAATTGCAGAGGCGGTTATTTTCTTTGCAAGTCTTCTAGTATAAACATTCTTATTAAATTTGTTTGTTATCGCAGCTGCTTTTACTCTATTATTATTGGACCCGGGTCTATAAATACTAGCGGCAAAATGATTAGCATTAATATTAGTTGGTCTATGTTTCGTAAATCCAAGGTATTTTCTTAAAAGAGTTGTAGATGCTGGAAGGTTTCTTTTTTCTTGTTTAATATTTTTACGTACACCTTCGTGTGAAATTGGTTTATTAGCTAAAATTGCATACACTGTAGCCAGTGCTCTTAGACGAATCCCAATACCAAAACCTCTGGCATTGTTTGGATTTTCACCTTCAGTTATTGCATGTCTAGATGCACCTTTCATGTTGTAATTACTCGTAGTAAATTTTACAAAGGATTTTGTTGGCACATGTGTGATTTTATAATCATCATATGTGATTTTATTAAATTTATAATTAGGATATGGTTTAATATAAGTATTGTAGAAATTTTTATCAAATTCATCAAGTTTCATTTTAATATTTGTAAAGATTAAAATATGAATCGTCACTCAATGATAAAACTATTCAAGACACCTCAAAAGTCTGTGAACATAAACGCGTCAAAACTTTTCTATAAGACCCCGAATGGGTCTGTGGGTAAACCACGTATTTTCAAGAAACAGGTGACACATTCTAATTTAGATAGAATAAGTCACCTGTATGCGGTATATTATAATGCTGCTAGAAAATACAATGAAGCTCTAACTAGATTTAGAAATGCTGAATTTAATTCTGACCATGGTGGAGGAAAAAAAGAATTGATCAAAGCTGGTAAGATTAAGAAAAAAGCTGGAATAATTTATGCAAAAGCTAGAAAGGCGTATGTGGAAGTTTCAAAGAGAGTTTTGTACCCAAAGCAGTTACAGTTGACTACAGCTCATCTCACAGTAGCTGAGCGAAACACTATAAAGAAAATGGCACAAAAATTGGTTGCTAAAAGGTCAAAGCTTCCTAACAATGTGATTAATAAAATATTCGGGTAAGTAATTTACCAAAAGAGCTGTGGCTTAAAATTTAAATGGGCGTCAGATTGCTATTATGGCTACAAAGTTTCGAGGTGCTAGAAACGCTTTAAGAACGAATTAAAGTGGCCTATGTTTGCGCAAAAAAGCAATTCGTCTATTAGTAATAATGAACAGCTTAAACACAATATGATGGAGTATAAAAATGATCGTGAAAAATATCTAAATGATAAGAAAAAAAATCATCTCTTGAGAAGTTAAAAATAAAACGCGTTATTTTGGTAAGTAAAAATGGCAACGTCTGCAACTGTCTTTCTTCTTGACAAGTCTGGTTCGATGTTTTACCGCGCAGAGGATACAGTTGGTGGTTTCAACTCTTTCCTCCGGGACCTCAAGAAGAATAAACCAGATTCACTCTTTTCACTCTACATGTTCAGTGACAAGTGTGAATGTTTTTATGATAACCTGAAAGTCTCTGATGTCAAGGATTTGGCCACTGATGATTATGTCACACAGGGAAACACTGCATTGTTTGATTCCATGGGTGAGATTCTCCTCAAGTATGGTGGTGAGGTGGAGACAAAGTTTGTCATTTTGACGGATGGTTTTGAAAATGCGAGCAGGAAGTACACAAAGGGGGCAATCAAGGATATGATCAAGGCTTCAAAGATGGAGCTTATTTATATTGGTGCGGATCTGGAGTGTGCCAATGACCTTGGGATCACTCGAACGCGTCACTTTGATGGGGAGGATTCCCCTGCTGCATTCGAGTGGGCATCTCAGAGTATTTAACGACCAACTCTTGTTGATGCCAAAATTTTTTTGTACATTGCACCTGTGATTGGTTTGTAAAGGCGCGCTTTTACTGTTCTTTGGATTGTTTTGGCAGCTTTTGTCCTGCGTTTATTTCTGAACTTATTTTGGATTATTTTAGCAGCATTATTTCTGACTCTATTTTCAATTTGATTCATTCTGTTGGTTTTGTATACTTTCTTTAAATGGTGAAGTAATTTCATGTAATTTGCAGGTGCAATCCCAGCAGCCTCCATAAGTGTAAGAGGTCTTGCTTTGAAATTTTGGTAGGCTTTAAATCTTATTTTCGCGCTCATTTGTGATTACCTTTTAAAATAGTTGGAAGCGTGAACAGGTTCGAAAGCCAAATCAAAGATTTGTATCAAAATGACACACACCTTTGGTACGAATCTGTTCACTTATGAGTATCGGGATCATGACCCAAATGATAATATCATTTATGAAGATGTCATGTACGAAGATACATACTACGCTTATGCTGAGTTCGACGCGGATGCAGGGGAGCTTTACTTTTATATAAATTGGGATGATGAGAAGCCGGATATAGTACTAGAATTTAGCTGACTATTATGTAGACAACTGTGAACAGTTGGATTTTTCTCGTTGATAAATGTAAATGAACATCATTAATAAAGTTGTTGGCCCAGCTGCGTACAAAAGAACAAATTGGGAATATTATTTACCCATCAATAGAACCACCGTGTTGTTTGCAAACAAAAGGAAAAACACCTTCACAATAAATCACAAGGGAAAACGCAAGCCTGTTTATGGGGTTATTAAAGGACTTCCTATAAGTCCTTTAATTAGCCAGATGAAGACTCGGAAAAAGAAGCATCACACAACTGCTGGGTACGAGAAGAGAAGGCACTACACTTCAAATGCCAGCAAGGCGGCTCGACAGAGACTTTTGAATAGAGTTTCAAATTATTTGGCAGCTCGAAATATTTCAAGACAGGCTGCGAACAACAAGTACAAGAATGTCACTTTGAGTCAGTTGATATTTTGGGTCAAGCATCAAAATTTTGGAAATGGTTCACCATATGTGAAGCACCTGAAACAATGGGTTCATTATGGGGGAAGTCCACCAGTGTCAAAACAGAATGTGCTAAATAATATTAATAGGTGGCGTGGATAGGTCCAAACAACCGAATCACTTAAAAATAAAAGGATGGACAACTGTAAACAGTTGGACAAGATGGACAAACCGATTATTGAGAGGTACATTGACAAGAATGATCTTTGGGGTCAAGATGAGCAAACAAGAATTGCATATGAACGGTACAGGAAAGCTGGCCCAAATTGGGTTCCAGATTGTGTAAAGAGCGGATATGCATCAGGTCAATGTGATTGTGGGCGCGTCAAGGAGTACAAGGGACCAAAGTGTGGTATTGGGTGTCTTGATGAGGATACAACAGTTGTTTTACAAGATGGGTCCACTACACTTCCCATATATCAATTGAAAGCTGGTGATGTTTTATTTGGCGGGTGCGTCGTCAGGAAGGTGGTGCGTTTTCACATCGATGCTATCATTGATATGTGTGAGACTGCACCAGGAGTACTTGTGACAGAGTGGCACCCAATGAGACTTTGTAAGGATCAAGAATGGTTCTTTCCGTGCAAAAAGTACAAGCCACATCCCATTTATGTGAATATTGTATGTGATTTGGTTTTGATGCCAGGATCTCACATTATCCCAGTGGTTGATTTGAATGGAGTCATCTCAGAATTTGTGTCTATGGCACATGGCTTAAAGGAGCCAAGTATCCTTGAGCATTCATATTGGGGTACAGACGCAATATTGAATGATCTCATGATTCATCCAGGGTACAGAACTGGGTACATGAACATTCATGGGTGTGAGTTGCTCTACACGGAGGATGGGGTGGTTTATAGGATGGATTATGATATTTAAATATTTATAAATATAAAATGGGAAAATATATGAATATATTCAAGGCGAGTGGAGCTGGTGTTGCAGGTGGTATAACTGCTTTAGCTGGCTCTTTATTAATAGGTATGGCATTTGGGATACCAGGTGCTATACTTGTGATGCGTGAAAATAAGAAACCCAAGGCGGACCGTAATATGGTTCTTTTGATTATTGGTTTCATTCTTATGATTATAGGTGTTGCGATTGGTCTGGGCTTTAATGCCGGTGGTCTCATGAATGGAATTGGGAATCAGTTTTAAATATTTAATTATTATAAATGAGTCTACGAAGTTCTATAAAAAAATATAAAGTAAATTCTTCCATTAATTTGACAAATCAAATATTAAAATCAAAATTGGAAAATTTAATTAAACTAACAGTAAAAAGAAAAATCCCATTAGCTTATAGAAAAAAGGTGAATGATAGAATAAAAAGTATGATATATTCTTTAAATTTATCTAATTTAAACAAATTGAATAAAATGAACATAAAACTTCCAGCAAATATAAGACAAAGGTTAAATGCACAAAGACAATATAGAGGTAATTATAATATTAAAGAAAACAGAAATTCATATGATAAAAATAAAAAAATTTTAAATTCTAAATTATTATGGTTGTTTAGACCTCAGCTTTATAACAAATTATCCAATAAATTTCATTACCGATATAATAATATAAGAAAAAAAGAATTTTTACACACATATAGAAAATTTGGTCCTTTAAATTTTGTAAAATTAACAAATGATATTAATGCAAATAGTTTTACTTTAAATAAATTCAAAATAGATGATATAGCAGTTCAAGTAAATAACGGGGGTCCTAAAAAACATTATTATAACATAATAAATTTTCAAAAATATTTTGGCGTTCCTTGGCATTTGAAACCTAATCAAATTATTTCTGAAAAACCGCATTTATATTCAGGAAAACCAATCACACGTAAACAGGTTAAAATAATTTTGTTTGTTGCTTAAAAAGTAGAAGTGTTTGTTAGTTAGATGAACAACCGACTCATTGAGTCCGACTCATTGAGTCGTCCAGAACCTGGTTCCGTGCGTTTTTGAACATTTTTAAAGTGAACCGCATTCAGACTTTTTGGGTATGAAGACCCGTATTAACCGAAAGCACTTACAGATAAGCTGGGAATTATGTGGAGAGTATAATGATGATTTTACTTTATTATATCGTGTATTGTTCAAAGGAAAAATGTATACAGCGGCTAAAGTATTTGAGGAATCTATTTGGTTTTATGACCAACATTTTCATGTTATTCGTAAGTTGAAAGGACACTACAAATTTCTCTTTGTAAACATAACGAGTAAATATGTGTTTACAATGAGGACTTTTTTGAAAGAACAGGATGTGTTGATTGAGCAATCAACATATGGGAAATATATTGTTACAAAAGATGGTAAATATTTTAGAATAAAATATAGGAATTAAGTAAATGAGTCCACAAGGTCGTCCCCCAGTTTATCCCAAGTCCCAACCAAAGTCAATGATACTGGGTATCATAAATAAACAGGAGAAGCTCAAAGCTCTTTTAAGTGAAAAGAAACGCAAAATTCAACTTCTTGATAAGGTAATATCTGAATTGGATATTATTGAAGGAAGGATTAGACAGGTCACGGGAAGTATCAACAGTACTATTAGTTCTTATAGAAAGTCAAAGAAGTGAAACTAGTCGGTCTGTTACATAATCATGTGTCCTTTAGCTGGCTGGGTACCGGTTTTGTTTCCAAAAGAAAATTGTTGACCACCTGAACCCACGTATGCAGATTTAGATTTGGAATATCTCATGAGAAACAGGGTCACGAGACCGAATAGTGTTGCATGAAGTGCAAGTCCGGTTGGGTGTGGGACTCCGTCAAAGCCGGCAATGACAGGACCAAGAACCTTACGCATGATTTTATAGGTGGCTGGACTGGAGAAGACGACAAAGAGGATGACAGCCTGAATAGTTATAAATATTTGTTGATTAAGAGTAGACATTTAGTATTATCGTATAAAATTTTTATAGATACCCACTGAGATTTCAGAACCAGGACTTTCAATAATGACTGTGCAAGTCACTGGAGTTGGTTCAGGAACCGGGACTGGAACTGGGACAGGGGCTTTTGGTACACAGCATACTGATAAACATACACAAAATAGAATTGGAGCTAAAATAAAAAAATACCAATAATCATTTTGATTATTTGAAGAGTAATACATGTATATTAAAACAAAGAGTATTTTATATTGAAATGAGTTGGTTCGGAACTTTGTTTCAATATGAAAGTCTTTTGATTGATGGGTCACGAAGAGATCATTTACATAAATGTAACATTTGACACATATTGTAAATACGCTCATGCAATTATGAATCCTAGACAGGGTGATCAAGATGTGTCACCAGAGTTTCATATTGTGTTAAAAAAGAACAAGGCTAATGTATAAATGACTCGTTTGAACAAACTCATTGATTTCTTTTCTCCTATTGTGGGAATGTGTATCGGAATGTATATTTCTGAAGAAACTATGAGGTACTTTGGATATTATAATAAAGCACGTGTTGAAAAGCTCATGGCGGAAGTAATGCAAGACGTTTACAGGGGTCAGTGTATGTGTTTCAATTGAGTCTGGATACATTCCATAATCTGAGTAATAATTTTATTAATCTCTTCTGTGCGTTTTATTGTGAGTTGAATTTTGAAGCAACATTTGAAGGTGTAAAATATTATGCTGCGAAGTTTCCCATCATAATATGTTATATCCATATGGGTCCCCGGAGAACTTTTCAAGGTGCCAGTCACGAATGCGTGACCAAAGTTGGAAAATTCAACAAGTTCTAATTGAAAACCTTCTATTTTATCCATTCTTATTAACCAATTTAAATTTTCTTGTGCCCTAAATATTTCTTTGAAATACCAAGCATCACATACTTACCACCCATTGGCCCTCTCAGAATTTGACGACCCTTTTTATTTACACCAAGGTTTGCAGTGGCGGTTCTCGCAACGGTCTTTGCGCCAAGATTTTTGACTACAGCGAAAGCTGGAAGTTTCTCCTTTCTTATATACACTGCGGAATGATATCTCCACCCTTCATCCCATCTATAATAATCGGTATATGAGTGCCATGGCCATTTCTTTTTGAATATTTTGACGAAATTCTTTGGATTTCTCCAGTCACAGGGAATATTGTATCCATGTGGGTCTATAACTGTGTACCCGTCATTTGCTAGACGAACTCCCGTTACAGCATGCTTTATTGTCTTGTTGGTCAACTCTTTGGTAACCGACGATACAACGTGTCCATCAAGAACAATGAGTGCATGATCAAGTTCAAAATCAGGGTGTCCCGGAAGCTTTGTTGGTAGAATTGGATTTTTATTAGAATTTGAACTTGCCAAGTTGTATAGAATATTTCTGTTTGTGACAACTACGAGGTTTGTTCTGGAGGTTATTTTTGGCGGTTGTTTATCGTGGACATACTCGGTTGCAAAACTGATTCCGAGACTCTTTAATATATCTGAGCGCGCTTTATTGATGTCATGACCTCTGTGGATGGAGTGACCTTTTACGTCCAATTCAAGATTTTTGTAGAGGAGTGCAGACTTTCCCATCTTTTTCTTTTTAATCTTCTCTGTCCACAGGTTGTAAATCATCTTGTAAAAAATGAACCGTTTGATTTCTGGAAGATGCGATTTTCTGAAACACAGTCGATTGTCTTTGAACATCACCTTCTTTTCTGGGGAAAGTTTCTTGTAGAACGCCTTCATCTTTGCAAGGAGAAGGCGTTTCCCATACTTTGATGTAGCCATGGAGTTTATTATGGTATAGAAGTAACACGTACTTTCTGTTTGTCTGAGATACGGAACCACCATCTTTATTTTTTATTATTTGCCAAGAATTAAAAGATGAACAAGCTTGAAGAGGCACTTAAAGAAGTGACTAAAAATAAACCAGAATTTTCAGTGGGTCACCGGGACGGTAAGTTGTATGTGTTTTATCATTCGGCTAATGGCAACGGGAGATTTCCAGTTGGCTTGGTGGGTTCACCAAATAAACTTGGAAAGGTGGGAAACATAACAAACAATGGGGTGGTCTACGCTGAACCAAAGGGCAAAGGCATCGGGAAGAAGTTGACGCAGGTGGTTTTGAACGCTGCAAAGGTGATGAAGAGGGGTGTTTTGGTAAAGGCGGTTCATGTGAATGAGCCAAAGGTTTTCAAGAATAGAGCACCCACTCCACCGATGATTCATATAATAAGAAAGTTGGCACCAAACTCTGTGAACATTCGAACAAACCTTCCAAAAGCAAAGAAGATGTGGGCGGTTTATGCGAGAATCAGGGTGCCTTCTCCAAAGAGAAGTCCAACACCACCCAAGATTCATTATGGTCCAAGAGGTGGACAGTATACATTAAAGGGAACCCGCAAGAAATATTTATAATGGGATGTATTTATGCAGCTGTATGTTTCATAAATATGAAAATATATATAGGACAAAGTATAGAATATAAAAAAAGAATTGCACAACATTTATATTCAAAAGAAGATGATCATTTTCATAGAGCAATTAGAAAATATGGAACTGAAAATTTTGGATTTTGTATAATTCATGATGATATTGATAGTATATGGCTTGATGATTGGGAAATTTATTATATAAATTTTTATAATAGTTTTATAAATGGATATAACTCAACGCCAGGTGGTAAATGTCATCGCGGAAGAAAACTTTCAGAAGAAACAAAACAAAAAATAAGTAAAAGTAATAAAGGAAGGATAATAACAGAAGAAACAAAACAAAAATTAAGTAAAGCACATAAAGGAAAGGTAAAAACAGAAGAAGCTAGATTAAAAATAAGTAAATTACAGAAAGGAAGAAAATATTCTGAAGAAGCTAAATTGAACATGAGTAAAGCACAGAAAGGAAGGATAATAACAGAAGAAGCTAGATTAAAAATAAGTAATAAATTAAAAGGACAAAAACTTTCAGAAGAAACAAAACAAAAAATAAGTAACACATTAAAAGAAAAAGGAAAAAAACATTCTGAAGAATCTAAATTGAAAATGAGTAAAAATAGTACAGGTAAAAAACAAATTATTCAATATGATTTTAAAATGAATAAAATAAACACATACGAAAGTATATCAGAAGCTTATACACAGACTGAAGTCAATAGAGCTTCAATTAGTATGTGTTGTAACGGTAAACGTAATTTTGCTGGTGGATTTATCTGGAAATTTGCAGAGTCGAGTGAACAGGTTTGAAAACAAAACGCAACAAAAACAAAATGGAAATGTCTGGTCCTGATTATGTCCTCCAACCAAAAATTATTCAGTATCTTCTTGATTCAATTGAAGAATCTGCTGAAGAATTGTTGATTACAATGGGACCAAAGCAGTGGAAGCAACTTGCAGATGCAATTGATGATAAGACTGCAATGAAATCTCGTGCAACACTTGAAAATCAGATGGATCAATATCGGGATGTTATGGAGACTGTTTGTAACAAGATTTTGAAACCAGAATCTTCAATGAGTAAATTAAAGCATAAATATGCTTATTAGATAGATGAATGAGAAGTGCAAACAATATTTGAAGATGCTGCTCGCCACTGGTTTTAATAAACATACAAACTGGGAATACTTTTTGATGGACATAGCTAGAATTAAGGAATTCTGTAATTAGATTAATTTTTTTAAAGCAAGTTGATATTTTTTTACAAAAACTTTAATTTCTTTATTATGAGATTTAACGAATTCATCTATTGTTGATTTTACTTCTTCAGTACTCATATAATCATCCATCCACATCATACCACCTTTTTTTAAAACTTTGAAACTATTATCCATATCAAATTTTACATCTTCAGGAATATGTGAACCATCTATATATATTATATCATATAATTTATTATTTTCTATTTGAGAAAAAAATTCATTACTATATTTTTTATGTACTTTTATTTTTTCTTTGTTTTTACTTAGAGCAATGTTATTTATAAATATATCATAAGTATTATTTTTTACAGGGGTTGTAGAGTCTTCTAGATTCCAAGGATCTACACAGTCAAGAGTAGAATCTGGATTATTAAGAAGTTCGTCACTAAAATAACAAGAAGATAATCCCTCATAACATCCTATTTCAAGGATATTTAAAGGAGCATTTATATCTAGAAAATAATCTTTTATATTGTAATACAAGTAACTTTCATAGAACCAAGCGTGTGTATATTTATACATTTTAAAGAAAGAGAATATTTTCTTTAAACGAGTGTACAGGTTCGTTTTACTTTTATTTTGATAATCAGATGGAAGTGTAAAAAATATTTGCAGATGCTACTAGCTAATGGGTTTAATAAGCATACGAATTGGGAATACTTTTTGATGGACATAGCTAGAATCAAGGAGTTCTGTAACTAGCGTTATTATTATTGTTCGTACGTTTTGGTGATTTAACTGGACTCTTGAAATTGTTGGTGTTGTTTTTACCCCCTGGTTTATTTCTCAAAGTTGTAAGTGTTTTAATATTCCTGTTTCTTTTGTTTGATTTGTTCATGTTTATTTGTCTCTTTAATAGGGACTCAATACTCATGACTGGTGGGTATCCTTTGTACTTTCTTCTGTGAATTAATTTTGGTGCAAGTTCTCCAGCTGCCAAAACATCAAGTTTCATACCATTTTTTGTGAACATATTTCGCCGTCCACTCGGACCACTATTTGGTATCCATTTATTTCCTGCTAAACGTGTATAAGTACTCATCATGTGATTTGGATGAACTGCAATGTTTATATTTTGAGGGGTTCTGGTTTTTACACCAAGTCTGTTACCGTGAATAGCCATGGCTCCACTTCCTGTAAATGCCCAGTAATTTGAATAAGGTCCAAGAACTCGAGTAATATTATTCATTTAATATTAATGATGAAATAAAAGTGAAGTGTACAGGTTCAATTTTATTTTCATTTGATTATCAAATCAAAATGCTTCAGCGTACATTGAGCATGTATCCAGGCACACCTGAGATGGCTGAGTTCCGGCAGACTGTTTTTGAAAACGCAAATGAGGGATGGGGGTCTGCGATTCCATTCAAGGATGGAAATGGGAGTTACAACTCTGATGATCAAAATAGGCTTACAGAGTTTAATGCTCATTGGTACTCTTATAGTCACAAGTATTATCGGGATTGGGAACTGACTTTCCGGTCTCTTGTGTGTCACCGGGGTGACAATGCGTACGCCAACTATTCATCAATGGGGGTATCCTTTGAGGACATGTCACGTTTCTTTTGGACTGGGATGACAAAGGATGCAAGGGATGAGTTTTTAAATAAGGTGTACTTTAGCGAGTATTACAAGGACTTGGAGTTATTTGAAGATGATTGGGAGATTTCTAATAATTACCGGGAGCGCACCCTGAATGAAGAGTGATGTGTACACGTTTAAAATTTTAATGTCACGTATTAGTAAGATGAAAAATGGCGAGCGAGGATGGACTTTTGTACCAAGAGTTTATGAAGATATGGACTGGAGCACCTAAGGGTACACCAGACTTGAAGAGAGCGGCAGCGTGGGTAAAATATAGAAACAAGTTTATTCGTCGTTATTTGAAGAAGTAACTTTCTTTTCGTCACCAGTTGTTCCGAGTTTGTCAGCCTTTTTCTTTTGTTTTTCAGCAGTCAACTTTGGATTGGCTTTGGCCTTGTTTGCCTGTTTAAGCTTTTTCTTTTCAGAATCAGTGAGCTTATCCGGAACCTTCTCTACAAGACCCTTTGCCATTTTATTATATTCAATGCGTATTCTTTAATCTAAACAAATAATTATGAATAATATAAAATGCGACACTATATTATTCATAATTCAAAAGAGAAAGAAAGAAAAGAAAAGTTGGAGAAGCAATTGGATGAATTCAATATTACTGATGTTGAATGGGTTACAACATTTCCAATTGAAGAGATTGGAAATTTATCAACTTTAGAATCTTATAAACCACTTTCACAAATGTCATGTGATATGAAACACATGGATGCACTTGATAGAATGGTCAAAGAGGGGTTGGAAGAAGCTATCATATTTGAGAATGATGTTATCTTTTCAGATTTGTATGATGAAGTAAAGATTCCAAAAGCACCTTATGTAAAACTTGGAAGAGGACCACCAGATGCACTTTTACCATTTAGTCAAATTCCAAGAGTTGTTCATAATAATGGTGGTAATGAGGGTTACTATGTAAATTTAGAATTTGCTTCTACATTTAAACCAAGTATGAAGTGGACAATGGATATAGAACAACAGGCATTTTTGATGATGCAAAATATTCCACTTGTATGTGTTCCAATGTGTTATCAGGAATATGTAAGTACACATACATTTTTAACACCACCGATAACTTGGATTGATTTTTTACATAATTTTCCATCTTATGAGAAATATTCATTTGATCGGTTGATTGATAAAATTAAAGAGTGATGTGAACGGGTACACCGCGCGAATGGGTTTTCAATTAAAACCAACACCTGTTGATATATCAAGGAAATGGCTCCGATGTCTAAGAAGTCGATGATCTCTTTGATTGAGGCGTGGGAGGACCAGAAGGATCAGTATTCGACGATGAGGGACTTTGTGGAG
>Ga0304728_1000313_pt1 | contig 40904 bp, 58 predicted proteins | sample C_130625_MF_Meta_FD_190476 | JGI IMG/M metagenome (GOLD analysis project Ga0304728, IMG submission 190476) | Freshwater microbial communities from Lake Croche, Canada to study carbon cycling - C_130625_MF_MetaG (v2) (version 2) | ecosystem: Environmental > Aquatic > Freshwater > Lake | place... | reverse complement strand
TTGCTTGAACCAACATCAAGCGAGCGCCATCGGCAGTTAAAGTTGCAGTTATAGATGTGCTGGAATCTAGTAACTGGTTTCGTCTTACATCAGAAGTTAATGATGCAGTTGTGGCAGTTGATGTTTGAGCATAACGAGTAACAGTTGCATCAGCGGTTAATCCCGCAGCAAAAGATGAAGTTGATTGAACAAGAGTAACAAGTGCTACTAATGCAGTAGCAGTAGCAACAATAGAAGTAGATGAAGCAGCGTTAGCAGTTCTAGTTGTATCAGCAGTTTGTGTTGCAGTAATTGCCGTACTAGATTGAATTGCGTTAGGACCCAAATAATAAGCAGGTGCATAACGGTAAAACCCTGAATGATAACTCAGTAAACGAAGATTAGTTCCAGCAAGGTTGCTGGTGATCTGACCTACATAGAAAGATGGAGTGGGAGCGAAGTACGGCGTGTTATAAGTTTCAACACCATAACTGATGCCATACGCCATACCTCACCCCCATTTACTGCAAAAAGAAATTACGCAGCCAAAGGTGAAAGAGATACTCCAAGAGTTGTGAAAGTAAGAGTGTCTGTATTTACAACTGACTTAGAAGTTGTCAAAGCAGCAGTCCAAAGAAGATTGCCAGCAGTTGAAGCATCCCAAACTGAGATGTGTGTGATTGTTTCTGTCGCAGTCATAGTAAATGAAGGCGAGTTAGACAATGCGATTGCTCCAGAAGAGGCAGCAGAAAATGTTGCAGCTTGACGAGTTGTTACTGCTGATGCGTTAGCAGTTGCAGCAGCACCAGGATCGGCTGTGTGAAGTTTAATATAAGTCGCAGCAGGAGCAGTAAATGCAGTAGCGCGAAGCATATTCAACCAGTTGTTTGCGAGTGTTGTGGTCGCTAGTCCTACAGTCATTCTTGCTCCTTAATTTCTTCGGCATGGGTTACGACGGCATCTGCCTCAATAACCAATTCCATTTTTATCGTGTCAGGCATTTATTGTACCCTAACCTTTGATACCAAATTCAGGTGCTGACTTATCCAATGCCTTTAGGATTGGACCAATAAGACCTGCAACGAAAGCAGTTGCTAAAGTCTTTGGATCATGTACGCCAGTCATATAAAGTCCCGCTGCAACTGATGCTGCTGCACGAAGATAAGATAGGCCGATTTGTTTCATTTTTTCTTGATTCATTTTTTCTCCTTAGATGAAGGTTGGCTTGCCGAAACCTACTATAAAGACAGGGAGTTTGCGTTTGTTATCGGCCTTGTAAGCGCGAACCTTCATGCAAACTTCTCCGCCATTGGCTTGTGAGCCAGTAGGTTTTTTATCTGGACTTGTATTGCCCTCAACGGTCACGACTGTGCCATCAAGATTATCTTTAACTACGATTCCCACATGTTCTACTGCGTTGCCACCTTTTACAAAATCAAAGAACACTACATCTCCAGGTTGTGGAGTAGCAGTGGCAGCATCAGTCCATGCTTTCTTGCTCTTAAATTCTTCTACACCTGCTGGCGTATAAACGCAATTAGGTAGTTTTAATGCTGGCGTAATATGCGCCCCACACCACATGACGAAACTTCCACACCATGGTTGTCCATTGTGTTTAGTAAACTCGCCATACTTAGTGAGGTTATCGCCTTCTTCAATGACGCCAATCTCTGCTCTAGCCTTGGCTACAAAATTTTCTTTTTGACCCATTACTTAACCGCTTTCTTATCAACCTTGGCAAAAGCAGCGTTGATCTCTGCGGAAGTTAATTTACCATCATCAAGGAAACCACGGGCTAGATTCTCGATAACAGTTGCCACGCCTAACGTACCAGCCAGTATTGCAGCCTTAGTAGCTGAGATACCTATGACTGAACCTGCACCTATCACTGATAAGCCAGAGGCTGCAAAGACTGCAACGATTCTGGCAAGGATGTTCCACAAACTGCTGACCATTACTTATCCCTTGGGTTTCGCAATGAGAATGTTAATATCCAAAGTAAGATTGAAATAATAATGGCATAACCAACGACAGTCTTAGCACTGCCTGTTAGTACAAGCCATGCACAAAAAAGTCCTACAAGGGTAAAGTTCTGGTTTGCCATGTCTGAAAAGAAATCACGGATTCGCTTCAAGGTTTTCTCCTAAACGCTGTTGCTTGGCTGATGACTGTCGTGATAACCAGAATCTTTTTTGCTTTCTTTCTAGTAATCGGTGACATATCGTTACCTATGTTTGCAAGGGCAACATAGGCTTGGTTTACTGCTTGGATTGCAGCACCTGCGCCTGGAATTGCATCCAAAGCTGCTGGCACTTCAACTGGCACTAACACGGTTGGTACTGCGACGTCAGGGGCGTTAAAGGTAACTCCGCCTGGCTGCCCAATAAATGTATCTACAATTGTAATGGCATCTACTGGAATAGGTAATCCAGAGCCAGGAGGTGGTGATGCTGGAGTAAGTGTTCCATCCTCTTGCACAACTTGCGGCTGACTCTTAGTTCCGAAAAATGCAATGCCACCGTTTTCAACTCCAGCAATATCTACTTGAACATGTGCAACCAATACTTCTACTGGTGCTTGCTTAGGAGTAGTCTCTGGCAATTGGTCTGGACTATTTGGTGTCAGACCTGCTACGACAGGAGGCAATGATGGTGGTACTGGTTTTTCTATTGGTATTGGTTCCACTGGCACATCAACTGGCGGCACCTCAACAGGAGGTGGGACCACAACTGGCTCGTCTGTTGGCGGTACTGGAGGCGCTGTTTCTTCTGTTGGCGGTGGCACTGGCTCTACTGGTGGTTCTGTAGGTGGTTCAGGTATTGGATCAGGTATAACAGCAGGAGGTTCTTCTACAGGAACTGGAGCTGGTTCTTCTACAACAGGTGGTGGCTCAACAGGAACTGGAATTGGTTCTGCAACTGGAACAGGTACAGGAATTGGTTCTGGGGCAGGTGGTGCTGGTGGTTCTAATACTGGTACTGGTACAGGAATTGGTACAGGTTGTGGTTCTACAACTGGAGGTTGCACAGGAATCGGTGCAGGAACAGGAACAGGAATTGGAACAGGAGTAGGCTCTGGTATTGGTTGAGGCGAAGGAGTTGGCGATGGCGTTGGGACTGGGAGTGGCGTTGGCTGTACTGGCACTGGCGTACTGGTATCTACAGGAGATGGAGTAGGTGATGGTGCAGGTGGCAGAGGTGTATTGGTTGGCGAAGGTTCGGGAGTTGGAATCTGCGTTGGTGTTGGAGAAGGCGAAGGCGTTGGTTCTACAGTCGGAGTTGGACTCGGCGTTGGTACGGATGTCGGACTCGGAGTTGGAATTGGTTCGACTGAAGGCGAAAGTGAAGGAGTTGGAGTTGGGTCAAGAATAGCAACAACAGAATTTTTTCCAACTACAGCAGTTACTTGATTAGACCAAGTTGAATATAAATGTAATGTGTCATTATCTGATCTAATAGAAAATATCCACTCACTTCCAGCAGGTTTTAATCCTTCTAGCAAAGAGTTATCTATTATCATTGTAGTTTTTAATGATTCGGCATCTCCACCATTACCAGTTGCAATACCCCAGCCACCATCAGATGAAACTTGAAATGAAATTGCATATCGTTCTGGTTGCTGAGTTCCGCAGTTAGGTGCAGTCCAATTAAGAACAGTGGCACTATCTGTTTGAGTAACAGTCAAATCTAAAGGTGGGCAAATAGTTGCCTCACCGTCTGCTTCAGACAAAGTAGGGTAAAGCAAAGAAGTTCCAATGATAAGGAACATGGCAGCAAATAGGCGGGGAAGCCTCACTATGTTGGCCTTTCGATTATTTAATTTTTATCAGCAATTAAAATAAACAAATCATCAATCCGCTTTTCTAAACGCGTAATTGAATCTTTCATCGAACTGCCTCCGTTGGGCTTTAGTTCGGCAAGATAAGATTTAACCATCCATCTGACTGCACCAGCCAATGCCCCTAGAAGGGAGCAGAAAGCTAGGGCAGTAACAATATAAGCAGATGGATTCATTGGTCAGCACCTTACGGTTGTAGTGTTTAGTTAAGAGGTATTTCCATAAAAGAGAGAACGCCTGCACCAGCAGTACTAACTGCCCAAAGTTCATCGCCACCATTAATTTCAAGAATTATCTTGTCATTAATATCCATGTGAAGTCCTGTAGTTGTGGCAACTGAACGATCCCCAACATGGACTACCGCAGTATCACATTGAATGTGAACTCTACGACGCGCTCCTGTAGCAGATATGAACAGAGTAGGACTTGTTGCTGCTGTTATTTTGGCTGTACGCATTTACTGCTCCTTAGATGACGAGTGTTGTTGCTTCTTCTTCTGTAAGTGATGTTCCTGATACTAGCTTTGCTTTAGCAGATGCCTTTAGATCAGCAAGTGCTTGTGCGGCTGCCTCTTTAGCAACACGCTCTGCCTCAGCGTTAGCCGCATCTACTTCGCGTTGTGCCAATTCCTCACCAGTCAATGGCACTTCTGCCACTACACCAGTTGAGCAATCTACGATTACTTTAGTTAATACTTCTGACATTAGATTTCTCCTAGTTTGATTTGATGGTCAGGGTTATTGCAAATCCATAGCGCCGTTGTTTCATCTAGTACTGCTTCATCGTGGCACTTAGGCGGTACAAAAGCATCTAGGTCAGGCCAATAAGAAAACCCGATACCTGCAAAGTTCTTGCGGATATTGCCGTTGTAACTTGTCTTGACCCAAGTACCGCCAAGTGAATTGAAAAATGCTTCGCCTTCATCGCCGTAGTTATTTCCTACTAATACGCGAAGGACTATGTTGTTGCTATCTATCTCTGCCCAATGACTCATATTGCATACCTCACTAAAATCATTCCGCTTCCACCATTACCACCAGTTGATGTTGGATTACTTCCTGCTCCACCACCTGAACCTGTATTTGCAGTTCCTGCCGTTCCTAGTGTCACACCTGCTCCACCACCACCGCCAGAACCGCCTGCGCCTTGTGCGCCAGCAGCACCGTTGTAAGCGTTACCGCCACCACCACCAGCGATATAATTAGATACACCCATTCCAACTGCTGTAAGTGCAGTTGTTAATGCACCCCAATTAGTTACTGATGTCGTACCAGCGCCACCAGCGCCAGCAGTTGCACCTGAACCTGCGCCACCAACTGCTCCAGCACCACCACCACCTGCTGCACCACCAGCGCCACCACCAGCACCACCATTATTACCTTGACCTGATGTAGCAGTACCACCTGCTGCTGAAGAAAATGATGCAGTACCACCACCTGAACCGCCAGCAGCACCAGCGGCAGTTCCGTTAGTAGCACCACCGCGTCCACCACCAACGGCAGCAGTTAAGGAAGCAAATGTAGAATTAGAACCATTAGAACCGTTAGAAGTATTACCTGTTCCGCCAGCACCAATAGTTGCTGTGTATCCAGTTCCGCTTGCAAATGATTGAGATGCAAAAGCAATAACACCACCAGCACCACCGCCACCACCAGTGTCACCAGAACCTGAACCGCCACCTGCTACTACAAGCACATCACAAGATAATGCCTTAGCAGGAGTAAATGTTCCTGATGACTTGAAAGCGTGGTACCAATAAGTACCGTCAGTCATAATGGTATCGCCACCTGTTGCGTATGGCTGGATGGCAGGGGTAGTGCCTAGTTTTGCTACGCCGTATAGGTAGAAGGTTGAGTATTGGACGAAGTTGCCCGAGTCGGCAAGTAGTGTCAGTGAAGTAATTGCAGATGTGCCAGTCCACTTTCCAGCAGTAAGACTGTCATACCCACCTGTAGCGTTGGTCTCAAATACCCCATCTATTGACACGCTTTTTTGAGACGATGATGTGTAATTAGGAACATACGCTTCATAAGAACCAAATGTGTTAGCGGTATCCGTAGTCCGCGAAGATGACCTGCTGTAAATAGAATTAAGATACGAGCCGCCTAGTGTTGCTTGATTCATACTACTGGCAGTAGTGCCATTTCCTTCTACAAGAGTCCAAGTATAATTCGCACCAGCATCGCTATTGAATCGCAATAGAACCCCAGTATAATCAGCCCGCAGACTCGCAACAATTTTCAAATCAGTGTACCCAGTCTGTGGGATTCCTGAGAAAGTTACGCTACTTGCTCCTGCTGCGCCGACTGTGATTTTCTCTAGTAAAACATAATTTGCTGTAGCCATAGTTATGCCGCCAATATTCCGTAGAGTGAGAAGGTAGAGCCAGATACAAAAGTAGTTGCTCCGCAAGAAACATTGATTGTTGTGATTGCACTAGTGCTTCTCCATAAATTAACCGCTGCATTGACTTCGCCATCAGATGTTCTTGCTCCTGCGTATCTCATCAATATAGTTTTATAAGTTGTTGTATTAGCATAGTTCATAAAATGTGCAATAGATGTAGTAGGAATTGTTGCAGATGTTCCTGTGGAATACCCGCCTAAAAATGCTTTGGTATAACTAGACAATGCCCCTGATGATGCAGTAGAGCCATCTCCACTTAGTCTTGTCCAACTGTAATTTGTTGCACTATCACTATTTACATTTGCATAAATAGTTTGATTTCCGCTAGTAGTTGTAACAGTGGATATTAAAACCAAATCCGTATAAGTGCTAGGAATTGATGAGAAGGTAACTGAGGCTGCTGCTGAGCCGAGTGTCTGTGTAGCGATTGAGACGTATGTATTTGCTGCGGCCATTGTTATGCTCCCTTTATGCCATACAAGGCAATTTGTGTGTTGGTTCCAAAGTTTCCACCACTATAAAAAGAAAAAGAAATAGAGTTAATTGCAGAGGTATTCATCCACAGTTCTGAAATCATCCAAATGTATCCTGAACCATTTCCGTCCCAACCAGATAAACTTCTAACTGTTGTATACTTGCTAGTATTGGCATAGTCTAAAACATCTATAACACCAGCAGCGTAAAATGTATTTGTATTATTGTTGCTTACACCAGAACCAGCAATTGAAAGAGAGTAACTATCAGCAAAAGCAGAAACGCCATTGCCATACAAACGGTGAGTTTTGTAATTTCCAGTATTTGAGTCACCATTGAATTGCATATTCAAAGGATTGTCTGTAGTACCAGCATTTGTATCTCTATTGATGTATCTAACTTGCAAATGAGTATAAGTGCTAGGGATAGAACTAAAGGTTATTGTTGCGTTGGAACCTGTACCAGTTGCCGTAGCAATAGAGTCATAGGCACCGCTAGGCGCCCAGAGATGGCCTGAGATTTGTGAGGCGTATATTCCTAAATTTGATGGACTCATTAGGCAAGATCGCCAATGACGTGCCAAGTATTTGCTGCAATCTTCTTCAGCGTTGCTGCTGAATACTGAACGCGCAACTTAGGTGATGCCGCAGTTCCTCCTGTCGAATAAACTGTGGTTGTTCCAGAAGTTGCCGCAGAAATTGTAACCTGACCAGCACCAATCTGAATGATGTCGATTGAGTCGCCAACGTTGAAGTTAGTGGTTGCATCAGTTGGGATTGAATAAGTCTGAGCAGAAGCATTTGAAGCTGTAACATACTTACCTTCATCGGTTAGAACAAATGTATAAGTTGTTCCAGTCTGAGCGTTGATTGTCTGTGTGATAACTGGGTTTGTCAAAGTCTTGGCAGATAGAGTCTGAGTATCAGTTGTTCCTACAAGAGCGCCAGTTAAACCATGGATGCCTGTTGTTCCAGCAGTTGAGTTAACGTGGGAGTTTGCTTCATCAAAGTCAATAGCAGTTGGAACTGGATAGATGATTGCGCCAGCAAGGTGAGAGGCAGCAGTTGTGTTGTCGTATCCGCGAGTAGTAAGAGTTACTACTGTTCCAGTACGAGAAGTGGCAAGAATCTTTTCTTCGCCAGCAAGACCTGGATCAATAACTAATGAATGGGAGCCAGTCGGCCAGTTAGTTGAATCAGTAAGAGTAAGGCTTGTCGCGCTATTAGTAATACCCGAAACAAGGGTCGTTGGAGTAGCTGCGCCTTTATATTCACGTCTTGCCATATTAACCTACTATCTCTCTTAGTTGGGCATAAAAAATACCCCGTGGGTTTCCTTGAACATCTATTGCCTCTGGAAGCCATTGATAATCATACATGACTACCTGAGAAACTGATTCGGAAACCTGTAAGGTAATGATATTTTGGTTTTTGTGGAGATTAATTAGATACTGCACTTCAGCAACAACATCAAATGCCCAATCCTTATCACCAGCGTTAATCATTGGGTGCAAGATAATTGGTACATCCCATTGGGAGCTGCGTACTGGGGCTGGGTATGAGCGAAGGGTATAACGTGAAAGTACTGGGCTAACTCCACCTGATGAGGTAAGGGTTAAAACTACTTGGAAGTTTTCTCCATTTAGTTGTCCGCATGGGAAAGCATGGGTTGGAGAGACACTATCAGGAAGAGAAGAAACCCCGATAGTGATATTAGAGTTATTATCTACATCTACATCAGACTGGTCAGCCACAATTCCAGCAGTAATAGAACCAACCAAAGGTTCATGCTTAATGTCTAGGAACATAGCAATTTTAGGATCAGAGATTCCATAGGAAATAACGCCAGTATTAATATAACCATCTGCCACTGCGCTTGTAGATTCAATATAAAGGCCAAGTCCATCTACGGTAAATATGCGTTTTGTGCCAAAGGTAGCAACAGAGCGCACAGTTCCAGTAACTGAGGTTGCACTACCTGTAGGGCGAACCATTAAGTCAGAGGCATAGGCTGGGGTTAATGATGAGGTGAAGTTAGTTAAATCCATACGGCCTAAGCCTGTGTACTCATCAAAGTTAGACCAACCAAACCATACAAATCGGTCTTGGCCTTCAAAACAATAAACAGGGTTATTAGATGCTGTTTCGTAATTTTTAGTAGAAGTCAATGAGCCGATTGTTAGTGAACCATCAGAATTGACAGAACAGAAACGATAACCTAAATCTGTACCAATAAGAATAAAACCAAGGTAGGCGCCAAGGGAACGAACAATCTCACCATCAGGTAACTCGGCAGCAACAATAGGTACATCAAGAGCAGTTCCATCAGCTTTAATTGCAGTTCGGTAGATAAGAGATTTATCTCCAGCATAACCAGCAGCATAAATCTGTGACTGACCACCGCAAATATCCACCCAAGTAAAGCTGCGGGCAGAAAGGTCAAGCAAAGCAGTAGGCAAAGCACCTGAAGTAGTTACGTTGTAAAGTTTGCCTCCACCAGCAGCCATGAGGCGAGACTTGGTAAAGCGAACTAAGTTAACAGTTCCAGTTGCATAAGAACTTACAGATGCTCCACCAGCAGTTCCAGAATAAATACCGTTAGTGTTATTAGCCGTGTAAACAGTATTGCCGTCTGTATCCATTGACAAAGGTGAGCCAGTCATGCCACTTACTGAAGTCCATGAACTTAAAGCACCAGATGAAAATTTAAGCGCAGTACCATCAATCATATAAACATAAGTTCCAGCAACCATACAAGCAAGGCCAGTATTACTTGTAGAAAGTACGTTAGTTGTATCGTTAAGAAGTTTTAATTGCCAAGGAGTCCAAGGGTCTATGCCATTGCTCCAACTGTATCTGCGTAATTCGCTATTAGAACGGTCTAAGTGAACTTGACCTGCACCAAAGTGCCATGAATCCTGTGATCTGCGCCAGAACTGTTCTGGAGAAATTGATTGTTCGCCAGGAGTATTGGAATTATCTGCTTGAGTTCTAAGTAAAGGTAGGGATGTTTCCTTAAATCTTGCTCCCCATACACCAATAGATGCTGGGTCCCATTGAATTTGGTAAGCATGTCCACCAATTGAAACTGGAAATGGATATGGAACTAAAGAACTAGAACTTGTACCAGCAAAGAAGGCTGGTGCTGGGTCGTAGTAATGACTCTTATACGAAACAATTTCGTTAGCCACTATTACCCCTTGAGATTTGGATAGAGTGCGTCTAGTCGGGCAGATTCAGCAGTAATGCGTTGTTGGCGAAGCATCTGCAAGTTACGAGATGATTGCATGATTGCTCCTGGTGGTACTTCACTAGCGCGACGTGTATCGCCTTGTGACTCTGTAAAGTTGCGCTTAATTTCACGACCAGCCATAAGACGGATTGCAGCTCCAATTGGAGGTAAGTCATAAGCACTTGCAAGCAAACCAGTTGAAGAAACATTAGCCACTGCTGTTGTAGGCATTGAGAAATACTTGCGGTAAACAACGCGAACATTGTAACCAGGATAAGCAGGTTCAAATAACTGCAATGACATTCCTGATGGGAATTGACTTGTAATTGCATTACGGTTCAAACGCCATCCAGCAGAGTTAATTCGTGGGTTATCCATTTGAGGTCCAGGAGTTAAATACTTAACTTCATAGATTGACAACATATCTTGAGCAACTGAACTTAAATCATAACCATTAACAATGGCATTGAAAGTAAGGTCAATAGTTCCAATTCCAAATAATCCAGATGAAGGAGATGAAAGGTCAGCAAGGTCAGAGTTAAGAGTTTTCCAAATTTCGTCATCTGTAAAACGTGGAGATACTCGAACAAGAGTTCCCGCTGCTGCGCTGGCATCTACTGAGCCATCATCGCCACCTGAAACAGTTGCAGTCTGACCGCTAACTGCCCAAACATAAAAGGTATTAGTCCCGATAGAAAGGCGAGCGCCTGGACGGATGCCGTCGGTAGCGTAAGAAAAAGTAAGTGTCGTTCCGCCAACGGTATATGGTTGGGCAAGTTTGTTACGGTTTTCAGCAAATCCATTCATTAAATAAGAACGAGTTGAATTGATCCAGTCATTACCTGTTGTCATAATTTCACCGCTGTCGTATTAGGGTTGTAAACGCTTGTACCTGTAATAGATTCAATGGCGTTAACTGTGGATTCAATCTTCTTTGCTTGTCCTGGCATTACCTTGCCCGATTCAACCTCAAAGCGAGTTTCAGCTTTGGCTGCTAACTCTGCTGAGCCGTCAATACGGGGCGGTTGCAGCCCTTGTGCGCGTAGTTCTTTGTATGCTGGCATATCTTTGCTCCAACGCTTCTCTCGCGCCTCTGTAGCGGCAGCAACAGGGCTTCGTGTGGGCATCCCTGATGAGCCAAAAGAAATTGTAGAAACCTTGCAAACAAAACAACCTTCAATATATTCGGTATGTTTTGCGTGGTTCATTGGCTCCCCTTGTTCAATAGGCAATGTTATCACCATAGCCAGCGGCAGTAAGTTGAACTGCTTCATCGGCTGTAATTTCGTAAGAGTGTCCACCGTAGTAAACCTTCTTAACTCCTGGGGTCGTTGCGGTTGCTGTCCATAAAGGAGGCTGTGATTCTGAAATAACGTTATTGGTATTAACCCACACATTGGCGCCTCTAGGAATCGAAGGTTTGAAATAAGCAAATGGGCGTTGCTGGTGTTTTGGGGTTGCTGGAGAAATAGTAGGAACAAACACCCGTGAAGGTGGAGTAAATGTTGGCATTTCGGCTCCAAACTAGAAAAGGTAAAGCGGGGGAGAGGCTAGAAAGGTATAAGAGCCTCTCCCCCTAACTCTAATTACTGACCGATTGAAGAACCTGACTCAATGCGATATAGAGCAGCTTGACGCAATACGCCGTAACCGACGAAGTGCTTCCAACCTACACCAGTGAAACGACGCAATGTGTCAATAACTGGTACATCTACGATCTGAGCTTGCTCGCCGTATCCGCCACCAGTTGAGAATGCCTTGGCTAGTGCCTGGCGACCCATTACGAGTGTTCCGTAAACGTCAACTGAAGCAGCAACAAGAGCAAGTGAAGTACCTGCATTACAAGTAGCAGTCTTTCCTGTGATGTCAACTGTGAAAATTGTTGTTGAAGTGATAGCAAGAACTGTGAACTGAGCATTGAAGCCAACCTGTGAAGTTGAACCTGTACCAGAAGTAGCAGTACCGCCTGAGATTGTTACTGTGTCACCAACTGCAAGCCCGTGAACTGCTGAAGATGTCAAAGAAGCAGTATTTGTAGATACTGTGATTGTTGAGATTGTCCATGTGTTTGTTCCGCCATCAGCAAAGAATGGTGCGCGTGGTGTTTCCATGAACTGTACGCCCTGGAAGTTACCGATTACGCCATTGTAGATACCTGATGGATCAGAGTAAACGTGTGGGTCTGACCAGTTTGTTCCACCAGTCGCGCCACGGAAATCGTATGAAGCATCTGGGTGGATTAGACCCTTGTACATACCATTGAATGTTGCTACGTTGTTCTTACGTAGGTTAGCAACTGCCTTGCGGACGTCGTTACCTGTAAGTGTGTTTGTCTTTGCAAGTCCAGCGCGTGTTGTGCCAGATGTGTAAGCAACGTTTGTTCCAGCGCCAGCAGCAGTACGAGCGATAGCATCTGTTGAGATACCAGCGTTCCAACCTACTACGTTAGCTGCAATTGGGTTAACTTCTAGGAATGCTGTAGCACCCAACTTTGAAGTCAATTGAACTGCGTTACCGTATTCAAGTGGTGTAACAGTTACATAAGAATCTGACATTGCTACTGGAGTAACGTCTGTAGTTTCTGTAAGTGCTGTTGATGCTTCTGCCAAATCTGAAGCAATTGTGAATGTTACTGATGTACCGCGTGATGTTGCGTTAGTCGCTTGGATTTCTACGAGTGAATCGTAGTAAAGCTCTGGACGGAGTGCGTAGTAGGCAAGTTGCTCATACGCAGCCTTCGAGAGATCAAGCGAACTGACCTGTGTTAATGCCATGTCTTAGTTCTCTTTCGCTAAAGGGTTTAGACGAGTGAAACCCACCCGCCAGGTTGTTCATTTGAGATGGCGACTCCATTAGCTTGAAGAATCTTGTAGATGTCCTCTGGTGTGTTATTAGGGTTTCTGATTTCGTCAAGAACGCTGGTTGTGACGCTTCCGCCTGAACCAGTAGAGGCTTGTGAGACACGATCAATTGCCGCTAAATCATTAGCGACTTCAGTAGTTTGTGATGTGGCTATAAGGCCATATTCACCTGCTGCTGCTTTGATTGCTTCCACAGTAATTTCTCCGTCGTATGCTTTAACAAAAAGTTTACCTGTAGGTGAATCCAAATCAATTCCTGCTTTCATTAAAGCAAGTTCGCGTTTGGCTGTTTGGGCTTCGAGTTTAGCTTCATCAGCTTCCTTCTTAGCGCGCTTGCCTTCTTTCGCATCTTGTTCTAATTTCCGCACAAACTGGCGAGAATTTCTATCAGGCTCACCCGATTCTGCATCAGTTGAGTCTAAAATTTCTTCGTCGTCGTAGTCGTAATCTGCCATTTTATTTCTCCAAATTCCGTTTCGCGTGCCTACCTTGGAGGGTGGCACGGCGGGGCTAGTAGTGCATTAACGGGTCGTAACCCAGAGACGACACCACATAGCCAAATGTGGGGCAACTCCCATCGTGATGTCTAAGCCATTTCACACGGTATGGCAACACTACGGACCCAAAGGTCAACGCTCGCGGACAACAAAATCATAGACATACTGAAGGGGTTTGTCTAGTTAAACTGGGTTTGAACTTAATCCAGTTATTCCTGCTTGCGTTGCGGCAAACTGTCCACCTTGAGCATATTCAGCAAGTTTACTTTGTTTAGCCTTTTGAACTTTTGTAATTGCATCAGGGCTAGTTGCAAATTGAGCATTGATGAGGTCTTGGGTGGTAACTGTCTCAGCAGGGTTAGCGCCAGGAAGTGCTTGACTATATTGACCCATTTGAGCAACATTAGTAAAGCCTTGTTGTGCTTGGGCTTGCGTAACTCCAGCATTGGCAAGTGATGTTGCTTCAGCTTGAGTAATATCTTTTGCTGCAATACCCGCTGCAAATGCTGCTCCACCAATTTTAACTGCTTCTGCTTGTTGCTGGATTAAAGGCAAAGCCATAGTAGGGTCTGCTGCCCAAGCCATAAGATGTCCAGAGTCCAAACCAAATACATCCTTAGCGTATTTAGTCACACTTGGATCAAGAGACATTACGGTATCTTGAATAGCAATAAGTCTTTTTTGAAGATCAACTATATTGACATGGTTAGTCATAAGACTTCCAAGATATTCAGGGGTATCAAATATCCCTGGTGGCATGTTGTATTGCTTTAGTAATTCTTTATCTGCTGCTACTTTATCAAGATATTGACCTTCTGTTATACCTTCACCCATTTTGTTGAGTTCTGCCATAGCAGGAAAAACCTTTTTGTAATCAGCACTAGCACGAATACCTTGAGTTGGGTCATCCATGATGGCATTAAAATCATAACCTTTATTCCACATAGCCCACGCACTTGCAGAAAGAGAACCTAGTCCAGCAGCTTTAAGAGCATCTGTAACAATTTGTAATGCTCCTGGGTTTGCGTTAATACTTCCACCAGCAACTACTGGAGCTACATAACCAGGGTCACCTGGCTTTAATACATAACCAGGATCACCATATTGCAAAACATAACCAGGGTCGCCATATTTTAATACTGCACCGCCCCCACCACCGCCACCACCACCGCCGCCACCACCGCCGCCTCCAGCAGGTGGCAATTTGTAAAGTTGCCATTGACCAGTATTTGTTCCACCAATCCAGGCATATTCATATCCAGCAGGTGCTTCTGGTTTATTGCTTTTATCTAATAATGGGTTTGCTTTGATAGACGTTGCTCGTTCTGCTGCTTTGGCTGCATTTACACGGGCAAGAAATTGAGTATTTGTTTCGGTAGGAAGTTTAGTCAATTCAGAAGAAGAAAGCCCAACCTGTGCTTCTAATCCAGTAGCGGCAACAGGTGCAGGTACATCCGCTGTTCTTGCCGCTGCCGCTGCCTTAGCACGCTTTGATGCGGCTAATTCGCTTGGCTCTAAGCCCAATGGATTGTCTGGTGCTGTTGCTGCCCTTGCTGCTGCTTGCTTAGCAAGTAAAGCATCCATTTGTGCATCAGTCATTGCCATTAGTAGGCCACCGTTCCTCGTCCAAAGACGCTCTTAATTTTAGCCGCTAAATCATAAGCAGAGTTCTTTGCTCCCATTGTCTGGTCATAACCATAGACAGGATTGCTTCGTACCTCTGCCAAAATTTCAGCATTGGAACGAGCAAGAGTCTCACCAGTCTTTGGGTCTTTAGTTGTGACTAAGTTTAACCATTTGCCACTAGGATCATTAAAATCAATTTGAGATGTTGGAATATCTAAGTTATTTGAAATAAGTGTTTTAGCAGGTGCAAACCAATCACTTGGAGTTATATGGTCAATGCTTCCAGACATAAAATGATAAAGACTTGATGCTTGACCTTTGAAATATGCAGTTACATCAGCAGCCGTTGCTTTGCCAGATTGAATAGCTTGACCCCATTTTTGCATGGTAGCTTCATCTAAACCAATCATATAATCAGCAGCAATACTTTTAACCTGATCTATTGCTGTAAGTGCAGTGCCACTCTTTGCGTTTTTAGCAATAAATTTACTACCGACAATCTCTTGAATACGTGGGTCAGTAGGCGCCCAACCTTTTAAGAAAATATCATTAATTAAATCTTGACGAGTTGAGGCATCAACTGGATTTCCCATTTGATTGATGTACTTATCAACCGCAGCAGTAGTTGCTTCTAATTGTGTTTTGTATTCGCCAGGTGCGGTAAAACTTAAATTAAATTTATCAGCTTGATTTGATGACCACAATTGGGTCATAGGCCAATTGTAAGTCTCAGCCTTTTGCTCATCTACAGTCGGTGGGAAACCTGCTGCTGATTCTCTAGCCCAATTGATAAGGGTTGCTTTCATCGCTGGGGTGAACTCAGGCGACATGTATGTCTGATAAATCCAAGGAGTCTGAGTTTTCATTTGCTCAATAATTTGAGCATCAGTCAAAGTTAACTTAGCAACAGCCGCTTTCTTTTTAGCAGCAATTTGTGCTGGTGTATCAGCCATTATTGATTACCTTTCGCGAGAGAACTAAACCATGCGCCCATGGCATTATTAAGTCCTTGGGCAGCCGCAGCTTTAGGGTCTGACTTACGTGCAAATTCTTCAGCAGCAACGGTGGGATCAGGTGCGCTTTGAACTTGCCTAAGTTGAATTGATGGAGCTGTTTGTGCCTGTGTCAAATTTTGAGCAAGTGTATTGCCTGCTGGCATTTCTGGTGCATTTTGTGCAGCAACGTAACCAGCATGACTAGTTGCCATACCCATTGGTGCTGCATTAGCCACTGGTGCAGCAGCAATCTTTGGAACTGCTGGTTGTGCTTGAGCAGCGTTTGCTCTAGCAACTGACATAACATCTGCTTGGAATGATTTAGCAAAAGCATCTACTTGTTTTTGTGTAGCGCTACCCAAAACATTTTGAAATGCTTTTTTGGCAATGTAATCAAGATCAAGTTTATTTGGAATAGTAACGTTTTGAATTTGAGAACGAACTCCATTACCGCCTAAAGAAATGGCTGCGTTTTCTTGTTGAGTAAGAAATGAACTTACTGGTGCTGCAACATTTGGGTCAGTATTAGTAATTGTTAATGCTTCCATAAATCGCTTTACACTTGCTGGGTCAGATGTTCCCCATGTGCCAAGGCTAGGCATTGTCTGCCCATAGTAATTTGAACGGTACATTGCATACTGAATCCCAGCCCAAGTCTGTGGGTCTTCAATTGCTGTGCGTTGTAAGGCTTTAACAAACTCATCTGCTGAAAGAGTAGATTTACCCCCAGTAATTTTAGGAGGAAGTCCCAACCCTTGGACATTAAACTTTGTAGCACTAATATCAATTTTGCCAACTGCGCTTGAACCTGTGCCGACGCTGCCGAAAATTGCCGCTATCTCTGCTGGGGTTAAGTTTTTAGCCATTATTGAATCCTTCCAACGGTCCGAATGTTCTCTCGTAATGTGTCTTGTAGAAATCGTTAAAGTTTGCATCTTTTCTAGCAAGTTGAATTGCTACTTGACGGAACCCATCCGTAATCATAACAAGTTTTGGCGGATCAATACTGTCTTTGGCTACAGCATCAGATACCTTTTTAGCAGCATCATCAAATGCTCGGTAAAGAGTTCCAAGTTGCTTATCACGGGCAGTAACTGCGCCTATGAAACGATTAGTCTCAGTAACTTTTTGCTGAGAAATAACAGCAGAAGCAGCATTGTCCCAAGCAGGGTACTTATAGTGAACTAACTGACCGATAGTAGCTTTGTTAATTGGCAATCCTCTAAGCCCAGTTTCAACTGGTATAAAGTCAGGCCAAACTTTTTTGCTATCTGGGTTCTTGTAGTTAAAATCTAAGATTGGGGTTAGTCCAACAATTAACTTTGTGCGGTAATCCCAAGCGGCTGTTTGTTGGGCTTGAACACCCATGCTCATATGCTGAATAGGGTTAAACATGCTCTCTCCAGAACCAATTCTTTCCTTGGCGCTGAGAACTGTTTTAATTGTAGTTTCTACTTGGCCTTCAAACATGTGGCCTTGAGATTGAGGTCCAAGGAATAAATCATTAAATTCTTTAACCATAGGGATATACTTTTTAAGAATAGTAAGGGTTGCATCATTTTTGGATTGCGCTCCATAGTGAATTGTTTTTGGACCTAGTACCGTCATTAAGTTATAGGCTCCTTGAATATATGGGGCGTTAATACCACCAAATCCACCAAGGCCAATGCCGTATTCAAGGGCATTCATAGCTTCGAGTTGTTTGATAAGTGGCATGTTTTCATCCATCCACTTCTTTAACTCTGGACCATTTAACTGATCGTAAAGATTTATCATGCCTGAAACTAGAAGTCGTTGTCCAGGGTGACTTAATAAGAACTTGCCAAACTGACGCATGACTGTTTTATTAAATGAAAATGGGAAGAAGACTGCGTTAAGTGAACGTTCGGCTGCTGTGCGCTCGCCATACCCCATAACATTTTCAATCTTTTGTGCAATTTCAGTATCACTGAAACCTTGCTTTGCTAGCCAATAGGTAGCCCATTGTTCAGAAGCAACTGGATTGTAAAGGTTGTAGAAATCTGCTTCTTTAACTACGCGTTCTGCATCATCGAGAAAAGCCGCCTTTGCAGCATCTTGTGGAAATATACGAGCATGGAGTTCTGCTGCTTGTTTAGCAATACCCATATCTTCCATTTTTGCTTCTGGGTATAGGACTGGTGGGATGTTTTCTGTAATACCTTTTGCAGCAGTCTTAAACATACGACGGAAAGCAAACACAATTGATTCTTGGTAACGCACACGACTACGAAGATTCATAAGACGAGAAGGAATAGCAGCAATAGACATAGCAGTTTTGCCAAGTTCCTTATTGCCAACATATAAACCTGAATAAAGAATATCTTCTAACTTAGCAATGCCACCAATCATTTCTGATGGGACATTAACGCGAGCCTTCCAAATTGCATGGATGGTATTGCGAGCTGATTGTTCATCCATAAATTTACTACCTTTAGGAAGACCCATAAGTTCAGCAACATTTTCTTCCATTGGGGAAGTAAGAATCTTCATTAAATCTTTATAGCCGATTTCACGCAAACCAAGTTCTGTACGCTTAGCGGTAACAATTTGATTCCATGCTTGTTCTTCAGTAACAGTTTTACCTGCTTCTTTTGCAAGAGCAATAATTTTTTGAATAGGAATATCATAATTTCCTGCTAAACGGCTACCTAGCATTACTGCCTGTTGCCCCGCAGTTAATTTAGTTGAAACTTCAGCTTTGTTACGGATGTATGTAAGCAGACGATCAGCATTAAAACTTGGAAGAACATCAATCTTTCCAGCATCAATTGCTGATTGAATTGATCTATGTGTTTCTACTGCTGTACGAGCTGAGATTGCTGCTGAAGTAGATAGACGTGGAGAGATACCTAACAAACGAGCAACTTTAGAAGTTGTCTTTAAGTCAGACATGCCCAAATCAGTAAATTGCGCTGCTTCATTAAATACATGCCCAATGTCTGTTCCAATAACTGGCTTGTACCCAGCAACTCTCATTTTTTCAATAAGGTCTTTAACTTCTTGTGGTGCATCGCGAACAATGTGCAAATCAAGTGCTAACCCATCAGCTTGTTTTTCAAACTCATCAAGAAGTATTGAAGCATCAGAGTCTGCAAATTTAGTTATATCTACGCCAAATTCATTAATAAGAGATTCTGCAATTTTAGTGCGCATCTTCTGGTAGGGAACTCCTTTAGGAGCATTGGCAAGTTCTTCTCTTAATTGATTTAACATTTTGTTAGCGCCTGTTTTAGTTAAAGTACTTAAACGCGCTAAACCAATAGAACCAAGAAGGTTTTTAACTTGTGCAGTTTCAGCAAACTGAGCATCAATTTTAGGATTTTTAATGCGTGTTACTTCGCCAGTTCCTTGGCCTAATGCAAGATCATATTCTTCTAATGCTTTTTGGTCAGCAATATCTTTTGCTGTTTCTTTGAAAGTTTTAATTGTTGCAGGAGAAATAAAATACTTAGACAAATCATTTTGAAGTAATGATTCCATGGCAACATTAGCTTGAAGTTTTTGGTTAAAACTAGAAGTTCCCTTGCGAGCCTTTGCCCCTGCGCGAACGTCTTCAGCAATACTTACACCAATGTCAGCAAAGCCCGTTTCCATAGCATTCTGATCTGCTACTAAAGTAGTGCGAGCAGCTTGAAGCAATCCATTTGGATTTGCAGCATCAGCATAAATTTGGTTATTTGCTGTTTTAGCCCATGCTTCTTTTTCTGGTGCGGACATGGCTGCCCATGTTCCATCAGTAAGCAATGGATTTTTTAATTCCCGAACTGCACGGTCAACTGACATTTGATTAATTTGTTGACCAATTTCTTTTAATACATCTAATTCAGAGCCATCATTAGCAATATGTTCTGCAACAATTGCATGATAATCGGCTTTTGGATTGGCTTTTTGCCATGCGCGTAATGCACCCATATCATCTAAAGCATTACGAAAAGCGTCAACAGTTTTTTTAGTATCCCCAAGTACTTCAGCAACAGCATTAGTTTTTCCTAATCCACTTACTGGGTTCATCTGCATAGAAAAAATATCAAGAGCGTGTGCTAAATAAGGGGCAATAGGAGCAGTTCCATAAACTGTAGTATCAAGAGTTCCCTGACGTCCACCAGTTTTACTTTCTGCTAAAGCAATCCCTTGTTCTTTTAACCCAGCACCCATAACTGCAAAACCTAATTTGTTTGCTGCGCGTACTACTGGAAGGCGAAGACGCTGTGCAATGGTATCTCTAACGGCAATTTGAATAGGGGCGCTCATTGCAACTACAGGAGTAATTGCGTGATCTACCCCCCAATAAATTTGTTTTAGTATTGGTTTGTTTAAGAATGCTTTACTTGATACATTAAGAAGGCTAGGAGTTCCTGCTTTAGCACTCGCTGTAATTGAATTAAGAAGTGTGTACTTAGGTTTAACTACATCAGCAGCCAATTTACCTGTTTTTAATTCTGCCCCTGCAATTTTAATACCTTTTGCTAAAGAACCCATTGGAAGAAAAGTAAGCACAGTCATTAAATCTTGAAATGCTTGCTCGCCACTTGCGGCGCGTTTAGCAAACTCAGCATTACTTGTTCTATTTTCTGGCTTTGCGCCAAACTGAGCAATTGCTCTACCTGGGCCTACTAAATTATTTCCTGTAATAGCACTTGTTAAAGGTGAAGAAAGAACAGATTTTCCTGAAACTACATCTCCAATTGCTTGAAGTGTTTCGCGGGGTAATGCTTTAACAATTTGAAGAACAACGTTAGCATTACGGGATAAACTCAAGGCTCCTATAATATGCTGTGCGGTTGATTTGGCAGGAGCATTACCAACTCCAGGTTTAGTCAAATTTGCATAGCGAGCTGCTGATGCTACTTGTGTCCATTCAGGACCCCAAATACCAGTAACAGGTGTCCCCTTTGGAGCAAACCCTTGTTGAATTAAGTTTTGTTGAATCTTAGAAACATGATCTTCGTACAAAACTGTAGGAGCATGTCCAGTTAATGTAGTTGCAAGTTGTTGGGTTACTGAAGGTACACGTGCTTGCTGCGCATCATAAAAAAAACTTTGTATTCCAGAAGCAGTATCGGCTGTTGCTTGCTTTATTTTGTCAGCAATAGCCAACATAACATTTGGCTGTTGACCTGACGATGCAATTGCAACTTGAGAAGCAACATCCATCGTTCCATGACCTGCTGCGTGTAAAGCATCAATGTTATTAGCAAGTTCTTGCGCAGGGGAAAGTGGAAGTGTTGGGTCTGAACTCATCTAGTAGCACCATTCGCAGCATTAGCATTAAGCCAATCGCGAGTCTTGGCTACCTCTGGTGATACATCAGAACCGAGTGAGTTAAGAAGTGCTGCTGCTTTAGTTGTAACTAAGGCATCAAATGTAGGTTGCAATGCTTCGCTTCCACCGCCACCAGGTTGTGTATCCATACCATGGAACAAAGATTGGTTTTTATCTCCTGGTGCATTAAGTGCAGTTATATCTCCAAATGGAGAACCTTGTACTTGTGGCGCTGCTTGGCCTTGTGGGGCAGCGGCAATACCAGCATTTGGATTAGCAATAGGCAATGCTTTTTGGTCAGCAATTTGGGCGCTTGCCGCTCCGTATGGTTGACCTGATGCAGCTTGCGCTGCAAGTTTTTGCCCTGGTTGATTTTGTGGTTGAGCTGCTACAACATTTGCACCACGCAAATCAGCACGGTTTGCATAAGCGCGACCAGCAACGCCGTCTCTTGGACCGCCACGACCTCTAGCCATTATTTTCTACCGCCTAATGATGCTAAGAACGCCCCAACATCCTGTGGTGGTTGCTGCGCTGGTTGTTCTTGTGGTTGTTCAGCGCCCATTCCTGGTGCGCCAAGTCCTGGCATTGTTTCAGGTGCGCCAGCAGGAGCAGGTGTTGCTTGACGTTTTTGAGCAGCATCGTGAACTTTTGTTACTGCCGCTGCCAAGTCCATTTTGTCAGATGCGACCAAAGCCACAATAGCAGCCACATCAGCAGGAGGAATAGCCCCTTGCGATGCTTGAGTTTGGATAGATTGAAGTAATGCTTGTTCGAGTCCTTCACTAACAACCCTATCCTTCTCCATTTCTGGGTCTGAAATAAATGGATCAATTTCCTGTGCAGTTTGCTTTGACATGATGCCAATACCAATACGTTGACCTAAACCAACAACAAGTGAGTTTGCATCTGCACCTGAGTGTGAATAAGTAACGACGTTGTTATCATCTTCAAAATCTTTATTTGGAACATAATCAACATGTCCCTTTGCCCCGCGAGATGAAACATAGAATGACTTGCGTTCATTTCCAAAGTAAGTCTTAGCAATAGCAATAGCGCGTTTGTTTTCTTCTTGCAATGAAGCTGCAAAGATTTCTTGTGCTTCTTGAATTGGGAAGTCAACTACGGCTGAAAGGATTGCATCTCCGCGCTTTCCTGTACGCACGTTAGAAGTAGATTCTCCACCAAACTCAGCAGGTGTACCTGAAGCAATACGTTGTGCGCGTTCGATTCTATCCATCATGCCATTAGTAGCAAAGCCTGGATTAGCAGCCATCTCACGGATGTCTCCACCTTGAACAACGTTAACCTGACCTGAGCGACCATCATAAGGTCCTGCAACAAATCGTGCTGTTTCACCTGGGCGAGATACAAGGTAAGTATCTGGGAAGATTCCGCGTTCTACTGCAATAACTTCTAAAGCCATTAATTTAGATTGCAAGTTATACATGCCAACCAAAGAATCAAACTGACCCATTGGACGATCTAAAGTAATACGACCTGGAACAACTGCAAGGCACATTCCTGTGCGGTTAGCAATGCGTTCTAATTCAACATGTGGTAAACCACGCATGTCGCTATCCCATGGATTAGGTTTAATGCTTGCGCTCGCCATAAGAACTGTTACTTCTGCATCAGTGTATTCAGCAATACGAACTAAATCATCTGGTCTTGTGTTTTTAGAACTTTTTAATTTTGCTAAAGCGTCAGGATAATGTGCTTGCACCCATGCGCGTGAACGTGTGTAAGTAAAAATACAATTTTGTGGTGTCATTTCATCTGGGTCCTCGCCAGATGATGGGAATGTATTCAGCGGATCGCGAATATCCCAACGAGCTGCGCCCCACTTTGTATCAGGACGAAGAATAACTGGTGATGATGCGTAACCAATTAGCCAGCGCGCACGACGGCGCATTTTAATTGGCATCTTATTAGCTTCCCACCAACCCATGGTGGCGCGCTTGCGAGTAGATGCTCGCTTTTCTGATGCGCGGTTTCCATCTTCAAGTGCTGGGTAATAAACGCTAGGCATAGTAGAAGCAATACGCATTGCAGTTTGGTCAAGACCAGTTGTAATCAAGTTGGCAACTGATGATTTTTCTCTACGGTCCATTTCAGGTAACGGAATAATGAGGTCGCCGTTGTACGTATCACGCAATTGGCGCATATTTTCAATCATTGGACCTTGTAGGGTCTGGCGATCAAAAAGAAGTTGCGCTATTTCATCTACTGATGGACCGAGCATTATTTACCTTTCTTTACGCCAGAAACTTTCTTCAAGCGTGGGTTAGCTTTAATGGCAGCAGGTGATGCCTTGCGAGCGCCAGCAGCAACAATGGCTGATGCGCGCTCAATAGAAATACCTTGCTTCTTTGCAATGCCAGCAGCAACTGCCTTAAATCCTGGGTGCGCTTTTTTCATTACATAGACTTCGTAATCTTTTTACCAGCGGACTTGCCCTTCATTGAGGACTTAACCTTGGCGACTACATCTTTCTCGCCCATCTTCTTTTCCATAGCAACCATCTTCTTGCCTTCAGCATTTTCATGCTTAGCCATTAAAGCTTTAGTTGCAAACTTTTCAGTTTTCATTGACTTCTTCGCTGCCATGTAAGTCTCATTTCTAGTGTGGGCGCGGTACTTTGCGTAAAATATACCACCTTACGCGTAATTATGCCCTAGACCTCCAACGAGAACCTCTATCTGCCATCCATGTTGGACGTGAAAATGTTGGCGGTTTATCACTCATGCTATAAAACAAATTGGGTGCATTCCAAATTAAAAACCAATGCGCCATTACGCAGTCATCAGTTGATCCTTCAGGCCATTGAATAAGTTCTTTGACCATTGGCTTAATTGTGGTTTTAGACCCCAACATTTCAGAACCAGGAAAGCGCACACGTCCAGCTTTGTAATGGGGAGCAAGGGTCTGCACACCATAGTCCTCATCAGATTTATTGCGGTTAGTTTGGTGTGGGATTAACTGAACATTGCGAACAGCAGCCCAACGCTTGAAGTGGTCATACTGCAACATAAATCGTTGAGCAGCATTAGCCTCAACAATCAGATGGGTAAATGGGCGCTCTTGGTCATTAGAGCGTTGCCACCACTCTTCAAGCAATCCTGTGAACTGTCGGGTGTCTTGGTTAAAATCTAAAAAGTCTGGAGCATCCATAGGTGATCTATGTAAGTCAACTAAATGTTGCATCTGGTTCTCAGCATCAAATCCCCACCATTGAACTGACCAGTACTTGGTAGGAGATGGGTCAGCAGTTACAACTGAGTAAGCAGTAACTCCTTTAGGAAATTGTCCGATAATGCGTTTATCATCCCAGCACCCTTGGTGCATAACACCACTATCATCCATGCCCCCGTCAATCCATGATGGTTGAATAAGGGATGCAGCTTTGTCAACATCTTCTTGTTGGTACAAAGTCTGGTAACGCTCCAAGCGGTTCTTCTGAACGCGCATTAGTTCTTTCCATGGTAGGCGGTAATCATCAAGCAAGCATCCGTTGGGGTAGTTTCCTTTATGCGCTCCGTTAGTCTTTTCTGCGTCACACAAATCTTCATAGTGGGCTTTGTAAACAATGTGGTGGTACTTCTTTGGAGCCAGTTCTGGCTTATCTTCAAACTCTTCCGACCAGTCAACTAAGTTGAGTGCATAGCGATACAAGTCATCTGATGCCATTCTCTGGCCTTGCAAAATTAAAAGCCCACCTGGATCAACGCGAGTTTCAGCTTCTGTTTCCCACCAGTTGATTAAAGTTTCTCTGGCCTCAGTAGTACGAATGTTTGTTTTATCTACAAGGTCATCCCAGATAACCGTATCAAAACGTCCACCAAGGAAACCTGAGTCCATACCATAGGCAACAAAGTTTGCTTCTTTGTCATCAATTGCCACACCGCCATCTTGGGCAAGAATAAATTCTTCTAGGCGCCACAAGTCAGCATTGCTTGGCTTGAATCTGCCGTAGTCAGTAATCAAAGTAGAGACTGCATCTTTTGCCATGCCGCGCTCAAACAAAACAGCATCAGCTTTAACTGGCGTTACACGCTCAAAGGTTCTACGAATACGACCTGTGTACTTAGTGGCTTGTCCTGCTGTACGTGACCCAATCATCGTTCGACGAGAACGATCACGCACGGCAAGCCATACTGGAAAGTCGTGTGTCCATGTAGTTGACTTACCAACTCCAGGAGGACAGTTGATAACAACGTACTCTTTGTTAGGCGTGGCTGCAAGTTCTAGCATTTTGTATGCAGCTTCTTCCACCCATGGAGAAGTTGATCTAGCAAAGTAACGTTCTCTAAAATAACCAAAATCTTCTAGCGCACGTGCAGCATCGCCTTTAACTTTGTCTGGAGAAAATATGCCAGCCTTTTCAAATCCCACTTCACCTAGCGCTTTGTTCATGCGCGAAGTTGGAATCTTTGCTTGACGCATTACAGATGGATAACTTATTCCAGCCATTTTTGCTGAAGTTCTTTGTGAGTGTCCTTCATCTATTGCTTTGGCATACTTGCGCCAACGAGTATCATCAATACGTAAATTACTCTTACCTTGTGCCACACAATCCCCTTTGCGTAATGCTTACACTCTATCACTTGCATTAAGAAAATAAAGTGCTATCTTTGCCCAAGCGGGAGAATAGTTGGGGAATTACTCTAAACGCTGATTAAAAAAAACTTAATAATGGCAGTCTGGCAAACCATGTAAAACACCAGACACACTACTCGCCCTAGTGTGGACCCGTTAGATGGGGAAAATTCCCTATGCCTAGAATCAGCAACTAGCACCTAAGGTAGAAGTCCACCATTGAGTGAATCAGACATATAACTCATAAACGGCGAGAACATTAGTGATTGTTATTTCGTATCGCCTAGCAATCAGCTCCACAACAACTGATCTTCATTTGAAAACGCGACCACCCCTAGGGGTAGATTTGTGTCTTAATCTGGAACTACCATCTAGCGATAGGTGCGTGGTTTTAGAACATCTATTAATAGCAGTTAATAAATCTTTTAAGACCAACAACTAAACCTGAGCCAAGGTGACTCAACCTTATAGATTACGATATTGAGATATAGTTCGTATGGTGATATAAAGATAGCCGCCCCACCCCACCGAAGGCACTCACCCCGTCAGAGGTTAGTCACGCTCAACCCTAAACATTAGGTAGAGGGTTAGAGTTGGACATAGGCGCCAGATATCGGCAAACACTTGGGCGCTTGCCTTATCTCCTAGCCGATACAAAGGCACCCCCACCCCTTCGATATAGATAGACGCTACGGGTAAGGCATGGCAGGGATAGGGGCAGAATATCCGGGTGCAATATCTAAATAATATATGGGACTAAGTGTGCAATATCCGGTGAATTAATAGCGATTAGTTGCATTAAGTGAGTGAGAATAGCGCGGGCGCGTAGGGTAAATACCTCTCCTCCCCTAGCTTTACCCGATATAAGCGTGATCTATAACCACGAGCCAGATACTCAACACCTTAGACATATTGTGCCTAGATGTCCACCCATGACACTAACCCGATACCGGCCCGATACCGTAAGACTTAGGGCCCCGGGTGCTTGCATAACCGTAATCTATGGGCCTAGAATAATCCTAACGAGCTGCCGCGAGAGGCGGCTCACTTAATAGTTAGGTTAGATCATGTCTAAGATATATACGGCTCAGCAGAATAAATTCGGCAACATAATAGTGTGTGGCGATGACGTAGCACGTAACACGTACACGATTATATTCACCGGCTCATATCCTGAGTGCATGGCGATTAAATTCGCCGGCGTTAAGGTAGGCGCCTAACATGGAAACAACAACAAACGTTCCAACAATTGCAGACATCGCCCGCGCAATTCGTAAAGAGTGGGTAACGATTAATCCTTACGCTAGTGAGTATCTTGCAGCTCTTGAAACTATCGAAACCCACGGCGGCGGATACTATTTCGCGGACACCGTAAGCAGCGCCGTGCTTTACTTTTTAACTAATGCGAGCGGATACCGTGGACCTAATGCGCGAACATATAAGGCGCAACTAAAGATCATGGCGGGCAACTAATGAGCGCCGATACTCTTTCGATTCAAGATACCGCGCAAGGCTTAGGTCTAAGCGATAACCTAATTGGGCGAGATGATCGCGGGCATAAGTACTACCTAAACCTAGAGATTAAGCCCGTGCAACGAGAGACGCACGACATAGATCATAAGCTAGTGAGTAACGTGCCGGTGATTAGTATGTCCGGCACGATATTAAGTAAGTATGGCTCAATTACTAGCGATCGCGGGTGGATAAGTGCCGGCCAGTGCTTAGACTCTTTCGATAACATCACGCAATTTACTAACCGGTGGAGCTTGGCAGAATTACAGGACACGATCGCAATATGGCGCGGGTATCACCTTAACGATATGCAGACACACTGCGCTCATCAAGATCGCGCTATTAAGTGGGACACGGTAGAGCCTTGCGCTCTAACCGGCTATCGTGCCGGCAGCGCGTGGCTATATTCTCCCGTACCCGATAGCGTATTAGTAGAGCTCACGGGCATAATTCTTAAGCATAAGCGAGACGGTGAGCCTACTGCCTACGATTACGAGGTGCAGGGCTATTACACCGGCCACGGGTGGGAGACTCTCACTACGGAGCAGACACGGCACGACGCGCTTTCAAGAGTGAAAGAGTACCGCGCTAATGAGCGCGGGCTAACCGGCCTACGCATTAAGCGCATTAAGGCGGGCGCATGAAACTAACACGACGCGGCCGCCTAGTACGCACGGCCCTAATTCTGGCCCTAATCGCGGCCCTATGGTACGTGTCCGGACATGTCTGGTACGTCGGTCCCGGTTGGTGTATCGGCTCACTAACTAGCTGCATGGCTTAGACGGTGACTCTTATCCTCTCGCCTATGGTGAGAGGGTAGGGGCCGCCGCCTAATCGTTAGGCCCGGGGAAAGTAATTCGACATGGAAACACTAAACGCGACACAATTAGACACGGTAAGCCTTAGCGCCGCCGTGTTTAACGATCTAATTACCGGGGCAGCTATTGCCGCCCATAGTAAAGCGGACCTGCCTACACTTAACGCCGTGCTGCTATCGGCAAGCGACGGCGTACTAACCGCCGTGGCGACGGACCGCTTTCGCTTAATTTACGGCGACGTAAGCACCGAAACCGGCGAGGGGCAGCTCGCGCCCTCTCTCGTATCCTTGCCAGATATTAAGCGTCTATGCGCCGCGATTAAGGCTATTAAGGCCCCTAAATACGCCGCCGGGCCGCTTATCACTCTCACCCGCGCCGGGGATATTCTTAGCGTGAGCCTAAACGGGGACACGCTAACCCTTAACCTTAACGCGGGGACCTTTCCGCCGTATCGTCACTTATTCGACGGCCTAACATTAACCGCCGTGGAAACCTTGCAGCTTAACGCGGCTTATCTCGCGTCCTTTGATAAGGTCCCGGCGGCTAAATCCGGCAAAGTAGGGCAAGGCTTAGGGCATGGCTTTACCTTCCACGGCACTAACAAACCGGTGACGGTAACAATTCCGCACGATTCGATCACGTGGCACGGCTTGCTTATGCCCATGCGCTTGAGTAAGTAACGCGGCAAGATTACCGGCGGCACTAATCACCCGCCGCCGGTAATTCACCCGCCCGGATCGCGTAAAGCGTGGGTGAGCGTGAAAATTTTTTTTATGGACGATACGTAGTTGCACGGCCTAAGTGTTAGACGATATTTAACGGGATCGCCCGTTAGGTATCGCCCCGTACTTAGGGGATAACTATTCACTAGAAAGGTGAAATATCATGCAAGAATATCTAATCACGCGCTATTCTTTCGATGAATTGAGCGATGAAAGCAAGGCCGTAGCAATTGAAACCGAGCGCACGTTAGCTCACCAAGATATGCCGGAGATGTTTTTAACCGAGGAGCTACGCCAGATATTAGCCGATGAATTATACGGCGACGATTACGCGCTAGGGCTTGAGATCAATTATGACCTTAGCTATTCGCAAGGGTCCGGGGTTAGCTTTACGGGGAAATTGACCCGTACTAACGCGCCTAAATTGACATGGCCCGAGGGTGCAGCTTATGCACAATTGATCCGCACGGACAGCCATTACTCTCACGCTTACACGGTACGGGCGAAATTATTTGACGTGGAGGGTGAGTATTTACTAGATAGCCCCGGCGTGGAATTATTCCGGGACCAGATACGCGATACATGCAAGGTTATGGAGCGCAAGGGTTACGCATGGATAGATGATTACACAAGCGAGGCTAACGCCATTGAGTCATTGAAAGAGGCCGGGGATATATTCCTAGAGTCTGGCAAGGTATCTATTCCACAAGGCGTAACCGTAAGAGCTTAGTGCCCGGACCGCGACGCGTTAGGTATCCCCTAGCGCGTCGCGGCCTAGCCATTAGGTTAGGACTTACGAAAGGTAAATATCATGCAAATTGAAAGAGTACATGGATCGGGCGCGTGGAATATCTACGGCGTAGTAAATGGGTATCTATTGAGCCGGACTTATTTTTTTACTAATAAGCGCGACGCGATTAGATTATGGAAAGAGGAGGCCGCTAAGTGACACCTAGTTGCGAATTACAAGATATTGAAACGATAGCTACGCAAGCCGGTGTAATTCTAGTGGGTCCCAATTATGATAAATGGCAAGATTACCTACAAGATAATTGCACGTGCCAGACTTATCGCGCTTTAATTGAGTGGAAAGAGGCCGCTAAGTGAGTAATTGTGCAGATTGCGGCATTGAGATACCTACCGCACAATTAAGCGGATTAGGTACATGCCCGGATTGTGTCAATAAGTGGGTTAAGAGCTATCGCGCTTTACACGATAGACGATACGGCAAGAGGGTTAAGTCATGAGTGAATATGAATATGAGGTTAAATTCTATGGTAGTCAATGGGTAATAAACATATTGTGCTATCACGAACAGGATAGTGAGATAGGCGATAGCAAAATTATCGCTTGGGCGTTAGCCGTAGCTGACCAAAACGGATTGACTATCCCAGAATATGAAAGCGTAAGCGTTACCAAAACGGGAGAATTGACATGAGCCGCGAGCTAACCTTATCCGAGATCGAAACCGTAGCAGAATTTAGAGAGTGGCTAACGGCTAACATGCCGGGGGCTAAGCTCATTGATACGGTAGACGGCTTAATCATTGACACCGGCCTAATCGTAGGCATGGGCGGGATATTAGAGAGCTACCCGGTAGCAGAATAGCCGCAAGCGCCGGGGTTAGGTTGAAAGCGCGGGCCTAACCCTAGAGACGCACACTAACGCGGCAATATCACACAAGCCCCGGAACGGGCGGCGGCGTGGGTGCATACGTTTTTTTAAGACGCTACGTGGCTGCACGGTTGTTTGGAAAGAAAAAAATTTTTAAGTTAGAAAATAAATCGGTGTTACGCATCCGCTCGGCTTAGTAAATCCAACCGAGCGTCGAGTAAATCATCAATACTTGTAAGCAACAATTCTTTTTTTCGCCAGTCCATGCGCTTGCCATATTCATCGGTTTTCAATTCAGCCCAAATAAATGCCAACGCTTCATCAAGTTCGGAGATAGTAACTTCGTCCTCAATGATAAGCATGAGGAAATGTTACTTTTGATTACGCTCTTCACGCTTTATTTTATATGACGCAACATCTTCAGCTAAGTAGTAAACTTCCTTGCCAATTTTCTTGACCCATTTGATTGATCCACGGTGCTGTATCTGGCGCAGGTTATTAAGGTTGATTCCTAGATATTCGATTACCTGCTGGCATCCCCATAGTTCTTGTTCCATTAAAACGGTACCCCTGAATCCTTACCTTTTAACTCTGGCGCTAATGTTTGCGCTTCAGACTTTGCAGCTCGTTCAATTTTATGGAAATCGTTAGCGTAAATGACCAGAGTAGTTGCAGGATTATTCTCTTTAGTCATCCAATGTTCTTCACCTAAGCGCCCTGAAACTGACACTGTATCGCCCTTTGCGAGTCTATCTACGGCTTGTTCGGCTTGTTTGCCAAAGAGTACGACCTTAAACCACATCGCAGGACCATCAACCCACGCACCAGCAGTTTTGACTCTCTGGCCTACTGCAATAGATAGATTGATAATTGCTTTACCTTCACTTGTAAACTTAATAGGCTCTAAGTCTTTGCCTAAGTTGCCAGTGATTATTAAATTATTCATGGGTACCTTTCTAAATCTTGGATTACCCGTAACCTATCTCAATACCAGTGATGACGCAAATGCCAGTGAAGCGCCCCACAAGGGTTGGAATAGCGGCTGGCGATATAGCGAAGCCCCTTTTGTATTTGGATATAAGGAGTCTTTGAAGTCTCACCTAGCAGTTGAGCAATCCCAAAGGCATGTAAAGCTACCCGCTTGCCCTTGCGTATTTGATACACAGGTACACGGTTTTTTGACTTGGGATTCCAGTTGCTTTCAAATGTCCAAAGTTTAACTAGGCACTTGAACTGAACTGGGTCATGCACAATCTGCTTAGCGAAAACTTTAGGCGCCATCTTAAAAGTATTAAATGATGGTGCGCTAGCTTGAGCCGTTGCAGAAGAGAAAAGTCCTACCAGTGAGGCGATTAAAAGGACTTTTCTTTTGAACTTTACTGAGGAACCTTCCGCCGATCTATACAAACTTCGCAGACAGTGATTCCGTACACTTGCTTGCCGCAACCAGTGCAGCGCTGAATCTTACTATCCATGTTATTACCCCCTAAAGGTTTGACTACAATGGACGAATTTATTTTAGCCTAATCTGGTTTAATCTGAGCCTTTGCAATCTGCTGGGCTACGCTCAAACCGCGTACAAAGTCGGATTTTTCTCGTTCTTCTGGCGTAATTAATCCACTTTCAGCAATAATTTTTTCAATCAATTCAGAAATATGATGCGCCATGTAATTCATTCCACCGCGTATCAATTTATCTAATTCAACTTTGGCTGCTTTTTCTTCTGGCGTTTTTTTATTATTCATCTGACTATTCATATCGTCATATTGTTTTGATTTTGTCATTTACTTGTTTTCCATATCGTGTGTGTTGGATTAAATACTCTGTTCATAGCTTCACCACAATTGCACCGTGGCGCGTCAATTTCTGCATGTATGGATCGGTTATCCTCAAACTCAATTCCACATTTAGGGCATTTGTATTGATATGTCGGCACTAAATATCCCCTATACATATCTCGCATAATTCCCAACTACCATAAGAAACTAATTCGGTTGCATCAACATCACTTCCACACCGACTACATTCGGCCATTTCTATTTGGGATTTCATTTGCACTCCGCACATGCAGAAGTACCATGTTCTGCACAATAGTAATAAGTTTTTCGTTCTGGATTTTTGCAACTAGGGCAAGAAGATTCTTCATCAATGATTACTGCTTGTAAATCTGTGTACTCATGGTTGCAGTGATAGCAATAGGCAAGCCCTTCGCCCCAATCTTTCAACCAGCGGCGATTAGCTTCTCTCTTTCGTTCATTAAGAAGTGAGTTTGCTTTGTATTCTTGTGGTTGCATTGTCATTGCGTAGCCAACTCTGGCATAAGAAACGCCATAGTCTTGCCAGCAATTTCCTCTACTTGCGCCCTGTTGAGATACAAACAAATTTCAGCTCCGTCACCTTTAAGCATCAAGGTGCAGGTTTCATCTTCAGGATTATCCCAAAGTTTATGAATTGTTATTTCAAGTTCTTGTCTGCTTACATGTTGATTAATTGCAACTGCCATGTCCGTTCACCTTTTCTTGGAAGTCGTTCGCTTCCTGTTACTGCGTAATTTATTCCTTACCGTAATCTTTGTCAATAACCTTCGGGATTCCGTATCCCGCGTCGCGTAGAAGGTTGAGCATGGCACCTACTGGCATGACTGCCCACCAATCCTCAACTGATCCCAAGCCAACACCATTGGGCTTAACTACTAGGATTCCATAATCAGCTTTAGCATTTACTCGTTCAACTTCAGTTTCCTTAATCCATTCTGGAAACTTGTATGTCTTATGGTTTTTAATTTCAATGGCAAGGCCAACCATGCCTGATATATCACCCATGTCATTAACACCTGCAAGCGCACGGCGTTCTACATTTGGGAAAGCATCAAGTACTGCTGGAGACTTTACAAAAGCCGATTCAGCAGAAGTCCCTTTCTGTTTGGACTTACTCATTCAGAAATTACAAGTCGCACTACATCTCGTACAATTTTGTGGCAACTGCCATTTGAGGTATTTAAGTAAATATCGAATGTTCCGTTATGGTCAGGACCATCTACAGCTCTTACGGTTCCGCTATCTTTGTCAATAATTACGGGATCACCAAGCTGCAACATTACGGGGTCAATCGTTACTGTTGTCATATCCATTCCTTACTCGTAAGCATTACGGTCTAGGGTACGTTGTTTTCGACCATAATTCAAGCAGTTCTTGCTTGATATGGGTGGGCATTGGTACTGCGTTTTCTCTAGCCTTCTCAGCCTCTTGGTCAAGCAATGCAGCCCTTTTGCGTTCGGCTTCATCCCTTTCCTTTGAGAACCTCTTATCCCGCTCAGAAGCCTCTTCAGGGCTTAATTTGCGGGGTGGTATTGGTCCGTCATGCCAGCGCTCACCTTCTAACCATTTGGCGGGGCTAGGGGTAAAGGTCGGGTCACGGTTAGGGTCAATGGCAAACTTCAAAGCTGCCTCGATGAGCGCTTGAGCAGTAGTTTTGGTTATCGCTACTGCCCAAGCCTCCCTCGCGCTAACCACACTGACCCTGCGTGGATAGACATTCCAAAATCTTCCAAAATCATCAATCACATCAAACTCCGAATCCGTTCTTCAGTAATTCCATACTCAACTAAAGCCCAGAGAAGTTCAGCCTTTACTTCATGCAGTGATCCATTACGAAATGAATCCCGTTCCATTGCACTTAGTCCGCCCCACACACCATAATCTTCATTACGGAATCCCCAAGTCAAGCATTTTTCCCAAATCGGACATCTCAAACAAACTGGTCGAACCTTACTATTTGCTTCAATCTTTTCGGTTATAGGGATTCTTTTAGTTTCAGTAAAATAAAAATCCTCTACATCCATGCCGCGACATGCAGCTTCTGTCCAATCTATCCCCTGCGTAAAGAAAGACATCCAACCTCCCCTGTTGGGTCATACCAAGAACAAGATGCAAAACAGAAATGCTTAGGCTTTTCTGGTGCGGGGATTTCTTTTTTCTCGGCTGCTTGCTTCACCTCTTCAAGCCATTGCAATCCATCTTCAGCAACTTGTGGGTTATATGGTTCGGAATGAACCATGATGTGTTCCATCTTTCCGTCACGAGCTAAAGTAACCAGTGCAACCTCTTTAGGGTTCTCACCATTTGCCTTTAACATGTGCGCGTATAACTGGACTTGCATGATTTGCTGTTCGCTTGGGAAATATCGAAGACTTGCTTTAGTTGTAGTTTTCCAATCAACAACTAATTGTTTGTCACGAATGTATAAATCTGTATGCGCTGGAATCCCAAAGGCAGTCATCTCTTGTTCGATAAGAAAATTATCGCCAAAGGGATCATCGCGCTTAATAGCTTCTGCAATCATTGCATGTATTGCAGTACCCATCATTGAACTTAACTTATCTGGCTCATGTGTTTTAGGTGCATCAATCAACTGGTAATACACTTGGCGCCGACATCCGCCAATTTGTGAAGGACCAATCTCAATCTGCTTAGACCTATCCCGCCCGCTATCTTGGGCATTCAAAGCGCCAGTTAAAAGTTTATACAGAAATACATTCGTATCGCTCACTTTTTCTCCCACAAAACAATCATGCGGGCATGTGAAATGCTACGGATAGTACGGATATAACCACGGCGCTGTGCTAACTGCCCTAGTGACCATGTGCGAATCTTTGCACCCACTGCGTTATTAGAATTAGGGTTTGACTTATCTGGAAAACCGATAGCGTTGGTTAAATCTTCTGAAGTAAAAGTATCTCCAGGAAGTAAAGACTCAAACCAAACATCGGCCTTTTCAGACCATGTACTTTTGGCATACAACGCAGCGAGCGCACCATTGTTGGCTAAGATTTCGCCCGTGTTCATGCTTCAGTGCTTTCTTTTAATTCAAGAACGCGGTTATTAATCGCATTCTTTAATGTCAATCCATTAATCGCAACATCAAGATATCCGCTTTGTGCTGCCCATAACTGGCGCAGTTCTTCGATGTCTGTAATCTTTTTAATTGACTCAATGATGATGCTAATTTCACCAGCTTCATCTTCAGTAATTGGTGTAACAACTTGGGCTTCAATGATCTTGGCAGGTTTAACTGATGATTCTTTTGAAGGAGCAGACTTAACATCATCTGCCTGTGCCATTTCATCAGATGAATAAATCCCAGACAAATCATTTGGGAATGCTTTGCGAAGAGCTAATGCTTCAGCACACTTAGCCAACATCAAGTCTGGCATCTTTGACCAGATAGGCGATGACTGTGCGTATGAGTCCCACTTAGCAACTGCATAAGTTGGGTTTGGTGCATCCTTGTAATAGACACCAATCTTTGCTGCAACTGGTGGAGTCTTTTCTAACCAAACATCTTTCCAAACTCCATCTGCGCCACACCATTCAGCAGGTGTTTGACCACCATAGTTGCCAGAGCGTTGTGCCACGATACGGAACCCATCAATGGAAGTTTGAATGGTGTACTTGCCACCACGATTAATCATGTAAATCTGGCGAGCGAATGGGTCTAACCCTGTTCGCTGAGACTGGTGAAAGAAAACCTTTAAGTCACCTTCTGATGCTTGTGATAAGCCCAGTTGCTTGAGTGCTGCAACCTGTGCGCCAGACCAGTAATCTTGGTCAGACTTTAGAACTAATCCATGATCGCTCATGTCATACCCTTTCGTTAGGGGCTTTCTTGTAGCCCGTTGGGGCGTAATCTATACCAGCGTAATCTATACTGTCAATAACCTATTCAAAAGGCGTGTCGTGAGAGGATAGACCCATGGCTTACTCAGGTGTGGAAATTAGATTAGGTGGGTTAGTTGTGTCTATACACACCGAACTTAATTACCCAGATGGGCTTGATGATTTAACAGCTCGTTCCTTAATAATTTTCAAAGAAGGCGTTGAGTTAGCCAAAAAGAATGACATTGACATTACAACAATGACATTGCATACCTCTGACTACGGAGATGAGGATGACTTTTGACAGCAATAGTAGGAATCCAAGGTAAAGATGGAGCAGTCCTAGCCTCTGATTCTTTTACTATCTATGGAGATCGTTCGTATCAAGCCAAGTCAATTGCCAAAATTGTAGAAAAGAATGGCTACACCTTTGCTTTTGCTGGCGATGGAACAGTTGCAGACATTGCAAAGCACTTATGGATTATGCCTAAGTTTAGTAAAACTATGGACTTGGATGATTTTGTAATGATAAAGATTTTGGGTTCCCTTCGTGAAGCATGTAAGAACCACGGTTATGAACCTGACGCAGATGATAAAGAGTCTGGTTGGGATGCACTTATTTGTATTAATGGAACCATTTATCAATTAGATCAAGGATTTGGTTATTTGCAATCTGATAACGGCTTGTATGCGATTGGAAGTGGTGGGGCTACAGCTCTAGGAGCAATGGAAGCATTAATAAGCGGCAATGAAAGCCTTGCGGTTGCTGAATCAATTGCTATTAGAGCAATAGAAATCTCCACCAAGTACAACATCAATGTTGGTGGAGACATCCAAAGTTTTACTCAGAAGGCAAAGTGACTAACCAACTTCTGCACCTAGTCCGATGCGCTCAACTGCCATAGCTGCATATTCAGGGTTTAATTCAATGCCGAAGAAGTTACGGCCTTCGCGCAACGCAACTACGCCGACAGTTCCAGAACCCACAAACGGATCAAGAACCGTATCCCCCCCCCGCGATCCTGCAAGAATACAGGGTGTAACTAACGCTTCTGGCATTACTGCAAAATGAGCGCCCTTAAATGGTTTGGTTGTAACTGTCCACACATCTCGTTTATTACGTGTTTCCGTAATGGTGACAAAGGCTTGATTGCCGGTTCCTAGTGTTCCATCGAACTTAGAGTCATAGACGAATCTGCCTTTATCTGCTCTTTTGTCTGTTGCATACGAGACTGAAGGTTCTTTGATAGCTTCATTATCAAAGTAATACTGCCGAGACTTACTGAATAAAAACACATATTCATGTGATTTGGTACACCTATCTGTTACTGATTCGGGCATTGGATTAGGTTTCGCCCAGATGATGTCTTGGCGTAAATACCAACCATCAGCCTGAAGCGCAAAAGCTACGCGCCAAGGAATACCTATAAGGTCTTTAGCTTTTAATCCATCAGGAACTATTGCGCTATGTTTGGTTTCCATATTGCGTTCATCATGTGTTTTGCCCAAATTACCAGCCGGACCCTTGCCACTTCCTGCATAACTATCACCTAAATTTAACCAAAGGGTTCCGTCGTCGCGCAAAGTCTTCTTAACTTCGCGGAATACTTCGACCATGGCATTAACATATTCGGCAACGGTTGTTTCTAACCCAATCTGCCCATCATTTCCATAGTCACGCAATCCCCAGTATGGGGGAGAAGTGATGCAAGTTTGAATTGAACCAGTCTCTATATTTGCTAATCGTGCGCGGACATCCCCTATTAAAATTTTTGCAGTCATTTATATTCACCTTTCTAATGAATAGTTTAGTCCAACCAAACTTGGTACTGTGCAGTTACGCGACCTTTAATTGGATCAACAAAGTGCAATCGTTGGCTTGGCATACCTGATGCAGCCATTGAGTCTCTTGCGTAACGGTTATCTGATTCAGTTGAGCCAGTCCAATACAAGTTAAAATGTTTTTGAATTGGTTCTTGTGCGTGGCGATGGTAATGGCCTAAGTAAATATCATGGAAGTCATAGTCGTGCGCTCCCGCTTTCCAGCGATTAGCACCAGCAATCCATGCAGCAGGGGAAGCAAACCCTGACCTGCCTAACTCATCTCCGTGCATTAATAATGCGCGGTAATTTCCAACTGCAACTTCTTGAATATCTTCTGGGCAATCTTCCCAAGTTAAACGCTTTTCATTAGCAAGAATCTGACGTGACATTTCATAGACCATGCGATCTACGTTGTCATTCTTTGGAACTTCAGCTCGCTTGCCACCAATGCGTCCATGATTTCCCCACTCAGCAACAACAGTTACCTTCTCAAAGTTAGCCAGCATCACACGAACAAAGTCCACGCATAAGCGCGATACTGTGGTGAACTGACCAAAGAGTGAAGCATCTATCTGCCACAACTGGGCTGGATAGTTAAATAAACCTTCAACCATATCTCCGCCAAACATAACCACGCATTCTTTAACTGGGTGATGTTCGCGTTGGAGTTGTGTTAAGTGAACAACTTTGTCAGCAAATTGCAATACGCGTTGTCGCATTACATCTGAGTTGTAAGAAGTCGTTACCTTTGCACCTTGCCAGTCAGTTGAGTGGACAAGGGCTACTTCTGCTTTTGCTTTGCGTAAATCTTTCTTAGGCTCTGGTACTGGTACCACTTTGCCTAATGCCAACATTGCTTCGTATGCTCCACGGTGGGTAGCAATAACAAGTTCGTCGTTACGAATCTTGGCTTTGGATAATTGTTTCTGGGTGTTGTTAAGAGCGCGACGCAGTTCTACAATCTCTGGGTCGTTCTCCTTTTCAATCTGCTCTAAATCATCCTTTAGCGACACCCTGGCAGTCCCCTCTGCGGTGACGGCCTAGTGTTCCATCAGTAACATCGTAACCATTAGCTTTAAGTATCTTGCTTAATGAACGGTGAGTAATGGAAGCATTTGTCATTTTCTCTTTAAGGACTTTTGATTCTTCTTTAGGTAGTTTTTCAATTAAAGTGCAAACAGAACACCATGCTCTGCGAGCGTGAAAAAAGTTATTCTCGTTATTAAGATCATCAAGTAAACCCATTTATTCTTCCAGTCTGGCAGCAATTTCTCCGCCGTGTTTGGTGTAACCGAGTTTGTCGTCCCAGTTATCTTCATGGTGAGGATTGGCGATACACCTGACCGTCTTAAAAGCGTCCATCATCAAAGCTACTTGCCATGCTGGGATGTCGTCCATTGCAAGCAACGCTCCCCAGATTCGACCCGTAATAGCGAAGTTGACTTCAGCATCTCCATGAATTGCTTGCCGTTCTTCCAGCATATTCTCTATCATGCTCAACCCTTTCTAGTGGTTGGTGCAGAGCCTAACAGATTATGGTCAAGATTTCATTAAAGACACGAAAGCAAAAACCCCGCAGGAACGGCTGCGGGGTTTGCTACCTGATTAGAAAGGTAAGTTTATGATACAGCGAATGAGCCACAATCTATAACAGGCACCTCTGGCGAACTGGTAACTTTTGCCCATACTTCGTAAGTACCAATTGAAAGACCAGAAATTAGTAAACCAATTTCGCTGCCTAAAGTAACAGCATTTGTCCAACCTGAACTAGATGGACGAGCTGAAGGAGCGGTGATTTGTGTTTGAATGTCTGAAGTAATTGTCACTCCGTCAAGAGTAATGAGAATAGGTTGAAACTCTACACTCTCGCGTGGGTAGATATTTGTCATTGATTAGTTCCTTCCCAACGGCGTTGGAGTAGCATACCAAAATTTTTCTTATCATAAAGGATACCATTTGAACGCTTAGTTTTGAGTTCTCCTTGGTAGGTTCCGTCGGATTGCATACTCGCGCTCCATCGGCGGTCTTTGATTTGCCCATACCAAGGGCGGGGAAGAATCTGACCAAAGACGATGACATCGTGATCTGTGATTGGGTTAGCCTTTTTAACATCTGCACTAAAACTGGCAACTGAAGTTAATGCTGAGTCAGCGGCAACACCCTTGATTACATCTGCGCTTAAAGCAGCAACAGTTGAAAGAGTAGAGGCAGTGAAGTAAGTCATTGATACATCGCCAGTTAAAGCAACAGTTATTGGGGTATCAGTTTGACCAAAGGTAGTTTTGCTTGCGGCAGAAGTAAGAGTTGCGCTGAGGCTTAAAGTTTCATTAGCAAATTCAGTCTTAATTCCTGCGCTGGTAAGAGCTGCTGTGACTGAGGTAGTTGCTTGGGCAAGGCGAGTTACTACTGTATCGGCAGTTAAAGTTGCTGTGATTGGCGCACTAGAACTTATTAATTGTATGAGGTTTACATTGGAGCCAAGGGTTGCAGTTATTGGGCTAGATGCCACGGCGCTTCGGGTAACTAGGCCAGCAGAAGTTAAGGTTGCAGTTACTGGTGTGCTTGCTGAGATATTGCTTGCATTAGATGCAGCAGAAGTTAGGCTGGTAGTAAAGGCAGCAGTCTCATCAGCATATTCTGTTTTAGCAGCAGCATCTAAAAGCGTAGTTGTAATGGCAGTGTTTGCTTGAACCAACATCAAGCGAGCGCCATCGGCAGTTAAAGTTGCAGTTATAGATGTGCTGGAATCTAGTAACTGGTTTCGTCTTACATCAGAAGTTAGAGATGTAGTTGTAGCAGTTGAAGTTTGAGCATAACGAGTAACAGTTGCATCAGCGGTTAATCCAGCAGCAAAAGATGAAGTTGATTGAACAAGAGTAACAAGTGCTACTAATGCAGTAGCAGTAGCAACAATAGAAGTAGATGAAGCAGCGTTAGCAGTTCTAGTTGTATCAGCAGTTTGTGTTGCAGTA
>Ga0304728_1000311_pt1 | contig 40996 bp, 28 predicted proteins | sample C_130625_MF_Meta_FD_190476 | JGI IMG/M metagenome (GOLD analysis project Ga0304728, IMG submission 190476) | Freshwater microbial communities from Lake Croche, Canada to study carbon cycling - C_130625_MF_MetaG (v2) (version 2) | ecosystem: Environmental > Aquatic > Freshwater > Lake | place... | reverse complement strand
CAAAACATTTGGGTGGAATTAAAAGTTTAATTTCGTACCCAGCCAATTCAACAATAAAAGCAAACGCTTTCACTTCGGTTTAATAGAAAAAGAAAAATGGAAACACATAAAAAATTAACAATCGGTTTATTTGGATTTGGCGTTGTAGGAGAAGGTTTATACAAAGTATTACAACAAACACCATCACTCAATGCAAGTATTAAAAAGGTTTGTATTAAGCAAGCTAGTAAAGAAAGAAATGCACCAGCCTCTTTGTTTACTACAGAAAAAAACGACCTCTTATTTGATAATGAAATTAATGTTATTGTAGAAGTAATTGACGATGCCGATGCAGCATTTGAAATTGTAACTATTGCCTTACACAATGGCAAAGCAGTGGTAAGTGCTAGTAAAAAAATGATTGCAGAACATTTGCCCGAAATATTACAAATGCAAAAAGAAACAGATTTGCCATTTTTATGCGAAGCCGCAGCCTGTGCATCTATCCCTGTTATTAGAAATTTAGAAGAATACTACGATAATGATTTATTGCATTCTATAAAAGCCATCGTAAACGGCTCTACTAATTTTATTCTTACTAAAATGTTTGAGGATAAATTAGATTTTAATGCGGCTTTATTATTAGCCAAACAATTGGGCTTTGCAGAAAGCAATCCTAAATTAGATGTAGAAGGATACGACGCAGTAAACAAATGGGCTATTTTATTAAACCATGCTTACGGTATTGTTGAACACCCCGATAATATTCTATTTACGGGCATTCAAAATATACAATTGACAGATGCCCTTGTTGCAAAAGAAAAAGGATTAGATATTAAATTAATTGCACAAGCAAAAAAATTAAAGAATGGAAAAGTTGCGGCATTTGTATTGCCTCAATTTGTGCAAAATGGCGACCCTCTTTCCTTTGTTAAAAACGAATACAATGGCGTGGTAATTGAAAGTGGTTTTGCCGACAAACAATTTTTTTATGGTAAAGGTGCGGGTAGTTTCCCTACAGCCTCTGCAGTATTAAGTGATATTTCGGCATTGCGTTATAATTACAAATACGAGTACAAGAAACTATACCACCACGTGCCGCATGAACTAACCAATGAGTTTTATGTTAAAGTATATGTTAGTTTCGATGACTGGAAATTCATACCACGCGATAAATTTGAATGGATAGAAGAATGGCATGCAGTTGCAGAGCGTAAATACTTAATTGGTGTGCTTCCAGTACAAGAATTAAAACAACATACTTGGTGGAAAGAAAATCAAACTTCCTTAATATTAACAGCAGACCCAATTATTGATAACCTAGACATTATCAACCTAAAAAAACGTAGTTTAGAACTTGCCGGCATCATCTAATAAAATAATTCAACCATCAATGAGTGAACTATCTATAAAAAATTTCAATACTGGCGTTATAATAACGTTGGAATTGGGTTTTACCCTGATGGCCATTTCATTTAACGTTGGAAAAGTTAACTTGTTTTTATTATTGAATGGCAACCTTGGTTTATTTGCAGATCGTTTTTTTGAATACACTACTTATTTAGGAGACGGTTTAATTTGGGTACCCATAGCAGTGCTTTTTTTTATCTATCGAAGAAAATATTTAGTACTATTATTTGGAGCTATATTATTCTCAACGCTATTCACACAAGTAACTAAAAACTTTATTTTTCCTGAACTACCAAGGCCTACAAAATTAATTGAAAACACACAATTAATTCATACAGTACCAGGGGTTGAATTGCATACTATTGATAGTTTTCCATCTGGTCATACTACCACTGCCTTTACTGTTTTTTTATTGGCTTGTTTATTTATTCCTACAAAAAAAATTATTCCAATTGGCTTTGTAATTGCTTTATTAGTGGGCTATTCTAGGGTTTACCTTGCTCAACATTTTCCTTTAGATGTAGGCGCAGGAATGATTGCAGCATGCTTAACAATGCTACTATCTATTCAAATGCAAAAATGGAGGGACGCAAATCAAACCCTATTTAACTAGTCTTTCCAACGCCATTCGCCAGCAATCTGTAAGGGTTCTTTTAAATTGCTTTTTAGCATAAACGCTTTGGTTTCACTATCCGATAAATGCTTGGCGGTAATTTCTTTTGTGTCTGCAATTCCATATAATAACATGGCATTAAATCGAACAGTATTTTCCATTCCTCTTTTATCTACCAAACTAAATACATCGCAATCTGCATGGTAGCAAGGTCCTGAATTATTAGGCAATTTACCACCAGCAGCACCTCCTGTAGGAACGCCTTGTAACATGAACGGCTGATGATCACTGTGTAAACCAGCACCAGAACTAAACTGGTTTGTAAAACTAGAATCTAATGATTGTGCAATTGCACCAATGGATTGAAACAACCCTTTACTTCCTTCGTCGGTTGTAGAATAACCTTTAGGGTCATTGGTCATATCGTAGTTTAACATATAACGCAATTGCCCTATCGACTTGTCTTTAATAGCTGCATTAACATAGGCTTTAGATCCTAACAATCCTTCTTCTTCGCCCATAAATAAAACAAATTCAACTGTTCTTGCAGGCTGCAACTTAAGTGCAGCAAAGGTTCTAGCCATATCCAATACTGCAAATGAACCAATCCCATTATCAATAGCACCAGTTGCTAAATCCCAACTATCTAAATGTCCACCAACTACAATCTTTTCGTTTGGTAAAGTTTTTCCTGGTATGGTTGCCACCACATTACGCGCCTTTATCATCCCCGAAAAATTATTCATTTTAATATGCGCAAATAATTTACCAGCTTTCAAATCTTCGCGAAATTTCATGCCTTGCTCTTTACTTATGCAAATGGCTGGAATAGGAATTAATTTTCCGGTAACAGATGCGGTTCCTGTTAATAAAATACCTCCGTCTGCTGTATTAATTAATATAAATCCAATGGCACCGTATTTGGTAGCGATAGCAGCTTTTTCGGAACGATGTAAAGTGCCAGTTCCAGGTTTTGATCCGGCAACTACTCCTAAATATACTAAGGCAATTTTACCTTTAACTTTTCCTGGATTTGCTAGGTAATCTTCTTCTAGACCATTCCCCATATCCACCACTTCGTTAGAAATATTTGACTGTACTGGCGAATGTGCCAAAGACACAGATTTGATAGGGAGTAAATGATTCGTATCGCTGCCAATGGCTACGCTTAAATTTCCACGGCTCCAACTTTCTACTTCAAATGGTTGGTATCTAAGATTTTTGAATCCAGCTGCTTTTAGTAATTGAAAGGCATACGCTTCTGCTTTGGCACCGTTGGCCGAACCTGTTAATCGATGACCAATTGTTTCAGTGGCTTCTTTTAAACTTGCATAAGCCTTTGAATGTGTTAACACTTCTTGGTTGATGCTAGAAAATACATTGTTCCAATCTGGTTTGCTTTGCGCTTGTAATAACTGCACTGCAAACAAAAGAAGGCTAACGCAAAGGGCTTGATACTTATTCATAAAAGGGTTTAACTGATTCATTAAATCTACCCATGCAATTTACCTGCGATTTGAATACCGATTAAAAAAAAATGATAAATTGTAGCTAATTACTAATCAATTACATTCAATTAGTAAAATAACCCTGTAATCAACCGTTCCATGCAAAAGTTCAGCAGCTTGCTTGTAAGCAGTTTTTTTATGTCAACCCTCTGTTTTTCGCAAAATAATTTGGTTAAAATTGAGCCGATTAGTTTTTCGCAAGTAACCATTACCGACCATTTTTGGAAACCAAAGTTGCAATTAGTTGCTACAAAAACTTTGGGGGCTTGTATTTATCAAACAGAAACGGCTACCCCAAGAATTAGAAATTTTCAAAAAGTAGCCCGAAATAAAGGCGAAAAACACGAAGGCGTTTTTTATGATGATAGCGATGTCTTTAAAGCTCTAGAAGCAATGGCTTATTCTTTAAAAAACAATCCAGATGCAACCATGGAAAGAAAAGCCGACGAATGGATTGAAATAATTGCAGCAGCACAACAACCCGATGGCTATTTAAATACTTTTTATACCCTTGGCGATATTAAAACAAGGTATACCGATATGAGCATGCACGAAGACTACAATGCAGGCCATATGATTGAAGCAGCTGTAGCTTATTTTAATGCCACTGGTAAAAGAAAATTTTTAGATGTGTGCATTCGTTGGGCCAATCATTTCGATGCTTTATTCGGACCCAATAAAAGACATTGGGTAACTGGCCACCAAGAATTAGAATTGGCGCTAGTTAAATTGTATAAAACAACACACGATAAAAAATATTTGCAATTAGCAGACTGGCTATTGCTAGAAAGAGGACACCAAAATGCAAAAGGCTATACTTGGACAGAATGGAAGGATACCGCTTATGCGCAAGACCTAGTTCCGGTAAAATTGCAGAAAGAAATTACAGGGCATGCTGTCCGTGCAATGTATATGTATACAGGTGCTGCAGACGTTGCTGCTCAAACAGGCGATACCGGCTACTTAGCAGCAATGGTAAGGGTTTGGCAAGATGTTGTTTATAGAAATATGTATTTAACAGGGGGTATAGGATCTTCTGGAGGTAATGAAGGATTTTCCGTTGATTATGATTTACCCAACGATAAAGCTTATTGCGAAACCTGTGCATCTGTGGGAATGGTGTTTTGGAATCAACGCATGAATGCGCTAACAGGCAATGCAAAATACATGGACGTTTTAGAAAGGAGTTTATACAACGGTGCACTAGATGGATTGAGTTTGTCTGGAGATCGTTTTTTTTATGGCAACCCACTAGCATCATCCGGAAAAAATGCACGTAAAGAATGGTTTGGTACAGCTTGTTGCCCATCTAATATTGCCCGATTAATTGCCTCTTTAGGCGACTATATTTATGCCAAAGACACAAAAGGAATTTATATTAATTTATTTGTAGGAAGTGAAACCACTATTCAATTGAACAAGCAAAATGTTCGTATGAATATGCAAACAAATTATCCGTTGGATGGTGCCGTACAAATAACAGTATCAACAGTTGCAGCTCAAAATTTTGCGTTACATATTCGCAAGCCAGGCTGGGTAAGTAATGATGTGGTACCAGGAGATTTATACAAATTTGCAAGTAACACTATTTTGCAACCAAAATTATTGGTTAATGGAAAGCCTGTAAATACTACAGAAAAAAATGGCTATTATATTGTTCAACGCATTTGGAAAAAAGGAGATGTGGTGACCTATCAATTACCCATGGAAATTAAAAGAGTCCTTTCTAAAGACGCCATTAAAACCAACCAAGGCCGAGTAGCAATAGAACGCGGCCCAATTGTTTATTGTGTTGAAGGTGCCGACAATAATGGCAAAGCAATGAATATTGCCATTCCAGAAAGCGCAATTTTTCAAGAAAAACCATTTGCCGTACTCGACGAAAAAGTAGTGGCACTCAGTGCACAATTACCAACCATTCAAACAAGTGCAGATGGAAAGAATTCAGAAAGAATTGTTAAAGAAGTCATTGCAATCCCATACTATACTTGGTGTAATAGAGGTAGTAATCAAATGCAAGTATGGCTTCCGCTGAATTTTACAGATGAACTACCAAAAAAATAAAATAGAATGACAATAAACTATTTGTAATTCTGATCGTCTACTTTTTTAATCAAGCAGCAAAATATAAAAATCAACCATCTTATATTTTTAATAGTGGAAATTTATGGCAGTAACAATACGGCAATGGAATGAAAATGATTTAAGTAATTTGGTTTTGTATGCTAACAACATAAATGTGTGGAATAATTTACGCAATTATTTTCCTAGTCCTTACACTGATGAAGATGGAATTAATTGGTTAGCAAAAATGAAAGAAGCCAGCCCTATTGTTAATCTTACTATAGATTTAGACGGAGCCGCTATTGGGGGAATTGGTTTGATTTTAAATTCCGATGTATATGCAAAGTCGGCAGAATTAAGTTATTGGTTAGCCGAACCCTACTGGAATCAAGGCATTGCCACAGAAGCTATTCGGCAAATGGTGGAATATTGTTTTTATTATTTTGATATTGTACGCATCTATGCCGAAGTATTTGAAATTAATAAAGCCTCTATGCGTGCATTAGAAAAAAATGGATTTTATTTAGAAGGGGTTCGCCGAAAAGCAGTGCTAAAAAATGAAGTATTAATGGATGATTATATCTGGGTAAAATTAAGGGCCTGGTAATAAATACTACTTAACACAGGATTAACAAATTAAGCACAGGATTTATTTTGCTTAATACATCTAATAATAAAAGCCATCACCCTCTTAAAATAAAATTATGCACCTAAAGAAAAACATAGCCACAAGTGAATCTGGATTTATATTTAATCCATCTACCGGTGATTCTTATTCTGCCAATCCAATAGCTGCAGAAATTTTATTACAATTAAAAGAAGGCTCGCCAATTGCAAGTATTAAAACTAAAATTTTAGAACAGTACGATGTTAGTGCTGCGCAACTAGAAAAAGACTGGGATGATTTTTCTAACCAATTGATAGCCGCCAATTTGTTAGACAACTAATTAACGCAACTTCAATTATTTATCATGCTAGAAAATAAAACTATTTATACCATTGCTGTTACTGGCTTAAACGCGATTGATAGTCCTGGGCCTGGCGTTGCTGTAATTAGAGCACTCAGAGATGGATTACCAAAACCACTGCGCATTATAGGACTGTCTTACGAAACGCTTGAACCGGGTATTTACATGCACGATTTGGTAGATAAAACTTATCAAATACCTTACCCAGCAGCAGGTACCGACAATTTATTAAAACGCTTACAATTTATACACGAAAAAGAAAACATACAATTAATCATTCCAAATTTCGATGCAGAGTTGTATGGGTTTATAAAACTAGGGCCTACTTTAAAAAGCATGGGCATTGCCACTTTTTTACCAACGCTAGAACAATTTGATGCAAGAGATAAAATCAATTTATACCAGTTTGGTTTAAAATATGGACTAACTGTTCCTGCAGATAAAATCATTTACAGCACGCAAGAACTTTATGCATGTGCCGGAGCTTTTGGCTATCCTTTAGTTGTAAAAGGAAAATATTATGATGCCATTATTGCTTATACAATGGAGCAAGCAGAAAAAGCATTTTATAAACTCTCGGCTAAATGGGGAATGCCCATAATAGTGCAACAATTTATTACTGGTACCGAAATAAATATTGCAGCACTTGGAGATGGAAACGGCAATGCCATTAGTATCATTCCTATGCGCAAACTCTATATTACCGATAAGGGCAAAGCATGGGCAGGCATTACACTTGAAGATCCTGCACTTATTGATCTTGCAAAAACATTTATGCAAGCAACTAAATGGAAGGGTGGATGTGAGTTAGAAATTATGCGCACAGCTAGTGGTATTCCTTATATCATGGAAATAAATCCACGTTTTCCTGCATGGATATATTTAACGGCAGGTGCAGGACAAAATCAACCAGCTGCTTTAGCTAAAATGGCATTAGGTGAATCAGTTGAACCCTATACAGACTATGAAGTAGGTAAAATTTTTATCCGTTATTCTTGGGATCATATCACCGACATAAAAGAATTTCAACAAATTAGTGGGTTTGGAGAATTGTAAACCTTAAAAAAAATATCATGCAAAAATTAAAATACGAAAGCCCGGTTATACAAAAAATGAATGCCGGATTAATGAATAAATTTGGAACTAGAACCGAATACGAACCCGTTACACATATTGATGGCGTATCTGTAAATAGAATGATGGCAGACTATGGCTCTCCCCTGTTTGTAATCAGCGAAAGAACCATCAGACAAACTTATCAAAATACAGTTCGTGCATTTAAAACACGCTATCCAAAAGTGCAATTTGCTTGGAGCTATAAAACCAATTATATCAATGCGGTTTGCAAAGTGTTTCACCAAGAAGGTAGCTGGGCCGAAGTTGTAAGTGGTTTTGAATACCAAAAAGCAATTGGCAATGGAGTTCCAGGCAATAAAATTATTTTTAATGGCCCCGAAAAAACAAATGAAGAATTAACACTTGCTATTAATAATGATTCACTCATTCATATCGATCATTTTGAAGAAATGTATAAATTGATTGATTTAAGTGAACAGCTTAATAAAAAACCAAGAGTAGCCATCCGCGTAAATATGGATACTGGCATTTACCCTATGTGGGATCGTTTTGGATTTAATTATGAAAACGGACAAGCATGGTCGGCACTTAATAAAATAGTTGCATCGGGCAAATTGCAATTAACAGGCATTCATTGTCATATTGGAACTTTTATGCTATCTACAGAAGCTTATGCCATTGCTGTAAGAAAATTGGGCGACCTCGCATACAATTGCAAAACACAATTAAACACTGTTATTCAATACCTCGATTTAGGTGGTGGATTACCATCGGCAAATACCTTACGGGGCGCTTATTTACCAGGAGCAGATACCATGCCATCGGTAGACGAATTTGCAGAAGCCATTACAAATGCATTAATGAATATTGGTTTTGCTGCACAAGAATTACCACTATTAATATTAGAAACAGGCAGGGCGCTAATTGATGATGCAGGCTATTTATTAGGAAGTGTTTTAGCCAACAAAAGACTAAGTGATGGCAGACGCGCCACCATACTAGATTTTGGCGTAAATATTTTATTTACCTCTTTTTGGTACGAGCATAAAATAAGTCCTGCACAAGCATTTACGCACCATACCGAAGACATGGTTTTATACGGACCCTTGTGTATGAATATTGATGTAGTTCGTCAAAGCGTTAATTTACCTCTACTAAATAGGGGAGACAAAGTAGTAGTGCATAAAGTAGGCGCTTACAATATGACACAATGGATGCAGTTTATTCAAATGAGACCAAATGTAATTATGATTGACGAAAAAGGAAACACGCATTTAATTCGTGAGGCCGAAACCCTTGCTTATATTGAGCAAGTAGAAAAAATGCCAGCACATTTGCAACAAATCAATTTATAAAAAACAATACTTGATTGAAAAATAATACAGTCATACCTTTTTTAAAATACATTGGCAGTGCTGTGTTAAACAGTTATGGGATGTTGTTTTTTTCAAAAAACAAATTGTTCTCCCTATTAATTATTTTGGTATCGTTCTTCACGCCATTTGCAGGTGCATGTGGTTTAATAGCAGTATTACTATCCATTTTTGCGGCACACGCAATTGGTTTTGGAAAAGAACAAATACAAAATGGCTTATTAACCTATAGTGTACTGTTATTTGGATTAGGTTTTGGAAGCAATTTTGAAATGGGCATTGCTTTTGTGTTACTATTATGTACAGGAGCACTATTAACCTTATTTTTATCTACCACTTTAAATGCTATTTTAAACAAACGAGGGCTTCCCGCGCTATCACTTGCTTTTATTATTAGTACGAGTTTGTTAATTATTGCTTCAAAAAGTTTTAATGGCATTGGATTAACACACCGACATATCTATTGGTACAACGAAATGTTTTCACTTGGCGGAAATAACCTAGTAAATTTAATTCAACAATTTGAAAATTGGTCGGTGCCAGATTATGTAGCTGGATTTTTTAGAAGTATGAGCGCCATACTATTTCAAGTTAATATAGTTGCCGGAATTATTTTATCGATTGGCTTATTTATCTACTCAAGAATTGCATTTGTTTTAATGGTATTTGGTTATGCAGTAGCATTAATGTTTGGTTTTGCCATGGGCGGATTTGAATCTGGCAATATGAGTTATTATAATATGGGAACCAACTTCATGTTGGTTGCAGTAGCATTAGGAGGATTTTATATTATTCCTTCAATACGTTCTTTTTTATGGATAATGGTGGTGGTGCCAATTGCTTATTTGCTGGTAATAGGATTGGGTAGTATTACCTTTAAAATGGGAGTACCCGTTTTTTCATTGCCATTTTGCATTACCGTGATTTTGTTTTTACACATGCTCCAATCTAGAAAAAAACAAAACAAATTGGTTTTAACTCCTATACAATACTATAGTCCTGAAATTAATTTATATCGTTATAAAAATGGTAAGGAAAGACTATTAAACGAATTCTATCAACCAATAAGTTTGCCATTTATGGGCGAATGGATGGTAAGCCAAGGATATGAAGGAAGCATGACACACAAAGGTGATTGGAGCAAGGCATTAGACTTTGTATTACTCGACAATGAAATGAAAACCTTTAAACTTCCAGGAAATTTACCAGAACATTTTTATTGTTATAATAAGCCTGTGTTAAGTGTAGCAGACGGTGTTGTAGTTGAAATCATAGACAATATTGAAGACAACGAAATTGGCGGCAACAATGCACAACAAAACTGGGGCAACAGCATTGTTATTAAACATGCCGAAGGATTGTATAGTCAGTTATCGCACTTGAAAAAGCATTCATTTAAAACAGTAAAAGGCGCGTATGTAAAAAAAGGCGATATGATTGCATACTGTGGCAACTCGGGACGATCACCAGAACCGCATTTACATTTGCAAATTCAAGCCACTCCTTTTGTTGGGTCTAAAACAATAGCATACCCTATAGCTTTTTTTAATGTTAGAGAAAAAAATGCCCATACTTTAAAAACTTATAGCACGCCAAAAGAAGGAAATTTCATAAGTAATATCATAGCAAATACCCAGTTGCAAAACGCTTACAATTTTCAACCTGGTGCCATTATAAAAGTAGCAGCTAACAATTTTGAAAAGGAAGAATGGGAAGTATGTACTAGTGTATACAACGAAACCTATTTCTATTGTAAAGAACTCAATGCCTTTGCATACTTTATTTACAAGGGAACAGCTTTTTATTTTACCAATTATTTTGGACCAAAAAATAGTTTGCTTTTTCAATTCTATGAGGCTTCTTACAAGGTTTTATTAAGCAATAATATTGCTTTGACTGTTACAGATTATTTTCCTTTAACCATATTCAAACCCAATGCTATTAATTGGTTGCAAGATATTGTTGCACCTTTTTATATTTTCATAAAAATGAAATATGAATGCACCATACAGCAAGATGAAAATAGCTTGAACAATAACAAAATTGTTTTTACAAGTACCCGTTTCGAAATGCTTTTTGGGAAACAAAAAAATATTCACACTTCCACTGTAACGATTAACAATGGACACTTGTATGCTTTTACCTTTCAGTTAAACAACCAAACAATACAAGCATTATGCAGCAATTAAAACGAATTATATTTTTTTCAATAATGTTACTGTCTATACAAACCTTTGCGCAAAATGACAATACTTATGAGGCTGTAGACACTAAAACTTATGCGCTATATCAAAAAAACGCTTGGGCTGAATTAATTAGTTATGGCAATACTGCTATTGAAAATGGACAAGATTTTTCACTGCTGCGTTTAAGAATTGCTTATGCCGAATATATGTTGCAAAATTATACAGCAGCAATTAATTCATATGAAAAAGTATTAAAAAACGATTCTTATAATGCAACAGCACACTATTATATTTGGCTATGTAGAAAATATTTGAATCAAACAGAATTAGCCGGCAGACAAATAAAATATCTTTCTGCCGAAACCATTCAAAAAGAAAATTTAAACAATATAGCTTTTACAGGTGCAGGTTTTGAAACTAGTCTGAAATCAACTAGTAATACACTAAGAGGCGGAACTTTTTATCAAAATTTTCATGCGCAAAATCGGTTTGGGTATAATATATTGATGGATCAAATGGTATCATTTTATAATCAAACAATGTATACCGTAAACCCTATTATTCAACCTGGCTTCCCGCCACCACCTCCGCAACCACAATTGAGAGGCACTAGCATCAATCAAAAAGAATACTATAATAAATTGACCGCTAATTTGACCGATCAATGGCAATTAAAAGCAGCCTATCATTATACTTACAATTCAATAGGCACTACTATTTACAATAACCAAACTGGTTTTGTTGGATTAAAATATACAGGCAATTATTTCGACCTACAGGCTGATGCCTTATTTTCTACTATAACCGATACTAGTGTGCAACAATTTGACGCACAACTAGGGTTAAACCCACTAGGAAATATGAATTTGTATAGTATTTCAACTGCTACTGTACGCAAAAGACCAAATGGGTCTGCTTTTAATTTTAGACAAATACTAGGTTGTAAAATTCAAAATAGTTTTTGGCTTGAAGGCAACATCACACTAGGAAATTTCAATGATTTATTAGAAAATGATGGACTATATATTTATAATGCTATTGATAGAAATCTTTTTAAAGGCGGTCTATCTACTTATATTACCATAACACCAAAATGCACGCTAGCATTGGGTTATACAATGGAGCAACGCGAGCTAAAATCAACAACTACTAATTTTATTCAACATTCAATCACAGGAGGATTATCATGGAAATTTTAAAAAAACATTTTGCAACTGCAGCCTTTTTATTTTTAGGCCTTACCACAATGGCACAAACTGATATTAACAGTTTAAAAAAAGTATTCAAAGAAAATTATACCCAAGAATACAACAAAGCGTATGCAGAAGCCATTGTTGGTTTAACAAAAGTGTATGATGAAAATAGTTATGAAATTAACCTCCGATTGGGTTGGCTGCATTATCAAAACAAAAACTATAGTCAGTCGCAAAGTTATTATCAAAAAGCAAGTAGCCTAAAGCCTTATTCTGTTGAAGCAAAATTAGGATTGGTAAAACCATTGTCTATTTTAGAAAATTGGGACAAAGTATTACAAGTATATGAAGAAGTATTAAAAATTGATCCGCAAAATACAACAGCAAATTATTGGGCAGGTGCTATTCAATATAATCGAAAAAAATATGAGCAAGCCGCAAAACTATTTGAAAAAATTGTAAACCTATACCCTTTCGATTATGATGGCAACCATATGTTAGGATGGACTTATTTAAACCTTGGTAGAAATTCAGAGGCAAAATCTTTATTCAATAAAGCCTTATTGAACAGACCAGATGATGCATCTTGTTTAGAAGGTTTGACTAAAATAAAGTAATCATCATCATTTCATTCATTATTAACTAATCTGCAATAGGTGGTAGCGAATCTATATAGGCTTTGGGTGTAATTCCCATGTATCTTTTGAAAGCAATATAGAAAGTGTTTTGAGAATTGAAGCCTATAATGAAACAGATACTTTCAATGCTGTAAGCCCGCCATTTATGACTTGTTTTTAACTGCTCAATCATGTATAAAATGCGCATTGAATTGGTATAGTTATTGAAATTTTGACTATGTACTTCTTTAATGGTGCTGCTAATTAATCTTTCAGGCATTCCTATTTTTGATGCTAATTGAGACAAACAAAAATCATCTTTTAAATGAATTTTTTCATATAATAAGTAGGTTTCAATTCGTAACATTCTTCTCGAAGCCTTTTCAGAAGGAGGGGCGTTTTGATCTAAATTAGGTTGTTCATATTCATCATTGTCTTTATTTGAAACAATATCGCTTAATTGTGATGAATTATCTTTAAAATTCAATAGGATATTTCTTTCGGTTGCACCTTTTATATTCATTCCAAATAAAAGTAGTGGATATCTAAAAATATAAAAGACCGGATAACTTAGCGTTGCAAAAACAACAACTTCTGTTAAAACAACCGATACCCCACTTTCATTTGACCAAATTGAAGCAATGGTAATAATCACCAAGATTCCTATAATTCTAACCCAAAGTAAAGAACCCAATAAATTAAAAATTACTTTATTGTCTTTTATGACTGTTTTATTAAATGTTTTAATATGCTTAAAATATAGAATGATTGTTAAAACAAACATAACTGTTGCAAAAAGCGTTTTTAAATACAGTTGAATACCCGTTAAAAGAAAACCTTCTTTTAATTGGTTTAATTTTATTTGATATTCATCAAAATTTCTTCCCGAAAAAATATAATTTATATCAGCAATTTTTATTTCTGTTGGGCTTAAATAATAAGGAACTAATTCTACAAAATGAAATGCAAAAGGTAAAATAAACAACCAATCCCATTTACGAAACTTGTACTCATTCATTAGCACCATCCGATAAAAAAGATAATTACTTACAGGAACTAAATAAGTAAATGGATCTGAAATTCGAAAAAAGTACGGCATTTGAAGCATATACTCCGTGCGAATCAATAATTGAGTTGCTGCTAATAATGTTAATGAAAAAACTTGTACTGCAAATAATTGAAAAGTCAATGCTTCTTTACTTCTAAAAAATAGTAGGGTAAATAGTAAAAAACCAAAGCCAATTTGAAATATTTCAATCCCAATAATTATTGCATCCATATACTTAATTATAGTGGTGATTCTTGTGCAAATTACAATTAATTTACAATTTTAAGACCTATCAATTTTTAATAGGAATTGGTGCAAAATGCCCATACCCACAAATAAAGTTGGTCCAATTAAAAACTCATTAATAGTACCCATTACCTGCCTTATACCAAATGGAAGCGGGCTTACTATCCAGTCGAAGGCTCCTAAAGACAACAGAATAAATATGCCAGACAGATGAATGATATGCCAAACTGTTTTCATCCAGGCAATTCGTTCTAACGAAAGTTGTTTAACGCCTATTAAATAAACGGTAATTAAAACCGTGAATTTTATTACATGCCGTATTTTTCTAGGAATATCTTTTGCATTATGGGTATCCATAAATAATAAATAATAGGCAGAATATATTATTAGTATGATGGCTAGGCCTACCCAAAATTTTCTAGGCATAAGTTGTAGTTAATTTTTGATTGATTTTTACAAACTGTACCCATAAGTAAAACACTACAGCATAAGTGATCATATTAAAAAGGTAATGGTGTGCAAACTCGGTTAATTGTGGATAGGCGTTGTGCACCAAGGCCAACCCCGTACACCTACTAATATTCAAAAGCACAATCAAAACAATTCCTATAACAGAATAGATAACCTTAAAATAAATTTTGCCTGGATAGGCAATAATAAACCCTACAAACAATACAAATAAACTCAAGCCATTACAGCCATCGGCAATGCCAATTAATCGTTTTGGACCCAAAAAAATGGTGGCTTTTTCGTAAGAGAGCGTAAAGCCCTCTAGATATTCAGTAGTAGTAACTCCTTTGCAATAGGCCTGATCTGTTCCTTTTATCCAACCAAAAAAACTAGCCGTTGCATTTCCTGTAAACATTGATAAGGGTCTATCAATAACTCTATTTGGCATTAAAATGAACAGATATACAATTTCCCAAATAATTAAAATAACAAGTGCCCGCCTTAAAAAGGTTTTAATTGGGGCAGGAATTTGCTGAATAGAGGTTGAAATTATATTTAGTAAATCCATAATAAACTATTAATCCTTTTTGTAGGCTAAAGTATATTAAAAATTTAATATAATTAAATGTGTTAAATCCACTATTTTTGTTTTTTAGCCCCCTTGCTATGTTAGCAATCAAGTAAATTCATACAAATTACTGATTCTTATTTTCAAAACAATATTGGTAAAAATTAATAAATGAGTGCATTCCACATACTTTTAGTTGAAGACAACGAAGCTGATATTTTGTTAACTACTGAATTATTGGTTCAAGTTGGCATCAATCATACATTAAGTGTTGCTAGAGATGGAGCAGAAGCCATTGATTATGTTTTAAAAAGAGGTAAAAATACCGAAGCGGTTACCCCGAATTTAATTTTGCTAGACATCAATTTACCAAAAGCAAGTGGCACTGAAGTTCTTAGTAATATTAAAAAAGATGATCAATACAAAAAGATTCCAGTTATCATTTATACCTCCTCGTTTTTAGAAGCCGATAGAATTTTCTGCGAAAGTTTAGGCGCCAATCTTTATCTCACAAAAGCCAATACTATGACTGAGTTTTCTAAACGAATTGATGATTTTAAGAACTTCCTCTCAATGATTTTATAAGTTTGGCTATTGTTTTTTTGCCAATATCTTAACCCTTAAAATACTAAATGAATAAGGGCTTAATGCGCAATCAATATTTTTTGTTCCAATTTCAATTGCCAATTCTTTGGGCGAAATTAAAAATGGCTGCTCAAAACTATTGGTTTGTTGTAGATTATCATTTTGCAATTGCAGTAGCTTTCCTATACTAGCAAACGCTTTTAAACCATCGAGTAAAATATTGATAGACTTTTTTACACCCGACACATTTACCAATTTCACAATTAATTCTTGAGTTGTTTCGTCAATACTAGCAGCGGCATACAAACTATCTTGTCCTGAAACAACAGCATTGTTTTGCGTTATAGACAATTCTTTATTCCCTTTATTAGTAGCAAATAATTTTTGAACATAATAATCAGTAGTGCCATAAGATTGTAAATTGTTAACCCAAATTAAATCGGGCGACCATTGCCATGCATCTATATGGGCAAATAATGGCGCATAAGAAGCCATTTGAACTACTGCAGCATTGCGTTCTAGCCCTGTCATAAAAGCAGCTTCACTCAAAGCTGTTAACCATGTGTTTTTATTATTTACGCTAACTGTTTTATCGCTTTGAGCGGCATATTCACCAGCAAATATTTTAGAACCATTTCTAGGATAATGATCATAACGATTGGCATTTTGTAAAAACCATTCAGGCTTTCGATAATAGTGTTCGTCAATATAGTCGGCATTCATTTTACGAAGTGATAAATTCAATGAGTCAAAACGAGCACCATCGGGGTCTGTGCCAGAACTATTCACAATTTTTATATACGAATATTTTTCTTTAATTGCTTTTTGAAAAACAGCCAATCGTTCAATGTATTGTGGGCCCCAATTTTCATTCCCCACACCCAACATTTTTAAATTAAATGGCGCAGGATGCCCCATATCATTTCTAATCTTACCCCATTTAGAGGTGATTTTTCCATTTGCAAACTCTATCAAATCTAAAGCATCTTGCACAAAAGGATCTATTTGGTCTAGTGGCGCTAATTCTGCAGAATTAAATTGACAAGCCATACCGCAACTAAGTATGGGCAAGGGCTCTGCGCCAATATCTTCTGCCAACTGAAAATATTCATAAAAGCCTAAACCAAAAGTTTGAAAATAGTCTGGTGTAGGTCTATGGGCAAACTCAATATTCCAACGATTAATTTTCAGTTCTCTTTCTTCAATTGGCCCAATGGTTTTTTTCCATTGGTAACGGTTGGCCAAATCAAAACCTTCTACAATACATCCACCCGGAAAACGAATAAAGCCAGGTTTCATATCGGCTAATAATTGAATCATATCTGCGCGCATACCACCAGGACGATTTTTCCAAGTGTCGGTTGGAAACAAAGAAATCATGTCTACATCAATCGTTCCTGTTCCTTCAAACCAAATGCGCAATTGTGCTTTTAATGCTGTTGCAGTAGCATTAAAACGAATTGCTTGTTTATGCCATTCAGCGCCTGTTTCATTTGGAATAAGCATGGTAGAACCAATAATTTCCTTTGCAGCATTAATGAGCTCAATATGCAACTTCACACCATTTTTTTGCGAACGATATAAAAAAGAAAATTCGTAAGCAAGGCCTTTTTTAATACCCATCCCTCTAAATCCTTCATTGGTAATACTTAGGTTTCCTTTGGATGCATTATTTATTTTTACTTGTAAATATCTAGGATTGGGCAAATTAACTCCTTGCTTAGCTAGCACGGTAATAGCGCCTTCTTTAAATGGTTGTTGGTCTAGTTTCCACCCCATCAATGGTTTAATAAATTCAAAGGATCGATTCTTTACGAGCTCTGCATAAATACCGCCATCGGCACCCATATTAATATCTTCAAAAAAAATTCCCCACATGGTAGGCTGAATATCAGCAATGGGTGTATCTGTTTGAATGTTTAATACTGTTTTGTTTTGTGCGATTGACACAAAAAAAGCTACTACTGATATGATTGTAAGCAGATGTTTATTAAATCGCATGTTGCAATTTAGTGGAACCCTTATGATTGAAAAAAATTAAAATGGAGAATGATACCTTCCTGGCTTTAAATTATTGTTAGAATAAAAACTCCTGTACATAAAAGACAATTCAAAAGACTTGGCAGTAATTGATCCACTTTTTACAGATGATACGTTTACATCATAAGAAAATCCAAATTGAAAATCATTATAAGAATACCCTACATAAGGAATAATGGCGTCTCCTAATTTATAAAATAGGCCAACATTAACCATTCTTAATTGATCAGAATAAAAATCATTAGCATTATGTACTAATCCTAAACTAGAACCAAATGCTGTATTGCTTGTGCCATTTTGAATCATATGAACTACACTAAAATTTAAATTCACATTGTCATTTATAGCAGTGCCAAAATCGGCATGAATATCATATCTAGGGCTAATATATTGTGTTTTATCGTCTAGAATACTTCTATTTGATTTCACAAATCGATACCCAGCAATACCCATATTAAAAAATGAATTTGCAGCATCATAGGTATACATAATTCCTGCACAGGCAGAAGAAAAAGAAGTGGCATTTGATAAAGAAGGTTCTCCAGCAGGCAGGGCCCTATCAAACCCAATATTCGATAATTGTTGATCGAAACTTAATTGAGAAAAATCAATACGTGTATTATTATTTATGTAACCCAGTCCAACAGCCAAACCATTACCCTTATTGTCTAAAGCTAAATGATATGAGGTATTTAAATTAAAATAAGTGCTTTTATATATTCCATCCATTGCTTTTTCAGCAATTACCATTCCACCTATTCCTAAATAATTATCATCGTCTATTTTTTTCAACTTCCCATCAATAGAAAGGCTTTGGGTTATGTAGGATGATCCAATTCCTACCCATTGTGTTCTAATATTAGACATGGCTCTCCAGGCAGATTCTCCGTCGCTAGTTAATGCAGGATTGATAGACATAGGAGATGCTATAAATTGAGAAAAGTTAGGATCCTGTGCATATAATGCACTAGCATATAACAATACACCCACTAAGCTTATAAAAAATTTATTCCAAAATTTCATATTATCTAATTAAAAGCACATTGCCTGTTTTTTGAACAATTTTTCCATTATTATCAATACCCTCAGCTATCCACATATAAGCATCCATTGGTTGTTTTTCTCCATAACTAATACCATTCCAACCATCTGAAGCATTCTTCGTTTCAAACATGAGTTTGCCAAATTTATTTACAATTTTTAAATAGGTTAACGTTTTCATTCCTGCTAAATAAGGATATAATACATCGTTTACTCCATCTCCATTAGGTGAAAAAGATTTAGGTATAAATATTTCTACTAATGCAGAGTCAAATACCTTAACACTAATGGTATCAACGGTTACACAGCCATCTGTTGATGTCATTGATATAAAATAATTCTGACTTTTATTGTAATTAAAAATAGGGTTGTCAATATTTAAAAAATCAAGTCCCCAAGTTGGCTTCCAACTATACTTATATTTTCTTGCTTCAAATACTCGAGCATTTAAAAGGGTTCGTTTTCCTGCATTGGTAGTTACTATTGGTAACTTTACTGGTGCTATTGGAGAAGAAATATTTATTAAACTATCTTTTGAAATAGAATAAGTACAAGTAGGTATTATTGCTGTCAATGAAATTTTCTTTAGCCCTGGTTTTTTAAAATTGGTAATCGCATTATAATTATTTGAAGAATCTTCTCCATTAAAATTCCATCTCCATTTAATATTCCTAATAGAAGAAGTATCGGAATTATTTAAAAATTGTTTCATCGTATTAATACAATTGATGGAATCATTTGTAAAATATATTCCGAAGTTTTTCAGGTCAACCATTTTAATTTTATTCACTGTCATATTACTACATCCAAAATCATCGGTTACTTTTGCCGAATAAAATCCTTGGTTATATGCATTAAAATTAACACTAGTAGCATTTAACAAAATAGAATCATTAAAATACCATTGATAAGATTTTGCTAAAGGACTAATCACCATTGGTTGAAATTGCGCTAAACAAATTAATAGCCCATTTGGTGCATATATTGTGTCGCTTGGTAATTTCCTTAATACTTGTGTAATACTTGCTAGCGTTGGAATTGTTTTGGTCGTATCTCTACTACAAAACGCATCATTAACATGTTTAATTGCATAAGTATAATTGGCAGTACTAGGTAAACTTGGTTGAACAAAAAACGAATTTGCATTTGTAAACCCACTGACTTGTGTGAGAAGATTGTCTTTGTTATCAATATAACTGATAGCCCAAGGACCCGTTCCTGTGAAACTCAAATTTATTGTATCCAATGCGTTTGCACAAACAGTACCCGCACCAGTTATTTTTACAATCGGTGTAGGATTTACAATTGCTTTTAACTGAAATGGTTTACCTATACAGCCATTTGTAATATTAGTAATTAGATAATTTGCGTTAACAATATTATTACTACTATTTAATAGTGTTTGGGTAATACTTGGTTGATATAAGGTGTCGTTTGTTGAATATCCCGACAGAGCAAAGGAAGGATTAAAATCACTAAATGCCCAACGATACGTTGTGCCTGTTGGTGTTCCCTTTGGTGTAACCGTCATTTTTTGGCCATTGCAAGTATTTACAATTTGATCACCTATTATAGACACAGGCTTTACAGTTACCGTAACATTAAAAGGCTGCAAACTACAGGTTGCATTAAATGGCTTTATTGTATAAATAGCATTTGCATTAGTTAAACTCAAATTATTGAGCGAATCAATAACAGCAGATTGCGCGGTGCTTTTTGCAGTAAAACTTGTTAATGAATTATTGGGCACAATACTAGGAAGCGTCCAGGTATATGTTGTTCTTAAAGGTTCTAATTCTGTTGGTAAAGTAAAAGTAGTTCCACTACAAATAGTAACTTTTTGGTCTGGAACTATTGGAGCAGGATTAACGGTGAACGTTACTGATTGAGTACTATCTGTACATCCATTAAACGTTGTTTTGAATTTATAGGTAACCACCACCGGACTAACCGTTGAGTCGACCAGTGTTTCGTTTATGGTATATGAACCCTTAGAAGGTTTATTACTAATACCTACAATACTATCCCTTGTCCAAGAAAAGATGGTACCTGGTGTTTTACTGGTAGGAACATAACTGAATGGCGTACTACTACAAACTGCAGCTACCGTGCTAGGGCTGCTCAAAACAGGAATTGGGTTTACAACTACCGATAATTTAAAAGGATTTCCCAAACAACCGCCAGATGTTGCGCCAGGAATAATTGGACGAACAATATATGAAGCAATACTAGGCGTATCCGATAAGTTTGTAATAGTACCTGTAACACCATTGATGGGTATAATATTGTTTTCAATTCCACCAGTTAGGCCATTTGCCAAAGTTGGTGCTGTCCATAAAAACTCGGCATTCACAATATTTGGAGGAGTGATTTTAAAATTTGTTCCACTACAAACCGGACTAGTCATATTTGATAAACTTAGTACTGGATTTACAATTTCATACATTGTTTGTTGATTGGTGCAACCATTGGCCGTTAAGGTGTATACATAAGGAACCTGAACTAGATTAAGAGTAGTATTGGTCAACCTTTCACTCACACTATTATCGCCACTTGTGAGTGGTTCTGTAATTCCTGCTACATAACTTCTAGACCAACTAAATGTGGCATCCCTTGTACTACTAACAGGCGTATAGTTAAATGTATTTCCAGAACAAATGGCAGTTGGTCTTAGAGAACTTCCCAATGCCGGCTTAGGATTAATTGTTACTGTAACCACTTGCGTTTTTAAATTAACGCATCCATTATACATTAATGAAAACCGATATTTTACGAGTAGCGGATCTCCAATAGTATCATTTAATATTTCAGAAATATCTGAATACCCAGAACCCGTTTGATTTTGTAATCCAGGCATACTATCTCTTACCCAAGAGAATGCTGTTCCCGGAAAATTACTTACGGGAGAATAATTAAATGTACTACCGCTACACATAGCAGGAAGCGTTAGTGGGCTTGTTAATGTGGCAGAATTTGCTTTTACCAATACTTTTACTGCAAATGAATTTCCTTTACAACCATTGGCCACGGGTGTCACAGAATATAATGCATTTCCAGAAGATGTATCGCTATTAATATTTCTTAGGGTTTGAGAAACATTTGTTTGTAAAATAGTTTGTGCCGATCCTCCAGTAATGCCATTTGAATAAGTTGGCTCATCCCAAAAATACATAGAACCTAATGGAAGATTTTTAGGCATTTTTACAGAAAATGCATTCCCACTACAAACCGTTGAACTAAGTGTATCAGTGATATAAGGCGATGCTTTTACCGTAACAATAATTGAAAATGGTTTACCTATACAATCACCATATCGGGGTGTTACTTTATAAGTAGCCATCACATCAATAGAGTTTGTTGTGTTGGTTAACACTTGACTAAAACTAGGTAACGGTGTGGATTGTGATTGTCCTCCAAGAACCGCATTTTGAATATTAAAAATAGGTGAATCCCATGTATAAGAAGTAATAAAAGGCAATGGAGATGGATTCATTGAAAACGGATAATTCGGACAAATAATGGTGTCTTTATTAGAAAAATTAGGCGTAGGATTTATAATTGCAATAAAGGTAAAAGGCTTACCAGTACAGCCAAGTGCTATTGGTGTTACCGTATAGGTAGCTTGTGAAATATTATTAGTTGTATCTATTAACGATTGACTAATACTTTGTGCGGGTGAACTATTAGCCGATGCCCCAACAATAGAATTGATCGGACTAATTGCTGGTAAAGTCCAAGTGTATAAAGTTGAAATATTTGTCAAATTACTTGTAGGAGATGAAGAAAATGGAGTCTCGCTGCAAACAATTTTAGAGGCGGTAGAAACATTAGGCAATGGCCTAACGGTTAACAATAAATTAAATGGACTACCAATACAATTACCACTTTTAGGAGTAATGGTATAAGTAGCAATTCCTCCCGAATCAACTCCACTGTAGGTTAAGTTTCCAGTGATAGTAGTATCCCCTAAGGTGTAAAAATTTTGATTACCATTCACCACATTAACGCCTGTTGATGTTGAAGGCGTATTCCATGTGTAAGTAGTATTTAGCGGAACGTTAATAGGGCTAGCAATAAAATTCGATCCACTGCAAGCAACAATTTTTTGTGTAGCAATATTAGCAACAGGATTTACACTTGTGATTATAGTAAATGGTTTACCAGGACAGTTTTGAGGTGTGTTTGGAATGATGGTAAAATTGGCAAGTGATGAAGTGGTTTTTAAATTATTAAGTAAGGGCGCAAAGGTAGTTTGATTGGTTTGTGCCGTAATTCCAGTTCCAGATAACGAGTTAGATGGTGTGACTTGAGGAGCTGTCCAAGAAAAAGTTACCCCAGCTGGCAAATTGGGCAATGAACTAAACGATGGCGGCGTTCCACTACAAACTACTAGTGTGTCTTTATAGCTTAGAACAGGAACCGGATTTACGGTAACTACTAAATCGAAAGGCAAAGAAACACAACTACCAGCCCTAGCAAATACATTATAAGTAGCTGTTTGAGGTATTATAGATCTATTAATAAGTGTTTGACTAATAGGTGGGTCAAAATAATCTTGAACAGGTGTTTGTGTTAAACCAGATCCGCCAGACAAACTAGTATCACTGTATTGTGGGGCCGTCCAAGTATACTGTGTTGTTGAAGGCACAATATTACTGCCACCATTTAATGGGCTGCTTTTAAAAGTTGTTCCGCTACAGGTGGTTAAATTAATTGGCGTGGTAATACTAGGTCTTGGATTTACCGTAACAAAAACTTGAAACGTTGGCCCCGTGCAAACAAAGCCTGTATACTGTATATTGGGAGAAATATTATACACCGAATTTATAGCACTTGCCGTTGTATTAGTAAGGGTTTGATTGAAGTTGGTAATTTTTGATGCAATGGCAACAGTAGTTGCACCGGTTAAACCAGCAGTTGCAGGGTTTGTCCAAGTATATAAACTACCTGTTAATTGTGTTTTTGGTGTGAAAGAAATTGGGTTACCGCTACACAAAGTATCGTATCTAATAGCATCTGAAATTAAGGGTGTTTGGTTAATTGAATAAGTAAGTGTTTGGGTATTTGAACAACCATTTTGTGCCACCATATTCACTACATAAGGCACACTCACAGATGCTGTAGTTGTATTAATTAAATTATCATTAATTAAATTAGAAGTTCCAGATGTGGCAGCTGTACCAAGGATTGCAGCTCTACTCCAAGACCAGCCATCTTGATTCACCGTAATAGAAGATGCAGCAGTAAAATTGATATTATTTCCACAACCAATGGATATAGGATTCCATGCTGAAGCAGTATTACTAATGGTAGGCGTGGGTAATACAGAAACAACCAAAGTGTATGTAGTACCAGAATTATCAGTTATGTTATAAGTAACAGTTCCTATTGTTGTTCCTGATAAAGTTAGTTTTTGATTAATTGCAGGGAGTAATGTTGAACTAGGTACAGCACCTGTAACACTTGAAGAAACGGCTCCTAGCGTCCATTTAAAAGATTTTCCGGTTCCGGTAATGCCTAATACAGTTGATAGATCATTGGTGGTTCCACTGCAAAAGCTATTTGCAATATTAGGATTTACGTTAATAAAAACTTGAAACGTTGGCCCTGTACAAGTAGTACTTCCATACTGAAAATTTGGAGAAATATTATAAACAGTGTTTACAGGATTTGTAGTTGTATTAGTAAGGGTTTGACTAAAGTTCGTAATTTTTGATGCAAGAGCAGCTGCAGATCCACCCGTTAAACCAGTTGTTGCAGGATTAGCCCAAGTAAATACACTACCAGTTAATTGTGTTTTTGGCGTAAAAGAAATTGGGTTGCCGCTACTTAAAGTATCGTACCTAGTAGCATCAGCAATTAATGGGGTAGGGTAAATCGTGTAAGTAAGTGTTTGAGTATTCGTACAACCACCATTTTGTGCCACCATATTCACTACATAAGGCACACTCACAGATGCTGTAGTTGTGTTAATTAAATTGTCATTGATTAAACTAGAAGTACCCGATGTAGCAGGTAATCCAAGGGTTGCAGCCCTACTCCAAGACCAACCATTGGAGGTTAGAAGAACTGAAGATACTGCTGTAAAATTAATATTGTTACCACAACCAATAGATGTTGGATTCCATGTTGATATAGCATTGCTAATTGTGGGTAATGGTAAAACGTTAACTGTAATAGAATATTTAGTAGTAGAATTATCTGTTACAGCAAAAACCACAGTTCCTGCTGTAGAACCCGTTAAAGTTAATGTTTGCTTTATATCAGGAGACAATATAGTTTGTGGTTTTTGACCAGTAACTCCTGAAAAAGATGTAATTGTACAGGTAAAAGTTTTTCCACTTACACCTAAAACAGTTGATATATCATTCGTGCTTCCATCACAAAAGCTAAAAGTTTGTGCTAATGTTTTAGAAGAATAAAGAAAGCCCATCAACATAAAGCATATTGCTACAACTATTTTATTAATCAATTTCACGTTTATTAAATTAATTTTATTTTTAATATACTTAGTTAAAGAATTAAACTAAAGCGGAAGATATTAATTACCATTGGTTTACACAAGAATTTATACAAATTTTTAAAAAAAATTAATAGGCTAAATGTTCCTGTAGTAAGCCGTTTATTTTAACCAATTAAAAAGTTAAACAAAAAGGAAAGATTAAGTGTAAATTGGTCGAACAAATAATTAAAAAAAACTATTCATGTATATGAAAGCCATAACCCAATTTACATTAGCCATTACCATGCTAATAACTGCCTTTGCACAACCAAAAAAGACCACCCTTAAACAACCTGAATTAGGATATCGTTCTGCAAAAATTCTTGTAATAAATGGTTTGCAATTCAAAGACCTAAATAGAAATGGCATACTAGATAAATACGAAGACTGGCGTTTATCAAATAATGAAAGGGCTATGGATCTATTATCTAAAATGAGTATTGAAGACAAAGTAGGATTCATGCTAATAAGCACGACTCGATTAAAATCAGACCAATCAAATAATCCAACTTCATCAATGGCAAATAGCGCTGTTGCATCAAGTGATTTTAATGAAGAAGATCAGGTACAAAAAATCAATATGTTTACAAGACAGCCTTTACCAGTAGCTATGATGATGTCGGCCGGAACAACAAAAGGTGTAACAAAATTTCATTTAAGGCATTTTATTTTTCGTGCAAATGTTAGCGCTAAATTAACAGCGGAATGGTCTAATAAATTACAAGCACTTTGCGAATCTGATGGACTGGGCATTCCCGCAATCATTGCATCGAACCCTAGAAATCATATTACCAAAGATGCATCCATCGGATTAAGTGTTGGTAAAACAGTATTTTCTACATGGCCGGGCGAATTGGGTTTATCTGCCATGAGGGATTTAAAATTAGTTCGAGAATTTGCCGATATTGCCCGACAAGAATGGCAGGCAGTTGGTTTAAGAAAAGGCTATATGTACATGGCCGATTTAAGTACAGAACCACGCTGGCAAAGAATAGAAGGAACTTTTGGAGAAGATGCTAATTGGACTGCTAAAATGATTACTGAAATTGTATTAGGATTTCAAGGAACCAAACTCTCTAATCAGTCAATCGCTATGACCACCAAGCATTTCCCAGGTGGCGGCGCAGGTGTTGGTGGACAAGATCCACATTTTTCTTGGGGAAAATTTGAACACTTTCCTGGAAAAATGTTTCAAAATAATTTGATTCCATTTAAGGCTGCAATTAAGGCTGGCACTTCGGCTATTATGCCTTATTACTCAATTCCTCAGGACACAAAATATGAGCAAATTGCATACGCTTATAACAAAGCAGTGATTAAAGATTTATTAAGAGATAGTTTGCATTTTACTGGTATTATTAATTCAGATACTGGCCCAATTGAAATGATGCCTTGGGGTGCAGAAAATTTAACCATTGTTGAACGTTATCAAAAAACACTAGAAGCTGGTGTGAATTTATATTCAGGTACAGCAGACCCTGCCAAACTATTAGAAACAGTGCAATCTGGAAAAGTCGATATTAAATTAGTAGATAATTCTGTTTACAGATTGTTGATGGAAAAATTTCAATTAGGACTTTTTGAAAACCCATATGTAGACGAAGCGGCTGCAGAAAAAATTGTAGGCAACGCCAATTTTCAAGCTAAAGCAGATTTGGCTATGCGTAAGTCAATTGTTCTATTACGCAATGAAGCAAAAACACTTCCAATAAAATCAAGAACCAAAGTTTATTTGGAATCTTATTTACAAAAAAATGGCGGTAAAGCAAACAATGTTTACTCAAATGAAAAAAATACAACTAATGTTGAATTTGTAAAAACACCAGAAGAAGCCGAGCTAATTGTAGTATGGGTAAACCCAGGCCCAAAATCATTATTTCAATCAGATGGATCACCGCTGAATTTGTCATTGTCTAAAAATGGTGTAGACATTAATTATATCAACCAATTATCTGCTAAAAAAAGAACGGTACTAGCAATTAATTATACCAATCCTTGGGTGATTGATGAAATTTACAATGACGCCGATAAAAAAAATATAAAGGGCGTAATTGCAACATTTGGCACCACCTTAGAAGCATTGGTTGATGTGTTGACAGGCAAATTTAACCCATCGGGTAAAATGCCTTTTACTACACCAATTTCAGAAGCCGTTGTTGAAAAACAATTATCGGATGTACCAGGATTTTTAAAGGGATCGGATTATGGATTATTTAAATTTAATGAAGGTATTAGTTATCAAAAATAAATCCACCAATGTAGTAGCTGGGTTACAATACTATTAGGTTAACAATTCTAAAAAAGAATTGAAAAATAAATTAAAGTTTAAATAATTATGAAAACCAAATTCATTTGCTTTACCTACTCAATAATTTTATTAATAAGTGCAAATGCGCAATACCTTAGTTTAAATAAAATAGAAACTAAAAAATTAATAGCCCTAGTTAATACAGATAAAGACGTAAAGCAATTGTATTTAAAAATGGAACGTCTTGCAAATACAGCTATTACTGAAGTTCCAAATCCAATAGACACAATCGTTTCAGAAGGTCATTTGGCAACAGATCCTAAAAAAATAAGAACTGTTAAATCATTGGCTGATTTGCACAAAATATATGCCCTAGCCATTAGTTATACTGTAACAAACAAGGATGTATACAAAACTAAATGCATGGAATATTTATTGGCTTGGGCTAGCATTAACAAGGGTATGGGCAATCCTATCAACGATACCAAGCTAGATCCTATATTCGAGGCTTACGACCTATTAAAAGACCAAATTGAGCCATCCTACAAAGCAACCATCGAAGCATGGATGCAACAAGTGGCAGATGCCGAGATTGTTAGCCCACGTTATAAATCAGCCAACAGCAAAACCTTGTTTAATAATTGGAACTCCCACCGAATAAAAGTAGTTGGCAGCATTGCATACCTATTAAATAATAAAGCTTACAAATCATTTACTGACAGCTCTATAAAAAAACAAATACTTAAAAACTTATTTGCAGATGGATCTGGAATGGATTTAGAAGAGCGAGATGCATTACATTATCATGTTTATACGCTTGAGCCATTATTAGTTATTGCTTCCATTATTAAGCGCGCAACTGGAATTGATTATTTCAACTTTCGTTCTGCATCTGGTTCTTCCATAAAAAATTCGGTTGATTTTTTATTGCCCTTTGTAACTGGCCAAAAAATACACCAAGAATATGTAAACAGTACTGTTGCATTTGACAAACAACGAGCAGCCAACAAAGAGCCAGGATTCACTATAGGCGCTAATTTTCAGCCAATAGCAGCAGTTGAAGTACTTTCAACCGCCGCTTATTTTTCTGAATCTTATTTAAAGTATGTACAAGATTTATTAAATATAAAATCTAGATACGCAAATTGGCAAACTGTATTGAATGCAGTTAGTAATTAATTAGCTGCCTTTGCTTTTTTCTTTCCATAAAAATAATTGATAGCCAATACTGCTATTAAAATAATTAGTCCAAAAAACTCTCTGGTTTCTTCTACCCAGGGAGTTTCGGCCTTCATTGTACCTGCTAAGTTTTCTGCATGGTGAAATTTAACCCAATCAATTAAACCATTTGCATCAAAAGCTTTATATACAGCATACATACTATATATTCCAATACCTACTAAATAAGCAGTTTGATAAAATATTTGTTTTGATGCTTTCCAACAAAGAAACGCAGCATATACATACAAAGGCACCCAAACATAAGGATCAGGATCGTTGTATTGCAATGCAGCAAATAAGATAAAGCAAAAACAAAAAAACAGGTTAAAAATTTTCATTTTATTTATTATTATTGAGTGAGTTAATCCAGGCCGCAATTTTTCTAGCATCCGATTCAGAAACCTGAGGCATAGGCGCCATTGGGGTTGCGTAATCAGGCCAGTTTTTAGGTTGTGGGTTTTTAATTAATTGCAATATTTTTTCAATGGAATAATTTCTTTTTGCCACATCTACAAAAGCAGGCCCTACTTGCTTTTTCTCGGGGTTGTGACAAGCAACACAAGTGTTTTTTATAAGCAAAGGCTTAATCTGCTCATAAGTATATACTCCTTTAATAGCAGGTGCTTTAACAGGTGAAACTAGGGCTGTATTTTTTGTACTTACTTCTTTCATAGAAAGTGTAGCCCCATCAGGAATATTATTTAAAGTATAGTAACCTGTGCTATGAATTAAAGAATAGGAATTTTCTTGGTCTCTAATACCGTCAAGGGTTATTTTATGAATATAATTTTTGCGCAAGTTTGCAACAATTATTCTTACTGTCATTCCATCTTCAGAAACACGTACTCCTTTAACCGGACAGTTTTGAACGTTAACAGTAGGGCTTCCATATACCGCATGGTATTTATAGATATAACTTTCTACAGCATACGCAGCTAAATTTGAAGCTTTTAATTTATCAATTGGTTTAGTAAATTCAATTTCAAAACCATCTGGCATCGCTTTTACTGTTTTCATTTCAAAAGGTAATAATCCATTCCATGATAAGCGTTGTAAACCATCTTTAGCATCACCGGCAGAACCCCATCCACGATTGGTTTCACCTACAAATAAAGATCCATCATTCGCCCAAGACATACGCAATACACCAGACTGAAATCCACTTCTAAAATCCCAGGCACATCCTTGTAATTCGCCTTTAACTGTTTCCATAAAAACACGCGAAACTTTACTTTGACCTTGATCTCCCACTAATAATTGTTGTTCGAAAGGACCAAAAACACCCGTTGGAATTTTTACAATTTCTGAATTAGAAATACCTAGAATGCCATGTGGCAGCCATACTGCAGGCATTTGTAATTCTGGTACTTCTTTTTTAATATCAAAAAGTGTTTTGAATTTTTCATTCTCAATATTTTCTGGCTTCGTTCTATTTCCTTTTTCGTCTACATCAAAACGCGGATTGATTTTACTATAGATATCTTGTTGCGTTAACTTTAATGGAGAACCTGGTAATTTAGTCCAAGCCAAACTTCCTGGATGTCCCATGAAAGCACCTTTCTTAACTGGCATAATGCTTCCAGATCCTACCCAGTCTCCTTGGTTATCGGTGTAAAATAATTCGCCATCAATCATGCTTATACCACAAGGTGAACGCATACCAGCAGCCCATGGTTCCATTCTACCATCTTCAAAAATATGTAGTGCCCATCCTCTCCAAGGAACAAAACTTGCACCCGACCACCAAATATCACCAAAGCCTAAATTCAGTGTTACATAAAATGAACCATCAGCAGCTATTTTAGGTCCATAACTATACTCATGATAATTACCAGAAAGTGGCCAAGAATAAATCGTTTCATAAACATCTGCCTTACCATCCATATTTGAATCGTACAAACGGGTAAGTTCTCCACGTTGTACAACATACAAAGAACCATTTTTATAAGCAACCCCTAATGCTTCGTGTAAACCACTGGCGAATTTTCTAAAAAAAGGTTTAGCACTTGTAGGATTCTCTACAATATATACATCCCCTCTACGCGTAGTAATAGCCAAACTTCCATCAGGCATTGTACAAAGCCCCCCTACTTCTAAAAGTGTTCCTTCGGGTGCACGCAATTTATTGATCTTAAAAAAATCTTCTTCCTTTGCTGATTCTTGTGCTTGAGTAATTGTTAGTAAACCCAACACTGCTAGCAGAAAAGTGAGAAAATATTTAAACAAATTATTTGAACGATTATATATAGTTGTTTTCATAAAATAAATACTTAAAAAAGGATAGAATAAATTAATTGGTTTTGAATAGGCAGCAATAATTCTTTTTGTCCTTTCTGTTCTCGAACAATTGCTTTTGCTGAGCCTGCATTATCAATTTTTAAATAATAAGCATGGTCTCCAATTAAATATAATCCAGTAGAAATTTCTTCAATTTTATCAGCAACAGCCAATTGCATATATAAATTATCAGTTGTATTTTTTAGGCTGATAGTGCGTTGAATTCCTTGTCTATTTTCTAATAATCTACACATATCAGTTACCGTAGTACCATAGATTGAATATTTAAAAGAAGGCAAATCTTGCTCATCTAAAACATACCCTTTCGTTTTAAAATTGGTATTTGTTGTATCTGAATTCCAAGCTGAATTTGTGTTTGCTAATTTATTAATTGCTAAAGCAGGATTTCCCAGAAGCGTAATGGCACCAAGGGGTTTAGAAGATCCATCTCCTCTATCAATCCACATAGGGGAAGCATCTAAAAAGTCGCCGCGCCATACTTGTGCAATCATACCGTTATCTAAATCATAGGTATAATTTATTTTTTCAGGACCACCAACATTCACTGCATGTACTATTCTTTTAGTTGCAGATACATCCATAAAACTTCTTAACACCATATTTTCTTTTGCAAACATCAGAACAGGATCTTTTGAAACAATAGGTGTTGTTCGAGGGTCAGAAATAGTGGTTTCTCTAAATCCAGGACCATTCACTTTTAATATTAACACAGGCTGTTGAGACGCCATATATTTAGAATAAATAAACTCAATTGGCAAAGGCCCTTTTGGTAATAGCATCTTTGCTTTACCACCATCTTTACTAAAAGGATATAAGATGGAATTGTTAATTAAAACTTTTAGCGGACCACCTCTTAAATTAAGATTGAAATTATATTCGCCTTCTTCTTGAATGTTTAATATTCCTTTGTAGTGAAGTAGATAACTGTTTTTTGGAAGTCCTTCGAGGCTAACACTTATAATAGGATTTGTTTTTTGTAGAAAAGGCTTAAGTGTTAACAGATTTGGCTCAGTTTCAAATTTTCCTATGTATCCAGTAATGTTAATATCTGTAATTGTTGGAACTGGCTTGTTGTAATGACTAATCACCATATTTCTAAAAGCAACCTGACCATGGTCTCCTTGAATACGTAAAGCATCTTCAGGAACTTCAATTTTAGAAATAGCACCAGCAGTAGTGCCTGAGAGTTCTATATTTTCTTGAATTAAAACACCGTTCAATTCAACTTTAACCAATTTTGCATTTTCTGTTTTCACGCCATTTACAAATCTTGGGGCTTGAAAAGAAATTTTAAAATGCTGCCATAAACCAGGTGCCTTACTTACATTTTGTCTTGGTGCTCTGCCATCAAAAATGCGTAAGCCCTCTGGCCTCTTGCTATCGTTTCTCTCGTACAATCCACCCATATCTACAGACCTAGGATTTAACACACCCCAACTATCTAATAATTGCAATTCATACCTGCCTTGCAAATAGATACCAGAGTTAGAACCCTTTGCCATCATGCAGTCTAGCTCAATATCAACATCTCCGTGTTTGAAATTGGTAAATAAATCTTTGTGCGAAGCAGAGTCGGGCAAGTTTACCAAAACACCAACCCCTGCCGAATAATTTAATACATGATTTTTAGTAATATCTGCATGCGCATCTCCAGCAATATGCCAGTTTGCACCCACATTTTTAAAATCATTTAAACTAGTTAAATCGATTTTCGTTTGTGCTGAAATAGTTTGAAAACAAATTAAAGCAAGAAAAAAACTAATTGGTTTTGTGGCCAACAGGTTTTTAAGTTGATAAGAAGCCATAAGCGAAATTTAAATTAAATAGTGGGAAATGATAGGTTGATTTTAATCTTAAAAAATAAATTAGTACTTTTTTTTAAAAGCATTTTAATAGTCTAATCAGTAAAATAATTGTTGTTTCATGTCCGAATCTATTGATTTATTTTAAAAAAATAATTAAACTGCCTAAATAAAATACACACCTCGCAATTATGAAAGCCTTAAAAACACATTAAGTTTAAACTAAAATATAAACTAAAATTTTAGAACTAACAAAGATAGAAGCCATATTAAGCTATTTCCCAAAAACAACTTACATTGTTACAACAAACAGAATTATATGAATCAAAATATTTCTCGAAACTACCGTATAAAAAACCTACACTTAATTGTCTGTTTTCTATGCTATATTTTAATAGGATGTAATAGAAGCCAATTACCCACTCAAAATGGGTTAGCCGGTTTACCATTTTTAGACAATTCCGATACTAGGTCTATTTCTGCAGAAAATATGACTGGCGAAAAAGGTGGAGGAGGAATGGCTATACCCAATTTGCAAGAACCCTTTCCTGCAGCATCTGCTAGAGCAGCAGATAGTTTAGGTCAAGGATGGAAAGTGAAACCATTTTTACGTGTAAATGCAGGTGAAACCGTTACTTTAATGGACGTTGATGGTTCAGGTGTTATTGAACATATATGGATGGTAGAAGGGCTGAGTCGGGCGAATATTTTAAGGTTCTATTGGGATAATGAAACTACTCCTTCAGTAGAAGTGCCAGCACCAGATTTTTTTGCAGTAGGGCACGAAAAATTTGCACGCGTAAATTCGCAAGTTATTATAGACAATCCAGAAAATGCATTGAACTCATATTGGCCAATGCCTTTTAAACGTCATGCCAAAATTACTTTTACAAACGATAGCAAAAAAGACCTCATGCTATTGGCATTTCAAATTACCTATGCGCTCAAAACTTTACCTAAAAACACCAGTTATTTTCATGCACAGTGGCGAAGGGCAAATACAAGCACACAAAATCCATATACCATTTTAGATAGTGTAAAAGGAAAGGGACGTTATGTAGGAACTTTTTTAGCTTATACACAACGAACTTCAAAAGGTTGGTTTGGAGAAGGCGAAGTAAAATTTTATAAAGACGAAGACACAAGGTTTCCTACCATTTGTGGTACCGGTACCGAAGATTATTTTTTAGGAAGTTATGGGTTCCCGCAGTCTTATACTACAGCGTATGCAGGCACCACACTTCCATTTAAAGACAGCGACAGTTTGCCAAACTATTGGAGCTTATATCGTTGGCATATCCCTGATCCTATTACATTTAATACCAATTTAAAAGTTACTATTCAGTCGTTGGGATGGAATAAAAAAGGAAAATACCAATTATTAGATGACGATATAGCATCGGTTGCTTATTGGTATCAAACCGAACCACATAACCCATTTCCAGCTTTATTGCCTTTAGAAAAAAGAAGGCCTATAAAAAAGATTGATTCACCGAAATAATCTACACCAAATATTCTTAAGCAACTGCAATACATTATATTGAGTAAAAAATAATCTAACATGATTTTACAAAATAGAAAAAAAATAAACCTCTTACTTGTACTCACTATTGGAGGTGCATTGATCTTTCAATCTTTTAATGTTCAACAACAGCAACAAGAAAAAAAATTAGAGAATATTAAAGTATTTCCATCTACTGCAACTTATCAAGAAGTAGACCATGCCATGGATCAGTTTAAAGTTGATTTGGGTGTGAAATGTAATTATTGTCATGCCCCAGATAAAAACAATCCAAGAAGAAATGATTTACCAAGCGATGCAAATCCTAAAAAAGATATTGCGCGTGAAATGATTCGCATGACCAATGAATTGAATAAAAAATATATTGCTACACTTAAGCATACCGATTCAGACACAACAAAAATTCAGTTAGTAACTTGTAATACTTGTCATCGTGGAGCGCCAAAACCTTTTGGAAAATCATTAACGGCACCTCCAGCTGCAGTGCCTGTTGCTAACATAACAAAATCAAAAAAACTAATTGGTTCTTAAAATAATTGAGCAATAAATCAGGCTAAATATTCTAACAAACAAAAGACAATCATTATTTAAAAATTCGTTTTTACATTATTTTTACCCATGAAACATCCAATACAACTTGTTTTCCGACTGTCTTTTTGTTTATTCCTATTTAGTTGTGGCATAAAAAGCGATAACCAAAAACCCGAATTTAACGCACATCCTACCAGTACTTATTTTTCGCCAGAAGAAAGTTTGAAAAAAATATATTTGCCTAAGGGATACCACATGGAATTAGTTGCCAGTGAGCCAATGATACAAGAGCCCGTATCCATTACATGGGATGCTAATGGCCGAATGTACGTAGCAGAAATGCTCACCTATATGCAAGATGCCGATGCTACTGGTGAGCAAAAGCCCTATAGCAGAATCTTGCTTTTAGAAGACACCAATCACGATGGTAAAATGGACAAGAGCACGGTATTTGTTGACAGTCTTTTATTGCCTAGAATGATGCAGTGCGTTGGCAATAAATTATTGGTTAATGAAACAAATTCAATTACAATTACTAGTTATGAAGACACCAATGGCGATGGTAAATCAGATCTTAAAAAAATAGTTTACCAAGATTCCAAATATACCAGCAGCGATGCCAATATGGAACACCAACGTAGTGGCCTAGATTGGAATATTGATAACTGGATGTATATGACTTACGAGGCGGCTCGTTTTAGGTATGAAAAAGACACCATAAAAATAAATGAAATACCAAGTGGTGGCGATGGGCAGTGGGGATTAACGCATGATAATTATGGTCGATTATTTTATTCCAGTGCAGGAGGAGAAAATCCTGTTTTTGGATTTCAAATCAACCCGGTTTATGGAAAATTAAATTTTCCCGATCAGTTCGGACCAGAGTTTCAAGGCGTTTGGCCAATTATTGCAACACCAGATGTACAAGGAGGTAACGGCCGATTAAGACCTAATAATACTCTGAACCATTTTACAGCTTCTTGCGGACAATCTATCTTTAGAGGAAATGCATTGCCAAAAGATTTTGTAGGAGATTATATTGTTTGTGAACCCGTAGGTAGAATTGTGAGAAGGGCTAAAGTAAGCAACATCAATGGAAAGACCTTGCTTAAAAATGCCTATAATGAAGAAGAGTTTATTGCATCATCCGATATGAATTTTCGTCCAATGAACAGTGCAACAGGGCCTGATGGTAATTTATACATTGTTGACATGTACCGAGGTATTATTCAACAAGGAAATTGGACCAAAAAAGGATCTTTTTTACGCAATAAAATAGATAGTTTAGGACTAGCAAAAAATATTGGAAGAGGTCGTATTTATAGAGTGGTGTATGATGGAATGAAAAATACTGAGATCCCAAATATGCTAAATGAAGCTCCTGCTACGCTAGTAAAACACCTAGGACATCCTAATGGCTGGTGGAGAGACAATGCACAAAAACTAATTATTATTAAAGGCGACAAATCGGTGGTACCAGCCTTAATAGCTATGGCTACTGCAAAACCAGGTACCCCAAATGACGACTCAGCGCACCTTTCAAGAATACATGCACTATGGACTTTAGAAGGTTTGCATGCCATTGATAAAACTATTTTAATGCAAGCCTTAAATGACCCGCATCCGCAAGTTCGAAGAGCCGCCGTTTGGATGAGCGAATCATACTTAGTTAAAAACGATGCTGAAATTACGCAAGCAGTATTTAAAATGAAAGATGATACAAGCTTTGATGTGCAATCACAAGTACTATTATCAATTAACCATCACATTAAAGAAAAATCAGCGGCAATAGTTACAGAAATGTTAGCCCATAAAACTAACAAGGAGATGATGGAAGGCATTAAAGAAGCCATGGATAAAAATGAAATAGTAAAAAAATTGGCTAGTCGATTGGGAGATTTACCAGCAAAAGTTAAGACTCCAATTTTAGAAGGTGCCGTAATTTATAAATCAGTTTGTGCTACCTGTCATGGCGCAGATGGAAAAGGAATTATTACTACTGGAAGTTCAATGCCAGCACCATCCTTAATTGGTGCATTACCATTAACAGTTGGCAAGAAAAATATGGCTATCAGAATATTATTGAATGGATTAAAGGGACCCATCAATGGAAAAACTTATCCAACAGAAATGCCTTCGCTTTCAGCAAATGGTAACGGATGGATAGGCAATGTATTAAGTTATGCCCGTTATGAATTTGGAGGACAGCATGCAAAAAACGCACTTGATTCGCCGCAAATTTTATCGAAAGAAGTGTTTAGAATTAGAAAAGAAATAGGTACTAGAACTAGTTCATGGACATTAGATGAATTAAGTAAAATAGTAGACACTTTAAATTTGCCTTATAAAAAAGAACCTAAGAAGAAATAGTTTATGAAATATTTGTTTCTTGCTTATTGTTTTTTGCACCTATTCATCATTTCAAATGCACAGATAAAACCTTTCAAATTTGCATTTATAAGTGACACACATATAGGTTCGCCTAATGGAGGCTCTGAAGAAGATTTACGCAGAACCATACGTGATATCAATCAAATGAAAGATATTGCTTTTGTTGTTATAACAGGCGATATAACAGAGCTAGGAAAAGATTCAGAGATAGCACTTGCTAAAAAAATATTTGATAGTTTACAAATTCCCATGTATATCATTCCGGGTAACCACGACAGTGGTTGGAGTGAAAGCGGTGCAGCAACTTTTAATGAAATATTTGGCAGCGATAAGTTTACATTTAGTTACAATGGAATACATTTTTTAGGATGTGCATCAGGCCCCTATTTGCGAATGAGTGATGGACATATTCCTAGAGATGCCATAAATTGGATGAATACTGAACTCACTAAATTAGCTCCACAACAACCCATTATTTTTTTAAACCACTATCCAATAGACAATAGTTTAGACAATTGGTACGACGCAACCAATGCACTAAAAACCCGAAACGTTATTGCTATTTTATGCGGACATGGACATAATAATCATGCCATGAATTTCGAAGGAATTCCTGCAACCATGGGGCGTTCAAATCTTCGCGCAAAAGCTGCTATTGGCGGATACAATATTGTTGAAGTAACTACAGATTCTCTTCTTTTTAGCGAAAGAAAACCAGGCATTAAAACAATACCCGTTTGGAGAAAAATAAAAATAGAAAATCATCATTTTAATAAAGATTCTGTAAAATATGAACGGCCATCTTATACTATAAATGATTCTTTTCCATTAAAAATTAAATGGCGTTACACCAGTGATGCAAATATTGTTTCAACACCTGCATCTAACAAAAAAATTGTAGTTTTTGGAAATAGCAATGGATTAATTCAGGCCATTAATTATAATAACGGAAATAAAATTTGGTCATACACAACCAAGGGCGGCATTTATTCTTCGCCCGCAATTCAAAATAATAAAGTAATAGTTGGTTCTAGTGATAAGCAAGTGTATTGTTTAAATAGTAATACCGGAAAACTCATCTGGAAATTCGCGGCCAATGCAGCAGTATTAGGCGCTCCGTTAATTGAAAATAATACTGTTTATATCGGCGCAAGTGACCATCATTTTTATGCATTGAACATCAATGATGGAAAACTAGTTTGGAGTTTTGATGGCCTAAATGGTCCCGTAATGAGCCTGCCTGTTATTGATCAAGAGAAAATTATTTTTGGCTCCTGGGATAACCATTTGTATGCTTTAAATAAAAACAATGGTTCCTTAATTTGGAAATGGAACAATGGCTCTCCCATCATAAATTATTCACCTGCCTCCTGTATACCAGTTATAAAAGACAGCGTTGTATATATAGTGGCACCAGATAGATATTTAACAGCCATAAACATTCATACAGGAAAAACCTTATGGCGCAACAATGAATCAACCGTCCGAGAATCCATTGGTATTTCAGCAGATGGTAATTATGTGTATGGCAAAACAATGAATGATACGATAGTAGCATTTGCAAGTTCCCCAACCTTTCAAAGATCGGCCTGGAAAATGAATGCTGGATTTGGTTATGAGCATGTTCCAAGTATGCTGATTGAAAAAAATGGCACTTTGTTCTTCGGCACAAAAAATGGCCGCGTATATGCTATAAATACTGCCAATCAATCTATTCAATGGATTCATAAAATAGACAACTCAATGGTTAACACAGTAAATGTGGTTGATAAAAACCAAGTAATAGCAGCTACTATGGATGGAAAGGTTGAATTGATTGAAGGGTTTTAAATAGCACTTATCAGTTAAACGCTGCACTTACTATTATTTAATTTCAACTACAGGATTCTCTTTTAGATATCCAATTGTAGGATTCAATTTATTTTTTTTAATTGAAAAAGGCTTGAATAAAATTTAATATGCTTGATGGTTGTATTGCCATTTCATCTTCAAGACGGCACTAATGTAGTGCTATTCCATTAAAATCATTATTTATAAATATGACGTTATTAATCCATCTAAATTAAATGCAACTTGAACACCCTTAGTTCGCAGCAGATATGGGATGATTTGCTTAAAATTAATCAGGTATTTTTGGGTAATTATTTGGGTATTTAAATATTAATTGGGTATTTTTGGGTAATTATTTGGATAATATGAAATACTCAGCCTTCACAATTACTAATAGAATGCTTTCTCTTATCAGTGAAATTGATGAATTTAAAGGTGCTTGGAAGGCATTAGGAAAACTGGCGCCCGATCAATTAATCTCCTTAAAACGAGTAGCAACAATTGAAAGTATTGGATCTTCTACTAGGATTGAAGGAAGCAAATTAACTGATAAAGAAGTAGAGATGCTGCTTTCAAACTTAAGTATTAAAAAATTTGATTCTAGAGACGAGCAAGAGGTTGCGGGTTATGCAGAAGTGATGGATACTCTTTTTCTTCATTATAAAGTGATTCCACTTACAGAAAACTATATCAAGCAATTTCATAGAGATTTATTAAAACATAGCGATAAGGATACTAAACATCGGGGAGAATATAAGAAGCATACAAACCATGTAGAAGCCTTTGATGCTTCAGGTAAAAGTCTTGGAGTAGTTTTCGAAACAGCAAGTCCTTTCGATACACCTTTTCAAATGCAAGAATTGGTTTCATGGACAAAGGATGCAATAGAATCTAAAGAATTGCATCCGCTAATCATCACAGCAATGTTTATTGTTAGATTTCTAGCCATTCATCCTTTCCAGGACGGGAATGGGAGATTATCAAGAATACTAACAACCTATCTATTATTACTAAGTGGTTATGAATATGTTCCTTTTAGCTCTATGGAAGCAGTTATTGAAAACAGTAAGCAAGAATATTATCTGGCATTACGACAAACGCAAGGAACAATAAAAAATGATCATCCAAATTGGGAACCATGGTTATTGTTTTTCTTAAAGACCATGAAACAACAAAAAGAAAGACTTGAAACAAAAATTGCGCGAGAAAAAATTATAATGGCGAAACTGCCAGAACTCTCAATACAAATTTTAGAACTTGTAAAATCAAGAGGGAGAATTACAATCAGTGAAGTAGTTACATTAACCAATGCAAATAGAAACACTATTAAAAAACATTTAGAACAATTAGTAGCAGCGAATCATTTAGAGAAAAATGGAATTAGTAAAGGGGTATGGTATTCTATAAAATAAAGAGCGCACTAATTGCTTAGTGCGCTCTTTTGGTCGGGAAGACAGGATAGAGTTGACTGCATAACTAATTGATTATCAATGCATAAATTAGGCATAATCTTAAAACATAACCGAATTGGTTATGGAAACATAACCGATATATTTTAATATAAATCCAACATCTGGTTAGTTTCATAGTTGGTTCAGTTTAGTTGAATTAAATACTATTTCATCTTCTGTAATTCCAAACCCACTTTGAGGTTAGGTAGAAACTTCCCTTCTCCATTCTTCCAT
>Ga0304728_1000310_pt1 | contig 41003 bp, 65 predicted proteins | sample C_130625_MF_Meta_FD_190476 | JGI IMG/M metagenome (GOLD analysis project Ga0304728, IMG submission 190476) | Freshwater microbial communities from Lake Croche, Canada to study carbon cycling - C_130625_MF_MetaG (v2) (version 2) | ecosystem: Environmental > Aquatic > Freshwater > Lake | place... | reverse complement strand
AACATTGGCTTTAACTTATTCAGGCACGGCTTTACCTGTAGCAAACGGTGGTACTGGAGTTACAGCTTCAAGTGGTGCAAACAGCGTTGTTTTGCGTGATGCTAATGTAAACATAAATGCTAATGCTTTTAATGATGGATATACCAATACTGCCGCTTCAGGAACACAAATAGTATCAACTGCGGCTTCTGTACGCAGATACACTATTACTGGTTCAGGCGGTCAAACAATTAAATTGCCCGATGCAACCACTTTAGTAAATGGCGAAATATTTGAATTTGATAACAACCAAAGTAGCGGTGCAATTACTGTTAATAACAATTCCAACACGCTAATTGTTTCTGTACCTAGCGGTGGTCTTGTTCGGGTTAATTTGTTATCTAATGCAACTGCGGCTGGTTCTTGGGATAGGCATGATTATGCTCCAGCTAATGTAAGTTGGTCTACCAATACATTTGATTATGCTGGCTCAATTACTTCAACTACTTGGAATGGCAATACTGTTGCAGTAAACAGGGGCGGTACTGGGGCTACAACTTTAACTGGATATGTGAAAGGTAGCGGAACAAGTGCTTTAACTGCCGCTTCTACAATCCCTACAACTGACTTATCGGGCACAGTAACTAACGCACAATTAGCCAATTCAGCTATTACCATCAACGGCACTAGCACAAGTCTTGGTGGCTCAATCAGCGTAGGAACGGTTACAAGCGTAGCGGCAACAGCAGGTACAGGAATTAGCGTAACTGGAAGCCCTATTACCAGTAGCGGTACTTTAAACATTACCAATACTGCTCCTGACCAAACTGTAGTCTTGACTGCTGGTACAGGTATTTCTACTAGCGGTACATACCCTAATTTTACGATTACCAACACAAGTCCATCTAGCGGTGGTACGGTTACTAGTGTAACTGGTACAAGTCCAGTAGTTTCCAGCGGTGGCAATACTCCTGCTATATCAATGCCAGCCGCCACAAGTAGCGTAAATGGCTACCTTACAAGTGCTGATTGGACTACATTTAATGGCAAACAACCTGCTGGAACTTATGTAACATCCGTAGCGGCAACCAGCCCTGTTACCAGTTCAGGCGGTACAACACCTACCATTGCAATGCCAGCGGCCACCACTTCTGTAAGCGGTTATCTAACTTCTACAGATTGGAACACCTTTAATAGCAAAGGTAGCGGAACAGTTACTTCTGTAACGGGTACTGCTCCCGTTGTATCTTCAGGCGGTGCAACCCCAGCAATTAGTATGGCAGCCGCTACAGGTTCAGTAAACGGCTATCTGACTAGCACCGATTGGACAACCTTTAATAACAAGGGTTCAGGCACGGTTACCAGCGTAAGCGGTACAGGTACAGTTTCAGGAATTAGTCTTAGCGGTACGGTTACTTCTACTGGCAACCTGACACTTGGCGGCACATTAGATTTATCTAGCCCCCCTGCTATCGGTGGAACTTCCCCAAATAGCGTCAAGGGTACAGTCATTCAAGCTACTAACGGCATAGTCGTAAATAGCAATACTGTATCGGCAAGCTATACAATCCCTAGCGGCTCAAGTGCCATGAGTGCAGGGCCAATGACCGTAGCTTCAGGTCAAGCTGTGACAGTTTCTAGTGGGTCACGCTGGGTAGTTTTGTAATGTTTTCAACGGCTTTTCAAGCTAATGCGTTTCAAAACAATGCCTTTCAGGTCTATGTAGCACCGACCCCAACAGGGCAAATTGGTGGCGATGGCTTTACCAAAGAAGAATGGTTACGAGCACAACGATTAGGCAAAAAGATTGCAGAGCGTCAACGCAAGCTAGAGCAAGCTATTAAAGATGCTAATGCTAGTCGTAAACAATCCATTCGTGATCTAGTATCGCCTGTTGCAAAAGTTAAGCAATCTAAAGTACAATCAAAACAAGAGGTTAAGGCTGATATACCGTTAGCTGAAACAGAAGATTTACAACGGTCTATAAGCTACCTCGAAAGACAACGGGATAACATCCTTGCGGCAGTAGCTTACAGAAAACAACAAACTCTTATTCAAGAGCAATTGATGTATATGGAAGCCAAACGCCTAGAGGAACTAGACGATGAGGAATCCGTATTAATACTTCTACATTAGACGCTGACGCACAATACAAGTTAGCTTACGAGCATTTACACGCTGGAAGGTATGAAGCTGGATTTAGAGGATTTGAATACCGCTGGCATCCTGACATTATTGCCAAACAAGCCCAACCTTACGCACCTGCTTTAAAAATGCCTGTATGGAGAGGTGAGCCGCTGATAGGTAAATCCATCACCGTACAAATGGAACAGGGATTTGGTGACATCATTATGTTTGCCCGATTTTTGCCAGCTTTGAAAGCATTGGGGGCATCTAGGGTCGTTGTCCTGCAAGAAGGTACATTGCACCACCTATTAGGTCAAATACACGCTGTAGATGTGTTTAGCAATGGATTAGAGGGTATTGCCAACGAATCTGACTATTGGATTGGCTCAATGTCACTCCCGTACTATATTTCTTTGATGCACCCCCTTGTTAAATCGCTATTTCCCGTTACACGGAACAAGATTGTGGGTTCAGAAGGCTATCTACACGCCCTGCCTAGCAATATTCCACCCAAAATAGGGGTAAATTGGGAAGCATCCAAACAAACTCTGTATTACATCAAGTCTATTGCCCATCAACACATGGCTGAACTGGTTGGAGATGACGCATATTCGCTCAATCCTAACTCTGATGGCCTATTTCACCCACTTCCTAATGATGGATGGAAGAAAAACTGGGTACAAACAGCCAGCCACATGAAAGCCATGAAGGGAATCGTGACCGTTGACACAGGAACGGCTCACCTTGCTGGTGCTTTGGGCGTGAAATGTATTGTTTTGCTACCAAAAGAAGAATTTGTTTGCTGGCGATGGAAAAATGCCCGTTGGTATGACAGCATTTGCCTACTCAGACCCGAAGAATACGACCAACTGCCTGAACTGATAAGGAGAATGTAATGGCTTTAGTAAAAAAGACGGTAACTTGCATACATTGTAAGGTTGACCACGAAGAATATGATGCAACGCAATATAATGACCGTGAAAAGTACTTAGCGTATTGGAATTTGCCGTTTGAAGGCGAAGAAGCCGATAAAGCATGGCAAGCCAAGTTAGATATGACACCTAAAGAAGCCCCAATGGTACTTCCTGACATCAACGGTCATATAAGCATGGCTGATGGTACTTGGGTATCCAGCCGTTCAAAGCACCGTGAAAATTTAAAACGCAACAATTGTGTTGAGTTGGGTAATGATGTTCCATTACAGCAAAAAGTGCATGAATTTTCAAGAAAAGAACAGCAAGAACGCAAGCAACAAATTGCGGAAATAGCTTACTCCAAACTCAACTACAGATAGGAATTAATCATGGCAGAAGAATTAGACCGCAGAGAAATGCTAGAAGCCGCATTAGAACAAGCCGAAGAAGGTACATTAGAAGCCCCCATTGAAAAGGAGATTGAAGTAAATGACGACCCAATCCAAGCCGAAAACCAAGAAAGCAACGATAGTAGCCAAAAAAGCAACGACCGTGACGAAAAAGGTCGTTTCAAAAGCAATGCCGAAGAAACCAGTAGCCAAGACAATTCCAATCAAGAATCTGAACTGGCTAATGAAGCTGGTGATGATAATGAAGAAGCCGAAGTAAAACGCCCTACTACTTGGAAAAAAGAGTATCGGGATGTTTGGGACAAGATGCAGGAAGGCAAGCCATTAGACAAGGCTGAATTTATTAAGTTTGCTGAATATGCCAACCAGCGTGAAGCTGAATACAAAAAAGGCGTATCTACCTACAAAGCTGAAGCCGACAATGCTAGAGAGATAACTAACGCTATTGGCCCATTTATTCCTGAATTGCAAAAGCATGGTATTTCACCTTCTGCTTGGATTAACAATTTAGGTAGAGCACATTACACTTTAGCCAACGGTTCTTACGAGCAAAAGCTAACTGCGTTTAATAGACTTGCACAAGATTATGGAATACAATTAAACCAAGATGCACTTCAGATGCCTGAACAGGCGTATGTTGATCCGTATCAGCAACAGTTAATGCAACAACTTCAAGCTACCCAGCAACAAGTTCAGCAACTATCAGCGATACGGGAGCAAGAAGAAAATGCTCGATTGAGTAATGAAATCAATCGGGTAAGTAGTGACAGAGAGCGGTTTCCGCACTTTGATATGGTAAGGGAAGATATGGCTCAATTACTTGAGCGAGGTTTAGCCCAAGACCTAGAATCGGCTTATGCCAAAGCTGTGCGTATGAATGATGAAGCGTTCAAGTTGGAGCAGGATAAACTCCTGAGATCAACGAGTTCACAAGCATCTAAGGCACAACAAGTAGCTAAAGCTAAAGCGACTGCTGTTAGTCCAAAGTCCGTTACTCCTAGCGGTCAGGTGAAAAACACAGATGCAAAGGATAGACGATCTTTATTGTTGGCTTCTTTAGCCGATGTTGAAGGTGGTCGGGTTTAACTTAATCTAATAAAGGAAATATCATGGCATTTGCTAATTCAGCAATCACCGATATTATCGCTACTACCATTCAAAGCCGTAGCGGAGTATTGGCAGATAACTTAACACAAAACAATGCGATTCTTCAACGCTTACAAGCTAAAGGGAATGTACAGCCTTTTAGTGGGGGAAATGTAATCCTTAGTTAAATGGGGTCACTCTACAGTCGAATGTAGATGTGAGAACCTTCTCTGATTGGCTTGGAACTCCCGAAGGGGACAACAAGGGGCAAGTTTAAATACAGCCTGAACGACTAAGTGAGAGGGCATCCGAAACGGATGGAGCGATAGTCTGACCTTGGATATAACTTGAAGTAATTTAAGTCCAAGAGCATAGCAGAAATGACTATGCCGAACTGGATCGGTTCGTAACAACAGTGCCAAGAAATTATGTACAACGATCCAAATACAAATAATGCTAACTCGTATAGCGGTTATGAAGTATTGAATATTACCCCTGATAGCCCTATCTCTGCGGCTCAGTTCAGCATTACGCAGTACGCTGATTCTGTGACAATGAGTGGTCTAGAAATGTTGCAAAACAGTTCTAAGGAACAGATCATCGACCTGTTAGACGGCCGTATGCAAGTTTCTGAAGCTCGTTTGTTGAACCGTATTTCTACTGACATCTATGGTGACGGTACAGGTAACGGGGGAAAAAACATCACCGGATTGGCCGCGGCCGTTAGTACTAGCCCTACGTCGGGCGTGTACGGTGGCATAAATCGTGCCAACTGGACATTTTGGCAGAATCAAGCGACAACTGGTGTAACTGGTTACGCAAACATTCAAGCTAAAATGACTGATGCCGCTATCAAGTCTGTTCGCGGAACTGATAAGGTTGACACAATCGTAGCTGGTAACACTTTCTACTCATACTATGTTCAGTCTTTACAGGCTATTCAGCGTATCGCAGGTGTAGAAGAAGGTGCGGCTGGTTTCGCTTCCCTCAAGTTCTACGGTGGCGGTATGTCTGCTGATGTGATCTTGGGTGGCGGTTACGGTGCTCAAGAAAACGCAACATATATGTATTTGCTAAACACAAATTACATTTTCTTGCGTCCACATAAAGAGCGTAATTTCGTTCCTATCGGTGGAGAACGCCAATCCATTAACCAAGACGCTAAACCTACATTGCATTAATGGTGTCTATAAACCAACTCTGATTGACTTGGAAATCCCGAAGGGGATGACAGGGCGGAAGGCGAAAGCCACCGTGAACGACTAAGTGAGATGGGCTCGAAAGAGTAAGCGATAGTCTGAACTAGGATATAACTTGAAGTTTGAAGTCCTAGAGAGCGATTCGAAGAAGTTGCTCCGCCATGAAAATGGTCAGTAGGCGAAAGCCGAAGTAACAGAAAGATTGTGAAGTTGTATGGTTGGGCTGGAAATTTGACTTGTTCAAATGCGTTTTTGCAAGGTGTTTTGACAACTTAATCCATTGATTAGAAAAGGAAATTTATCATGGCATATACCATTACCCCTTTAGCTGGCATTGATTTGTCCAATGTGGCTAATACCAACCTTAACTCTGCTGGTACAGCAATTCCTACATTTGGCCCTACTGGTGCTGAAGTGTTCGGTTCTGACGGCTTCCGTTATGTTTTTGCCCAAGCCGCTGTAGCAATTGGAACATCAACAGCTACTTGTGTAATCAACGCATCTACATTCCAAGCAACTTTGGGTGCAGGTACATACTTGTCAGGTGCTTCAATGGCATCAGGCGATTATGGCTGGTTTAGCAAGGCTTCTGTTTGATTAGCTTAAAACGCTAAAATGTAGTAAAAACGAGGGGTTATCTCAAAAGGATAGCCCCTTTTTTCTTTAACTTTACCTAACTACTTAGGAGATTTAAACATGGCTTTACCATCAGATGAACAAAATGCAGATTCCCGATTGCAAGTACGCTTTTACAAGCGACCAGTTAAACAGGATGATGCTTCCGCTGAAGCTGGCAGACCAATATACAAAGAATTTGATTTTGTACATATTTGCGTTGCTGGCGATACCTTAACCGAAATTGATACTTTTGCCTTAGAAAGCCATAAACAGCGTTTTCCGCTTCATTGGGCTAAATATCAAAACTCATTAGGTGCAAATGACGAAGGATATGAGGGGACACCATTAACAGAATGGCCTTTAGTATCTAAATCACAAGCAGAAGAACTCCGTGCTATGAAGTTTTACACGGTAGAAGCGGTAGCAAGTGCATCAGATCAGCAGTTACAGCGTATGGGTATGGCGGCAGGAATGTCACCTTATGCGTTCCGTGACAAGGCAAAGGCATTTCTAAATCTAGCTACAACAGCGGCAGAAACAGACAAGCGTGAAGCGGAAATTAACGCTTTGAAAGAAGAACTTGCCAAAAAAGATGAAGAAACTGCTAAAATAAAGGCTGAAACAGATGCGAAGTTAGCCATTATGCAGGAACAAATGGCAACTATACTTGCCGCTGTTGGTGAAAAGAAACCCCGTAAACGCAAAGCGGAAGCCACAGAGGAAGCCTAATATGTCAGCAACAATGCTTGAATTGGTACAGCAAGTCACCGCTGAACTTAACCTAGCCGTGCCTACTTATGTAGCAGGGAACACGAACCAAGATGTGCAACAAATTCTTGCGTTAATGAACCGTGCTGGTTATGACTTAATCAAGGAACACGACTGGCAAGCATTGGAGTTGGAATATCGTTTCTACACAACTTATGTAACTACTACCTGTGATACTACGAGTGGATCTTATTTACTTACCAACATTCCTAGTACCGCAGGTCTTGATAGCAACTATTCTATTGTGGGAACAAGCGTTCCACAAGATACTTATGTTGATACAGTTCTTGGTGCAACTAGCCTAAATACTACTCAAAAATCTTCAGCAACATCCGTTGGCGGTACAGTTACATTCAGTAGAACTATTTACCCCCTACCTGCTGACTACGAAACCATTACAGACAATACTTCTTGGGACAAAACCCGCCATTGGCAGATGCTTGGCCCAGTAGACGCACAACAATGGCAATGGCTTAAATCAGGTTATATTTCAACAGGCCCACGAGTTCGTTGGAGAATCTTGGGTAACAAGTTTGAAATATGGCCACCATATAACACCCAAGAATATTTAGGCTTTGAATACCGTTCAAAGGGCTGGGTAAGAAGTGCCGCTGATGCTGTAAAAAACAGCTTTACGGTTGATACTGATACATCCGTATTAGATGACGCAATCATTGTTTTGCTGACTAAACTCAAATACTTTCAAATTAAGTCTTTTGATACTACTGCATTGCAACAAGACTATATGCGTTACCTATCAATAGCCAAAGCTAACGATAAAGGCTCTGCTACCCTATCATTTGCACCTGCTCCAAGTGCCGTGCTGATTGGCTGGGCAAATATCCCTGATACTGGCTACGGGTCTTAATAATGGCGGTCGCTAAGAAGTTTACCGCCACAACCGCTTCTCTAGCCGCTCCTATTGGGGGCTGGAACGCTAGGGATTCGTTAGCCGAAATGCAACCGCTTGATGCGGTGCAATTGGTTAATTTCTTTCCTACACCTACCGATGTAACCTTAAGAAAAGGCTATTCAAAGGCTTCTATTGGCATTACAGGTAATGTAGAAACCTTAATGAATTACGCTAATGCAGATGGCACAAACACGCTATTTGCTATTGCTAACGGCACTATCTATAACGCATCATCTGCCACAGCTTCTTCTGTATTAACTGGTTTAACTAATAGCAGGTTTCAGCATTGCATGATTACGACTGCTGGTGGACATTTTCTATTAGCTGTAAATGGTGCTGATCCTGCCATTATTTATGACGGTACACGCTGGTACAAGATGGCTACCACCACTACAGCGGCCGCTATTAGCACTATTACAAGAGGTGGCTCGGGCAACCTAACAGCTACCGTAACTACTGCAACCGCACATGGTTTAGCAACGGGTAATCGGGTTAGCGTTTCAGGAACTACGGAAGCCAATTACAGCGGTACTTTTTACATTACCGTAACTGGAACGACCACCTTTACCTACACAATGCTTACCGCACCTGCGGCAAATGCAACTGTAGTCGGAATTTACACAGTAATCGGTATTGCAGGGGTAAACAGCAATACCCTAATTAACATCAATATGTGCCAAAACAGGCTGTTCTTTGTTCAAAAAGACAGCATGACATTTTGGTATTTGCCTGTGCAATCCATTGGTGGCACAGCTTTAGACTTTAATTTAGGTGCTATTGCCCGTTCAGGCGGATTCTTGCAAGCGATGGGTACTTGGACTTTAGATGCTGGTTATGGCGTAGATGATTTATCCGCTTTTGTTACAAGTATGGGCGAAGTCATGGTTTACAAGGGTACAAACCCTAGTGATGCAAATGCTTGGAGTGAAGTTGGTGTATGGCAAATGGGTCAAACTTTTGCAAGACGCTGTTTCTTTAAATATGGTGGTGACTTATTGTTATTAACCCAAGACGGTTTAGTGCCAATGTCTGCCGCCCTGCAATCATCACGCCTTGACCCCCGTGTAAACCTAACCGACAAGATTTATTACGCTGTAAGCCAAGCGGCAACCAGTTATTACAACCAGTTTGGTTGGCAGATTAACTATTTTGCTAGTGAAAATATGTTGATTTTAAACATACCTACTGGCACAGGGTACGATCAATATGTAATGCACACGATTACTAAGTCATGGGCTAAATTTACAGGAATTAACGCTATTTGCTGGGAAGTATCAGCCGATAACAAGATTTACTTTGGTTCTAGCGGATTTGTAGGGAATTTTTATGCTCAAACTTCAGATGCAGGGGCTAATATTGTTGCAACTGCACAGCAAGCCTATTCGTATTTTGATAGCAGGGGGCAGTTAAAACGCTTTACGCTAGTACGCCCTATCCTACAGACCGATAACGGCTTACCGACCGTTCTATGCGGTATTAGCACCGATTTTGACACACAACCATTAACCAATCAGATAGCTTTTAATCCTTCCATTACTAACACAGGTATTTGGGACAGTTCCAAGTGGGATCAAGCTAACTGGGGTGGTGGTTTAACTACCACTAAGTTTTGGCAGGGCGTGACTGGAACAGGTTTTGCTGGTTCGGTTAACTTGAATGTGGCATCGCAAGGAATAGAGTTTCATTGGGCATCAACCGATTATGTAATGGAAAAAGGTGGAGTTCTGTAGTGCTATGTTTTGATAAAGACTTATTAGGCCCATTTATTGCCCAAAAGTTAAACATGGTATGGACACCTGAAAATTCAAGCACAATTGGTTGGGTAACAGATGAAATAGAATCGGTAGTTTGGTATGAGGACTTTAATAAAAAATCGGTAACTTGCCATATTTATCTTGAAAAAGGGCTAAATAAGCAATATTTACATACCATTTTTGATTATCCTTTTGTACAATTAGGGGTAGATAAAATTATTGCCCCAGTAGTTAGTAGTAACGACAAGTCGGTAGAATTTGTTAAGAAATTGGGGTTTGAGGAACAAGCACGATTACTTGATGTTTTTCCTACTGGAGATTTGTTGTTTTTTGTAATGTCAAAAGACAAATGTAGATTTTTAGGAGAAAGATATGGGAAAGTCAGCTAGTGCCCCACCACCACCTGATTATTCGGGTGCGGCAAAAGAAACTGCGGCAGGTAATTTAGATGCGGCAAGAGCCGCCACAGCCGCAAACCGTGTAAACCAAGTTACACCTTACGGTAATTTAGATTACACCATTAGCGGTCAAGACCCTTATGGCAATCCTACATGGACAGCTACCCAATCTCTTGCTCCTGCACAACAACAATTATTAGATTATCAAAACCAAGCCAGTTTAGGTCTTGGTAAATTAACTGGCAAAGGCTTAGGTTATGTCAACAATATGCTTGACACCCCGTTTGATACCAGCAAACTGCCGACAACTGGTTTTAATCCCAGCCAAAGCTATCAAGATGCTTATATGCAAAGACTTCAGCCCCAAATACTTCAAAGTCGTGAAGCATTAAACACTCAGTTAGCTAATTCGGGTATACCCGTAGGTTCAGAAGCATACAAACGAGCAATGCAAACTCAAAGCATGAAAGAAAATGACTTGCTGGCGGCCGCAACTACTCAAGGTTTTGGCATCGGTCAACAAGCCCGTCAATCTGCCCTGCAAGAACAAGCATACCTGCGTAACGAGCCATTAAATACATTAAACGCTGTTAGATCAGGAGCACAGGTACAAGGCCCTAGTTTTGTAAATTCTGCTCAACAAGCTAATACTGCTGGGCCTGATATTTTGGGTGCAACGCAAATGGGTTACAACGCCAATTTAGCCGCATCTAATGCTCAAAATGCCGCTAACAATCAAATGACACAAGGTTTATTTAGTCTTGGCGGTGCGGCTTTAATATCCGATATTCGCACTAAAGAAAACATTGAAGTCATTGGTGTAGCTGAAAACGGTTTGACTGTTTACAAATACGAATATAAGCCTGAGTTTAAAGACCATGAATTAGCTGGCAAAGGCGTTCATTACGGTTACATGGCTCAAGAAGTAGAGCAGGTTTACCCTTACGCAGTTAAAACCTTAAATGACGGCTATAAAGTCGTAGATTACGGATTACTATGAACCCATATATTCTTCAAGGTCAACCAATGCAGGATCTTGGCGGATTAAGCCCTGTATTTGCAAACTTTGGTCAACAACAATCTAACCAACAAGCGGCTCTTGCACAGCAAAATCAATTGGCTAATCAAGCAGGTCAAACGCAAAGCGGTGCTGGCGTAAATCAACTTGCTTTGGCAATGATGTTGCGTGATAAAGATCCAAAAAAACCAATGGATCAAAACGCCAAAGATGCACAAATGGGTGGTGCAAGCACATATAACCCATTTACCCAATATGACATTTCACAGAAATATGGCACGGATATGTATTCTCCACAAAGTAGAATGTTAGCGGCACAGGAGTTTTAATTATGCAAGCTGATATTGGAACGCTTACCCCCGAACAGATGTTGCAACAGCAACAGATTTTACGCCAACAAAAAATGGCTGAAATGCTTATGCAAAAAGGCATGGAACAGCCACAAGGTCAAATGATTAGTGGACATTATGTTGCCCCATCTATTACACAAAATCTTGCTAATTTAGCCAATGTTTATTTTGGTCAAAGAGCTATTGAAAAAGGTGATCAAGCACAAATTGATTTAGCTAAAGCTATTCGTGAAGGCGAAAATGTTGGATTAGCTGATTATTTACAAAATCTTCAAGGAAAACCTGCTGTAGAAGGTGGAATTTATAATCCTCAAGGTCAAATTACAAAGCAAACAACTGCTGATATGTATGGCCCTGATATGACTTTAAACCCTGCATACAAACAAGTTGCTCCTGTTGCCGCTGTACCACCAAACGCAAAAATGGCTCATATAAATGCCGCAACGGATACCCGTTTACCTGCTTGGGCAAGACAACAAGCTATAACACAAGCATTTGCTCCACCTAAAGAATTTGATCTTTCAGAAGGTGCTATACGCTATAAAGAAATGCCTGATGGTACGGTTCAAATTGTTGCTAAAGGTGGTGAAAAATTACATTCTGTTGGAAAAAATTTGGTTACTTCTAGCGGTAAAGTTGTATTTACTGCACCGTTAACTGGTGAAGAAAAAGTAAATCCACAAGAATCAGGTTTGCGTAGTTCATTTTTTGCTCAAGCACAACCACATATTGCAACCAGTCAAGCCTATCGTAAGATTGAATCTGCTCCCGAAACTGCGGCTGGAGATTTGTCATTAATTTACGGTTATATGAAAATTCTTGATCCTGGCTCTGCTGTTAAAGAAGGCGAGTATGCAACTGCTGAAAATGCCCGTGGCGTACCTGAAACTATCAAAGCACAATACAATAAAACAATAAATGGTCAGCGTTTAGGTAATAGACAAAGAACTGAGTTTATTCAATCTGCTGGTGATTTGGTTAAAAGCCAACAACAACAATTTAATACTCAAAAAGATTACTACTCTAATATTGCATCAAAATACAAAATTGATCCTGAAAATATTATTTATGATCCTTATGCTGATTTAAAAATACAAACAACGCCACCTAAACAACCTAAAACAAAAGTTAATGTTGGACAACAATTTGAAGTTCCACAAGTAAATACTGGTAGTTGGAACATTATTAGCGTCACTCCTACAAAATAAAACTATGGCTCAATACACCGTACAAGCCCCTGATGGACAAACAATTACGCTAGAAGGCCCTGATGGTGCTTCTCAAGCGGATGTTATTTCACAAGCACAAAAACTGTATCAACCAAAAGGATCTGTTCAGGTTATGTCACCTGAAGGAGCACCTTTAAATACGCAATTTGGTGAAACTGGCGGTGGTGCGGCTGTTGGTAGGCCACAAGGAATTAATCGTACAAATGTATTGCCTGAACCACGCCCTACTGAATCATTATTGGCTGGTGTTACTAAGTCTGTTATTGATCCTGCCGTTGCTGGTGCTCAAATTCTTACTGGTGGTCGTTTAGGAACTAGTGAACTTGCTCAAAAATTAGGCGAACAAGGACAAGTTTATTCTGAAGAAAACCCTGTTTGGTATGGTACAGGGCGTGTAGCTGGTGTTGTTGCTCCTGCAATGGCTATGTCTAAAGGTATTGGTGTAATACCAAGTTTTACTAAATTAAGCCCTTACGCACAAGCCGCTGGAATTGGTGCAACGCAAGGTATATTGACCCCTGAAGAAACTGGTAAAAAAGACTTAGCTTTATTAAGACAGCAATTGTTTAATGCTGGTACAGGGGCGGCTATTGGTGCTCCTACACCATTATTAGGAAAAGTTGTTAACACAGCTTATGGTGCTGGCAAAGCCGCTTTAGAACCGTTTAATCAGGCTGGTAGAAATCTTATTCTTGGCCGTGCTTTACGCCAATTTTCAGGTAACGATGCTGAAAAAGCTATTGCTAACCTTAGAAATCCACAACAATTAGTTGCAGGTGTTCAACCTACAGTAGCAGAAGTAGCTGGAGTACCTAGTCTTGCCGCTATGCAAAGAGCCGCATTAAACGCATCGCCTGAAGCCACAAACGCTTTGGCACAACGCCAAGCACAAAATACTGTAGCCCGTACTAGTGCTTTAGAAAACATTGCGTCACCTACTAGAGTTGCTAAATATCAAGATTTAAGGTCCCAATTAGGCGATGATTTGTATACTCCTGCTTTAGATAAAGCAATGGACTTTTCTAAATTATCGGCTGGAATGAAAACGCAAGTTACTTCTTTAGCTCAAACTCCTGCTATTAAAAGAGCAATGAGCCAAGCCCAAGAAAATGCTTTAAACAAAGGTTATGACATTGGTGATCCTAGTGGTTCATTAAAAGGTTTGCACGAAACCAAAATGGCATTAGATCAAGAAATTAACGCAGTAAAAGCAAAACTTCAAAGAGATAATGCTGGTGCTACAAATGCTGAATTAGATGGTTTAAAAGCCGCAAAAAACAGATTGCTTGCTTTTATTGAAAATCCAAAAGTTAGCCCTGAATATAAAAAAGCAAGGGAAACATACGCTAGATTGTCTAAGCCTGTAGAACAGCTTGAAACTATTTCTAATATTGCTGACAAAGCAACTAGGGATAAAGATTCATCTATTTTGCTTAATAGGTTTTCTAATGAGTTAGAAAAAGCTAAAAAAGAAGGTTTGTTGTCTAAACAACAAATATCTAGATTAGAAAACATTAAAGCTGACATGATGCGTACCGACTTTGCTAATGAAGCTGGTCGTGGCGTAGGTTCTAACACTATGCAAAACCTTGCTTATAACAATATGTTGCAAGAAGTTAATTTGCCTAATTTGCTTAGAAGGCGTGGTTTAGCTGAAACCGCTGGAAATATTGCGGCTAGAGTTAAAGATGTGGCTTACGGAAGCATGAATAAACGGTTAACAAATGAAATGGCTGAAACTTTGCTTGATCCTAGAAAAGCGGCCGCTTTAATGAAATTGGCTGGAAAACAACCATTAGAAGCACAATTGCCAACCGAACAATCAAACCTAGCTAAATTATTATTTACACAAGGCGGTGTTAACGCAGTAAACGCTATAAGAGGACAATCAAATGAGTAGAAACGGATCGGGTACTTATACCCTACCTGCTGGTAATCCAGTAGTTACAGGTACAACTATATCTAGCACATGGGCTAATACTACGCTGACAGACTTAGCTACAGCTATGTCAGGTTCTATTGCTTCTGACGGTCAAACCCCCATTACAGGTGCTTTAATCAGTTCTACTGATGTAGTTGTATTTGGTGGAACAGGTCAAATTCAGATTCCTAGTGGAACTCAAGCACAACGTTCTGCAAGCCCAGCAACGGGCATGATTCGTTACAACAATACATTTGGCACATTTGAAGGTTACACAGCAAGTGGCTGGGGTCAAGTAGGTGGTGGTGCAACTGGTGGTGGTGGAGATCAAGTATTTGTAGAAAATAGCGTAATTGTGACTACAAACTACACTTTAACTACGGGTAAAAATGCGGAAAGTGTTGGCCCTATTACCTTAAATAGCGGTGTTGCGGTCACGATTCCAACTGGACAACGCTGGGTTATCTTGTAAAATAGACGAAATTAAAGGAAAAATAATATGTCCTCAGTCGTAATTTCAGGCGATACCAGCGGAAGTATTACGCTATCTGCCCCAGCCGTATCAGGAACAAATACTGCTACATTACCAGCCGCTACTGGCACAGTAATGGTGTCAGGTAATATGCCAGCGTTCAGTGCTTACATTAATACAAATCAAAGTATTTCTGCCGCAACTTTTACTAAAGTACAATTTAATACTGAAGAATTTGACACCAATTCAAATTATGATAATGCTACCAATTATCGTTTTACTCCAACTGTAGCTGGTTATTATCAAGTTAATTTGTGCGTACAAAAGACATCAATAGCTACAGATATTCAAACAATAATTTATAAAAATGGTTCTGCATTTAAAAATGGCGTTGGACCAGTTTCAACATATTCAACAATGGTAACTGCTTTAATTTTTTTAAATGGAACAAGTGATTATGTTGAAGGTTATGTGTATATGGGTGCTGGTGGTTTAACAAGTTCTACAGTAAGTGGTTCTTTTTTCCAAGCGGCAATGGTGAGGACATCATAATGACTTTATACGACAAAATAATGGCTTTATATCCAAGCCTTACACAACAGGATTTCCTAACTGTAATCACACTACAAAACGATTCAGACGGCAAAGGCGATTACATAGCTTCTTGGAATCATCCTACACTAGCTAAACCAACAGATGAGGAATTAGCATAATGGCTTACGGAACAGTAAATGCCGATGTAATCGGAACAAGCGTAGCTGGCTCTAATCTAGGTGCTGGTGATGCGTCTTTAATGAAAAATCGCATTATCAATGGTGCGATGGTTATTGACCAAAGAAATGCTGGTGCCAGTGTTACTAATGTGGCAACTACATACACTTATACATTAGATAGATGGAACTATTACGCAAGCCAAGCAAGTAAATTTACAATTCAACAAAATGCTGGTTCTGTAACACCGCCTGTAGGTTTTACTAATTATCTTGGCATTACTTCATCTTCTGCTTATTCAGTAGGTTCATCAGAAATATTTATTTTAAATCAACTTATTGAAGGATTTAATGTTGCCGATTTAGGTTGGGGAACAGCTAACGCTAAAACTGTAACTTTGTCTTTTCAAGTTTATTCAAGCCTTACAGGAACTTTTGGCGGTTCAATTAGAAATTCTGCACAAAATAGAAGCTATCCATTTACTTATTCAATCCCTATAGCAAATACTTGGACTACCATTAACGTAACTATTGCTGGAGATACTACGGGAACTTGGCTTACTACAAACGGAAATGGAATGTTTGTTTCTTTTGGTCTTGGTAATGGTTCTACAGTTAGTGGTACTGCTGGCACATGGTCGGGTTCTACTTATTATTCAGCCACAGGAGCAACATCCGTAGTAGGTACAAACGGAGCAACTTTCTACATTACTGGTGTTCAACTAGAAGTAGGAAGTAGTGCTACTGGATTTGAGTATGTTAATTATCAGACTAGCCTAGCTAACTGCCAAAGGTATTATCAACAAATAGGCTTACCAACTGCAAGTGCAGATGTAAACGCTATTGCCTATCGTGGATATATGACTAGCGGAAGTTATTTAGCAAATCAATATATGTATCCTGTTCAACTTAGGGCTGCTCCTACTGCAACAATAGCAGGAACTTTTGCTGTAACTAATTGCGGTCAACCATTTGTTTTAAGTGCAAATGACAAAACATGGGCATTTCAAGCATTAGCTAGTGCTAGTGGAGCAATCGTTATTTACTCCAATAATTCAGGGTATATTACTTTTAGTGCGGAGCTATAAATGTACAAATTATTTAAAGATTCAATAACAAACAAAGTTGCATTTATACAGCGTTTATCCGATGGTGCTTGCATCCCTTTTGACCCAGCCAACACAGACTACCAAGCCTACCTAAAATGGGTAGCTGAAGGCAATACACCATTACCAGCGGAGAATGAATAATGTCAATGATTATTGATGGGACTAATGGTCTAACATTTAACAACGCTACTACACAAGCTAGTGCTGGTAACGTATTGCAAGTAGTTAATGCTACTTTAAATTCTTTGGTATCTACAACATCTACAACCTATGTTTCAACCACACTAGCCGCATCAATTACACCTAAATTTTCTACCAGTAAAATATTGATATTGGTTGCTGGTGTTGGTTCAGCAAGTGTTGCTGCAACTTCAAGATATACAATTTTTAAAAATAGTACAAATTTAGCCTCAACTAATTTTTCATCAATAACAAGCAATTCTGATACACCATTAACCATTTCATTTTTAGATTCTCCAGCAACAACATCGTCAACAACTTACACAGTTTATTACGCAGCAAGTTCTAGCGGTACTGCATATTTTAATGATTCAGGATACACTTCAACAATTACTCTTATGGAAATTGCAGGATGATTAATTTACACAATGCAATTTTTAAATTAAACCATTTAGTAGTTACTATTCGTGGCGATATTGCTTACAATGCTAACGGCAATGAAGTAGCTTATGACCTACAAGCGGTAACTGCACAAGCACAAGCTGATGCACAAGCAGTCATTGATACAAAGGCTTCTGCACTAGCTAAACTAGCCGCATTAGGTTTAACCCAAGACGAAGTTAAATCATTGATTGGCTAATATGTCTTTTGAAATCGACCCCGTTAAATACGGCCAGCTTTGGGAAAAGGTTGACCAATTAACTCAAAAAGTAGATAAGCTAGAAGAAGGCATGGAAGAATTACTTGCTTTAGCTAATAAAGGCAGGGGTGGGTTTTGGGTTGGAATGATGGTGGTATCAGGCATTAGTTCCATCATTGGCTTTATAGCACACTACTTTTCAAGTAAATGATCCTAGAAACCATCATTGGTGCTTTAGTCCCCGTAGGAATAGACGGGATTAAAAGTTTAATTGGAATGGTTACGGGCGGTGTAAAACCTATTTCTGTGGATGAGCAGATTAAGTTAGACCAAAACGAAATAAACAAGCTACAAGCCATTGCACAGTTAGACAACCCCTACGGTACACCTAGCCAATGGGTAATTGATCTGAGGGCATCTAGTCGCTATTTAGGGGCATTGTTTGTCATTGTCGTAGGTATCGGTACATTGTTTTTATCGGTTACCCCTGAAATTCAAAGAATTGGAATTGAAGCGGCTAACATTGCTTTTGGTTTCTTATTCGGTACACGCATCATGGCTAACCTAAAAAAATGATTAACAGCCGATCCCTAGATGACCTGATTTTACCAGCAAAAGAGCGTGTAAAGCACTTTCTTAGTTTGTGCAAGGATAACAACATAGACTTGTTAGTGACTTCTACCTACCGTGATAATGAATCCCAACAGGCTTTATACGAACAAGGTAGGACTACGGCAGGAAAGGTGGTTACCAATGCTAAAGCTGGTGATTCTTGGCATAACTGGCGTTGTGCTGTTGATGTCGTACCTTTGGTCAATGGTAAGCCTGATTGGGATGGTTCTCATCCTGTATGGGCTAAAGTCGGAGAACTAGGTAAACAAGCTGGTTTAGAGTGGGCTGGAGAATGGCGTACATTCAAAGAATTAGCCCACTTTCAATACACGGGTGGCCTTACCCTATCAGACCTTAAAAGCGGCAAACAAATCGCTTAAAATTGGGTAATCGGATTTAGCCGTTTACGGTCATACCGATAGGAAGGGTGAGAACCGCCCATAAGCGTTGCAAATTGAAATAACTCATCCTTATCTACCCAGCCCACAATATCGCCCCCAGCATCGTCTAAAACGATTAGGATGTAGAAATCACAAGGACTTTTGCGGTGGTATTCGGTGACATACACATCACCTTCTTTATTGCGAGTAGATTTAACATCAATAGTCCTGCCGCCTGAAGTCTTAAGATCAGCAGGGTTCTTCTTTTGATTAATAGAAAAGTCGGGCATTAAGTTCAAATACTTGGCTACCAAATACTCACCCTTAAACCCGTCTATATCCATTTCGTAAGGGTCTTGCTTACTGACCTGCCTATCAAAGTTAAACTGCATGGCGTTTTTTCTACGCATAGTACCGAAATACTCGCATAGGAATAACTCATGTTTTGACAAGTCAATCCTCACCCTGTGCCTTTCTTAGTTCATCCCTTAACTGAATGATTGTTTCTGCACCTATTTCCATAGCAGTTACCCAGCGTTCAGGGGTTCTAGCTTTTTGGTTTAACTCATGCACAACTTTAGCAATATCCTCATCTGTTAGTGTCTTTGCTGATACATCAGCCCTTTCGCATCTTGATTTTTTACATATTCCACCGCAAGATGGGCATTGATAATTACTCATTTCTCTTCTGCCTTTTTTAGTATTGCTCTAGCAAACTCTAATGTGCAATCTTGCCAAGCTAAATCACCATAAGGATGTGCTAATTCCCATATTTCCTCATCTGTTAGTGTCTTTAACTGTGGTGAACAAGTATGAATAGAATCCCTTGTAACCCTTTTGCCACAATCTAAACACGCAGTCCACGCTACTGGTTTCATATTACATACCCGTGCATTAAGTAGTTAGTACCAAAGACAATGACACAGATCAAAATAGCTACCAAACCACCTTGAATAAACTCTTTCATGGCTATCTCCTATTGAAAAATACGGTAACGGGGGTTGCAAGTAACTTCTACAGGTACATCACTCATAATGCCGTTGATCTTACGCTTGGCCGTAATGACTACGGGGCGTGTACCAGCATCTTCACATTCTGTAATGCCAAGAATGACTTGAGCACGGGTCATGTGATAAGCCTGTTTATCAGTTTCTAAGCTGACATTTGGTGGTTCAAAAGAACTACAGGCGGCTAGGGCAAATGGGGTTAAAAGTAATAGATATTTCATATTAATCCTTAATAAAAAAGTGTTTTGGGTAACCAGCAAAAACTTCAGAAGATTTCCAATCGGCAACAATGGCTTCTGCTTCTTCAATTGTTTTTGCGGTTGTACAGGTTTGACCGTGCGGAGTGCGTACATATACATAAAAGCCATTTGTTTTAGGCTCAATTTCGTATGTGGCCAAACCGTTATAAAAATCTTTGGAATGTGCGTATGCTGAATGTGCTCCAGCATCTTCATTAGCGATACGGCTGTTGCGTTGTGCTGTTGATTCCATTTTTTGCTCCTTTTTCTATCTCACTCGGTATTGAGTAACACCAGTTTAGTTAAGCTATCTTAACAATGCAAGTATTATTTAATGGGGATATACCCTTAGTTGCAAAAAAGATACAGGGCAGTATTTGGCAGTTACTAACTGTTAGGTGGAAAGCCGCAAAAACCCTAACTTACTGCATCCTACTATGGCGGCTTAACGCCCTAAAAAGTTGGGGTACTCACAAGCCTGTATGTGAAGCATTTTTGCTTTCCCCCGTTCCCGTGAAGGATTAAAGATTGTTCTTGATCTGATAGACCCTTAACAAATGCTGGAAGCACTCCCAACTCTTTTGAAGCTGGGGTTCTTCTACTTCTATCAATTTTACTTGATTAGTCGTTCCATTGACAAATACGATGGCACACCGTGCAGAAGGCAAAGATAGTCCTTCACGGTAAGCCGCTAACTGCATTTCATGCTCAAAATATACATCAACTTTATCAAGGTCGGTGTCTTTTGTTTTGAAGTCAACTATGAACCCAGTACCCTTACCGTTGACTGGTTTGGCCATTAGGTCACACTTGCCACCAAAGCGTAGGTCGGTATGAGCGAATGACCGCTCTGCCAGCCACGGTTGCTCTCCAAACGCATCCTTGAGAACCCTGTCAATTTCATCAAGATAGGCTGGTTTTTCAGGCAAATACATCTGTTCAAAATAGCCTTCAATAACCGCATGAATAGAACTGCCACGCTCTGCCGCTGATCTAGAATGTTGTTTTGATAATTCCAAAATCCTTTTAAAGTATTCTTCTTGGGATTCTGTATCAAGTCTTGGAAAATTAATTGTGGCTTTTATGGCTTCTTGCTGGAAGTATGAATTAAGGCCTGCTTTTGATAACATTCCGTTAATTGTACTAACACTTGGCAAAAGTCCTTCTTTTCGTGCATCCCGAAGCGTTGTTGGCCGTTCGCCAGTTTTGCCGATGGTTGTATAGGCTGGAGTGCCATCTTTTGTGTACCAATGACCATTTTGTTCTACCTTTTCTTTAACTATCATTTTGTTCATCCAGCATTGCCATACCCATTGCAACAAATTTAGTGCCAACACCAATGGCAATTAAAGGCAATTTATTTCTATGCCAGTAAATTCCCATTTCGGTTCTAAATGTTGGTTTTACTACACTAGCAATAAAGTCTGCATTGACATGAACGCCCAATTTTTGACCTATCTCTGATGTACTTATTACATTTTCTTTGTTAGTCATTTTTAATCCTTAAAATGGAATATCGTCAAGGTTAGTATCTTCAACTTTTGGCTCATTAGCTTCACGCTGTTTTTGGCCACGCCATTCAGACGATTCGGTAATCTTTTCCTTGTAATACTTTGGCAAGTTGTCATATTTAGCTTGGTCAAATTCGGCTAACCAAAAATGCAAGCAAGGGTTGATACCTGCTGGTTGGGCGTTACGCAAGGCAGACGGTACAGGGCTGATGCCGCTAATATTGGCGTACTTGCCATCTTCTGAATGGGTAATATTGACCATACAGAACTTGTCTAGAAGGTTACGCAAATCAAAGTTCTTGCGATCTTCTGCGGTCATTTTTTTGTTAGACCATGCTTCTAGGTCTTGACGCAATCTAGCTTGGTCACCAAGACTGACTGTATAACGCTTAGACACAATCAAAGGTTTACCGTCATCTGTCTTTAATGGCTGGTCTTGGTCGTCATTACCATGCAATTCCCAAGTCAATACAACCTTGTGCATGATCTTGGTTTCGCCAGCCCATTCTGTAGCTTGGTGGCCGAGGTCTATGCAGGAGAACAATCTCGCCATATGAAGCCCTGCTGGGGCTATTTTAAATTCTTTACTGTTATCTGAAATAATCATTGTTTGCTCCTAAAAATAGTTGAAAAGTCATCAAAGACTGCTTGTAATACGGGGTTTTTTTGTACTGGTGATGGCAATCCACACGCATAGCGTAGGTCACCTATTTCGTCTGCTGTAATAAATACCCCATCCTCGAGGTCTTTAAAGATGCGTTCCAAATGTTCTTGGAAGCTGTGAAAGTCTTGATCTTGCTCACTCATACGAGTTCTCCTAATTAACACGGCATATACCGTACTTAGATATTAAGCCAACTTAAAACATAAAGCAACACTTTATTTGCAAATTGTTGTAAAAATGTTAAGATAGCTTATGGATAAAATATCATCAACAGCAATGATTCGACTTTTAGGCGGTTGTACACGGGTATCTAAGATGGTCAATGTGTCCGTTCCAGCCGTATCTATGTGGCAAAACGGGGACATTCCTTACGATAAACTGGTGATCCTTGCCGCCACCCTAGAAAAAGAATCACATGGGCTAGTTACCCGTAAAAACTTGTTTCCAAACAATTACAAGCTAATTTGGCCTGAAATTGAATAACATTACCCTATGTTGTGTTGATTCAGTACAGCCTGACAAAGCCAAAAAAGCAATGGACAAGTGTAAAGAATACTTTGATTTTGGCGGTGAAATCTTTATAACTGACCCTAAAATTAATAGCCGTCAAGCGTACAGCAAATTTATCCTTCAAGAATTGTATAAACAGGTCTACACGGACTTTGTTTTAATAGTTCAATGGGATGGGTATATTATCAATCCTGATGCTTGGAACGACCAATTTTTAGAATATGACTACATTGGGGCAGTATGGCATTGGCATGAAGAAGGTAAAAGGGTAGGTAATGGTGGCTTTAGCCTACGCTCAAGGGTGCTATGTGAATTAACTGCCAGCCCTAAATTTGCATATACCAATGAAAATGAAGATGACCAAATCTGCCACGCAAATAAAGAATTTTTAGAAAGTCAGGGCATGAAGTTTGCACCTGAAGAATTAGCCCGTTACTTTAGCTTTGAACGTGAATTGTCCAACATTAAAACATTTGGCTTTCACGGAGATTTTAATTTTGAAAGACTTGGGTTATAATACGGTGGTCAGGTCTGGAAAACTCGACACCGTAGCGTAAGGCTCTATTCACATGGGCTGGATTGACTACCTAGTTTTACTACTTTGTCATCTTTCCAGACCCCAGCCCAGTTGAATGGAGCTTTTTCTTTTGGGTTGGCGTCACAAGCGGGTTACCGTGTCGCAAAAAGCCAGCGAAATAGGTTAGATGGGGTAGAGGCCAGTTAGAAAATGAACTGGAGCGAGGGTCGACACCTGCAATACCCCCAAGTAATCGGTTCTAGCCGACTTGGACAGCCTTGCAACGGCATACATCACTAGAATAAAACCCACATCGGTGGTTGGTCGTTCTATGGGAAAACTACAAATGCTTGAAAACCTAGATTTGCAAGAAACACCATTACCTAAAAGCCTACAGCGGTGGAATGACTACCATCTAGCTGAAACCTACAACTACACAAAACGCCAAGATTTAAAGTCTTTTATTGCAAGTGAATTTTGGTGGCGTACTGAGATGTTGCTACTACGCAACACATAGGTATAAACACCTAGAAATAAATAGACATCATTAAGACAACTTAACATATACTTTCTACATGGAAAATTTAATGTTAATTTTTTCTGTAGGAATATTTGCCATACTTGGTTTGGTAATGTTCTTTTTATTCATAATTCTTTATTGGGTGAAAACATGACTTGGAACTTGCGTTTAGTAAATTTGAGTAGTCCATACGAGGATTACTTTGAGATTCGTGAAGTGTATTACGACACGATGGGAAAGCCGATTGGACACAGTAGTGCGGCTGTTGGTGGCGAGGACAGGCTAGAAGTAGACCGTTACATAGAACTAGCTAAACTTGCTTTGGATAAACCTATTTTAAAGTTTGCAAATAATGAAGATACAAGTAAAGATAGTCAAAGAGAATAAAGATGGGTCAGCCGATGCTCAAGTTAATTTTGACAAAGCAGGACTTGAGTGTCTTGTCCAGCACGGACTTATCAGTCTTATTACCCAAGCAATTGATGTGTACAAAGTTAAACCTGAAGATGATGTCATTGAACGAGCAAAAAACATCATCAAAGAGTTTATTGAAAAAGACAAAAAACTAATTAAGGATCACTATGAACCCCTATTTACAGGAAATCTTGCACCAAATCACAGTACGGATAACCGAACTAGAAACAAGAAACACAATGCTTGAAGCTGAATGTGTAGCATTGCGACAGCAACTTGAAGAACTAGAACATGATCGAAACTTTAGTTAAACCCCAAGTGCTAGACAACGATATCGCGGTAATGAAGATACTGCAATTGATGGGTCAGCTTTCCTTAAGTGACATTGAATATATTTTAAAAATATCCCAAAAAGTCCACAACCTAATAAACAACAATGAACTTCAATGAATTTTATAGCTTATATCCCCGTAAACAGGGGCGTAGGGCGGCTGAAAAGTCATGGGACAGGCTAACCCATCAAGAACAAGAAGATGCGTTTAACGCCCTTTCTAATCATCTTGAATATTGGAATTTAAAGCAGACGGAAAAGGACTATATTCCCCATCCTGCTACTTGGCTCAATCAAGGTCGTTGGGAAGATGAATTAGACATGAAAGTCAAAAAAATCAAGAAACCTGAATTGCCTTGGTATTCTAGCGAAGAATTAACTAAAGCCAAAGCCCAAGAAGTTCAATGCCCAGCTTACGCTGGTGAAGGTTGGCAACAATGGCGAGCAAGAATTAGTCAAAAGATAAAGCAGCTTGAAGAACAACTCTGACGATTACCTTGCTTGGTGGTATATCGGTGTAGCAAAGAAACGGGGTTGGCCTGAAGTAGTTAGATTGTTAGCCCAGTACCCCGAAAAAGAAGAACGCATAAAACAATTGATAAAAAAGAAGCTAGGAAGATGAGAGAGATAGATCCCAATAAGTGTATAGACTTCATCCTTGAGAACGCAGGTAAGTACGCACAAGCTAAAGGTGAATTAGCCCAGCTTGAAACCTTCAAGAGTTCACTTAAATCCATTATGATGAAGAAATCAGGTGAGCAAACTATCGGAGCACAAGAGCGTGAAGCCTATGCCAGCCAAGAGTATCAAGATTTATGCAACTCTATCGGCACGGCTACAGAAAACGCTGAAAAGCTAAAGTGGGAATTGCAAGCCGCTGTACTACGCCATTCAACTTGGCAAACCCTAGAAGTATCTAACCGCACACAAGATCGGATATTAAAATAATGTTAAAACTTACAGAAGAATTTTTAATCCTCAAACTATTTTGCAAGATGTATGACGATGCCTTAAACCGCAAGGATTACACCCAAATGCTTGAATTAAGCGTTGATATTTCTGATTCAGCAGAAAAGCTAGAGCAGATGACTGTGGATCACATTAATGGAAATTAAAGAAAAATTATTTCAACAATGGATTTTAGAAAATTGGAAAGAGGATTATCACAATTTTTCTAAAAGACCTAATGGCGATTATTGGTACTATCCTATGCAAGACGCTTGGGATGTGTGGCAAGGTGCAATTGAGATGATGAATGGCAACTAAACTTGAGAAAGAAAAGTATCGCAAAATTAGTGAATTGGGATGTTCATTATGTAGGCATCAAGGCAATGAGGGAACGCCAGCAGAATTACATCACATTAGACGAGCTGGCGTTAGAAGCAAGTCGCCTGTTATTCCGCTTTGTCCCTTTCACCATCGAGGAGCAAATACCAGTATTCACAGCGGCCGCAAGTGGTTCGAAAAACACTACGGCATCACGGAAGAAGAACTTCTCGAACAAACGGAGAAATTAATTGAGTAGCTGGCTAATTATTGTTACTGGTTTAATTTACTTTTACATTGGCATAGAGCAAGGTGTAAAAGGTAACCTGCCTATGGCAGTTGTATATACAGGTTATGCTTTTTCTAATGTTGGCCTATACATTATGGCTAAATAATTACAATTCCAACGGGTCAAACCCTAGTTCGCTGGCTACCATCTTGCAACGGGTTCTAAATGGTTTGCCGTGCTGTAACCACTTATCTCCCTTTTGTTTGTAAAAACTCATGTGTACGCACTCATGGGCAAGAGTGGTCAAAACGGTATAGAAGTGACTACAACGCCCTGATGAGATGGTAATGGTGTGAGCGTAGTCACCGCCTGTATCTAGCAGATATGTACCCATTACTTCAGGGTCAGGCGTTACTACAAATTCTATTTCTTCAGGCAATGGCATAGGCCATTTAGTGAATGGGTAAGTACAGTAAAGACTGGAATACAGATGCTTTAATGCTTCAGGACTTAATCTCATGTAGTTTACCCCTAAAAAATACTAGCCCCTCATCCTCATTAATAACCTGACATAATTCAGGTGGCATCAAATGACCGTTTACATAAGTTAGAACTGCAAATCCTGATCTCCAGTTAACGCTTGAATCTTCATGGTACATAAACTGTTCATCTCTGACTGCCGCCATCATTCCAGTATCTACACCGTATAAGTCGCCTGTGTAGTTACTCCAAGGCGTTACTTTTAAAGAATGTAGATGGCCATGGACGAAACTCATCCCCCCCTTCAGGACATTGTTATAAGAAGCATGAATACCATTATGCCAACGGTGTTTAATCATCGTATTGTCATTGACCACAACTGACCAGCTATATGACCAACCGTACAGGTGATCGGCAAGGCACATACCCTTGACACCTTCGTACTGGGGAAGGACATTAGACAACTTGCCATCAAAACGAAGGTCATGATTACCAATACTGCGGTGCAATATACATCCAGCAGGTCGTACAGCTTCAATATCGCCTAATCGTGCTTGTACTTCTTCTAATTCTTGTTGGACTGTTGGGTGCTGTTGGTAACCAATTCGGTTGTGCTGGCTGATCTGTGCAAAATCGAACAAGTCGCCATTCAGAATCACCATATTAGGCTTTAAGTGTTTCGTAAAATGTACAAAAGCACGGTGGGCAGTAGAGATGTAATTAGGGTTGTAATGGCAATCAGACCCTACCATAATGATTCCATTCTTTAACTCATATTCACAGCGTATCTTATTTTCAGGAATAGCAAATCTAGGAACGCCACGATTATTATTAGATTCAAGCACAATATCGTGCTTTTTTTCTAAGTTTTTTCTACGGGCAATTACACTTCTAGTATCGACATTTAGTATTCTAGCCACAGCCGTAGGGGATCGGTGCTCTTTAAATAATGCGATAAACTCTTGCTCACTACACGCTGGTTTGCTCATTCCAAGCCTTTATAATGGTAAAGTTAGCCAATACTAATCTATTTTAATTTAAAAATAATGACATACGCACGAATAGATACTAATCATAAAGAAATAGTTAAGGCATTACGAGATGCTGGTGCTACTGTGGTGTCACTTGCCGCAATGAAGCACGGTTGCCCTGACCTGCTTGTTGGTTATGCTGGAGAAACAGTATTAATGGAAATCAAGCGAGATGCTAAAGCCAAGTTCACGCCTGACCAATTAGAGTTTTTAGGTAAGTGGAAAGGCGGTGCAATTAGTCGTGTAGATAGTGTTGATGCCGCAATTAGAGCACTAGGTATTACTAGAAAAGTGTTATAAAATACACAAAAAGGAGCGTATTATGGATAAATCAATGGCATTATTCCTAGCAACATTGCTACATTCGGGGACTAATACCCATTTTTTCCATTGGGCTACCAAGTCTTACGCCAAACACAAAGCATTAGGCAAGTTCTACGAGAACATCATCGAGCATACAGATGCCCTAGCTGAAGCCTACTTTGGATGTTACGGTCAAATTACTGAATTCCCTAGCACTTACCATATGCCAAAAGAGCCATTGGCTTACTTGCAGTCCTTAAAAGCGTTTGTTAAAGATGCTAGAGCCGACTTGCCAACAGATACAGAGATTTGTCAGCTTATTGACAATATCGCCCAAGAAATCGATACAACCATTTACTTGCTTAAATTTAAGGCATAACTGTGGACTTTTTAAGACCCCAATCCTACAATTTGCCCGAAGGTGATGCAAGTCAACAAGATGAAGGGGCTAAATTAGCCCAATTTTTACGCAAAATTAGTGTTGGCGGTAATGTAAACCCTATGGGTCAAGCTGGAACAATGGTTCAAGGTCGTGCTGGCTATCAATTTGACCCTAATGAATCAGGCAACAATTTAGGTATTGGCGTTTCAGGTCAAGGCGTCTTAAACAATAAATATAACATTCCGACTTTAATCAACGGCATTGATGTTAGTTATGGTAGCCCTGCACAAAGCATTACCGCTGGTTATTATCCAAATAAAAGTGAATTTATGGGCAACCCTGTAGGTAGGGGTGGTGTTAGTTTGACTTACAGAAAAACATTTGATTGAGGAATAATAATGCCGTTGGATAAATCAGGATCAGCCGAATCTGTCGGCAAGAACATTAAAGCTGAAGTTAAAGCTGGTAAACCTAAAAAACAAGCACTTGCCATTGCCCTTAATACTGAGCGTGAATACGCTAAAGGCACACGCAAAGCTAATTTAGAAGCCCAGTACGACAAATATATTGGCGAAAAAGATTGAATCGTAAAGATGCCATCCGTGCCGCAGTAGAAAAGCACGATAAGCCGATAGCTAAGACCACTAAGGGTAAGGGTCGGCATTATCAGTCAGTAGAAGAAGGTGCAGGAATGACTGAAGCTGGTCGTAAGGCGTACAACGCAAAGAATGGTAGTGATTTAAAAGCACCCCAATCATCAGGTTCAAGGCACGATAGTTTTTGTGCTAGATCGGCAGGATGGAATGGGGAACGGGGCAAAGCGGCAAGAGCAAGGTGGAAATGCTAATGAAAAACGGACTTTATGCCAATATTCACCGTAAACAGGAACGGATCAAGCACGGTTCGGGTGAACACATGAACAAGGTTGGTAGCAAAAACGCCCCAACTGCCAAAGATTTTAAAGAATCTGCCAAGACTGCCAAGCCACAAAGCAGAAAAGACATGATTCGTCAAAAGATGAAAGATATGTAATGGAACACATGAACCACAAATACCCTAAAGAAAACGCTTTACTTAGACCGCATAAAGAATCTACATACGAAAAGAACCTCAGATTGCGTTTAGAGCGTAGAGCCGCTATTGCCAATAAAGTTAAAGACTTGGATAAAGAAGTCAAGTAATGGCTACGCTGGCTGACTTATTGCGTAAAAATGCAGATAAGATAATTAATCTGCCAGCAGAAGCACAGCGTTTTATTACCAATCCGCAAGCCTTTACGGAATTATTTGGTGCAAATCAACTTCCAAAAGAAACAGGATTTGCCGCTGGAGCAGTTGGAGTACCGCCAAAAAATATAGTTGGTGGGGGAGTGTTAAATCCGCCTAACTATCAGTATAATGAAGGTTATGAATCGGGCGAACCTATTGGTATTGCCGCATCGCTATTACCCATAGCAGGATTTAAAAAAACGCCAAAAGCGTTTAAGGAAGCAAATGGAACAGGATTTTTCGACACAGGAGATATTAGAAGGGTTGGATTACATAAATCAGACCTTAATCCTGCACGGTTTAGTTCCGATGACCTTAGAGCAGTACAAGGAAACCTTGAAATACCCAATCTCAGACGAGATATTACCGCATCGTTAGATCAAATCCTTGCAAACCCTGAAATAAACCCAGCGGTACGCTCTGCTAAACAATTAAATCCTAGTTTTAATTTAGAAGCAGTACGAGCCATGCCGCCATCTTCACTTGAAAAGCAGTTTCCTATTGCTAAAACCTATGAAGAAATGGTGAAGGGAATAGAACCAACATTGCAAGCAAAAATGTTTGCTCAATATTTACGCTTACATCCTGAAGCTGTACGCAAATCAGGGGCTACAAATTATTCTGAACTTGTACCTGCTAGCTATGAACAATTGGGCAAAGAAAATGCCCAGCAATTAGACCGTATGCTAAATCAAGGCATGAATCTTTCTTACCATAAAGGTGATTTAAATTACGCTGGATCACCACAGATGTTGGAAGATGCTTTAATAAACAAGCACATGTATACCTTTGCTGGTGGAGAGCCACACGAATTACTTAACAGAATTGATCCGTACACAGGGTTAAATGAAAACCAAGTATTTCGTGCCGTACATGATTACTACGGACATGGGCCTACTGGAGCAAGTTTTGGCCCTAAAGGTGAAGAATTAGCGTTTGGTTCTCACAGCCAGCTTTACAGCCCATTGGCAAAAATGGCGGCCGCTACTGAAACACGGGGTCAAAACAGTTTTGTAAACTATTCAGGTATCAATGCAGATCTTCAAAAACAGATGATTCCACTAAAGCTACAGCAAGAGCGTTTAGCTAGAGCAGGCCAAGATACATCGGCAGTAGATGCAAAATTAGCAGAATTGGGAGCACAAACTCAATATGCCCAGCAAAAAGCGTTTTTATTACCACCCGAAATGATTGATGTTGGTTACACGGGCGGTATGCCTGACTACCTAAAGCCATACATAAACCCAAATAATCCAACAGCGGCCACAGGTTATCACTTCAGCAATTTGCCTGATTTAGTCCAAACCGATATCACTAAATACGGTAGCGGCATTAAAGGTGCGGAAACCAATAGATTAAAAATGGCTGATGCTTTACGCAACAGAACTTACTTTTATACCAATCCAGCCGATAAAGAAGCTGGACTAGGCCCAAACCAATATAGTGCGGATATGAACAAGCTATACGATTTAGCCGCTGATCCTGACAGATTAAAGCAAACCGCCCAAAACTATAACCAATATCAAGGCATTGTTGATAAAAACGCTACTGCTAATGCTTATGAGCGTATGAGTAATCAAGCAGGATATGAGGGCATATTAACTCCTCAAGGCATTATTAGTTTTGAAAACCAAGTTGTGAAACCCGTCAAATAACGCTACAATTAACTTATCTTAATCAACCACTTGGGTAAGGTATGAGCATTAAACAACAAACAAATAATCCAAAGGGCAGACCAAAAGGTAGCCCCAATAAGTCCACAGCAATGGCTAGGGAAGCGATAGCACAGTTCGTAGAGGGTAATGCACCAAGTATGCAGAAGTGGCTAGAACAGGTCGCTGATGGCGTTAAAAACGATGACGATAAATTCATAGTATTACCTAATCCTGAAAAGGCTTTTGGTATGTTGCAGAGCGTCATGGAATACCATTTGCCTAAATTAGCCCGTACTGAACACTTAGGTGACGAAGATCAGCCAGTTAAGATCATTCACGAACACAAGTTCCTAGATTGAAAGAGTTAGTCAAGAAGTACGAATATCCCTACAAAGCTAGGGATGCGTTCTTAGACTTTCATTATAGGACTGAACGCTGGGCTGTACTAACCTGTCATCGTAGGGCAGGGAAAACGGTGGCTACTATCTGCGACATGATTCGTAGGGCTATCATGGAAAACAAGCCTGACAGCCGATACGCTTATATTGCCCCCTTTTATGCACAAGCTAAAAACATTGCTTGGGATTACCTTTTAAAATATGCAGAACCAGCCATTGTCAAGGCCAACCAGTCAGAATTATGGGTAGAACTGGTTAATGGGGCTAAGATCAGGCTATTTGGTGCTGACAACCCTGATGCCTTGCGTGGTCTATACCTTGATGGGGTAGTGCTAGATGAGTATGCAGACATGAAGCCTAGATTGTGGGGCGAGATTGTACGGCCATTGCTTACAGATAGAAATGGCTTAAACGGCTATCAAACATGGGCTACATTCATTGGTACGCCAAAGGGTCACAATGCGTTCTATGACATCTATACAGAAGCCCAAAAGAACCCTAGCTGGTATGTCAAGACGCTAAGAGCAGACCAATCAGGCTTGATTCCTGAAGCTGAATTGCTTGATGCACAACAATCTATGTCAGCCAACCAGTACGAACAAGAGTTCCTTTGCTCATTTGAAGCCGCTATTCTTGGTGCTTACTACGGTCAAGAAATGCGTAGGATCACAGATATGGAACGGATCACTACTGTTGACTATGACCCTATGTTTCCTTGCCATACTGCTTGGGACTTGGGTTTCAATGATTCCACTAGCATTTGGTGGTTTCAGGTGGTTTACGGTGAGATACGGGTGCTAGATCACCACTCTAGCAATGGTCAAGCCGTGCCGTATTACACAGGATTACTGCAACAAAAAGAAGATGAATTTGGGTACAAATATGGCACTCATTGGCTACCCCATGACGCTAGAGCTAAAACTATGGCAAGCGGTGGTAAGAGCATAATCGAACAAATATCTGCAAAAATTGACATAAAACATTTAAAAATTGTTCCAAACCTGTCAATTCAAGACGGAATACAAGCAACACGACTTGCATTAACTCGCACTTGGTTTGATAATAGATGTGAAGAAGGCATTGAGTGTTTACGACAATATCAACGAGAGTGGGATGATGATAAGAAAGTATTTAGGGATCGCCCAAAACATGATTGGACAAGCCACTCTGCCGATGCGTTCCGCTATCTCAGCATTGTATGGAAAGATGAGGACAGCCCTATCCTCAAAGATAACCGTATTAAAGGACTTCATGTCGGGCAAACTGATGTAAGTCTTGATGAATTATGGAAGCAAACCCCCAAATCAACTGTTAAAAGGATTTAATCATGTCAGGTGTTAATCAACCATTTGGTACATTCTACGAAACCGTAGCCGCATCACAGACTGCTCAAGTATTAGGCGTTACAGGGGCGGCTGGTGACACTTTAATGCGTTTAATCGTTACTGTAGGCACAGCCTTAACTGGAACTGTAGCCCTGTTAGACGGTGCAACTTCTTACACTATCTGTGCCGCAAGCACTCCAATTGGCGTATATACCATTGAAATTAATGCTGTATCCGTAAGCGGTGCTTGGAAGATCACTACTGGTGCTGGTGCAACTGTATTGGCTGTAGGCAACTTCTCTTAAGGATTCAAAATGGATCACACATACCAAGATTGGTATAACTGCATTGCCCAGTACGAGCGTACATTCAAGGAATGGGAAGGTAGAGCCGACAAGATTGTTAAACGGTATCGTGATGACCAACGCAGTCGCAACAATCCTAATTCAAAGTTCAATATTCTTTGGTCTAATGTACAGACCATAACACCTGCTGTATTCGCAAGACTTCCAAGACCTGATGTAAGCCGTAGATTCCGCGATAACGACCCTATTGGTCGTGTAGCTTCTATGATGCTAGAACGGGCATTGGAATACGAGATTGAGCATTACGGTGATTATGCTAGTGCTATGAAGCAGACTGTTCAAGACCGCTTACTCGGTGGTCGTGGCACAGCTTGGGTACGCTATGAACCACATATTACTGGTGAAACTGGCGGTGAGGGCGAAGGTGCTCCCGATGACGGCTTTCAAGTTACTGAAGATATTGACGAAGCTGAAACCGAAGGTGGCATCCATCGTGAGAACCAAGAGCGTATTGAATACGAATGTGCTCCAGTAGATTATGTGCATTGGCGTGACTTTGGCCTAACCGTTGCCCGTACATGGGAAGAAGTAACCGCAGTATGGCGTAAAGTTTATATGGGTAGACCTGCTCTAGTTGAACGCTTTGGCGAGGAACTAGGCGGTAAGATTCCGCTAGATACCAAACCTGAAAGTTCTAAGAGTTTTGCCGAGAAGATGGGCGAAGGCTCAAACGAAGCCGTTATCTATGAGATTTGGGATAAGACTAGCGGTGAAGTTCTTTGGTTATCTAAATCAATGGGCAAGATCCTTGATACCCGTGCCGACCCGTTACAACTTGAAAACTTTTGGCCATGCCCTAAGCCAATGTTTTCTACCCTTACGACAGACAGCCTAGTTCCTGTTCCTGACTTTGTTTTGTACCAAGACCAAGCAAGACAGTTAGACACGCTGGCTGACCGTATTGATGGATTTATTCAAGCCCTTAAAGTTCGCGGAGTGTATGACGCTTCAGAACCTAGCCTTGCCCGTCTGTTCTCTGAAGGTGAGAACAACGCCTTGCTACCAGTTAAGAACTATGGTGCATTTAGCGAAAAAGGTGGATTACAGGGGGCTATTAACCTTGTAGACATCAAGCCGATTGCCGAAGGTTTGAACATGGCTTATCAAGCTATGGAGCAGGTCAAGGGTCAAATCTACGAAATCATGGGTATTGCTGATATTCAGCGTGGACAGACAGACCCTAACGAAACTCTTGGTGCTCAGATTATTAAGAGCAACAATGCTAGTGGCCGTCTAAAGACGATGCAACACGATGTAGTGAACTTTGCCACATCCCTGTTGTGCATCAAGGCACAGATTATTTGCCAGCACTTTACCGATGACACTATCGTTAAGATTAGCGGTGCAATGCAGTTATCACCGCAAGATCAGCAACTTATACCGCAAGCCCTTGCACTCCTAAAGAACGAACCAGCTAAGAACTTCCGTATTGAAGTAACTAGCGATTCCATGATTTATCAGGATGAGCAACAGGAAAAGCAAGACCGCATGGAGTTCTTATCCGCTATGGGTGGATTCTTAAATCAAGCCTTACCAGCGGCAAGTGCAAGCCCTGAACTTACCCCAATGCTGATTGAAATGCTCAAGTTTGGTGTAACAGCGTTCAAGGCTGGTAAAGGATTAGAAGGATTGATTGACGAAACAGCCGATAAGTTCCGTCAGCAACAAGCACAAATGGAAGGCCAACCTAAACCACCTAGCCCTGAAATGCAGAAGTTACAGATGCAACAGCAAATGGAACAGCAAAAAATGCAAATGCAACAGCAGATTGAGCAAGCCAAAATTGAAGGTCAGATACAACTTGAGAAAGCTAAACAAGAATACCAAGCCCAAGAAAACCAACTTAAGTTCCAACTTGAAGATCAGCGTAACCGTGAGCAGATGCAAATGGAAATGGATCTTGAGCAGACTAAACTGGATACCACCAATAACAAGGAATTGTTGCTGGCTTACCTAAACAATGCGGCTAAAATTGAAACAACCCGTATATCGTCAGGTTTAGATACTGGTGAAGCGGCTTATGCTGACAATGTACACATGGCTAATATTTTGCAAGACCAATTAGGATATTCCGACATGAAAAACCACCCATTACAACCTGCAATTGAGAATATGCACTTAAGCAATCAACAACTGCAACAGATGTTGGCTTCATTGCTAAACAAATTAAATCAACCTAAAACTGTAATTCGTGGCCCTGACGGTAAAATTGCTGGGGTTCAATAATGGCTATAACAGTCAAGCACAGTAAGATTTCAGCAATACCTGATGCTGGGGATACAACCCTAGTTCAGCCGTCAGATTGGAACGCTGACCATACGCTTACGGGTACTGTCCCTGTAGCCAACGGGGGAACTGGTGCGTCTACGGCTAGTGATGGATTAAATGCTTTATTGCCATCACAAACTGCCAATAGTGGTAAATACCTAACAACTAACGGAACTGATGCTTCATGGGCTACGGTTTCAGGTGGTTCAGGTACGGTTACTTCTGTTGCCGCAACTGTTCCAGCATTTTTAAGTGTTGCAGGCAGTCCAATCACAACTTCAGGAACTTTAGCCTTAACTTATTCAGGCACAGCCTTGCCTGTTGCCAATGGTGGCACAGGAGTAACAACTTCTACAGGCACTACAAATGTGGTATTAAGTGGCAGTCCTACTATTGTTACCCCAGTAATAGCTCAAATTAACGATTCCAATGGAAACGCTGAATTAAAGTTTTCAGCTATTGCAAGTGCAGTTAATCAAGTAACCATAGAAAACGCTTCAACTGGCAATCCTGTTCATATATCAGCAACAGGTACAGATACAAACATTGGTATTCATTTAGCCCCTAAAGGTGCTAGTGGTTATATCAATGTTCAAGGTGGTGTAGACAGCACTAAACGGTTTATGTTTAACCCTGATGGCGGCACTACTAACACTAGAACCATGCTTTCAACAAGTCAAACCGTAGACAGGACTTTGACATTACCTGATGCTACAGATACCTTGGTCGGCAAATCAACAACAGATACTTTTACCAATAAGTCTATTTCAGGATCTACCAATACTTTAAGCAATATTGGAAATGCAAGCCTTACAAACTCTGCCATTACCATTAACGGTACAAGCACAAGCCTTGGTGGTTCAATCAGCGTAGGAACGGTAACTAGCGTAACTGGCACAAGTCCTGTAGTTTCTAGTGGTGGTGCTACCCCTGCTATATCCATGCCAGCCGCCACGACTTCTGTAAATGGTTATTTAACATCAACCGATTGGACAACATTTAACAATAAAGGTTCGGGTACAGTTACTTCAGTAACAGCTACAAGCCCTGTTACTTCAACTGGTGGAACAACGCCTGTCATTGCTATGCCAGCGGCTACAACTAGCGTTAATGGATACCTGACTAGCACGGATTGGACTACCTTTAATAATAAGGGATCGGGAACTGTTACATCCGTAGCGGCAATAACTTTAGGCACAACTGGTACTGACCTATCATCTACCGTAGCTACAGGCACTACAACCCCTGTAATCACTCTGCAAGTGCCAACAGCTTCAGCTACTAATCGTGGTGCTTTAAGTGCCGCAGATTGGACTACATTTAATAACAAAGGTAGCGGAACAGTTACTTCTGTGACGGGTACTGCCCCAGTAGTATCTTCAGGCGGTGCAACCCCAGCTATTAGCATGGCGGCGGCTACAACTAGCGTAAATGGCTACTTGACCAGTACAGATTGGACTACTTTTAATGGTAAGTATTCTGTTGGTGGTGCATTAGGCACACCATCTTCTGCCACATTGACAAATGCTACAGGATTACCACTAACAACTGGTGTAACAGGAACTTTGCCAGTAACTAATGGCGGTACAGGAGTTACTACATCTACTGGTTCGGGCAATAATGTACTTTCTACATCCCCTACTTTAGTAACCCCTGCTTTAGGCACTCCATCTGCCATTGTTTTGACTAATGCTACAGGCTTAGGGTATGGAGCAATGCCAGCAGGTAGTGTATTGCAAGTGGTTCAATACTCAACTGAAACAACAGTATCTACAACTTCATCATCTTTTACGGATGTAACTAATTTTACAGCCACTATTACCCCTAAATTTTCAACTAGCAAAATATTAGTAATAACTACATTAAATGGTATTTATCATACTGCCGTTGCAAACCAAGCGGCATCTTTTAGGATGTTAAGGGGTGCTTCGCAAATTGCCGTAACTTTAAATGTCAGCTACAGTAATACATCTATTGATTGGCAATCTTCTTCAACTTGTCTTAATTATTTAGATAGCCCTGCAACCACTTCTGCAACTACTTATAAATTGCAATGGTATAGCCGTTTAGGTAATACAGTTCAATTAAGCGGTACACAAGATACTTCAACGCTTATTCTTATGGAGATTGCAGGATGATAAGTATTCACGATGGAATTTACGCACTAAACCCTACTGTAAAAAGTATTTGTGGTGAAATAGCTTATGACCAAGAAGGCAATGAAGTTGCATACGACAAATCTGCCGCAGAAGCTAAATTGATTGAATTACAAGCCGAAGAAGTTGCTAAACGAGAAGCAGAAGTAGCCGCCAAAGAATCAGCCTTATCTAAACTAACTGCACTTGGTTTAACCCAAGCTGAAGTAACTGCATTGGTAGGTTAATTTTGCAAACAGCTTTTCAAGCCAATGCGTTTCAAAACAATGCGTTTCAGATAAGCGGATTACCGCCTACTCCTACTGTAGTAGCTGGTGGCGATGGCTGGACAAAAGAAGAATGGGATCGAGCACAAAAGTTAAATAAAAAGATTGCGGAGCGTCAACGCAAACTAGAGCAAGCTACCAAAGACGCTAACGCTTCACGCAAGCAAGCATTTAAGGATCAGATAGATCCAACGCCTATTGCAAAAGTTAAGCAATCTAAAGTACAATCAAAACAAGAGGTTAAAGCTGATATACCGTTAGCTGAAACAGAAGAATTACAGCGGTCTATAAGCTACCTTGAAAAACAACGGGATAACATCCTTGCGGCAGTAGCTTTTAGAAAACAGCAAAATCTCATTCAAGAGAATCTGCGGTATATGGAAGCCAAACGCCTAGAGGAACTAGACGATGAGGTTGCACTATTACTACTACTGCACTAGACGCTGATAGCCAATACAAATTAGCTTACGAGCACCTACACGCTGGCAGATATGAAGCTGGCTTTAGAGGATTTGAATACCGCTGGCATCCTGACATTATTGCCAAACAAGCCCAGCCTTACGCACCTGCATTAAAGATGCCTGTATGGAGAGGGGAAGCCCTAATAGGGAAATCCATTACTGTACAAATGGAACAAGGTTTTGGGGACATTATTATGTTTGCCCGATTCTTGCCAGCATTAAAGGCATTAGGAGCGTCTAGGGTCGTTGTTCTGCAAGAAGGTACATTGCACCACCTGTTAGGTCAAATACACGCTGTAGATGTGTTTAGCAACGGTTTAGAGGGTATTTCTAACGAATCTGATTACTGGATCGGGTCAATGTCGCTCCCGTACTATATTTCGTTAGCCCATCCCATTGTAAAATCGCTATTTCCCGTTACACGGAACAAGATTGTAGGTTCAGAAGGCTATTTACACGCTCTGCCTAGCAATATTCCACCCAAAATCGGTGTGAATTGGGAAGCATCTAAGCAAACCTTGTATTACATCAAGTCCGTTGCCCATCAACACATGGCTGAAATGGTCGGGGATGACGCATATTCGCTAAATCCTAACTCTGATGGCTTATTTCACCCACTTCCTAACGATGGATGGAAGAAAAATTGGGTTCAGACTGCTTCTCACATGAAGGCCATGAAGGGAATTGTGACTGTTGACACAGGAACGGCTCACCTTGCTGGTGCTTTGGGCGTTAAATGTATCGTTTTGTTGCCAAAAGAGGAATTTGTCTGCTGGCGGTGGAAAAATGCCCGTTGGTATGACAGCGTTTGCCTACTTAGACCCGAAGAATACGACCAACTACCTGAACTTATAAGGAGAATGTAATGCTCTGCCCAAAATGCGGATATTCCGAAGGAAATCACATAGAAGTCCAAAAAACTGACGAAGAATTCTTCCTTGAATGGTGGACACCGACTATTGGCGAGGAAGCCGCCAAAGCATCTTGGCAAGATAAGGTGGCAATGAGGTCTAGGGTAGCCCCTACAGTTATTTCAGATATAGCTGGTCATATATCTATGGCTGATGGCTCATGGATTGATAGCCGTTCTAAACATAGGGAAAACCTTAAGCGAAATGGTTGTGTTGAGCTAGGTAACGATGTGCCAACAGGTCAAAAAGTGCATGAATTTTCAAGAAAAGAACAGCAAGAACGCAAGCAACAAATTGCGGAAATAGCTTACTCCAAACTCAACTACAGATAGGAATTAATCATGGCAGAAGAATTAGACCGCAGAGAGATGCTAGAAGCCGCACTTGAACAAGCCGAAGAAGGCACTTTAGAAGCCCCCATTGAAAAGGAGATTGAAGTAAATGACGATCCAATCCAAGCCGAAAACGAAGAAAACAGTAGCCAAACAGACCGTGACGAAAAAGGTCGTTTCAAAAGCAATGCCGAAGAAACCAGTAGCCAAGACGATTCCGCTGAAGAACCTGAACTGGTTAATGAAGCTAGTGATGCTAATGAAGAAACCGAAGTAAAACGCCCTACCACATGGAAAAAGGAATATAGGGATGTTTGGGACAAGATGCAGGAAGGTAAGCCGCTAGATAAAGCTGAATTCGTTAAGTTTGCTGAATATGCTAACCAACGCGAAGCTGAGTACAAAAAAGGCGTATCTACCTACAAAGCTGAAGCCGACAACGCTAGGGAAATAACTAACGCTATTGGCCCGTTCATTCCTGAATTGCAAAGGCACGGTATTTCACCGTCTGCTTGGATTAACAATTTAGGTCGAGCACACTACACTTTAGCTAACGGATCTTACGAGCAAAAGTTAACTGCCTTTAATAGACTTGCACAAGATTATGGAATACAATTAAATCAAGATGCACTTCAGATGCCTGAACAGGCGTATGTTGACCCGTATCAGCAACAGTTAATGCAACAACTTCAAGCTACCCAGCAACAAGTTCAGCAACTGTCGGCAATACGGGAGCAAGAAGAAAATGCTCGATTGAGTAATGAAATCAGTCGGGTAAGTAGTAACAAAGAGCGGTTTCCGCACTTTGATATGGTAAGGGAAGATATGGCTCAATTACTTGAGCGAGGTTTAGCCCAAGACCTAGAATCGGCTTATGCCAAAGCGGTGCGTATGAATGACGAAGCGTTCAAGTTAGAACAGGATAAACTCCTGAGATCAACAAGTTCACAAGCGTCTAAGGCACAACAAGTAGCTAAAGCTAAAGCAACTGCTGTTAGTCCAAAATCCGTTACTCCTAGCGGTCAGGTGAAAAACACAGATGCAAAGGATAGACGATCTTTACTGTTGGCTTCTTTAGCCGATGTTGAGGGTGGTCGGGTTTAACTTAATCTAATAAAGGAAATATCATGGCATTTGCTAACTCAGCAATCACCGATATTATCGCTACTACCATACAAAGCCGTAGCGGAATTTTGGCTGATAACTTAACACAAAACAATGCGATCCTACAGCGTTTGAACGCTAAAGGAAATGTTCAACCGTTCTCAGGCGGTAATGTGATTTTGCAAGAAATCATGTACAACGATCCAAATACCAATAACGCAAATTCATATAGCGGTTACGAAGTATTGAACATCACCCCTGATAGCCCTATTTCTGCGGCTCAATTCTCTATTACTCAGTACG
>Ga0304728_1000309_pt1 | contig 41060 bp, 50 predicted proteins | sample C_130625_MF_Meta_FD_190476 | JGI IMG/M metagenome (GOLD analysis project Ga0304728, IMG submission 190476) | Freshwater microbial communities from Lake Croche, Canada to study carbon cycling - C_130625_MF_MetaG (v2) (version 2) | ecosystem: Environmental > Aquatic > Freshwater > Lake | place... | reverse complement strand
TAATTTGAAAACTGTTCTAAAATTTCTTCTTCAGATAAATATTTATCTTCTTCGGCCACAGCAGGTTTCATCAAATATACCCTATAATCAGTTTCTTTCGTTGGAAACTTATAGACCCATTTTTGGTTAGGCAATTTTTTATTTTGCTCTAATGTATATGTTGGGAATCCTTTATCTGGTGGTTGTAATCTTAATCTAACTAAGTTACCTTGTTCTAATTCTGAACCCCATCTTTTAAGATCGTCTTCCCAAATGTTTATTTTATTTTTTTCTCCAAGAGCATCTTCTACTTCCAATTGACAATAAGTTGTTCCTTTTTTGCTTTTACACATTTTTTTAACAACTATTTCTACTTCAACCGGACAAATAACACCGATGTTTTCTTTAAATGCTTCGAATGTGTACCCTTTAAAATCCTTGCTCTTTTCCAAATTATGAGTCCAAGCAAATCCATAATACTTCATTTCACAAGCCACAATGCTTTTAAGTTCTTTTTCAAAATTTGGATCAATTTCATAATCATTAGGATTAAATGCTTCGATAGTAGGTAACAATAATTTTTTAGAATCTTCAAGTCTTTCGATGCTTTTTAAATTTCTGACCCAAAGCTTTTTAAGTTCTTTCAACCTATTGAAAACTTTATTCGTCTTTGTGATTTTATAATATCTTGTTTTTTGAACTTCAATAAAATCTTCAGTTCCTTCAATTGAAACATAAGTAATTTCTAATTTAGGTTCACCCTGACCCTTTTCGCACTCAAATTTTCTTTCTGATTCTACCATTTCATTTACATCATATTTTTTCCAATCATCACCATCAAATGGATTAGCTCCATGAAAACTATTCAACAATCTTGTATCGTCAGGAAAAAGCTCTTTAAATTCTTCTTCGTATTGCGACATACTAACAGCAAATCTTTTCTTTTTATCTTCTATCTTTCTCGCACATTCTTTATAGTGTTCGTAAAATTTCCACAATGTGATTGGATCAGATTCATTAAAACACCTCAATCCAATCAAGCATTTTATAACACTAGCGTCTGTACCAAACTTAAAAAGAAAATCTCCAAATCCATTATATGGTTGACCAGAAACAATTTTTTCCGCTGGTGCTTCTCCAACACCCTTTATATTTGACAAGCCATAATAAATAACATCATCAATAAGCTCAAAATTCTTCTTAGACTTATTGATGTCAATCTTGTGCATCTCTATGTTGTGTCTTTTTGCTTCCATTTTATAGTCTTTAATCTTTTCGCTTAATGTTTCACAACTTAAAACAGCAGCATAAAACTCGTGAGGATAATGAGCCTTTAAATATAATAGACGAGAAGAGACATAAGTATAAGCTACGGAATGACTTAGGTTGAATCCGTATTCTGCGAATGATTTTATTTGATCAAATAAATTGATTGCCTCTTCTTCAGATATGTTAAGATTTTTTTGACCTTTCTCTATGAACATAATTTCATATTTCTTAAAGGCATCCGCTTTCTTTTTTGAAATAGCTTTTCTAACAATTTCACAATCTCTGAATGGTATTTCTCCAACGACATTCAAAATTTTCATAATTTGTTCTTGAAAAACCATAACTCCATAAGTTTTTCCAAGAATAGGTTCAACAAGAGGATGCAAACTATATTCTTCGTTGCCCTTCTTCCTCTCAATATATCTTTCATGCATTTTCATGTTCAAAGGGCCAGGCCTATAAAGAGCAGTGTATGCAACCAAATCCTCAAATGAATCAACTCCACCAGACCTAACTAATTTTCTAATACCTTCCGAATCAAATTGAAAAATACATTTTAAATCACCTTCGTTTGCCATCTCTAAGGCTTTAGAATCATTACGCCATTTGATGATATCTGTCCAATCAGATTGATTTGGCATAGCACAAATACTATCAATTAACTTTCTTTTTTTTACCAACTCACAACATTTACTGATTTGCATCAAATTAGAAATTACAAGTAAATCAAACTTGACTAATCCTACTGGTTGTAAATCTTGACCATTAAGGCCTTCTACCCATGCAGATGCTTGTGGATTGTCTTTTCTCTTAACCAATGGAACAAGATCGTGTAGTGGAATAGAGCTTATAATCAAACCACCAGCATGTTGACCCATACCTCTATTTCTATTTATAAGTCTTTTGGCTGCGTTTGATACATCTGGATACTTTTCACAATACTCTTTCAATTTTGGATATTGTGATAGGGCAACATCCCAAGTCAATGGCTTTCCCTCATCATCTTTTGCCTCAAGCTCTTTTGTAAGCTCAAGTATTTCTCCTCTTGCCTCTCCATGAACTCTAGCCATATCAATTAAAGCACTCTTCATTCCAAATGTTGTATAATTACCAATATTGCAAACATATTCCTCGCCAAATGTTTCAGAAGCCCACTTGTTTTTCAAATAATCTCTAACTTCAGAAAGATAATCAACATCAATATCTGGCATGTCGCCTTGAACAAACTTGGGATCTTTATTGATATCAAAATCATCAACTATGCCCAAAATATATGGAACTAAGGTGTTGTTTTCATTCTTGGGGAATTTTTTCTTTTCTTTAAATAAATTCAAAAAATATTCTGACTTTCCTTGAATATCAATTTCTTTGATTTCCCACTCAAGTCTTTTTTTATGCTTTTCACATAATTGTCTTCTTTCAAAGATATGCCACAAAAGCTGTTCGATTTTTTGAACTGTCGTTAACATATTAATCACCTTAAAATGAAAAATTATTATATCACAACACACTACATATAGCACAACGCAAAAGGAAAAAAATGAACAACGAAATTGAAGAAATTTTAAAATTGTCTGGTTTATTTGTCGAACAAAAAACTGAAATTACTTTAGATGAGTTCGCTAAAAAAAGACATGATGGTGCAGAAAAAATAGCCAATAATGCCAAGGAAAAAGGTGGTATAGCACTTCTTACATATAGCCACTTTATTGTAAAACTTCCATACTACAAGGAAGCTTCAAAAGGAAAATTTGATTTTAAAAAAGTAAAAAAAGAATATGAAAGCTTATGTTCTGAATTACATTCTTATATGAATAAAATTGAAAATATTGATCCAACAAAATTTCAAAAGCTTGTCGGGAAAATTGAAGTCTTAGGTGAATTGCTAATTAGATACAAAGACACAAAATGAAAAATGGAATATCAAATTTAATTGATATTCCATATTATCTGCTTGATATTTAATCTAAATGCTTATTTAGAAGTTGGCTTAGAAGGCTTTTCTTCAGTTGGCTTAGAAGGCTTTTCTTCAGTTGGCTTAGTTGGATTAACACTTGGAATTTTATCCAACATTAACTTCTTGTTTACATTTGTACCAGAGCCAACAGGACAAGAAATATCTTCACAAGCACGATGGTATCCGTCTTCGTAAGAAGCCAATCTTACATATTCAACTTGATCCATACCACGATAATAACCGCTATGCCAAATCGCAGAAATATCATTGCTTTCTGGCTTAATATTATTCACCACACTAATGATACCTTCGATCTTTCCTTGATTTTTAGCAAGCTCCATATTTTCATTTTTCACACTGTTGACATGACCATAAAGAATTTCGTTAAATCCACTTTGTGTTAACAAATCTTTTTGCATCAACAAATCTTGAACGCTTTTCATGTTATCAATTCTGTATATTTGATAACCATTTGTAAGAACAGAACATGCTAAAATAGCATAAACAACATAATTGCTCATAATAACTCCTTAACCACATTTGAAAACCAAACAACAAGATATTAGGCTAACAAATATTTTTGAAAAAATCAATAAGTAAAATTGAAATAATTTCAACTCATTTAAGCCTATATACAAACAGTCGTATTTTGCAAAAATTTATACTATGGAGATGATATGTCATTCAAGAGCTTTCAAGAATATTTAAACGATACTGGCAAAATGGTTGAAAAGCCAGAAGTTAAAGTGGTTGCTGGATATGAAGGAGAAACCCCAACATCTCCAGAAAAAACCAAAAAAGACCCAAATGCTGGTGGTGCCAAAGATTCTAAATCTACTAACAAGCCATATAAAGCTGGTACTGATGCTAAAAATCCCAATAAAGCAGAAAAGGGATTTGCTCATGAAGGAGATTCAGATCTTAAGTATGAACCAACCACAAATGTAAAAAAGAGCAACTATGGTGGCGATGAAGTTAAATCTTGGCTTGATTCTTCAAGCGTAACAGAATGGCTCAATAAAACTCGCAACCTTTCTGGTGCAAAATTTGTAAGTCAGATGCGAAATGAAACAAGTGGAACTTCAATCGGACAAATCAAAGAAACAGTAAATTTATGCGAAAATAATTCTAAAAATATTCAACAACTTATTTTTGAATTAAAACGCCACAAATTATTAGGAAAATTTATTACAGAAGCTTGCAAACATGGAACTGGTATCAAGGCGATCGTAGAAGAAATTAAAAAAAATACTCTTTTTCAAAAAGCAATTAATGAAATGAGCTATATGTCGTCAGATAATGAAGATGATATGTCAAATGATGAATACGAACCAGATATGTCAGATGATGATAGTGACGAAGAAGAAAATGATATGTCAGATGATGAAGATGATATGTCAGATGATGATGAAGATGATATGTCAGATGATGATGATGATGATATGTCAGATGATGATGAAGATGATATGTCAGACGATGATGAAGATGATATGTCAGATGATGATGAAATGTCAGATGATGATGATTCTCACAAAGATGACGATTCTGCATTATCTGATCCGTTTGGCAAAGGCCATGCTTCTCATGCCCTTAGAAAAATGGGGCCACGACCAGAACCATCTGATGAATTTTAACCAACAAAAACCTTCTACTAAGAAGGTTTTTGTATGTGGGGTCATCTGAGAAAATGCGAAAAAGATAAAATCTTAATATGCATGCCAACATACCACTCCCCAATAGAATGGCTAGAAAGATCTACCATTTCTATAAAATCACAAACTTATAAAAATTTTGATTGTTATATTGTGAAAGATGGATGCTGTGAATCTTGCACAATAGATACAACAAATAAAACATGTATTGAATGTGAAAACTGCAAATTAACAAAAAAGTTTTTTAAAAAAATTGCAAAAAACGACAAAAGATTTAAATTTAATATTTTGCCAATTCATCTAAGTGGTGCTGGTTGGGGTCCTAGAAATTTTGCCATTATGAACACAGATCATAATTATATCGCATATCTTGACGATGATAATTGGTACGAAAAAGATCATATAGAATCACTTTATAAAACAATTACTTCTGGTGATTATAACTTAGCCTACACTGGCACTAGATTGTATGATTCTAATAAAAATATAATAGGAGAAAGAATTCACAATTCTATTCCAAAAGCTGGATATATAGATACTTCTGAGATCATGCACACTAGATATCTAATAGATAAACATGGCGGATGGCGTTATGTAAAAAAATGCAATGATTGGGATTTAATATCAAGATGGATTCCCGATGTGAAATGGAGTCACACCAACAAGGTAACACTTAATTTCTTTATAAGGGATGGATGCGGAATACACAGGAAATAAAACAGTTCGTCCATAAGTGGAAAAACTTCACCGATCCTTCCACGCAAATTCCTTACGACTACAAACCAATATGCAAAGACTTGCTCCTGCACGATGAAGAACTCGTTGTCGAAACAATAGAAATACTAAAAAGAAACATATCATCTTGGGCAGAAAAAAATTCTAAAGCTTACGCAAACAAAAAAAACCTCAATTTTTTGAGTAAAAATGATCTCATAGACAAAGACAAGTGGTATGTAAAATCCTTAGAAAATGAATCCATGCCAATGAAAAGTAGCGGAAGCACCACTGGCGAGGGATTCGAATACTTACGATGGGAACCATTCCTTTATTTCATCGAAGGAGAAAACCACTATGATCTGATTCTGGATGAATATGAAATACCGCAAAATCCAGACATCATGTACTTCTTTAATTCTTCGTTCGGAAGTGGCTCAAGATACATAAACAATACATCGAAAAGCAAAAACTTCATGGAACATCACGGAACAAAAAGAACCGCAATGGTTCATTATGCAAACACGAAACTACAAAAAGAAAAAGAAGAAGTGTTTCAGAAATACCTATTCAGATATTTAAATTTAAAAAAAATGAATGTAATTTTTGCCCCAGGCCCACAAATAAAAAAAATATGCTCTTATATAAAAAAAGAAAAATATAAAGGTAAACTATGCAACTTATTGAGCAATAGCAATGAAAAAATTCTGGATGAAGATGCTAAATTCCTTCTCGAAAACAACTATGTGTCACATATATGCGACCACATGAGGTGTTGGGATGGAGGAGCTTCCTTCTTCACATGTAAAGACAAAAACTATCACTTGATGGACAACCTTTCTTGGTGTGTCGAAAATGAGGAAAGACTTATATCAACCGATTACTTCTCCTTGGCTTGTCCTTTTGTCAAATTCTGGAATGGCGATAGGTGCAAGATAAAAGATAAATACCAAAGATGTTCGTGCGGAAGGTTGTACAGAGATTTTAAATTCTTAGAAAATCGACCATTTGCCATAAAAGGGCATTCGATTAACGAGTATAAGAAAAAACTCATGGAGACTGGTTTAACGGAGATAAGACAAGTAAATTGCGGAATCGACTTCATAGAAATCGTGTCAAACAAAGAAATAGATCCTATCAAAAAAGATGAAGTTGCCGAAATATTTAAATCGCACAAGTTGAAGTTCAAGGTTGTTCCAGACCAATTGGCATCGCAAAAAATTCAAAATAGAACTCTATCTGTTAATGTAGAGGAAAAATGACAGACGAAAAAATGGTGGAGAAATGGAATATAGTTTTCGCACTTGCCGATAAAGTTTGTGGATACTCTGCCTCTTACGAAGCTGAAGTCTGGGACCCAAGAAGGTGTGGAGGACAACTTGACAATGTCCAATGGGTTCTGACTGTTCCTTGCCCAGCGGGATGCTCATCTTCTCCACCTCCCTATTTACCGACAAACCCCCCTCCATGTTGGCCAGATTATAATGGAAGCCCACCAGCAACCATGGTCGGGTGCTGCGAAGGTATCGTTCAAGTTGAATGCACTGGAACCTGCTGTAATTGTGGTGGTGTTGCATGCGAACCATCACAGACATGCTGCGACAATGTTTGCGTAGATACACAAACGAATCATGACCATTGTGGAGGTTGCCCCATAGCTTGCGGTCCAGATCAAGACTGCTGTGCTGGCGAATGCAAAAACATATATGAAGACAGCAATAATTGCGATCATTGCGGAAATGTTTGCCCCGAAGCAACACCAACTTGCTGCAACGGTAATTGCTGTACAACAGCGAATTGTTGTTTCGTTGGCGACACACTTACTTGCATTGATGTAACAAACAATCATGATCATTGCGGAAGATGCGACCATCCTTGTGCAGCCGAAGAAACATGCTGTTCTGGTGATTGCGTCAATACACAACTAGATGAAAGTCATTGCGGATCATGTCCGAATGTTTGTCCTGTCGGATTCATATGCTGTTCCGGTGTGTGCAAAAATGTAGTTGGCGATGATCGCTTGAACTGTGGCGATTGCGACAGAAGTTGCGTTGTAGGAGAGGTTTGCAAGGATGGTGTTTGCATGGACCCTTGTACGGCTGAAGAATGCTCATACACATGGAATCAACCAAAATGCACATTCATGTACAATAACCCAAATGGGTATAAAATATGCTCAGGAAATGCGACCATAAGATGGGTTCCAACTGGACCTCCTCAAGGCGATCCGATGTTTCCTACATGCACAGGTCATTACGAGGAAATTGCTGCCTGTCAATATCCAAATAACTGTAGCACATTTTCATCATCGGGAATTTACATGGGCAGTTGTGGCGATTTTTGGATTGCAGTTACTAACGGACCATGCTTTGGATCTACTTTCGACTGCCCATGTCATCACATGGATTTTGGAGCAGAGTATCCATGTACAATTTTCCCTGTTCTAGATCCAGTTACAGGTTGGGCAGGAGGAACATGGGAAATGATAAGCAATTGCGACAGGGGTGGGGTTGGTTGTCCAGTACCAGTAGATCCTCCAGAGCCAGCCTGTTCAGGAACGACTTACAGTTTTGACTGTACTCCATTTTGGAACGAAACGCCATGCCCAAGCTGCAAATGTCCAATAAACGAGCCATTTCGACCGGGTACAGCCGATCTTGAAAAAGTTTCTTCTCCCTGTAAAAACTGTATTCCTGATTGTGGTGCTAATCAAAAATGCTGCAATCATGTTTGTAAAAACATACTTACAGATGTTCGTAATTGCGGAGATTGCGGAAGAGATTGCGGATCTGCTGCTGGAGACACTTGTTGTAATGGAAACTGCGTAAACACACTTACAGGAGATTTGAATTGCGGAAATTGTACAAATGTATGTACATTTCCCGAAGTCTGTTGTAATGGTTTTTGCAAAAATCGTAACACAGACAATTATAATTGCGGGTCATGCGCACACGAGTGCCAGACTGGCATTGGGGAAACCTGCTGCAATGGAATTTGCGTAAACGAAAATACCGACAGAAACAACTGTGGACAATGCGGATTTACATGTCCTAACTCAGATCAGTGCATTGATCGTGTTTGCGTTCCATGCTTTCCCCCATGTCTAGAGGCTGGAACTGCTTGCTGCAACAATCAGTGCATCGACATATTGTCTGACGAAAACAACTGTGGTGGTTGCAACATACCTTGTGCTGGCAAGTGCTGCAATGGATCTTGCGTATTAGATTTGAATACCATGTTTAACTGTGGTGATTGCGGAATAGAGTGTCCGCAAATGATCAACCAGACCAATCTGTGGCAGTGCTGCAATGGCAAGTGCAAGAACCTAAAAACTGATCCAGAAAACTGCGGTTTTTGCGGACGAGTATGTCAAGAACCTCCCAATGACACATTTAAAGTTCCGAAATGTTTCTTGGGAAACTGTGCTGAACCACACTGCGAATGTCAGGGATATGAACAAGGAATGCCACCACAACCTGGGCCACATGATGTCGCTTTCGTGGCTTCATGCGTTGGCAACACGGTAAGTTGTGATGGATCTTGTTATTTTGAAGCCGCAGGAGGGGCTTGGGTTCTACACGAAGAAGCTGGAATTGCATTTTATGGAACTTGCGGACACGAACCAGATTACACATATTGTGCAGATGATAGAATTTCTTGCGTAGACGACAAATTAGCGTGTGTTGGAGATATATATTTTTGTGTAAATAACATAGAAGGACAAAATATGGCAACTTATTGTATACCAAAAGCATCGTTTAACCCTGAAACACAAGCAAAAATCGGAGAGTACATCGGAGCAGAAAACTGTGCTGCTGGTTGTAGTGGAGATGGAAGCAGTTGCGATCCTCCTTGTGGCAATGGATTGACCTGTTGTTCATCTACATGTGTAGACATGCAAACCAACAACGCCCATTGCGGTAGTTGTGATGCACCCCCTTGTCCTGCTGGTGAAACTTGCAAAAATGGAGCTTGCACAGGATGTACACCTCCATGTGCATCTGGCGAATCATGCTGCGAAGGCGGAACGACATGCTGTGCAATTTGTTGTGCTGACGCATGTTGTCCATCGGGGCAATCATGTGTTGATGGAGTATGTGCCACATGCGAGCCACCCTGTACTGCTGGACAAACCTGCTGTGGAGGATCATGTTGCGATGCTGGAAGAATATGCTGTGGTAATACTTGTTGTGCTGCTGGTGAATTTTGCGAAAACGGAAGTTGTGCAACATGCAGTCCAGTATGCTATCCAGACGAGACATGCTGTTCTGGAACATGTGTTAGGTGGAAATGTGGCGATTGCCCAAATGCATGTGCTTCTGCTGAAATAGTTTGTTGCGGTTTGCCCGGTCAAGAAGTGTGTTGTTCTATAGGTCAAGATTGTTGCGATGAGGTGTGTACTGCCGTTGGAACCGACACAAATTGTTCTGGTTGTGGTGATGCTTGTACAGGAACACAGAAGTGTTGCAATAAAGTTTGTACAGATATTACAACAACATCAAACTGCAAGGGTTGCGGAGTAGTATGTACCGCTGGTCAAGTTTGTTGTACTACTGGGTGTACCACTCTTGGAACCGATACAGATTGTACTGGTTGCGGTGCTGCTTGTACAGGTGGAAAATGTTGTGCTGGAGCGTGTAAAGAAACACAAACCGATAATGACAATTGTGGCCTTTGCAATAAAAAATGTGACACAGCAGCAGGTGAAAAATGTGTTGCTGGTGTATGTACTGGTTGTACTCCTCCTTGTACTGGACTTGATGTATGTTGTAATCTAGAATGCTGCGCAGTTTGCTGCGGTGCAGAAGGCCATAAGACATGCTGTCCTTCTGGGCAATTATGTGGTCCTAATGGTCAATGTGTAGATTGTGACCCAGCATGTGCTGATGGACAAACCTGTTGTTCCAGTCAGAGTCAGATAACTCCTTCGCCTGATAACCCAACTCCACCGATGGGCGAATGTTGCAAGTCTGGTGATATTTGTTGTAATGGCAGGTGCTGCGGTGGTGGTGATCTTAGTGGTCGTAAGAATTACTGTTGTGATAATAAAACATGTTGTCTAGAGGGTAATGTTTGTTGTGAAGGAGTGTGTTGTGCTGCTGGGGAATTTTGCAATAATGGCAAGTGTGCAAATTGCAATCCATCTTGTTACTCCGATGAAAAATGCTGTAGCGGAACATGCATTAGGTGGCAATGTGGAGATTGCCCAAATGCATGTACACAAACCCAAAGATGCAGCAATGGTAAGTGTTGCGATAATAACGGTGTAGGTTGTGGAACTGTTTGTTGTGACGAAGGTGTTACATGTTGCCGAGACATTTGTTGCCCTAGTAATTACAAGTGTTGCGATGGTTTTTGCAAACCGTTGAGTTATGTTGATACCTGTTTAAATTGTTGGGGAGAAAATGTTTGCCCACCCGAAGGTGCAGCAACCGAAGACGGATATCAATGTTGTAGTACTGGTCAATGTCTAAGTAAGGCACATCGACTAACAGACAACAATAATTGTGGCAATTGCGATAATTATTGTGGTGAATCTAAGCAATGTGTTAATGGTTTTTGCGTTCCACTATAATAAAACATCATTCTTTATGTTTTATTTGTGAGATAAATAAATATAAGCAAAAAAATATGAGACTTGCGGAAACACTTGTAATATCAAAAAAACAGGCTTGATTTTCAAGCCTGTTTTTTTCTTTAATTTAGAATTTTTTCTATTCTTTGTAGGATACCCATCGGTTACGAACAAATAAAAGATTTGCAAAAAAACCGCAAAAGGCAGAAATGAGATTTCCAGCAAATGGAACATATAGTTCGCCTACTGGATTGAGTAAAAATGAGATTCCCAACGAAAACCAAAAACTGCTGCATTCATGACAAAGCATTGGAACATTAACATATGGTATCTTAGCTACCAAATTTCTAAATGGTCTTGCAACATCGGTGTCGGACCAAGCATAAGCGACACCGAGACATGTGACTAAATAAATCAAAAATATCATAGGAAATAAACCCACATATAGTCAAATTCTCTAACAACAGAGAAACTTCTGAAGGTTTTTCCAGAAATAATCTTGTTGAAATTAGCCCAAGCTTCATCACCAAGTTGAACCTTGAATACTTTGCCTACAACTGAATTGTTGACTCTTCTTAACTTAATATCTTCAAGTTCTTTAACTATAGCAGCTTTGTCCTTGTAATACTTTTCCAAGATATTCGGATCAGCAGTTACTTTATCTGAAAAGAACTTACCAACCTTACCCCTGCATGAACAGTTCGGATTGGTCTTTAGTGTTGTTAGGTCGGCAAGAATATCTGGGAATTCCGCCTTTAGTTCAGCGAATAAGGTTTCATCCTTGATGATCATATAAATGAGATCTGGCATCGTGCTAAGATCTACAGTGATTGTATTTTCCATAAAATTAATATAGTTTTATATTTTTATTTTTTTGATTTTTAAAAATATTTTTTACAAATCAAAACAAATAGATCTACCACCTCTAGCCTCAGACATAAATCGACTAAACAAAAGACCTTCAAATACTGGATCAACATCTGTAATTCCAAGACAATAGCAGATTAAAGAACCACAAGCACTTCCCCTGCCTGGCCCTACAGCTTGAGTTCCATCACCACCTATATTCTCTTTGCACCACTTTCTTGCCTCATCAGTCATCATTTTTTGAATAAGAAAATATGTACTAAATCCTTTTCGAGTTATAAGGCTCAATTCTTCAATTATTCTGTCTTTATATTCTTTGGTCTTAGGCAAGTTTCTCTGTTTGAATCCTTGTATGACTAAATCTTTAAGTTTTTCGTCACAATCAGGCAAAATTGGTAATTTCAAACTTCTATCAAGTTCAACTCCTTTTGCCATTCTGCAAATCTCTACTGTATTCTTTTTAGCTTCACAAAAAATTTCATATGGAATAACATCACTATAATCTTTAGCCCATTTTTCGTTAAGCTCTTCCTCTGACTTCATCCATAAGTTGGCATCTTGCAATTCAAAAAAGTCTTTCATGGCATCTTCTTTCATTGCCTTTTGAATTTCTTGAATTGTTCTATTTGTCTGTACCATCAACATAAGTCTTTGAAAGTGACTATCTTCCTTTCGACAATAATGACAATCATTTGTAAGAATTATTTTTAATTTATACTTTTCATAAGCCTTGATGATAAATGCATCATAAGGCTTTTGTTTGACAAAATCTAAAAGCATAATTTCAAGGAAATAATTATCTCTACCAAACATCTCAATGTATCTTTCGATCATTTGAAATGCAGCTTCTTCACCACCAGAATCAAATGCTCTACCAACTTCGCTGTTATAACAACAACTAGTAAAAAACAAACCTTCTTTATGTTTCTCAAGTTGTTCGTAATTTACTCTTGGCTTTCTATAAAATCCTTTTGTCCATCCCCAAGATGTAAGTCTTACTAGATTTTTATAACCTATTTCGCTATGTGCAATCGCAAGAAGGTGTGGACTAGCTCTCAATTCCTTTAATTCTATTTCGTTTAAGTTTTTAGAGAAATTTTGCATGTCTTGCAAAGAATCACTTGATGGCTGCAACCTATTAACATATATTTCTGCTGCGAATATAGGAGAAAGTTTGTTTTTACCAAACTTATCACAAATTTTCTCACAAGCTTTTATTTGTCTTGGAACAGCACCCAACATACCATGATCACTAATAGTTAAAAAGTTTTGATTGATTTGGGTAGCTCTGAGTGAATATTCCTCACAAGTACCAAACCCATCTAAAACGGAGAAATCGGAATAACTAATGAAGGTGGAGATGTTCGAAACCGACAATCTCCACCTTCATTGGAACTCCTTTCATAAATGTCATTGTTCAATCCTTTTGTTTACTTCCAGAGTTTATATTTTTCATAAACTAGAGCTTCGCAATCCATAATTGCAATTCTTCTAGCGTACTTTCTTGGGGAGAGGTATATTTTTTCGTCATCTTCATTAGATTCATCAGGCTTTACTTCACGCTCCATTGATATTAAATCATCAAGGATTTCAAGTGCTGTATTTTTTTCTATCTGATTAACTTTATAAAGATGAAAAGCAAAAAACAATAAAAACAAAAAAGGAAAAATTAATTTTTTCATTTTTGTTCTTTTTCAAAAAATGAATCATTGAAAGTGGCCATTTTGTAAAACACTCCCATTGCTACGGCTATTGAAACCAAAAGTATGGAAAATGAACCTACAAAAAATCCAATCCAGAAATTAAGATCAAACATTAATTGCTACTCCTTGCAGTGTGTCAAATCATCCTGATGTAATATACCAAAAAAAATATCAAAGTAAACTAATCTATTTCGCTTTGGTTAATGACTTTTGATCATCTGTTTGAGTTTTTTTCCATTTTTCAAACTCTTCTTGAAGAACTTGAGCCTGTTGCTCTAATTCTTTAAGTTTTGTTTGAGATTTTTCGTAATAATCTTTTAATTCTTGTTTTAATTTCTTTTTTTCACCATAAATGTCAGACACTTTTTGTGAAAAAGATACAAATTCTTCGCTCAATAGCCAATCCATAATTCACCTTACCTTTTTGCTCGTATTCTTACATTTAAAGGATCATTGTCAAAACACTCAAAAACGATTTCGCTCCCATCATGACCTTTAGTCGATAGAAACACATCGTTTTGCCAAATAAACCTTAAAGAACAAAGAACATCACGAACATAAGGCTCGTATAGTGTTCTTCCCTCATAATTATGCTCCAACATAAGATAACCTTTACCACGATAATTTGGCTCGGTCAATCTAATATCTGGCAATCCACCATTAACATGTCTTGCCATAAGGAGTTTTTTTATTTTTTTATATTCGTGACTTTCCAAGATTGTATCACCACTTGGATATTTTTTATATTCAAAATATTCTTGCTCTCTGCAAAAATCCTCAGTAAAAAATTCATGTATCAAAGTCAGATCATCGTAATACTTTCTAACTTCAAATATTTTTTCTTTTCCTAATTTTACATTTGTATCCCAATTATCTTTTTTGGTTGAATTTGTGCAATCATCCCATTCAGTTCCAAATTGACCTTTATCCCATCTTTTTCTTATGTCTGAAAGAAGATTATAGCCTAGCTTATATGGATTAGTGCTATATTTTCCTCCAAGAACACCCATCTTATGTGCAGCATATTCTATGATTCCATCATCATGTGTTTTCTGGCCTAATGAAACATAACCCTGTTCCGCCATAATGACATGGTCGGTCATAGAAGCCCAGCCCTCGTTTAATACCTTAGTTTGTCTCTGTGGGAAAAAATAAATTGATTCCTCATAGATCATAGACATGATATCTTGCTGCCATGGCTTCAGTGGAGCATTATCACGCAAGAATCCAAAAACATCTTTAACTGGTTCAATAAAAAATCCAAGTTCTTCTGCCAAATCTTTATCTTTAACCTTTTCATTCTCTCTGTCTTTGAAATCTTTGGTATTGATATAGGAATCCATATAAAGTCTATCATTGCCAACTTTTAGTCGCTTTGGAAAACGATAATTTTTTTTATCAATAATGTTTTTATCTTTAATTACTTTTTGATGCCAAGCTGATGCACCATCAATTAGATTGTCGATGCGAAGCAAATAATCAAGAAATTCAGTAACCTTTTCTTTACCCCATCTAGCCATATATTTTCTTATACGACTTGCATGATTCGCCATGTTATTCAACATGTTTGTATCAGTGGCAGAAAAATGAATATTGTTTTTAAAGAAATCATTATGACCAGTAGCATGAGCAATAACTGTCAAATGATCCAATAGAGTATTACTATCTAAGCAATATATGTAGCAAGGTGATGTATTATGGGTAATCAATCCATATGCAATAAAATCATGAGAATCATGATCCAATGCAATATCAACAGTTTCGATCTCATCTCCATCAACAACATGCTCAACAACAAATAAAGGATTTGAAATAATATCTTTAATTTCATTTGGAACACTTAATCCTTGATTTTCTGCTCTTTGTACAAATGAAGAAAAAGAATTAATCCCAACTTTTTGTTTCTCGAACATTTTAATTGAATAACCAAGACTATGGTTGTTATATGTTGTGATTCCTACACTTTTTGCCCACATAATCAATTGTCGTTGAATGTAAGGCAACTCCATTCCAGAACTACGACAAAATTTTCTATCAAGTAATTTTTTAAGTAATTCTTGCTTATAGTTAAGCACAAAACCTATTCTATTGTAAAATTTATTTTCAGCCCAAATTCCCTTAATTTTAACAACATTAATATATTTTTGATCACCTTTTTTACCCTTGCCATTTTTCAATGTTTTTAAATTAGAAAGAATTCCCATTTCCGAAAGCATAATCTGAACATCATCTGCCAATTTCTTATTATAACAACTAAAACCAACATGGTTAGCTACATAGCCATCAGTATCGAACAAACCACGAATAAAAGCACATCTATAGGCAGGAGGAGACTTCCAAATAATATCTGGAATTATTTTTTCCTTAAATGTTTTACCTTTCTTTAAACCAATCGAATTAACAAAATCAACTGCGTTTTTTGAGCATAATGTTACATTGAAACAATTTGGTTTTTCGTAAATCTCTGCAACAACTCCAAATACCTTTTTAAATAAATCTACAACATGTTCTGCATATGTCCTGTGTTTTTTACCAACAGCAACGGTTAACATATTTTCAGCAGACTTTACTCCTATCGACCCATCTCCAACCAAAATTCCAAGAAGTTCCGCCAATTCTATCGTAATATGATTCGGTGGATAAATTTCTTTAATACAATGCCTAATGTTGGGCCTTGTTGATTCAAAAACTTGTTCGGATGACCAATCAATTCTTGGTGCATCCCAATTACTTTCATATGAATCAGTTCCTACAAAAATATCACCAGATACAACATCCGATGCTTTTTTCCAGATTAAACCATTATTAGAAAGAACACGCCATTTGTGATTTGGCGTACATACTAATGTTTGGCCATCTTTCAAACAAATTTTCTTAGTTTTAGAAGCGTTTTGTCTCTTTATCGCAACAACATTCCTAGTTTCATTACCAACAATAACTTGATCGCCCACCTTCACATCTCCAGCTATAATTGTACCACGCTTAGTCAAAACTGGAGCATTAAGTTCACAGCAATTGATTACCATTTCATATATCTTATGCATTTGATTTTCATATCCACGCTGCAATTCTTCATATTGCATGCCAAATGACCAATGTGGATATCGTACTGGAAAACCACCATAAGCTGCTACTTCGGAAATTTCATCGTAGGTAAGAAGTTGCACTACAGTTGGATAAAAATCCAAGCCCCAATCTCTACAAACATTCAAAATTATTTGAGCATGTTCTTTTAATTGTTTTGGAAGTTGAACACCAGGGATAGTGTTATCGCCAATAAGAAGAGAAGAGCCATGCATGAACTTATTAGAAGACATTATCGGACTCCGTATTCAATTTAGCTTTTGATTTATCTGAACCCATTAATTTTTGAATAGCTTCTAATATTTGTTGATTTCTTTTTTCTTCTGTTAAAACAGCACCATCTTCTGCATTTATTTCAGTGGTCTTAATATTTTCTCTATTAAGATCTCCCTTTTCTAAAGCTTGGTCAACTACATTTTTTATTGAGTTTGCGTAATTCCAAGGAAGTATTTGTGTTATTCCAACAAGATTTACGACTCTTTCTCCAAACGATTCTTTTAATGTGTTTATAAAAACTTGATTATCTTCTTCCCAATTGTCGCCATCGGTAAAATAAAATACATATATATTCCATTTTTCTGGAGGATATCGATTTTCAAATTGCTTAGAAATGAATTTCAAAGCGGAGCTACAAGTAGTGCCACCACCAAATCTGTAATTATAAAATTTTTCTTCATCTACTTCCATAGCAGAAGAATCATGCCAAACAAAAAGTCTATCTACTCTTTTGTAAAATCTTCTAATCCAAACATCAATCCACCAAGCCATATCAGAAACTATTTCGCACTTTTGCTGATCCATACTTCCAGATCCATCTCTAGCATATATGATCAAAGCATTACTTGAAGGAACTTTAATTTCCTTGTATTGCCTATATCTCTTATCTCTTTTTATTGGCTTGATTGCCTTAATTGGATCTTTGCAGCCTGGTACTATTTCCAAATCATTTATAGTTCCATCTGCTGCTTGTCTTTTTAGAGCTTCTAAAAATGTTCTTCTGTTATGCCTTAGTGATTCTGGGCCTACCAAAGATATGTTGTTATATTTTATTTTTACTTCATCAAATGTGTCGCTTACTTTTGGCTTTAGATTTGGAAGTTCTAATTCTCCCTGCATGAATTTTAAAACTTCTTCAAGGTCAAGACTTATAGTGATTCCTTCACTTTCGTCTTGACCAGCACCATTGCCATTACCCTTACCCTTTTTGCCCTTTTCGATCACATCGCCATCTTTGCCTTTTCCTCTTCCTGTTCCATTTCCATTATCGCCATAAAGGATTTGTGGAATATCGATTTTTGGAATGGATATCGATATTTTACCACGCTTACCTCTAGACTTAACAATTTGGCCACTTTTGATAAATTTCTTTAAAGCTTTGCGTAGCTTGCCAGAAACAACATCAATAAAATCTTTGTGATCTTCTTCAATTCTTCTAGGACACATATTTTAAGAACCTCTTTACAAAAATTATTTGACATATTATTCTTCTGCCAAATCGCCTCTAGCAAATATGCTTCCTACAAAATCAAGAACATCTGTTGCCGATCTTTCATTGTACCCGTATTGTTTTATCAAACGAGTTTTTATTGCATCGATCTTTTCTTGTATGTCTTTATCAACTACTGTGGCACCAGAGACATTCAAAGCAGAAAGTTTAATAGTGTCTTTAACATCTTCAAACAATTTAGCTTCCAATGCTTTTTTCAATTTAGAATTAGAATCCCATCGGAATGTCTTATGCTTGATTGCAAGATCTCCAATGAATGCAGCGATTTGTCTGCGGAAATCATCAGCACCTTGCTCTGGGATATCTATTTTGGATTCAACAGCCCTCATAAGCCTTTCGTCTGGCTTTCTATCTTGTCCAGTAATTGGATCTTTGATTTTAGACTTATTGATATAGGCCATGATATTATCGATATAGTTGGCACATAATCGAATTACCGCATCTTCATCTCCAACCAAGGCCTTTTGAACTTCTGCTTTCAAAATTTCAGTCAATTTTTTAACCACCAAATCAACACAAGTAATATATCGACCAACATCATCTTTATTATTTAGCAAAGAACTACCTTCTAAGCCATCTCTTAGTTCATTTAAAACCATGAACATATTTACATAATCATGATTGTTCGCAAGACAATTAGAAAGTTTGTCTTGAATATATCGAACAGAAACACCTCTAGTCATGCCTTCATCTGGATATCTGTCTTTTAGCTCTTTGACCTGTTCATCTGTCCAACCTGGCAAAAGCTTACCATCATACAATTCTGCTTTTTCGACCAAAGATATCTTTCCATCTTTGTCGTCATTTAGTCTTGTCAAAATTGCCCACAATGCAGCTACTTCTAAAGTATGTGGAGCAATATGTTGCTTTACTTTTGTTGGCCCATAATCTTTTTCAAGAATCTTTAGTTCTTCTTCCCAACGCAAGGTATAAGGAACATCAATCTTTACAGTTCTATCTCTAAGTGCTTCCATATATTGATTGCTTCTAAGTTTTTCGTATTCTGGATTATTGGTGTGTGTAAATATAGCCTCATCGATACCGACTTGACTAAATTTCTTTGGTTTGATGCTTTGTTCTTGTGATGCTCCTAAGAGATCGTATAAGAATGCTTGATCTAGCTTCAAAGCCTCTATAAATTCGATCATTCCCCGGTTTCCCACACAAAATTCCCCGTCAAAATTAAAAGCTCTAGGATCAGAATCGGCACCGAATGTTCCAATTCTACCAAAGTTTATATCGCCAGTAAGTTCAGTGCTGTCTTGATTTTTTTCATCTTTAGGTTGAAATGTTGCAATACCACAACGATCAGATTCACTAAATGTCTTACGAATAACACGAATATGTTTTTCAAGAATCTTTTCCAAATCACCATCATATTTCTTCAACAATGCATTCATGAAAAATCTACATCTTGGGTCTAATTCTCCTTCGCATCGCAATTCATAAATTTCAGATCTTTCACTTTCTGGAACTGATTCTAACAAAGCACGATTAAGCTCTTCCATGATTGGCTTTCGTATTTCTGGTGGCAGTAGCTTTAATGGCTGTTCATGCATTGGGCATTCATCTTCATCCTTTAAGTAAATACCATCGACACCTGTTGGAAGATTAATCCATTTAAAGCTATACCAAGCCCCAGCATCGGTGGTGGAATAACGCTCCATTTCTCTTTTAAACAGTCTGCAAAGAGTTGATTTTGAGCTTCCGACAGGACCATGAAGAAGCAAGATTCTCTTTTCTGTTCCAAAATGACCAGCAGCACCCTTGATGAATTTAACAAGAGAATCTTTAGTTGGTGTCAAGCCAATAATGGGATATTCTGGGTTGTCGAAAAAATTGTAATGTTTATATGTCTTACGATATTCTTCTACTGGGTAGAATCCTTTTTCTATCACCATATCAAAAATAATTTGCCAAGAATTTCTAAGTAACTTTGGATTAGTGTAACACAAATCTACATATTCAGAAAACGACATTTCGTTATTTAGAATTTTAAATTTACTTTGATCGAATCTACCTATAAACTTGCTTAAAGAGTTCATCTGCTATCTCCGTTATATTTTCCGTAATGGTACAACTAATTCATTATAAGGTGAATCTTTTATTTTGTAAATAAATTTCTAAATTATTTAACCTCACCCCATGCACTATCATTTTCAATATCATTTAATGGGTTGGAGCGTTCAGCTTCGCCATAGGGATTAGATCCCATATGAGAATTTTCTTGTGCGTTAGACCTTTGATCTGTGACACCGCCAGGTCGTTCCATATTCCATTTATGTCTATAGTCATGACCTGAAGAATCACTGTTCCAAACATCTGTGCCAATTGGATTGGTGAATTTAACCCTACAGGCAGTAAGGAGTTTTGTTTTTGATTTGGATTTACATTTTGGACAGGAAACATTTTTGTATTTTCCTGTCTTATCGAAGTCGGCAATCTCTTCCCAAGATTTTTTACATTTATTACATTCAAAAGCATAATTCGGCATTTTATAATCCTATAAATTTTGTAAATCTCTAAACTTTTTATAAACTGTAGAGATTTTATCTAATTTAGTATCAAGTTTATAAAAGTTCCACCAAAAAGATTTACTGCAAAATTTAATTGCCTTATCAATAAGCTTTTGATTTAATGCCATATAAGTAAGTTCTACATTTTCTTGTTGTAGTGCTTGCTCTTCTGCCAATAGCTCTTTGTATTCTTCAGGAGAAATAGGCCTGTTCATTTCTTCTTCGAATTCTTCATCTTCTTCGTCATTATCTTCAAATTCAAATCGTTTCATTTTAACCTCTGAATATGCATTCAAATATGTTTGTAGCCGACATCCATATATCATCCAATCTTCTTTCGTTTAGGCCTAACAAAGTACGATTGTATTTGGCCAAAGGATGAAATGGATACTCATCTTTATTTATCCATGAAGACAAATTAAAGTTGCCCCAACCATTAGAATATGTCACAAAATTCACAATTTTATCTTCTTTTACATCACAATATAAATCAGATTTCTCTTCAAAATTAGAATTTAAGTCATTTACTAAATAAAAATTATTTTTTTTATAATTTTTTGTAGAATGTAAAAAACTATTTTGATCTAGCTCACGAACACAAATTATATCAGGACTAACAATCAAAGCTGGTAAACTTAGCTTTTCTTTTTCGAGAAAATAACTCAAGTATGACAAATTATCGCTTGTTTTTAAAATTTCAAAATTAAAATTTAGCTTTTTTGCCCACATAAACAAATTTCGCCTTATATCTTTTCTTTGACATGCTATTGCTATTTTTGCTTCAGGTAAGTATTTAGAAAATGAATAGGCACTAAGAAAAGCCATCCAATCACTTGCGATGCTATGATCGCAACAAATTAAAACACTTAAATTTTCGCCAGTACTTGTAATCATGCATTAATTGAGAATGAAAGATAAAATTAAATATGATCTTCTTTTTTTGATTTGTATATAGAAGTGAATTTTAGGCTTGTTGGCTTTGCTGGGCTAACTTTTTTTGCCATAAGCATATTTGGGGAATTGGCACCTTTTGACCTAAAACCATAAAATTTTTCAATTAAAAATTGTTGGAATGTTATCATTTTGCAGTTCCTATTGTGCCAACTACTGGAGCCGCTGTTTTTTTACTTTGTTGCTGTTTAATCATATTTTGAATGGCAATAGGATCAGGCTGTAAAGGAATGCCTGATTTTTTCATATTAGCCAATGAAGCTTTGTATTTAGGATCTTCTTGAGTCATTTTCCAAGTTTGAGCAGGTGTCAAAGGTTTGTTGGTTTTAGGATCTGTACCATATACTTGCGGTAAATTTTTCAATAAGTCGTTAAATGTTCCAACTTGTTTTTCATCTGATTCTAGCCAATTTTTAAAATTAATCATTTATACCCCTTTTCAATCTATATATATTTGTCACAAATCTTTAATTAGGTGAAAAATGAAATTTTGTTGCTTTTACAATATGTTCTTTAGTGCTATTTTTGGATTTTTTCTTTGTTTTTTTATTATTGGAACACAACTTATAAAAGAAAACGAAAAAGAAAAACATGATCACAAAACCTGTCAAAAATGCGTGTGCGAAAAAAAATGTAATTGCCCACACGAAAAAGAACCATGCAAAACTAAATGTTTATGCGATTAATTATCTTGGTCGTTGAAATATTCTCTACCATAGGAGCAAAAATTGTATTCTTGGCAAATTCACGACCAATTACATTAGAATTTTGATACTCCATACCTTTAACCAAAAAATCAGGTTTTATTTTCTTTATAATTTCGTATGGAGTGTCTTCATCGAAATGTAAAACATAATCAACACATTGCAAATTAGCCAGCAATAACATTCTATCTTCTAGCTTATTGATTGGTCTGTTTGGCTTCAATTTAGAAACAGATTCGTCTGCATTTACAGCAACCAATAACTTATCTCCAAAACTTTTAGCATAATTCAAGTTACTTATGTGGCCTGAGTGAAGAATATCAAAACATCCATTTGTCATACACAATTTAAAATTTCTATTCTCAAAAAATTCTGGTGTGACATACTTTGATTCAACTTTATTTAAAATTGAATTTATTTTATTGAAATCCAATGGCTTATTATGTTTTTCCTTTACATAAATAGAACCCATTTTAAAAGAAAATTTTGAAGCATCTCTTAATGATATTTCATTTCCCAAACACAATCCACAAAATGCTATAAAACAATCACCAGCACCAATAACGCTATTTGGGGCATCCAAAATTTCTTCACACTTGTAATCAAAATAATCACCATCATATCCATACAATCCATCACCACCATTTGTTATGATTACATTTTTAGCATTGGTGATATTTATAATTTTTTCAATTTGCTTATTGTGATCTGATTGTCCTGTAATATTCTTTGCTTCTATTGAATTAGGCTTTATAAGACTACAACCAAGCCATTTATAAATATCTGTTTTTGGATCAACAATTTTAATTTGACATTTATGATTTTTAGCCAAATTTGAAACTATGTTGTTATAAAAAACGCCCTTATCATAATCGGAAAATATAATAACATCAAATTCTTGTTCCATAATACGATCAAACAAATCACAACAATATTTAGTTATTTCGATCTCAGACAAACCACAATTAGACTTTTCCACATCCCATCTATATGTTGGAAATTCATTGCTATAAAATCTTTTTTTTCTTGAAATATTATTTGGAATATCAATAGAAAGAGAGGTGTCCAAGCCATGTTCGCTTAAAATTGCTTTTGCATTTGCATCAAGAAAAGAACAAAGAAATGTATTCTTGTTGAAGTTTTTCAACTGGAATGCGACATTTGCTGCTCCGCCTGGGAAAACATTTGTCGGATCTTCATTATCAGAATGCATTACTGGTATGGGAAATTCTGGCGATATTTTTCTGACACTTACATCAAAGTATTCATCCAGCATAGAATCACCTATAACGGCAATTCGTATGTTACTATTTTTTATTTTCTCTAAAATATCTTTCATTTTGTAAACCCAAATAATTGTTTATGTAATTATTTGAGTTTATAAACAAATTATTCAATAGTTAATCCAAGACTTTGTATCTTTTGCACCCATTCTTCCTGTTCTCTTTTATTGTCAGAATCAATTTTTGAAACCTTAGTTCCTTGCAAAGATTTTGACAAAGCTTCAACTTCCAATCTTGTTAGCCTCATAGCTCCACGATGTTCATGATAATCTTCCCATGCTTCAATAGCCCAAGGAACAATAGGCTTTATAAGTTCTAACATGGCATCTGCGAACACTCTAATCTCCCATTGAGCATGAGGATCGCAACGCAAGGCCAAAAAGTGCAAAAGATTATGCAAATCTACTTTCCAATACCACTCTGTATAAAAATTAACTGGAAGAAGCATCCTTGCTTGCTCTCTAGCCACACCTTTTTGAATTGCTTTTTCATATTCCTCGTATGATTGATTGCAGATAAAATCTATCTTTTCAATGAAGTTAGAAGCATCAACTTCATTTATTGATTCGCCACTTCCTTGTTTATTTACTGATGATTGTTGCCTCACATTTTCAATTTCTGGCTTATAAAATTCATCCTTCATCATTGAATATCTTCCACTATATTCGTTAATATTAGCGGTTCTATGCCTTACCATTTGTCTGGCTATGAATATAGGCATTTTCATATTGAATTTTATTTCAATCATTTCGAATGGGGTTGTGTGCTTGTGACGAAGCAGATAACGAATCAATCCTCTATCTTCATTAATGGTCTTAGTTCCATCTCCATAAGAAACTCTAGCAGCTTGAATTATTGCGTAATCTGCGGTCTTCCTGTCATCTGGAACAAGTCTTGGCATAACATCAACAATCGTCACATGACCCTTGTCCAAGCATTTAATTGTTTTTTCTGAAACATTTGTCAAAACATCATGCATGATATTTTCCTTTTAAAAATCAATAATTAACATTTCAAATTATAGCAAAAATAAATCCAATTAAACAATAGATATAATCAACAACAAAAACAATTAAAATAAATAATAACAAGGCAATAATGTACAAAATATTAGTAATGCAAAAACCAGCAGCAAGAGACAGAATTGGAATAATCAAAGATTGGCTTGAAGAAAATACAAACGGAATAATTGCAGAAAAAGATGTTTTGGTAGATGAGCGAATTATAAAAGAACATTACAAAGAACATGCAGACAAAGACTTTTATCCAACAATGACACAATATTATGTGGGAAAAAAAGTAAGAGTGTGGATAGTGGAAGTAGAAGATATAGCAAAATTAAAAGAAGCAATTGGTCACCCAAAGGCACAAAGGGGTGGATTTCGTCAAGAATTGATGGGAGATAGAATAAAAGAAGTAATAGAAAAATTTGGAGTAATGGACAATGGAATTCATGCTTCTGATTCCGAAGAAAGTGGCAAAAGGGAAATTAGCTTGTGGTTTGGAAATTCTTATTTGTCTCCATCGTCTTCAAATGAACTTCCACATTTTAAAGAATGGCTTAAAAATAGATGTTCCTAATATTAAAAGTAACCAATATCTCCCATCACAACATCTGGCAAATTAGGAAACATTTTTAAAATTTTACTTTTTTTTTTCTTTTTTTTCTCAAGATCATCAACAGTCAATAGGGTTGGAGGTGTTCTAGTTACCACTCCCATGCCTAAAGGTCTTGCAAATTTCGCAACATCAACAGTAGATGTCATGCCACCAGAACCACCTGCTGTAGCAGCAACAGTTGCCACCTCATTTTGAAACCAATTTTTAAAGTTTAATTTCATGCCATTCCACCCATTCCGCCCATTGCACTCATATCATCGCCACCTGCTGGTGCTGCTGGTGGAGTCCATCCAGTTGTTAAGAATTTGATTAGATCGTTTTTTGATAAGTAATACATATTTTGATCTGGTGAATCTTTTTTGAGTATTCCATCCTTCAAATAACTTCTATTTCCGCCTTTTGTTGGCTTAATTCTTATGGCTGCACCTTTTTCGGTAATTGAATCTGGTACTATTTCCCAAGCAGACATTTTATAAGCAACTTCTTTGTTTGGGCTTCCCAAAACAAAATGTGATGATATCCAAGGCTCACTGGAGAATATGTTTTTTAAAGATTTCCAATCAATTCCAAATTCATCTTCGAGTGTATCAAAGTAATTACTACCCGCTGGATCTTCCGATGAACTATCAGTATCAGACCTCTTTTCTAAAGTTTGATCTATTTCTTCGAAAAATCTTTTAAAGTTATTGAATAAATAATTCATACATTATATAGGAAACAAAAATGAAAAACTTCTCAGAAACATATAAGGAAATACAATTAGCTTGGGATAAGTACCTTGCTCTAGAAGGCAAAATTAAAGAATTAATCGATGATCACGATTTAATGCTTTTCTTTAAGCACAAAGGAGATATTTACGGAACCAACGAAGATGGAAGGCTATCTTATGCTACTATGCTTGATAAAGAAGAAAGTAAAAAGCTAAAAGATGATCTTCGTATCATGGCAATAAATCTTACACAAGCAGCAAACGAAGAACCAAGAGAATATATCTTTTCTAATGAAAATATTAAAAATATTAGAAAAAATATAGTCAGTCGTGAAGATGCAGAAAAAGAAATAAAAGAAAAAATGAAAAATAAAAATGAATTTTAAATTTCATAAAAACGATTTTTTTTTACTTGTTGCATATTAACTTGATGCTATATCAGGAATATCAGTAAGATTAGAAAACTTTTCCAATAGGTCTGGATAAATGGCTAATGCTTGGTTCTTAGCTGTATTCACTACTGGTTCTGAATGTGTTTTAGAAAAGAAATTGATTACTTGTTTTGGGTTTTTGCCAATTTCATAAAACGCAATTAAATAATTATAAATTTTATCTTCCACATATAATCTATATGTAACTGGTTTGCTTCTCAAGAATCTATGTACCCAACCAAGTGCCGAATGACAATATACTTTACCGCCATTGTTTCTTACTTTTTCATGGATATAACCTTCTTCTCCAGCAAACCCCATAAAGTTGTCACTAAACCTTGGGAAAAATTCTTTTTTCATTAAAAACATAGCCGTTCCATGCATTGGAATTTCAAAAACTTCAGGTATTGGCGATTCAGTTTGCCATATACCAAAAAAATCACCCCGCCATTTTGGTTCCATATGTGTTGCTATACATGATTTATTTTCATTTAAAAGCGGACCACACCACATGTCTTTTTTAATTGAATCTTCGTCTATTCCTTTTAAAATATAATCTATGGCACCATTTTGAAGCATAACATGACTATCCAACAACAACACATACTCGCCATCTGCATGTTCAAACACAGAGTTTTTAGCATGTGCTGGTCCTTTGTTTTTTGGGCAATGAATATATTTAGAATGAGACAAATTAGCTAAATTTTTAAGACCTTCTATTTCCTTGGGAGTATCGTCACATATTAATATTTGAACATCTTTACAGCCTTCTGCTGTTCCTAAATGATAAAGCCTTAACGCAGAAGAAGTCCAAAAACTTCCCTCAAGATCATCGTGACAAGCCCATCCAATGGTCAACTTAATTTTAGACATAATTTTATTTATCTGTTAATCAAACTTTATTGAAAATATAATAGAATGATATTATTTTTTCTATATTAACTTGTGGAAAAAATAGCACTAATAAGACCTGGAGCCATCGGTGATATAATGATGGCTCTCAATTTTGTTCAAGAATTAAAAAGCAAAAAAGAAGTAACTTTTTTCTGTAGCTCTGGTATTCATTCGATCTTAAATAATTTCATATCAAACAATAACCTCGTAAATTTCCAACCATTAGAAAAATACAAAAAAGAAAACTTTGACAAAACCATCCATCTTATTGGATATCCATTAAACGAAGGATATCCATATAAAAAAATGAATCGACACTTACTTGAATATTTTGCAAGTGAGATGGAAACTAACTTTTCGTTTGATCAATTTACATTAACCCTGCCAAAGTTTCCAAAAAAAATAAATAATAGAAACACTCCTCGCTATATGACTTTTCAAAATAAGACTGGTTGGTCTACTTACAAAGAATGGTGGGGATGGCAAGAACTCATAAATCTTATAAAAGAAAAAAAACCAAATATCGAAATATATCAAATAGGTGGATCAAATGATCCTAAAATAGAAAACATAGATGGTAGCTTTTGCGGAGATTCTTTTGAAGACAATCTAGCGGCACAAGCATGGGCAAACACCCACATTGGATTAGATTCAGTTTTTAATCATACAACTAATATAAATTGGCTCAACAAGGGAAAAATAAAAAGCATTATACTTTTTGGCTCGACACAAGCAGATGCAAGTGGATATCCACACAATGAAAACATATCATTAAGATTGTCTTGTCAGCCATGTTTTAAAGAAGATCCAAAAGTTAGCAGGGTTCCATTGGAATTATGTAACAATCCTCCAAATCAAACTTACGAAAATCCACAACACGCTTGCATGAAAGGTATAACCCCAGAAATGGTGTTTGAAAAAATTAAATTATGAATGAAACAATAAGTCAATTGGGAGCAGATGACTGGGTTCTAAGTCATTACAAAAAAGGCTATTTTGTCGATGCTGGATGTTGCGATGGTGAACACATAAGCAATACTTATAAACTTGAAAAATTAGGATGGAGTGGCATATGCATAGATGTATTTCCAACTAATTTTGAAAAAAGACCTAATTCTAAAGTTGTTGAAGCTGCGTTGCATGGAATAAAAGATCTAGAATTAGATTTCATGATATCTAAGGCTCCAGAAATCAGTGGAATAACTGAATATCTTGGGAAGAAAGGAACGGCAGCTTATACTGGATGGGAGCCTTATATAGAAAAAATCATCAAGGTTAAAACACAATTGCTACATGAAATCCTTGATGCTAACAACGCTCCAGAATTTATCGAATACTTAAGCATAGACATCGAAGGAGTAGAATTAGAAGTTTTAAAAACTTTTCCTTTTGATAGGTATAAATTTGGATGCATTTCTTTAGAACACAATTATGAAGAGCCAAGGCGAACACATATTAAGGATCTACTAAAAAGCAAAGGGTACACTTACATTAAACAAGTTAAAGCAGACGATTGGTTTATGTTAGAAAAACCAAATGATAAAAACAAAAAAACATTTCATGAAATATGGGATTCAATGAGCCATCATAGCTTCAATGGTTTAGATAAAACAAAAATAGTCTACGAAGAGTTAATTGATACTTTCGACCTAGAAGGACATACGGCAGAAATTGGAGTGTATAAAGGCCATACATCTAAACTAATACATGAATTATGTAAACATAAAACTCATTATTGCTACGATACATTTAGCGGAATAGACCTTTCAGACTCTAATATAGATTTTCATAAAAACGGAGAGTTCTCGTGCGGTTTGAATGATGTTAAAGATTTATTAGGTGAAAACAACATTGTTTATAAAGTTGGAATTTTTCCCAATACATTTAACGAAGAAAATGAAAAATTTTCATTTGTTCATAGCGACACCGATACTTATGCTGGCACAAAAGCTACATTAGATTATTTTGCTCCAATTATGGTTGACAACGGAAAAATGTTTTTTGATGACTATAAGTGGGAAAATTGCAAAGGTGTCGAAAAAGCAATTAAAGAATTCATGAATAACAATCATTCTTTTACTTTAAAAGAATACGATGAACAATGTGTTTTAACAAAAAAACCAGCCAATGGCACAAAAGAATTAACTTTTGAATTTTCAAAAAATAAAAAAATTGGTTTGTGCATGATCGTTAAAAATGAATCCAAAATAATTGAAAGATGCTTAGATAGCGTTAGACCAATGATAGATTATGTATCTATTGTCGATACTGGATCAACAGACAATACGATTAAAATCATCAATTCTTGGCTTGATAAAAACAATATATCTGGGCAGGTTATATCGGAACCTTGGAAAAATTTTGCACACAATAGAAGTTTTGCTTTGGCTAAACTTCGTGAACAAAAAGATATTGATTACGCATTAATGATTGATGCTGATGAAGTTTTAAAATACGAAGATGGAATTGATATCGCTAAAGAAAAACGAAATATGAACCATGATCTTTACAATATAAATTGTAAATTTGGAAGTATAGAATACGCACGAACATCTATAACAAAAAATAATATGCCTTATTATTACAAAGGCGTAGTTCATGAGTTTCTTGAATGCCACGAACCAATTAAAAGCAGAGATTTTTTCAAAGGAATTTATAATGTTCCTTTGCAAGATTCTGCAAGGAATGAAAGTAATCAGAAATTTCAGAATGATGTAAAAATTCTAGAAGGTACATTGAAAACAGAAACTGACAAATTTATGATTTCAAGATATACATTTTATCTAGCACAATCATGTAGAGATTCAGGACAGCAAGAAAAAGCAATCTATTGGTACAACGAAAGAGCAAAGCAAGGATTTTGGAATCAAGAAATTTATATTTCATTGTATCACATAGCCAAAATTAAAGAATCACTCGAATACCCAGGTGATGACATAGTTCAAAGCTATATGAGAGCATATGAAGTGTGTCCAGAAAGAATCGAAGCGTTACATGGTGCAATAAGCTATTGTAGAAGAAATGGAAGAAATCACCAAGCATTCATGATGGCCACATACGCAAGATCAATGCCTGTAAATAAAACAGGTCTTTTTTCAGAAAACTGGATATGGGATTATGGCATCGATGACGAATACAGCATCGTGTCTTATTGGACAGAACATATAAATGAAGGAATCAAAGTAACTGAAAATCTTTTAAATAAAATTCCAGAATCTCAAAAACCAAGAGTATTGAAAAACATGGAATATCTTAAAGGAAAATTGATACACTAAACAATGTTGAAATTGTCATAATGTCTAGACAAGTACTCTCCTAAAATTTCTTTAGGGTCTGTACTTGTCTTTTCTAATTTACTTCTAATCGCATGAAGATTATCTAAACCCCACGCTTTATCTTTAGTCTCCGCACAAACATTATCAATGCTATTAAAATTGTAATTTTTATATTCATCTAAACCAATGAAATCATATATCTTTTCCATTGTTTCGATTGGGCTTTTTACCAAATCATCATATTTAACTAAATGCAAACATTCTGGGTGATTTTTTATTCCGTGAATAGTGCTTTGATATGGGTCAGAAATATATTCTTCCCATAATACCTTTGCTCTATTTTCTGTGCTAATGTGTAATCTTTTACTTCTTAATGTGTTATCAACAAAATTATCTTCTTGCTTATTGTTTATGATCAATTTTATATACGATGTTATAACTTCACTAATTGGTCTAACAGTACAAATTATCTTTGGGCTAGAACTTACAAACATTTTTGCTGGAATTATGTTTCTCGGCCATCCTCTATGCTTATCAAATACTATGTCAGTTTTAAATTGATTGTAATAGGAATCAATTATAGCTCCGTATACACCATTAGATACGCTTTCTGCATCAAAGGTGTAGTTAGAGTTTAATTTAGAAAATGCTTCGTTATTTAAGCACAATAAGTCCAGCAAAGGACTTGTTGGTGTAACTGTTATTTTTGAATTTTGACCTAAAATAGAACCAAGTAGAGTTGAACCACTTCTTGGCAATCCACTAAGGAAAAATATAGATTTTTTCATGTTTTTACCATATAGACTGCATTCAAACCATAATAATCAATCGTTTTCTGACTTTGAAATCCAAACTTATTCCAAAAGTTTTCAGATTCAAGAACAGACATAAGAACTTTTGGACTTGATTTTATTCTTAAAACTTGATCAACCAAAGCAAGTCCATAACCCTTACCACGATGTGTTTTTTCTACACAAAGATCATGAATATAATGACAGTCAGGATCTTCAACTTTTTTATAATTCTCGTTTATTGGGTAATACTCCCACAAAGTATAAGGAAACGAAATAATATATCCTACTATTTCCTTGTTGATCTCACAAACGAAACAACCTTCTGGATATCCTAATATCTTGGAACGAAAAGATTCACTTCCCTCATAGTAATTATCAGGATAACTACTTGTTCCAATGTGGTCTATAAAATCAAAGTCTTCTGGTTTTGCGTGTCTAATCATAATTTTATTATAGTTTGTTTAATATATATTGATATGCAAAACTTTAAATGATGGCTATTGACCAAATAATAAATACATAACGAAAATCATTAAAGGAATTATATGAACATAGCAATACTCGGAGCAACAGACGAACCAACTTGGCTTGAAGATATTCAAACTAAATTGATGGCAACTAACAAATTTCAATCAATTGATATTGTTGATGTTTTAAATTCTACACCAATTCTTTCAACTTTGTTGAACTATGACTCTTTATTGGTTTTTAATGATGATTCTTACGATGACAGTATTGCATTAGGAAATATAATTGCTGATTACATTGATACTGGAAGGGGAGTTGTCACCTCGGTTTTTGAAACAGCAGGGGGATTAGGCTATTTGGATGGAAGATGGTATGATGAAGGATACTATGTTATTGATCCAGATGGACAGGATGAGGATACTCAATTATATCTTGGAACTGTATTGCTACCGAATCATCCTATCATGGTCGGTGTTACTACATTTGATGGCGGTTCTTCTAGTTATTATGGAACAGGAAGTCTTTCCCCTTATACTACTCTAATTGCAAATTGGACTAATGGATCACCTTTAATTGCAGAAAAATCAAATAAAGATAATGGTGATCCAATAGCTGGTAGATGTGTTGCTTTAAATTTTTACCCGCCTTCTTCAGATGTTAGAGTTGATTTCTGGAATCCTGCTACTGATGGTGCAACAATAATGGCTAATGCTTTGGAATACGCAGCAGCAGCAGTAAATTACACAGTTCAATTGACTCCAGATGAAGTTAATGTAGATACTGAAGGTTCTTTGGATACTTCAGTTGTTAATGGAGTTTCTATACAAAGAACTATGAATAGCATAATTGTTAAAAATGGCAATAATCAAAAAGTTGTAGGAAAATTAAAAGATGGCGACACTTTCGATACTAGAATGGAAAACACTACAGATTATGACTTTATAACTACGATAGGATAAAATTATGCAAAACTTTAAAGAATGGCTACAAAATCGTGATCCCGAAATGTTGAATGAAGGCAAAAAACCATTCAAAAATTTCAACAAAAAAAAGAACCATCCAGAAGGTGGGCTTAAACCATCTTACGCCAAAAAACTAGGCATTCATGCAGGTATTGAAACTAAGCGTGAAGCAGAAAAAAAGGGTGGCATTGATAAAATGTCAGATAAAACAAAGACAAGAAGAAAATCATTCTGTGCCAGGATGTGCGGTCATAAAAAGAAGAACACATCATCAAAAACTGCAAATGATCCGAAAAGCAAAATCAATGCAGCTTTGAGGGTTTGGAAATGTCGCTGCTAACTTTTGTAAGCGTAAACAGTTAGATCATTTGACAAATAATCATTCCTTATTACATATTTATCAGTAACTGATTGCATCAAAAATGAAACATCATCTATTGTGCAATGTTTCATATCAACATCTTTGTTTTCACAAGAATCAGAAAGCAAATTAAACGCAATTCCTTTTTTACACAAGCAAAACATTTTCTCAATTGTCTTTTGTGTTGTTTCTTCCCAATTATTTTTCAATGCAAAAACACCAGATGCAAAACACCAATCAAATTTGCCTTCAGTTTCAAATACAGATTGATTCAAAAAATTCCCTCGAAACAAACCCTTCCATTTATCTTCGTACTTTTCCCTAGCTGTAATGATGGCTGACTTTCGCAAATCAATTCCAAGATAATCATCAAAATAATGGATCAAATCGCCATGACCACAACCAACATCCAAAACACTATCCGTGATCTCCAATCCAGATATTTCCATCAATATTTTGAATCTTATTTTTTGGGTGTATTCGTTGCTCCATCCTAATGACCTAACACCAACTTCTTTTCCAAACTTTTCTTGATATGTTTTTTCCAAATCCACTATGTTTTCCTATTAATTATGACGAACTACTAATTTAAAAAAAATTAGTAGTTGGTTGTGAATTACCCCGACCATATCTGAAAAACAACGGCATTCTAACATTTCATCATATGATTGAAGAAAAATACCCCTAGCAGGATTCGCACCTGCGACCAATAAATTAGAAATTTATTGCTCTATCTCCTGAGCTATAGGGGCGAAAAATTATTATAACCAAAAAAAATTGATTTTTCTACTACAAACAGGCAATATCCTGTCCAGTATAAGTAGAGAGAAATTTATTTTGAGAAAATATCCATTTTTAATTGAATATTTTCCAACTTCAAACGAACAACATAGTAGGCAGATAACTTTAACCCAAGGAGAATCAAAATGATTCGAGAAGATGAAGAAAATATTCTAAATTGTAATTGCAGCAGGTATTACATTATACCAATGGATAAGATGGCCGATCTGATGGGAATTCCATTAGTTTTGGATGAATTTGGAATGGATGACAGGGATTACGATGTTACACACAAAGTACTTGAAGCTGGTGGTGATTTCGTCAACCTTGAAACTGGCGAAGTTGAAGCAGATCCAGTCAAAATCGTCAAAAAATACAGAGTTGATGCAGATGGTAATAACGAAGTAATTGTCGAAATTAGGGCAATTAAATCGACTGCCCATAGGTTTCTTATGAAAGGAGAACCAACAAGAGATGAATATGTCTTAAAAAGGACAAAAGAACTAGGATTAAATGGTATAGACCTGATCAATAACCTCGAAAAACTTCACGAAGAGTATAAACAACTAACAGCTAGTTAAGGAGAATCACAATGGAAAGAGAATGCGAAGATTGTGGAAATATTTTTTTAGATAACAGATATTTCAAAGGAGAATTGCCAAAAAATGCATTTTGTCCACTCTGTTGTTTAGAAAGATATTTTGCAGATGTAGACCATGGAAATAAAGTTCTAAAAGAAGAAACTTGGAATTTTAGATCAAATTGGAAAGCAAAAGTTTGGAATAGCTCCTCGCTATACGAAGAAAGCTCTGATTTTCTTCATATAGATATAAAACAAGGAAAACTTGAATTAGAAATGGCAATTAAAAAAAGAGAAGGTTATACTGATGAATTCCTTGTTTGGATTGGAGATAAGCAGTTTATATGCAAAGCAGAACCAACAGATGAAGAAGCAAGGCATGAACAAGGAAAAATCTTAAGTGAACACAGTCCTTTAGAAATATTGGACAAAGAAATATAATTCCTTAGTTCACGCAAATGCGTTTCCGTGAACTAAGAGCATTCCTTAGTTCACTTTGCTGGACTAAGAACATTCCTTAGTTCACGCAAACCGCTTTCTCTTAACTAAGGACATTCTTTAGTTAAGGGAAACTTAACATAAATTAATTACAAAATCTTATTATTGATCCTCATAAGCCTAACATCTTTCTTCTTGTCATCTTTTTCTGGTGCTGTACTAACTCCATCTGCTTGATCATAAGCAAATATTCCAAATTGTAATATTGTGTAAATATCACTTCTAAGCATTACATCAATTGATGTCGTAATGCCATTTTTAACAATACTAGATAAAAGCCTTTTAGCCATGACTGGATCAACAGAATAAGAATGTGTTCTTAAACAAAATCTATAATTACAATTCAACTGACCATGAATTGGAATACTACCCCAATAATTATTCTGAAGCTGTTCAATGCTTCCCAAATATATAATCGCATTAAATGCTGGATGATGTGTGAAATTCTGTAAAACAATTGCATCATGTTCCAAAGCAATAATTGGTCTGTCTATTTCAACACAATGAGACCAAAGTGCAACATGACTTAAAACAGTACAAATTTCAGTAAGTGCCAATGCTTCATTTGCAACTTTAACCCATTTCACCCAATTTTGATTTTTCAAATGTTCTGGAACTATTATTTCTCCAGTAGTTCCATTGAATGCTTCTGATACCTTATATGGCATTTTAACTTTATCACAGCTTTCTGCACATCTTCTAGACATCGACTCCGAAAGTTCATGACCTTTTATCGTAATAATATATGCAGATTCTATTTCTGTGTTGTAATTGAAATTTAATGTTTCTTTTAGTTTTTCCATTGTTAAGCCTTAAATGGAACATCATGTTCGTATATGGTGGTTTCTCCTGCCATGTCTGCTGCGAAAATACCAAATGATACTATTGAAAACTCTTGCACCTTCATCATTACATCAACCGCAGTATAAATTCCTCTTTCAATCGCATGTGATACTAAATTTTTAGCGACTAATGGATCAATTGAGTAAGCGTGTGTTCTGAGAATGTAACGATAATTGTGACCCATTTGTGCATGTGGTGGTATGGGATTCCAATAATTACTTTTAACCTGTTCGCTGCTGCCCAAATAAACAATTGAATTGAAAACATTGTGATGCGTAAAAGGTTGAAGCATAATAGCATCATGTTCTAGTGCTACCAAAGGCATGTCTTCTTCTATGCACTTACACCAAAGAGAAAAATGAGAAAGCCAACAACAAATTTCTGGTTTAGTTAAACTGTAATTTGTTAATTTTAACCACTTTAACCAATTAGTATTTCTAGCATGTTCTGGAACTTTGATCTTTTCGCCAGTGCCATCAAAGGCATCCCATATAACTGCTTTTTGACCAACCCTACCACAAGACTCAAGACATCGTTGCCCCATAAGCTCTGAATTCTTATGATCTTTGATAGTGATAATATAAGAATTACTTACTTCTGTGTTATAGTTCCAGTTAAGTGTTGGTTCTAATATTTCCATTTTACCTTAAATCATCTATAAGAATTTCTTGATCAAATTCTTTTGGAAAACATCCAAGATCAAACATCTTCTTTATACAATTGTTATAAAGGTCTGTAGTTGAACTTTTGTAAACTGCATTATTTCTTGCAATTGCAGCAAGTTTTATTGAAATTTCTTTTAATTCTTCAAATTCTTTTTTATAGTTTTTCATATATTAAAATAGCGTGTTATTTCATTTTATCAAACTTGTGAATCTTCCTTTTTTAATTTTTTTTCTTAAAACTGCCTTGTTTATTTTTCTTTTTATCTTCGGAAATCTTTTTTCAGATTCAACATTTTTACGAAGCTTTTTCAATTTAACAACTTCTACCAATAATTGAAATGTTAAATATGATAAATATAATAAAATGCCAATAATAGTTATTGGCATCAATATAAAAAATACAGCAATCACTTACTTGGCATCCACTTGTTCAAAGGGAATTCAACATTAACCCATTTCTTAAGCGGAAACTCTATCTGTTTGCCTTCATTTGAAACATAATAACATTTTATAATTCCACTTTCATATCCTTTTGTCAAAATCGAAGACTGCCAATCAATCAATTTGTTTTCGTTTTTCGCAGTCTCGTATCCATCACTAAATCCAGTATTGTAATTCTTTAATCCTTCGTAATCCGCATTGTCTTCCAGAACAAACGCCTTGCTCTGCAAAGATCTATAATCTTCTATTGAGTTTTTTATCTCTGCATTTAAATACATGCAGTACGAAATAGGAATCAATGTGAAAAGAATGTATATCGCAATAACTGGAGAATTAAGTTTCATTTTTGCCTCAAAAAAAGTATAAATTATCTGGCGTATTGACTTCGGTATTTTTTCTCAGCTTCTAACCTAGCATCAATTGCTTCCTGTTTTGTCAAAAATGCTCCAAGTTTTATTTTTTTAGATTTTACTGTTATCTGTGCAATCCATCTCTGCTTACGATGATCCCAATGAACACCCTTAACTCCAGATGTGTTTTTGCAATGAATCTTTGCATTAACTAAATTTTCAACATGAGGGCAAACTTTCAAATTAGATATATCATTGTTCAAATTATTTCCATCAATATGCCCAATGGTCAAACCTTTTTTTATATTTGTTTTTTTGGAAATCATGTAAACAGCCCTCCAAGTTGAAATTCTTCTTTCAACTCCATCGACAGTTAACATTACACTGCAATATTTTCTTCCGTCTTCATCTGTAAATACGGTTCCAGCCTGTCCTCCAGCATATTGTTCATTCCAACGACCAACACTTTCTTCTCTCTCTTTCCATGTCAATCCAGTAACACTTGAAGGATCTACTTCAAAGTATTGGCTCAAAAAATCCCAGTTCAATTCTTTAGGTTTGGAGTTCCTAGGCATATTACTTCTTTCTTTCTTTCTTGATTTTCTTGCCTAATTTAACAGCATCATCAACACCAGTCCAACGAAAACATTCTATCATAGAATTGGTAGTTTGCATATCCATTATCTCTGGACATTTTTCGCACATTTCTTGAATATGTGAAACATCAGGGTAATGTCGCAAACATCCCTTCGCCATTTCTCGTACTTCTTTTGGAATTCTCTTTAAGTTAAATGCAAGATCAACCAAGAATTTTCTTGTCTGTGCAATTGATCTAGTTCTTTCGTATGGCAAAGTCATATTTTCCCCGATATTCAAACAACCTGATATATCTTCTCCACTATCAAACTTCTCGTCAAATTCTTCTGCCTTCATCGCAATCTCACAATAGCTCTAGCGGAACAAGCCAATGTTGCACAACCACTAACTACTGCTTCGTATGCGATTTTATCTTGCTCTTTTAACGCAAGTTGATATTTCTTCGAGACAATATTATATCTTTTATGAGATTCAAAAGTAGCAATTCTTGCATTTCGCAAAGCTAACTTTGATTTGTGAACGGAAAAAGAAGCGTCTAAAACCTCTTGCTGCAATTCCTGTAGATTCATTCTTCGATCTCATCGTTTGGACTAAGTAATATTACGATTTGAAACAATATCGCCAAAAATAGCAATGCCAAAATTAAATGATTCAAAGCCATATTTTTTACATCCTAAATTTCTTGTTGACTTCAGAAAGGTCTGAAACTGTAATGACATGCACGAAATCTTGATCATAAATATCATTGATCACACATATCCATTTTTCTCCAACTTTAATCTCTACATTCAAATCATTATTTTTTCTTGATAGTCTCACATGTGATGTCGAAACAGTATCAGAACAGTTTAATTTTTTTATTTCGGCAATAGTATTTTTTACTGCTTGTTCATCTATTTCAATTTTATTAGTAAAAATTACTTCTTCTGATCTAATATCTTTCGAGTAGCTTTCAAACTCTTCTATAACAGTTTCAGAAGCAGTTTCCCCAAATCCATTATTATAGTCATTAGGCTTACTTGAAAGATAAGTCACTCTAGCTTGTGTGTTATTTATGCCACAGTAAAGGACTTTATTATCCCAATAGGTAAATTGATTACGATATAGATTTGTCTTTCTTTCAATTACTCTATATATCATTTTTCATTTCCTTGTTCAGATCAATAGGAATCGCATGCACACCATTCAAATACGCATCAAGAACATCCGCACCAGTCATATCCTTTTGCAATATAATCGCACCTCTTAGATTTAAATCTCTCAAAGTGTCAGAATCAAAATTGCGAATCACTTCATCACTTTTGTTTTCAACCTTGCTCATTTCTGACTGCTCTCTTCTAAGTTTACCAGCATTTGTTCCCTAGCGGAAAGCAATTCTAAAGCCATTTTCAATTTGACTTTCAAATCTGCATTTTCCTTCAATAGTTCTTTGGTCACAGTTTGTGACCTTATAATTTCTGGATTGTAAATTTCCGACCACAGCTTTTTGTTCATGTCCAAATCTGGTATCTGAACTTCATCAATTCCAAGATTTTTCCAATGCTGTGTCATTTCTTTTTGATGTTCTCGTATCGCTTTTTCGTATCGCTCGACCAACGACTCAAGCAGACCATGATAAGACTGAAGTTCCAGATTGTATCCAGTAATCCTTTTGTTGTATTCGTTGTTGGTGTCAATAATCCTTTTAAGTTCTTCAATGTATTCTTTTTGATGTTTTTGAATCTCAAGATTGCATTCGCTATCGTCAAGCATAGCCCTTTCCAGTTCAACTATGTATTGCTGTGGGCTTTTTCCAGCCTCACCTTCTTTTCCAAGATGTCCTACTACTCCACTTGCACCCTTTGTGTTGGTAGCTTCCCCCTTTGTGTTGGTAGCTTCCCCCTTTGTGTTGGTAGCTTCCCCCTTTGTGTTGGTAGCTTCCCCCTTTGTGTTGGTAGCTTCCCCCTTTGTGTTGGTAGCTTCCCCCTTTATGTTGGTAGCAAGGGGAGGAGTTGCTTCCGTAAGGGGAGGAGTTGAATCCCATTCCTCCCATTCCTTGCCGATATGTCTCTCTTTGATATCATCCCGAAATTCGTTTCGTGATGATGCCTCATCTCCCTTGAATTTACCCAATTCCGCATGCAGTCTTTTTTCTCTATCTTTTTGATTTTGATGGAACAATTCAGGATCAGCCATTTCAAGCATGTGCGAAAAACATTTTTCTTCGTCTGTTTTGTCCAATTCGCCACGAAAAGTTACTTTCAAGAGATACGAAGAAAGAATTGAATCGACAAGATGAGACACGCCAACACATGTAACCGTATAGACAGATGGACCGAAATATCGTTGGAAGCCACCCCAAATAATTCTATTGAATTGCTTCATTGATAAGTCTATCGAGACTACAGATGCAGGTTCCGTCATCTCAGACCATGCCTTGACAACAATTATTTCTTCGGAAATTTTACTACTATCTATGGACTCTATTTTCGTAAGACGCATTCTTCCTTGCTGACCAGCAGGGTGATGTTCAAGTCCATAAAGTACAATCTTATAGATGTGAAACGAATAAAGATTCATTTCCACTGAGACATACATTGGATCTTCAGTTGTCATCGTCATTCTCCATCATAAAATAATCTACAATCAAAGGAACACCAATTTGCAATACGAAAATCATTGCTATCACCAAGAACAAAATGTAATATTCGTTTTTCATTAATTTTTCAATTTTACCAGAAAGCCAAAATGAAAAAGAAAAAATGCTAAACTGAAAATCAGAATAATCGTAATCAGATCTTATCATTTAAAAAAGTCCTTTTTCAAATAATATCTTCCTTAATTTCTCCAATGGTGCTTTCCAACATCTTGGCTTTTCTTGTCGTAAAAGTGTCACATTGTCACCATACCAAGGAGATTTATCACCACTATGACTCCAAACATAATAAGCAGAAATCGGAACCATTATGAATACTTCCTTCCCACTTGAAGCACAAAGGTGGGCAATACTTGTACAAGTTGTTATAACAAAATCAAGACTTTGAATAAATCA